>Ga0075152_10000111_pt1 | contig 63738 bp, 62 predicted proteins | sample JI61114C2DNA_FD_70964 | JGI IMG/M metagenome (GOLD analysis project Ga0075152, IMG submission 70964) | Wastewater effluent complex algal communities from Wisconsin, to seasonally profile nutrient transformation and Carbon sequestration -... | ecosystem: Engineered > WWTP > Effluent > Algae...
TGGGACCTCGCCTACATCCCGCTCGACGGCACGATCGGCTGCATGGTCAACGGCGCCGGCCTTGCCATGGCGACGATGGACATCATCAAGCTCTATGGCGAAGAGCCCGCCAACTTCTGTGACGTCGGCGGCGGCGCCGGGAAAGAGAAAGTCGCGGCGGCCTTCAAGATCATCATGCAGGACCCCAATGTGAAGGGCATCCTGGTGAACATCTTCGGCGGCATCATGCGCTGCGATATCATCGCGGAAGGCGTGCTGGCGGCCGTGCGCGAGACGAACCTTGCGGTGCCTCTGGTTGTTCGTCTCGAGGGCACCAATGCCGAGATGGGCAAGAAGATCATCCGCGAGTCGGGCCTCAACGTGATCCCGGCCAACGACCTCGACGACGCGGCGCAGAAGATCGTCGCCGCCATCAAGGGCAAGTAATCAGCGGGCGGGCCAGCGCGGCTCGCCCTTTTCGTTTTCCGAATTCCGATCGAACAAGGCTCAGCGATGTCCATCCTGATCGACAAGAACACCAAGGTCCTCACTCAGGGCATGACCGGCAAGACCGGCACGTTCCACACCGAGCAGGGCATTGCGTACGGCACGCAGATGGTCGGCGGCGTTACGCCGGGCAAGGGCGGCCAGAAATGGACCGGCAAGCTGCCGGATGGCTCCACGGTCGAGCGTCCGCTGTTCAACACGGTTGCTGAAGCTCGCGACGCCACCGGCGCCAACGCCACGGTGATCTACGTGCCGCCGTCGGGCTGCGCGGCCGCCATCCTCGAAGCCATCGACGCTGAAATCCCGCTGATCGTCACGATCACGGAAGGCGTGCCGGTGCTCGACATGGTGAAGGTGAAGGATCGTCTTTCGAAATCGAAGTCGCGCCTGATCGGGCCGAACTGCCCGGGCGTGCTGACGCCGAACCAGTGCAAGATCGGCATCATGCCGGGCTCCATCTTCTCGCACGGCTCGATCGGCGTGCTCTCGCGTTCGGGTACGCTGACTTACGAAGCGGTGTTCCAGACCACGAATGAGGGCCTTGGCCAGACGACGGCTGTGGGCATTGGCGGCGACCCCGTGAAGGGCACGGACTTCATCGACGTGCTGGAGATGTTCCTGGCCGACGACGAGACCAAGGCGATCATCATGATCGGCGAGATCGGCGGATCGGGCGAGGAAGACGCCGCCCAGTTCCTGAAGGACGAAGCCAAGCGCGGCCGCAAGAAGCCGATGGTGGGCTTCATCGCCGGCCGCACGGCGCCCAAGGGCCGCACAATGGGCCACGCCGGCGCCATCGTTTCAGGCGGCAAGGGCGATGCGGAATCGAAGATCGAGGCCATGCAGTCGGCCGGTATCGTCGTTTCCGACAGCCCGGCGCGCCTCGGTGTCACCATGACGAACGTGCTGAAGGGCTAAGCCCTTCAGGCCAGCGGCAGCGCTGAAACGCTTTCCGGTTTCGGGATTTTCGACGACCTGGCGGCTACAGGCCGCAGGCCGGAGCATACACTGTACTCTGGGGTTTCCCGGCCTCGTTCCCCATATGGAACGAAGTGGTAACGGGTCACAGTCTTATGTGCAGAATGTCTCACCCCAAAAGGTTGAGTCTGGCCGCAAAAAGCAGCATCTGATTGCCACCAATCGCGCTCGGGGCAGGGGCCCCGATTCCGGCGCAACAGGACGCAAAAAATGAACATCGAGGCAAAGCCTGGCGAAGTCCGCGGAATGGACAATGAAGCCATGCTGGACACCGCCTTCCTCTATGGCGCCAACGCCGCCTACATCGAACAGCTCTATGCGCAGTACGCCGAGGACCCGTCCTCCGTGCCCGAGAGCTGGCAGCGCTTCTTCCACGGCGTAGCTGACACCGCCGAAAGCGCGACCAAGGCCGCCAAGGGCCCCGAGTGGCAGGAGCCGCTGAAGCACCAGAATGGCGAGCTTGTCTCCGCGCTCGACGGCAACTGGACGCCGGACGCCAAGCCGGTCGCGAAGAAGGCCCCGCAGGTTGGCCCCGCGCTGGCGCCGGCTGATCTCCACCAGCAGGTGCAGGACTCCATCCGCGCGCTGATGATGATCCGCGCCTACCGCATTCGCGGCCACCTCGCCGCCCACCTCGACCCGCTGAACATGCTGAAGCGCGAGGAGCAGCCCGAACTCGATCCGAAGACGTATGGCTTCGGCGCGAAGGACATGGATCGGCGCATCTACATCGACAACGTGCTCGGCCTCGAATACGCGACGCCGCGCCAGATGATCGACATCCTGCGCCGCACCTATTGCGGCACGTTCGCAGTCGAGTTCATGCACATCTCCGACCCGGACGAGAAGTCCTGGCTGCAGCAGCGCATCGAAGGCAAGGACAAGGAAATCTCGTTCACGCCGCAGGGCAAGCGCGCGATCCTGAAGAAGCTGGTGGAAGCCGAAGCCTTCGAGCGCTTCCTGCACAAGCGCTATCCGGGCACGAAGCGCTTCGGTCTCGATGGCGGTGAAGCCGCTGTCCCGGCGCTGGAACAGATCATCAAGCGTGGCGGCGCGCTCGGCATGGACGAGATCATTCTCGGCATGCCGCACCGTGGCCGCCTCAACGTGCTCGCCGCCGTCATGGGCAAGCCCTACCACAAGATCTTCTTCGAGTTTCAGGGCGGCAACACGCAGGGCTCGGACGATTACGGTTCGGGCGACGTGAAGTATCACCTCGGCGCTTCGTCGGACCGCGAGTTCGACGGGCACAAGGTCCACCTGTCGCTGACGGCGAACCCGTCGCACCTCGAGATCGTGAACCCGGTCGTGCTCGGCAAAGCGCGCGCCAAGCAGTTCTTTGACGAAGTGGAAGCCGGCGGCGCACGCGCCACCGATCCGAAGGAACGTGACCGCCGCCGCGCCAAGGTTCTGCCGCTGCTTCTGCACGGTGATGCGGCTTTCGCGGGACAGGGCGTCGTGGCCGAGTGCTTTGCGCTCTCCGGTCTGGCGGGCTATCGCACGGGCGGCGCCATCCACTTCATCGTCAACAACCAGATCGGCTTCACGACGGCGCCGAGCTTCTCGCGTTCCTCGCCCTATCCGTCAGACATGGCGAAGATGGTCGATGCGCCGGTGTTCCACGTGAACGGCGATGATCCCGAGGCGGTGGTCTATTCCGCCAAGGTCGCCACCGAATACCGCCAGCAGTTCGGCAAGGACGTCGTCATCGACATGTTCTGCTATCGCCGCTTCGGTCACAACGAGGGCGATGACCCGACGATGACCCAGCCGCAGATGTACGCGAAGATCCGTGACCAGTCCTCGACGCGCGAACTCTATTCGCGCCGCCTGATGGACGAGGGCGTCATCACGGAAGAAGCGCTCAACAACATGATTGCCGAGATGGACGCCTATCTCGACGCCGAGTTCGAGAAGGCCAAGTCGTTCAAGCCGGGCGCTGCTGACTGGCTCGATGGCAAGTGGGCGGGCCTTGGCCTGCCCAAGGACGAGGAAGGCCGCGGCAAGACCGGCGTTCCGATGGCCAAGCTGAAGGAGATCGGGAAGAAGATCACCACGATCCCCGACGGCTTCAACATCCACAAGACCGTGGCGCGCACGGTCGACTCGCGCCGCAAGATGGCCGAGACGGGCGAGAACCTCGACTGGGGCATGGCCGAGCACATGGCGTTCGCCACGCTGCTGGAAGAGGGCTTCCCGATCCGTCTTTCGGGCCAGGACTCGTGCCGCGGCACGTTCACCCAGCGCCACTCGCACTTCGTCGACCAGGTGACGGAGGAGCGCTACACGCCGCTCAACAACATCTCGGACCATCAGGCCAACTACGAAGTCATCGACTCGCTGCTCTCGGAAGAGGCTGTGCTGGGCTATGAGTACGGCTACTCGCTGACGGCGCCGCAGACGCTGACCATGTGGGAAGCGCAGTTCGGCGACTTCGCCAACGGCGCGCAGGTTCTGTTCGACCAGTTCATCTCGTCGGGCGAGCGCAAGTGGCTGCGCATGTCGGGCCTCGTCTGCCTCCTGCCGCATGGCTATGAGGGGCAGGGGCCGGAGCACTCATCGGCACGTCTCGAGCGCTTCCTGCAGATGTGCGCGCAGGACAATATGCAGGTCGTCTATCCGACGACGCCGGCGAACTATTTCCACGCCCTTCGACGCCAGATGCACCGCGACTTCCGCAAGCCTCTGATCGTGATGACGCCGAAGTCGCTGCTGCGTCACAAGCGGGCCGTGTCGTTCTATAAGGACATGGGACCCAGCACGTCCTTCCACCGTATCCTGAACGACGGCGCGGAAGTGCCAGAGTGCAAGGCAGAGGTGACGCTGAAGGCCGACAAGGACATCCGCCGCGTCGTGATGTGCTCGGGCAAAGTCTATTTCGACCTGTTCGAGGAGCGCGAGAAGCGCAAGATCGACGACGTCTATCTCCTCCGCATCGAGCAGCTCTACCCGTTCCCGGTGGCGCCGCTGATGAAGGAGCTTGCCCGCTTCCCGCAGGCCGACATGGTCTGGTGCCAGGAAGAACCTCGCAACATGGGCGGCTGGAACTTCGTCGACTGGAACATCGAGAAGACGCTGGAGAAGCTGGACGTGAAGCACAAGCGCGCCCGCTATGTCGGCCGCCCGGCTTCGGCTTCGACGGCCGCCGGCACGATGGCGCTGCACAACAAGGAACTCGCTGCGTTCCTCGATGCGGCGTTCGAGAAGTAGCTTCTTCGCCTGATGTGATTGCAGAGCGGCGGGCCGAAAGGTCCGCCGTTTTGTTTCGTGCGTGCTCGCTGGCGCTTAGCGGTTCGCGTGCGCTGCGGCCCACTGACCGAGGCGGTCGATGGCTTCGCGGGCCTGGGACAGCATCGTGTAGCGGGCCTGGAAGATGTGGAACATCTCCGGCCAGATCTCGAGCGTGACCGGCGAGCCGGCTGCGCCGAGACGTTCGGCGAGCGCGGTTGAATCCGACATGAGGATCTCGGCTTCGCCTGTCTGGATGTAGGCGGGCGGCAGGCCGCGCATGTCGGCGTCGAGGATCGAGAGGTTGCCTTCGCCAAGATATTCGCGCGCGCGCGTGGCGAGGCCACTGGAGGTGAGGAAGGGATCGCGCTGGGCCTTCGCCGAATGGCTCCAGCCGCGATTGGCCAGGTCGACCCAGGGCGACAGCAGCATCAGGCCGGCGGGCTGGGCTATGCCGAGTTCCTTCAGCTTGAGAGCCGTTGCCACCGCAAGACCGCCTCCAGCGCTGTCACCTGCGAGGATGATGTGGTTCGGTGTGACGCCCTCAGCCAGAACGGCGCGGTAGGCGGTTACGCAATCGTCGAGCGCGGCGGGGTGTTTGTGTTCCGGGGCGAGGCGATAGTCGGGCAGGATCGCCGCTGTCTTCGCGCGCACGGCGACCTGCGAGGCGAGGCCCTTGTGGCTGCGCGAAGAGCCCATGCTGAAACCGCCGCCATGCGCCCACAGGATCACATGGTCGCCGCTGGCGCCCCGCGGCAGCAGGCCAAGACAGGACACGCCGCCAAGGTCGATCTCGGAATGGGTCGACATTTCCGGCATGGGATCGTTCTGCGCGAAGGCGTCGTACGCCGTGCGCATGGCCGCAAGATCGGATGGGTCAACGCCGCGCAGACGGCCTGCAACGGCCTCGCGCGCCTGCGCCAGTTCACCAACAAGGGTAGCGACGGTGCTCAACCCTTCCCTCCACGCCTATGCCCCGGCAAAAGCCAAGCACAAGCGCCCCGCAAAGGCCATGCCGTTTGACAGAGGTTAACTGCGCGTAGCGCAGGCCTACATCTGCATCGTCCAGCCTTCGACGGCCATTGACGCCTGGCGAACGGCTTCCGTCATGGTCGGGTGGGCGTGGCAGGTGCGGGCGATGTCTTCGGAGGATGCGCCGAACTCCATTGCGACGCAGACCTCGGCGATCATCTCGCCGACGCCGACGCCAACCATGTGTGCGCCGAGAACCTGGTCGGTGGTCGCGTCCGCGAGGATTTTCACGAAGCCATCGGTCTCGTGGTTCGTCTTGGCGCGCGAGTTGGCGGAGAAGGGGAACTTGCCGGCCTTGTAGGCGATGCCTGCGGCCTTCAGTTCTTCCTCGGTCTTACCGACCCAGGCGATCTCCGGCTTGGTGTAAACGACGCCGGGGATGATGTCGTAGTTCACATGGCCCGCCTTGCCCGCAATGAGTTCGGCGCAGGCGACGCCTTCGTCTTCCGCCTTGTGCGCCAGCATCGGGCCGGACGTCACGTCGCCGACGACCCACACGCCGGGGGCCGACGTTTTATAGTGCTCGTTTGCGATCTGGCCGCGGCGGTCGGCGACGATGCCGACGGTCTCGAGGCCGAGGCCCTGCGTGTAGGGGCGGCGGCCGATGGCCAGCAGCACGATGTCTGCATCCAGCGTTTCAGCGTCGCCGCCTGCGGCCGGCTGCATCGAGAGCTTCAGCTTGGACTTCAGCTTCTCGACACCCGTAACCTTCATGCCGAGTTTGAACTCGATGCCTTGCTTGGCGAAGATGCGCTGGGCCTGCTTGGCCACTTCACCATCAGCGCCCGGCAGGATGCGGTCGAGGTATTCCACCACGGTCACTTCCGAACCGAGGCGGCGCCAGACGGAGCCGAGTTCGAGGCCGATGATGCCCGCGCCGATCACGATCATGCGCTTGGGCACGGTCTTGAGGGAGAGGCCGCCGGTGGAGGAGACGACGCGATCCTCGTCGATGTCGACGCCCACGAGCGGGGTGGGTTCCGAGCCGGTCGCGATCACGATGTTCTTGGTTTCAAGAACCTGGTCGCCAGCGGCGCCGGAGACGACGACCCGGCCCGGGCCGTCGATGCGGCCGGTTCCATTGAACACGGTAACCTTGTTCTTCTTCATGATGTAGGCGACGCCGGCGGTGAGACCCGCAACCGCGTCGGCCTTCTGCTTCAGCATGTTGTCGAGGTTGAGCTTGAGGCCGGTCACCTCGATGCCGAGGCCGGCGAAATCCTTGCCCGCCGTCTCGAAGAGTTCGGAGGCGTGAAGCATCGCTTTGGACGGGATGCAGCCGACGTTGAGGCAGGTTCCGCCCAGCTTGTCGCGCTTCTCGATGAGGGCGACCTTCAGGCCCAGTTGTCCGCAGCGCGTGGCGCAGTTGTAACCGCCGGGGCCGCCGCCGATGATGACGACGTCAAAAGTCTCGCTCATGGATCCGTCTCGTCTCTATTCGCTTGTGGCGGGAGCTATACGCGCATCGCCGGAGCGGTCAATAAAGGGGTCAGCAGACGGAATATGGGTGTTGGCGGGGCCCGCATCCACGGGCAGGCGGCGGTGCGCTAGTAAATGCGCCGGCCAGAGGAATCCGGCGCGTCGTCGGTGTAGGACGATTGGCGGCCTGCGCGCGACATGCTGCCCGTCATCGCCGCCAGCATCAGCATGACGACGCCCACGGCCAGCTGGTTGTCCCAGAAGTGGTCCAGCTCGAGCGTCTGGTCGATGTTGAGGGCAAAGCCCGCGACGCCGACGCCGCCTGCGATCGCGATCATCGCGCCGCCCGGTCCGCCGAAGAAGACTGTGAGGCCGCCCAGCAGGCCAAGCATGCTGCCTATCATGGGGAACATGAAGGCGGGTTCGTCGAGCAGGCCGGCCGCTTTCAGGCCCAGCAGGTGATCGACACCGCCCAGCCATTCGTTGGCGGTGCGGTAAAGCAGCCAGCCAGACGTCGCGATCAGCATGAGGGCGAAGATCCGCCGCATCGTTCAAACGGGCAATGTGCCCGCCTCCATCTATTCGCGGGCGAGGATAGCGCGGGGATGCTTTCCACTGGCCTGCGCTATTCGAACGAATTTCACGCATGGATGTAAACGCAGACGGGGTCGGCGTTAGGGTTGGGCAGGATTCACTTCAGGAGACCGCGGAAAGCGGCCGCCCAGACGAGGGTGGCGATCACAAGCGAGAACCATGCGGCGTTGACGGTGGCGGGGGTCGGCCGGGCATGGGCGGCGGCTTCGGCGGTGGGGGCGTGGCGGGCGGTGTGTTCGCGCCAGATGAAATAGACGCCCTGGCCCAGCACCAGCAGGGCGGTCAGCCAGGCGGCGAACGGATGCAGGATCATCATCGCGATGGCGGTGGCGGCGAGCACCACGGCCTGTCCTGCGATCCAGCCGCGACGGGCGGCGTCATCGCGATCAATCCAGGCATCGGTGGCCTTCTCTTCGGCGGTCGTCTTGCGCGGGCGCACCGGCGCGTCGAGATCGCCATATGTGTCTTCGTCTTCCCCTTCATCTCCCTCGGGCGGAAGGTCGGCCCGCATTTCGCGCGCCATCTCCTCGATGCGGGACGTCATGCGGTCGAGTGCCATCTCCACGCGGATCTGGCGGAACAGCATGAAGGCTCCCACCAGCCACAAGAGGCCGGCGATGCGGATGATCCAGGGCAGGAGTGCGTCGGAGAACGCCTCGTAGGGCGTCACGACGCGCGGCCGTTACAGGTCGAGCAGCAGACGCTCGGGATCTTCCAGCGCTTCCTTGACGCGGACGAGGAAGGTGACCGCTTCCTTGCCGTCGACGATGCGGTGATCGTAGCTCAGCGCGAGATACATCATCGGGCGGGCGATGATCTTGCCGTCGACGACAACCGGACGCTCCTCGATGCGGTGCATGCCGAGCACGCCCGATTGCGGCGGGTTGAGGATCGGCGTCGACATCAGCGAGCCATAGACGCCGCCGTTCGTGATCGTGAACGTGCCGCCCTGGAGATCGTCCATGGCCAGCTTGCCATCGCGGGCTAGCGTGCCGAGGCGGCCAATCTCGGATTCGATGCCGGCGAGCGACAGGGTGTCGGCGTCACGCACGACGGGGACGACGAGGCCCTTGTCCGTGCCGACCGCGACCGAGATGTTGTAGAAGTTCTTGTAGATGATGTCCGTGCCGTCGATCTCGGCATTGACGGAAGGGATCTCTTTCAGCGCGGCAACGACGGCGCGCACGAAGAAGCCCATGAAGCCGAGCTTCACGCCGTGCTTCTTCTCGAAGGCTTCCTTGTGGCGTTTGCGCAGCTCCATGACCTCGGACATGTCGACGTCGTTGAACGTCGTCAGCATCGCGGCGGTGTTCTGGGCTTCCTTCAGGCGGCGCGCGATGGTCTGGCGCAGGCGCGTCATCTTCACGCGTTCTTCGCGGGGGCCGAGTTCGCGCGGCACATGTGCAGGTTCGGGAGCGCGGGTCTGCGAGGGGGCGGGCGAGGGCGTGGAGGCTACATAGGCAAGGGCGTCGCCCTTGGTGGCGCGGCCGCCCTTGGCGGTGCCGGGGATGTCAGCCGGGTTGACGCCGTTCTCTGCGGCGATGCGGCCGACCGAGGGGGCGATCTTGTCGGTGGCTTTGGCGGCGGGCGCGGCCGGGGCCGCGGAAGCCGAAGGCTTGGCGGCGGCGGCGGGTTTCGCGGCGGCGGCCGGGGCGGCAGGAGCAGCGGCGGCCGTGCCGCCTTCGGTCATTTTGGCGATGATCTTGCCGATCTGGACGGTCTCGCCGGCCTGGACCAGCTGTTCGGTGATCACGCCGGCGGCGGGAGCCGGGACTTCGATGGCGACCTTGTCCGTCTCGATTTCGGCGATCGGATCGTCCTGCTTCACGACCTGGCCCGGTTTCACGAGCCAGTTGGCGAGCGTGCCCTCGGTCACGCTCTCGCCCATGGCAGGCACCTTGATGTCCATGACGTCTCCAGATCGGTCTTATCGCCGCCCTTCGCTTAATGGGCGAGCAGGCTGTGGGGGCAGGGTTTAACCCCGTTGCGGGCGCTTGGGGAGGGTAAAATGTCGGGTTTCGGCAGGTAGTTTGACGCGCCCCGGCGGGGCTAAACCGGCAGATGGGTTAACGCCTTTGCAAGCACAAGGCTCCGGCCGATTCGCGGGCGGTTTTCCCCGTCCGGCGCAGGCGGGGGCTCGGGCGCTTGCGTGGCGCCTTCAAGGGGCCTAATCACGCCGCCGATGAACGCGAACGCCCCAACGCTCCGACTTAAGTGGCTGGCCAAGATCTGGCCTTCGCCGGGCTCTCGCGTCTGACACGAGAGGCCGGCGGCGGAAGCGCCGGCGACGCTCGTCCCCTCGGTGCTCCTCCGCAACCAGCTTCCAGGGCGAGCGGAGAGACCGATGAGAACCGCCGCCCTGCCGACCGAACCGGAAGCCCGGAACCGCGCCATTGGCGTGATCCTCGCCGTGCTGGGGGCGTCGCTCTTCTCGCTCAAGGGCGTCGTCATCAAGCTGGCCTTCGCCGAAGGGATCGGGGTCTCGCAACTCCTCACTCTGCGCATGGGTTTCGCGCTGCCGGTCTATCTCGTGATCGGGGTGATCGCGTTCATGCGCACCAAGCAGAGGCCAGCGACGCGCTATTTCCTGATGGCGGGCGGACTTGGCCTGATGAGCTACTACTTCTCGTCCTGGCTCAATTTCGAGGGGCTGAGATATGTCTCGGCCCAGCTCGAGCGGCTGATCCTCTATATCTACCCGACCATCGTGGCGCTGCTGGCGTGGATTTTCCTGAAGGAGAGGATCACCGCCCGGCATGTGGTTGCGCTGCTGCTGGCCTATCTGGGCGTCGCGATCCTGTTCGGGGCGGAGATCGGCCATCAGGGGCCGAATGCCTGGCTGGGCGGCGGACTGATCTTTGCGGGCGCTTTTATCTACGCGATCTATGTCACGGCCTCGAAGCCGATTATCACCAAGATGGGTTCGACGCTGTTCACGGCGTTCGGCATGTCGGTCGCCTCCATCGCGTTCCTGACGCAGAGCGGAATCGAGATGGCGCTCCATGCGCCGCCGCCGGTGACGGCGAATGGCTACTGGCTGGCGCTGACGCTCGCGATCTTCTGTACGGTCATTCCGTCTTTCATGATCGCCGCTGCGATTGGGCGGATAGGGCCGGGGCCGACGAGCGCCGTGGGCGGCGTTGGTCCCGTCGTGGCGGCCTGGGCCGCCGTGATGATCCTTCACGAGCCGTTCGGCTGGCCGCACATGGTCGCGATGGTGCTGACGATTGTGGGCGTGTGGATGCTAGCCAAGCCGCGGATCACGCGGAGCGCGGGGACGCGGACGTGGTGAGTTAGCCCGCCACCGCAGGCGGGACGACCTCGCGGCCGGCCAGCCCCGCAAACGCGATTGTCGTGTGATCCTCGAGGAATGGCCCGATGGCCTGGCAGGCCAGCGGCAGGCCCTGCGCGTTGACGCCCAGTGGGATCGCGGTCGAGGGCAGGTTGGCGACGGTGGCGATGCTGGCCCAGCCGAGTTGCGCGCCGAAGTTCGACGGTTCGCCATCGATCAGTAGTTCGCGCTTGCGCCAGTTGGACTCGGCTGTGTGCGGGAAGGCGGGCGTGCCGAAGACGGGGCAGAGCACGATGTCGAAATGGCGAAAGAAGTCGGTCCACTGGCGGCGGATGCGCAACTGGGTGTCGAGATGGCCTAGCCAGTCGTGCGCGGAGATCGGCTGGCGGCCGCCGGGCTCGACCTGGCCGCGCGTCATGATGGTGTGCAGGATGGCCTGGTAGGTGCGCCACGACACGTCCATGTCGGGCAGCAGGCTCGACTTGCGCGAGATGCTGGCTCCTTCGCGGGCGAGATCGTCTGCGAGATGGTCGATGGCGTTGAGGATTTCGCGGTCCGCCTTTGCTGCGGGGTGATGGTCCAGCACGAAGACGCGGAAGCTCTTCAGGCTGCCATGGCGCGCGCGGGGTAGCACTAGACCGTTGTGGAAGTCCTCGGGGCCGGGCGCGGAGACGACATCGAGCAACAGGGCGAGATCCGCGGCGGAGCGCGCGAAGGGGCCGATGACGGCAAGCGGCTCAGGCGCGAGCGCCATGCCGCCCGGACTTTGGCCGAGCGGAGAGATGATGCGGTAGCTCGTCTTGTGGCCGTAGACGCCGCAGAAGGCGGCGGGCACGCGCACCGAGCCACCAATGTCGGAGCCGAGTTCGAGGGCGGAGAAGCCCATCGCGATGGCGGCGGCTGAACCGCCGGACGAGCCGCCCGGAGAGCGCGTCAGATCGTGTGGGTTGTTCGTACGGCCATGGATCGGGTTTTCCGACTGCCAGTCGGCGAGGGCGGGCGGCACGTTGGTCTTGCCCAGCACCACGGCGCCGGCGGCCTTCGCGCGCTGGACCGCGAAGGCGTCTTCGCGCGCGCGGTGATCGCGATGGACTTCGAAGCCCCATGTCGTCGGGTGGCCGCGCAGGTCGAAGCTTTCCTTCACCGTCATCGGCAGGCCGGCGAGCGGGCCGGCCTTGTCGCGGGCGATAGCCTCGTCGGCGAGGCGCGCCTCTGTGCGGGCGCGTTCGAAATCGCGGACGACGACGGCGTTGATTTGTGGATCGAGCGCTTCGATGCGGGCGATGGACGCCTCGCAGAGTTCAACGGCACTGAATGTCTTTCGCTTCAGGCCAGAGGCCAGCTGCGTCGCCGTCATCCGATGGAGGCTGGCGTCGAGGGTCATGGCGCTGATCCTACGCTTCAGCCCGATTTGCGCCAGTCCTCTCGCTATGCGCGTACGCGGAAACGTGACGCGTGCGGATAGTTGACGGAAATGCGCCGGGCGTGGAAATCTATCACCGATAGGTGCAGGCCACATGCGCCATCACGGGGATGGACGATGTGACGATGCAGACGCGCCAGACGTCATTGCGGCGTCGTGCCGAGAGCGATGAGTTCGGAGACCGTAACGAAGCGGTATCCGTTCGCGCGCAGGCCATCGATCATCGCGGGCAGTGCCTGCCGGGTGGCTTCGCGACTGGCGTACATCACGTGCAGGTTCACGATGGAGCCGGGCCGCGCTTTTTCGATGACGTGGGCTGCGATCTTCGCGGGGTCGGACGCGATCTCTGGCCAGCTTTCGGGTTCGATGTCCCAGGTGATCGTTGCCCGATCGTGTTTCGCAAGATGGAGCGGCAGGCCGATCAGTTTCTTGCTGAACGGCGGGCGGACATGGATGTCGCCGGTGTAACCAGCTTGGCGGAAGGCGTTGTCTGCGCGGGTTATTTCGTCGGCGGCGGAATCTTCGGTCGCCAGTGTCATGTCGGCGTGGGTGTAGGTGTGATTTCCGATCTCGTGCCCCGCCGCAATGATGGCGCGTGTCTCGTCCGGATGTGCATCGACGTCGACGCCCATGAGGAAGAAGGTTGCTGTGACCTGTCTCTCGCGCAGCAGGTCGAGCACGGGCTGCGTGTAGGCAGGCGTGGGGCCATCGTCGAAGGTGAGGGCGATCGCTTTTTCGGTGGTCTCGATGCGCGGGATGATCTTTCCGAACAGCTGGAAATCGCGCGAGCGGCTGAGCTGCCAGACGCCATAGAGCGCAGCGCAGATCGTGAGGATCGCCGCAAGGGTGATCACAAGGATCATCCGCCATTTCGAGAAGAGCGTGCGCATGGGCGGCGGAATGTCCTTGAGTGTTCGTTGAACCTTACGAAGCCGCAAATTCAATAACCAGAGACTATCAGGGAGAGGCGGAATGATCGCGAGAAAATGGCTGAAAAGGGCGGCCTGCGCCACGCTATTGGCGGCGGTGGCCGGGCCGGCATGGGCGCAACAGGCCGCGCCCAGCATGTTGCTGGGCACGAACTGCGATGCGCCGCCCATCTGGCATTGCCCCGACACGGGCTGCGAGAGCGCGGTGGTGACGCAGCCGGGCAACAATGTGGAAATGAAGACGCGGCGGACGTACTTCCTCGACTGCCCCGCCGGCTACAAGCCGGGCGACAAGGTGAACCTGGTGCTGTCGCTGCACGGGGCCGGATCATACGCCAACTGGCAGCGCAACTATGCGCCGTTCTTCGACGTGAAGGACAAGTACAAGCTGGTGATCATGACGCCGGGTTCGCCCGTCCGCTCGTGGAGCGCGGCGGATGATGAGTTCCTGCATAACATCGTCGACTCGGTTGTCGGCGCGGTGGGCAAGCAGAATGTCGAGCGGTTCATTCTGGCCGGGCACAGCCAGGGCGGGATGACGTCGAACCGGATCATCTGCAGCGATTATTTCAAGGACAAGGTGGACGTGCGCATCTCACTGTCGGGCGGACGCGTCGGGCCGGCGGAATGGGCAGGGCGCGGGTTCGCCAATGGCGGCGCGCCGATCTGGCAACAGGTTCCCGGACAGCCGCAGACGCCGCCTGCGCCGCGCGCGCCGGCCGCTGCAACGTCGGGCCCGCCGGGCGGTGCGTGCGATTATTCCTTCATCTTCTCGAACGGCGAATACGAGATGATCCCCGGCGAGGCGTCTCCGCTGGCTGACAAGTTCGGCTGTGGTCCCCGCCGCAAGGAAGAGGATGTCACCGATCCCAAGGCTGGCTATGTCTGGGATGCGACGCGGCAGGATCCGGGAACAGACGGGTGGGGCCGCTATCCGCGTTCGGGCAGGGCAGTGGTCTACACCTATCCCGGCTGCAAGGATGGCCGCGTGGTCGCTGACGTGATCCGGCTGCAGAAGGGCCACACGGAAGGGCTTGAGCCGAATGTGACGGACAAGCTTATCGGGCTGGCGGTCTCGGCAAAGGGCGGGAAGATCGCCAAGGGTGCGTGGACGCCGCCCGCGCCGCCGGCAAACTGACTGCGATCCGGCGCCGGTGGATTTGCTCCATCGGCGCCGGAAGCTGTTTCGCGATCACGCGCGGTGTTCTAGACATGGGGCAAGGAGACATGCCCATGCGCCTTTCACATCTCGCCGCCGCCGCCGCCGCCGGTCTTTCGCTGGCGGCCTGCACGCCTGCCGACGCCGCCCTCGATGGTGACCTGGTGGTCAATGGCCTCGACCCGGCGGCGTGGACGGTTGTGGTCACCCGCGCCGAAAACAAGACAGCCATCTCGATCGTGGGCGAAGCAGAGTTCCAGGGCCCGGCGCCGGTGAAGGCGTCGGCCAAGACGCCCGAAGGCAAGGACGAATTCACGCTGACCTCGACGACGCCGAAGGGTGACTTCGTGATCCGTCTTCGCCAGGAAGCGTGCCTCGACGGGATCGACAACAATGTGAAGTACGAATGGGCGGCAAGCGTCGACTGGAATGACGAGACGCTTGTTGGCTGTGCGCGGCCGGTGGATCGGGACTGATGCAGCTGGCCACTGGTTGACGCCGGCGGCGGGTGACCGCAGGGTCGCGCCGGTGATTGCAGCGATAGTGGGGTTCGGCAATGCGTATCGGTTTGACGGGATTTGTCGGCAGCCTTGTGGGCGCAGCGCTCCTGCTGGCGGCATGCGGTTCGTCAGGGCCGGAGCCGGGCTCGAAGGAATGGTGCGATACCACCCCGATCGAGAAGCAGGCTGAAGATCCCACGGCGCTGGGCAAATGCCTGGACGCCGCGACCTAGAGCAGCGCCCGGTATGCGTGCGATCTGCCGGCGAAGCCGTCAGATCGGCATGCGCATGATTTCCTGGTAGGCCTTGATCACCTCATCGCGCACGGCGATCACGGTTTCCAATGTCGCTTCTGCGGCGGCGACGGCAGTCACCACATCGACGAGGTCACCGCGGCCCATGGCGGCGTTTGTGACGGCCATCTCGGCAGCGTTGCCCGCCTGGGAGACCGAGCCGACGGCCGAGTTGAGCATGGAGCCGAAATCTGGGCCGCCAACGCCCTGCGTTTCCTTGCCGCCGGTGAGATTGCCGAGCGTCTGTGCGACGCCGCCGTAAGCCTTGACGGCTGAGAGACCAAGATCAGACATCTATCTCTCCCTCACGCTTTCAGCAGCGAGACGACGCCGAGCATCATGGCGCGGCTCGACTCGATGACGTTGAGGTTGGCCTCGTAGGCGCGCTGCGCCTCGCGAAGGTCGGCCATCTCGATCAGGCTCGAGACGTTCGAGAGTTTCACATAGCCATTGGCGTCAGCGCCGGGATGCGAGGGATCGAACTTCAGCGTGAAGGGCGAGGTGTCCTCGCGCGAGCCTGTGACGCGTACGGTGTCAGCGCCGATCTCGCGGTCGTAATAGGTGCGGAACACCGGGGCCTTGCGCCTGTAGGGATCGCCGCCGGGCGTCGTCGCCGTGGTGTCGGCGTTGGCGAGGTTCTCGGCCGAGATGCGGATGCGGACGGTCTGCGCGCGCAGGCCCGTTGCGGCCGCGCCCATGGCGGACATGAGGTCGGATGACATGGCTGTCTCCTAGGGGCGGGCGCTCACCTTCCCGGTGCGCGCGACGCCAGCCGCAGCAGGCCCAGACTCTTCTGGTACAGGCCAACCATGGTTTCGAAATCCATTCGGGTTTCGGCGATCTTGATCATCTGCTCTTCGACCACGACGGCGTTGCCATCGAGCGTAGTTTCGGAGTCAGGGGATTTGACGATGGAGACGCCCGGCGCGGACGAACCGCCTGCGGGCTGCATGTGGCCGGCCTGCGTGGCGACCATGGCGGTGCGTCCCGCAGCGGCAGCGCCGCCGCCGCGACCGGCCATGCGCTGGAGGGTCGCAGCGAAGGCGTCCTGATTGATGTCGCCCGGGACATATCCCGGTGTCGAAACGTTCGCGACGTTCTGGGCGATGACCTTCTGGCGCTCGCCCAGCATCTGCATGCGGGCTTTCATCAGCGAGAAGACCGAAATCTGGTTCGGGTCCATGACGATGTCCCTGGAGGCGAACCGGTGTGGTTCGAGCCCATCACCCGGCAGTTTTGACCTGTTTGCTTAAGAGGGACTTAAGATCGCGGGCCCGGCGTTAACCGGTCGTTTACCGGTGTTTCCCATGGATTAACCATACCCGGCCCGAATGGCCGCAACAGGCGCTGGTCCAACATGGACATCTTTTCGGCCCTTCAGGCTCTCGCGGCGCTGGCCTTCGTGCTCGGCCTGCTGCTCGGCGGGGCGTGGCTGCTGCGCAAGTATGGTAGCCGCATCGGTCTCAAGACGGGGCAGGTGAGCCAGGACCTCAAGGTTCTCGAATGGCGCTCGCTGGACATGCGGCGGAAGCTGGCCGTGGTGCGCTGGGGCGAGAAGGAGCATCTGCTGTGCCTCGCGCCCACGGGCGACATGGTGATCGCCTCGCGCGATGCTCCGCCGGCGTTCAAGCCGATTGCGCCGGATCAGAAGAGCGGCGGGTCAACAACATGATCGCGCGTACCCTTCGCTTTCTTCCCGCAGTCCTGCTCGCGGCGCTCATCACGCCCGAGGCGCTGCCGCAGACGATCTCGGTCGATCTCGGCACGGGGCAGGGGCTGACGTCCGGCATCGTGCAGATGATCGCGGCGCTGACCGTTCTGTCGCTGGCGCCGTCGATCCTGGTGATGACGACGAGCTTCGTGCGGATCGTGGTGGTGCTGTCGCTGTTGCGCACCGCGATCGGCCTGCAGAACGCGCCGCCGAACTCGGTGGTGATCTCGCTGTCGCTGTTCCTCACTGGCTTCGTGATGGCGCCGACCTTCATGGCGTCCTACGAGGCAGGCATCCAGCCTTACATGGCCGAGGCGATCTCGCTGGAAGAGGCGATCCCACGCGCGCTGGGCCCCGTGCAGCAGTTCATGGGCGCGCATGCGAACGAAGCCGACGTGGCGCTGTTCGCCGGCATGGCCAACATCGACAACCTGCAGAACGCGGCGGATGCGCCGTTCCACGTTCTGGCTCCGGCCTTCATGATCTCGGAACTGAAGCGCGCCTTCGAGATCGGTTTCATGGTGTTCCTGCCATTCCTGGTGATCGACCTTGTGGTGTCGTCGATCCTGATGGCGATGGGCATGATGATGCTGCCGCCGGTCACCATCTCGCTGCCGTTCAAGCTTATCTTCTTCGTGCTGGTGGACGGATGGCGGTTGCTGTCGGGGTCGCTGGTCGAGAGCTTCATGACCCTGCCGCCAAGTTGAGGCGGCGCGGGGCGCGCAGATTGAAACGGGTGAAGAGGGCGGGAGAGCAACTCCCGCCCTTTCCGTTTCAGCAGTGCATCAGCCGATCTTCAGTCGCACGAACGCCATCGCACCGACGGGATCGCCGTCATAGAGCGGGGATAGGGCGCCGCTCGTCCAGTTCTGGGTGAGGGATGCGCCCAGAGCCATGACGACCGAGTCCGATAGGCGGAAGTCGTGCGAGGCGCCGAGTGATGCGCGCATGACATTCTCGATGTCGCCGTGATGGCCATGGTCGCCGAGTTCGTCGGTCTCGATGGCTTCGATGCGGGAGAAGATGGTCCACGGGCCGTTGCCCGGCTTGTAGGAGGCTTCGCCGAGCCAGGCGTCGAGTGTGACGTCCTCGCTGGATTCCTTGCGGGCAAAGGCGCCGGTGAAAGAGACCTCGCCGCCCTCGAACTGGCCCGTGAAGAGCGCGCTGGCGGAGTATTTGGTCACGTCCACGTCGGGCTCGAGCTGTTCCGGCGACGTGACATCAGCCCAGCTGGCCTGCAGCGACCAGTTGGGCGTGGGATTCCACGACAGGCGGACGGAGGTAGAGTCGAGTTCACCGGTCTCGATGTCCCAGCGGTCCTGGTCGGGCTCGCGGCCGCGGAAGCGGGAGGCCTCTAGCTTCAGATTGTCGTGCACCCAGCCTGCTGTGAGGACGCCGAAGGTGATGTGGGTGGAGTCGAGCCAGTGGTGCGTGATGGGCGCTTCGGGGCTCGCCATGGCGGCGGGGCGATGCATGAAGGCGGGTGGGCCGAAGGCGGGCTCGCCGGGAAGGCCACCGTAGACGAAGACGCTGTCGGTGCCTGAGAACGCGAGGCTGTAGCTCGCCGAGAGCTCCATGAAGAAGTCGTGCGGGTGCTGGCGGTCCACCAGCGTCTCGACGCCGTCGGCGGTTTCACCTGCGGCGAGGAGCAGCGGGTAGCCGCTCTTTCCCATCAGCGGATCGGGGCTGACCATGCCGCGAAGTTGCAGCGTGCCGGGGCCGGCGGGGCCGCGCAGCGACCCCATCAGCATGCCGGCGCCGAAGAATTTCTCGTCGCCGCGCGGACCGTCCTGCCAGGAATAGACGCCGTCGAGCGTGGCGTGGACCATGGCGCTCCAGTCGCCGCCGAGGGCGTAGTGCAGTCCGCCGTGGCTTGCGGCGTCAGGTTGCCACGCAGTGCCTGATGCATCGCGCGACATCGCGTAGGGACCGAGCGCGCTGGGCATCGCAGCGTGGCCATCATGGGCGCCGTGGTCCATCTGACCGTGGTTCATGCCGGCATGGTCCATCTTCGAATGGTCCATGCCTTCATGACCCGCGTGACCAGCATGGTCTTCCGCGGGCGGTTGGGTCTGGGGCGTGCCCTGCTGTTCGTGGGCGCTGTGGTCTTGTTCCTGCGCCAGTGCATATGGCGCGGCGAGGATCGCCGAGGCGATCAAGGCTATGTGTCTCATGGGGGTATCCTGATCCGAATCCGTTGCGATGCCCTTGATGGGCTCGCGCGATGCTGGGTTCAGGTCAGGCGCGTGGCGGGCGCAGCGCTGGCGCGGGCGCGATGGAGGCAAAGTGCGCGTCGGCTGCGGTGAGCCATGCGTAGGGCGCGATACGGGCAGAGGCGGGAAGAGTGGCAGGGGCGCTGAAGACTTTCAGCGCGGCGATGCACTCGCAGTGATCGGGCGCGGGGGCGTCTGGCGTGTCTGTTGGCGCAGGGTGGTGGGACGACGGGGCGGCTTGCGCCATGCCGTGGCAATCGGGCTGCTCCGGCTCGGCGGGTTGCACATCAGCCTGTGCGAGCTCCGCGCAGTGGGCTGCGGCAGCTTCCATCTGGCCGGCGAAGGCGAACGCCATGGCCAGCGCCAGCATGATGCGGGTGAGCGCCTGGAACATGGGGGGAAGATCGGGGCGCAGGCGGTGCGTGTCAATGTGGCGGGGGAGCGTCCGTTCCGCCCCGGGGTGTCATCCCGGGCGAGCATAGCGCTATCCGGGATGACAATTGAGCGGTGTTATTCCCCGTTCGCCGCCTTGCGCAGGGTTTGCGTCAGCGCCTGTGTCTTCAGGCTCTGCGTGCGGTCTGTGGCTTTGGGCATCGCGGAGTTGACGACGATGATGAGGTTCTCTTCCGGATAGATCTCGATGCCCTGGCCGAAGATGCCGCGGGCGGCGTAGCCGGCGCCGTCTTCGCGCGGCCACCAGAAATAGCCGTAGTTCTCGCCGGGCTTGCGGACAGCTTCGGGGATGCGGTTGGTGGTGGCGGCGGTGACATAGCCGGGCGGCAGGACTGCTTTGCCGTCGATCTCGCCATTGCCGAGCAGGAAGAGGCCGATGCGGCCATAGTCGCGCAGCGTCGCGCTCATGCAGCAGCCGCCGCGTTCGATGCCGGCCTTGTCGAGCATCCAGATTGCGTCACTCTCCATGCCGAACGGCTTCCAGAGTTTCGCCGATGCGTATTGCGACAGCGATATGCCGCCGAGCGAGCGGGCGAGGACGAGGCCTGCAAGATCCGTCTCGCCGGTCTTGTAGACCCATTTGCCACCAGGCTCGGCCTCGCGCTTGAGGCCCGCCATGTATTTCAACAGCGGATTGTTGGCGATCGCGCCGCCGCCGATGTAGTTCGCGGTCGAGGCCATTGCGACATCGGACTTCGGGTTGGCGTAGTCCTCGTTCCATTTGACGCCGGTTGTCATCGACATCAGGCGATGCAGGCTGACGTCCTCATAAGCCGTGCCCTTGAGCTCGGGCAGGTACTTGGTGATGGGATCGTAGACATCATTAATCCAGCCTTCCTTGATCGCAGCGCCGATCAGGATCGAGGTCAGCGACTTGGCGACTGAGAAGGTGGTCCAGCGGTCTTCCGGCTTGCGGCCGAGGGCGTATTTCTCCAGCACGATCTGGCCATTCTTGATGACCAGTACGCCGCTGATGCGGTTGTCGGTCATGTACTTGTCGATGGCGTAGGAGCGGCCAGAGTATGTGATCTTCGGATCGATCTGCGTCGCGGCGACGGGCAGGGCGCGGACGTTCGGCCCCTTGGCGATGGTGCCGACCTGGTAGGTCTTCTCGATCGCGGGATAGCGCTCAAGCTGCTGCTTCTGCGTCCATGTGAGGATGGAGGGGACGGGATCAGGCCCCACCGCCTTCTGGGCGAGGGCAGGCGATGCTACGAGCAGGAGCGCGCCTGCGGCGGCGGCGAATTTCGTTGTCCTGAAGATCATGAAGCGTCCTCCCGTTTCATTGGGAGGGAAGAAAGGCGCGGGCGCAGCGAACGTCAAGGATGACGACGCGGCGCCCGGGTGTCGTTCGCACGGTTGTGAGGTGAGGCCGCCTAGCGCGGAGCCACAGCCGACGGTCCCAGTTCCAGCTCGGCGCGGGCCGAGCGGGGGTGGGCCATTTCCGGCAGCTGGCAGATCACCGACGTGCCTGAACCAGGCGCCGACTTGATCTTCACGTCGCCGCCATGGAGTTCGACGAAGGAGCGCACGAGGGCGAGGCCAAGGCCCGCGCCGCGTGTGTCGCCGGTGGTGAAACTGTCGAACACGCTTGACTGGCGCTCGAGCGCGATGCCCTTGCCATTATCCGACACGGCGAGGCGGATGATGCCTTCGCTCGGGACGGGCTTGGACGCTTCGATCTTGATGTGGCCGCCGGCGCCGGTGAAACGCAGGGCGTTGGTGAGTAGGTTGAACAGCACCTGCTTGATGCGGCGCTCGTCGGCATAGACGTTGCCGATGCGATCATCGCAGAGGATTTCCACGCGCACTTTGGTGTTTTCCGCCGTGGTGACGACGAGGTCGACCGCGTCCTCGATAGCGCCGCGCAGGGAGAATTCGGAAAGTTCGAGTTCCATCTTTCCGGCATCGATCATGGCGAGATCCAGAATGTTGGAGATGACTTTCGAAAGGTGGTCGGCGGCGTCGAGAATGTGGTCGACCTGTTCGCGCTGTTTCTCCGTGAGGGCGCCGGGGCGCTCGCTCTCGAGCAGCTCGGCGTAGCCGAGGATTGTCGTGAGCGGCGAGCGGAGCTGGTAGGAGACGTTCTGCACGAACTCGTTCTTGAGTTTGTCGGCGGCCTGCAGCGCCTCGTTCTTGTCCTTGAGCGCGGTTTCCACCTTGCGGGCTGCGGTCACGTCCATGAAGGCGATCAGCGTCGCGCCGTTGGGCAGGGGCTGGGTGATCCAGGTGATCGTGAGATCATTGGACGTGCGCATCACGCCCTGGTCCTGCTGACGGTATTCCGGCGAGGGGTTGGTGACGCGGGACTTGATTGTCTGCCACACGCCACGATCGTGATAGAGGCGGGCGCACTGGCCGACGACCGTGTCAAAGTCCGGGCTGTCGGCGAGGCTGTCTTTCTTGAGGCCCCACAGTTCGGCGAAAGCGTCGTTGTGCAGGCGCAGGCGGCCATCGGCGCTGAACACCACGACGGCTTCGCGCAGGTTGTCGAGTGTGGCTTTCTGGACGTTGATCAGGCGGTTGAATTCCGACTTCAGTGTGAGTTCGTCGGTGATGTTCTTGAACAGCAGCAGCACGCCGCCGAGCGGGTGGCGCTGGCGCGTGACGCGCAGGATGCGGCCGTCGGGCAAGTTCCAGAGATCCTCGACGATGTCGACCTTCTCGCCCTGATAGTATTTCAGCTCCTGCCCTCGCCATTCGGCGAAGTTGGCGCGCGACTGCAGTTTACGACGCTCGCGCAGGCGGTCGAGGATGGAGCCGTGATCCGGCCGGTCGAGCAGGTAGGCGGGATCAAGCTCCCACATTTCCTGGAAGGCGCGGTTGTTGAAGATCAGCTTGCGATCGGCCCCGAAGATGGCGACGCCGTCGGTGATGTGGTTCAGCGTGTCGTCGTGAGCCTTGGAGTTCTTCTCCAGCGTCTCGCGCGCGGTTTCCTGTTCGGTGATGTCGAAGGCCATGCCGCCGAGGCCGCCGGACAGGGGGAACATCTTCACGCGCATGGCGCGGCGCTCGCCCGAGACAACGATGTGCCGCATCTCGTCGGTTTCGCCGTTGGTGTTGATGGTCTTCTGCGCCTGGCCAGTGACGTGCTGGTCGAGCATGATCTGGCGGTCGAGCACATGGTCCATGCTGGGCGCGCCGACGGCCTTCATGTAGGCGCGGTTGACCCATTGCAGCTTGCCGGCGCCGGACATCCGCCAGGCCGGGAAGGGCGCCTTGCCGAGCATTTCGAGGAAGGCCATGGGATCGCGTGCGATGGCGGCGCGGGCTTCCTCGAAGCGGGCGCGGGCGCCGGATTCTTCAAGGCCCTTGATGGTGGTGTCGGTGATCCAGAGCACGGCGCGCGCGCCGGCGGTGCGGCCATCAGCTTCAAGGAAGCGGCCTGACGGTCCGATGATGGTGAGCGAGAAATGCGAGCCGTCCTGGCGCAACTGCTTCAGGCGCTCGCGCAGGGTGGCGTCCTGGCCGGAGCCGTCGCGCGCTTCGAGATCGGCAAGGCCCTCGAGGATGCGCACGCCGGGATCTTCGGACGTGCCGTCGTCGGCAAAGCGCAGCATGGCCATCAGCGCGACGGGCGAGCCGTAGAGATTGGGCAGGCCCCATTCGGAATCCGGATTGCCGTGCGTGGCGGCGGGCTCTGCATCTTCCCACACCATGATGACGCCGGGGTGAGCGCCAAACACGCTTTCGGCGCGCGCCAGTTTCTCGCGCGCCTTCTGTTCGGCCTCTCGATATTTCTTGGCGGCGCCGCGGGCGCCATCTGAAATCCTGAGCGCCCAGAGCAGGGCGGCCAATCCGAACGCCGCAGCGCCTGCAACGAGCAGGACCAGCGGCTGGGTGAGGTTCATGTCCATGGTCGTCCTAGCCCCGGCCCGGGCGAATCACTTGTACTTGGGGCATCCTACAAGCGGACACCCTCAGTTAACCAAATGGCAGGAAAGCCGGTTAATGGCCGGTTAAATGCGCTGCACAGCCCGGCAACAATTGCCGGGTGCGCGCACGGAACGGGCCGTTCCGGCAGCGGAAATCGCCTTATTGTGCGAGCTGCTTCATCTGTTCGGCGGTCCAGGACGCGCTGACGGCGGGGGAGAAGCCCGCGATCAGCGTCCAGTTGGCGACGTAGATGGCGCACTGTTCGTCTGGCGGAAGCGTGGCCATCTGGCCGGAGCGATAGGCCTGCCACTGATGGTCATAGAGGCGGTCCTTGAGCGCGTTCTGGAAGGCCGTCGACTGGATGCGGTTTGGCGCCTCGCGGCGGATGTTGTGTTTGCGGCCCGAGGCGATGGCGCGGACGATCGAGGTGTTGATCGCGGCGGCGAGGCGGCGCGTTTCGGTGTTGGCGGGGTCGAGGCCGCCGCCTGCCGGATCGATCGACGCCTGGCAGTATTCTGGCGCGCGCATGGCGAACAGCATGTTGTCGGCCATCTCGTCGAGCACGCTGTCCTCGGCGCCGGCGATGTCGGAGGCATTGGACTGTCGAAGGACGCCGAGCCGTTCGCCCAGAAGCTTTTCAAAGCGGTACATGTCGCGCGCGGGATCGGGGACCTGGACGAGCAGGTAACCCATCACGGTCTGATAGTCGCCGGGCAGACGGTCGCGGAATTCCTCGAAGAAAAGGCCGTCGATCGGATCGGCTAGGAGCCTGGCTTCCGCGCTGGTCGTTGTTCCGGGTTTCACGACGATGGGCGGAGCAGGTTGTGCGCCTGGTGCGCCGGGAGATTGGCCGGGCGTGGCCGTGCCAATTGTTGTGGCGAGTGTTGGCGGCTGTGCGCCCTGTTGCAGCACGGTGAAGATCATGCCGAGGGCGACAGCGCTGCCGAGCACGCCGGCGATGATGAGGTTCTGTCGCGTGCCGCCGCTTGCTCCGGCGCTGTCGTCGCCTGTGCTTTCGGCCTTGGGCGGACGCGGAGGCCTTGGCGGCTTGGGAGGTTTGGGCGGCTTTGGCGGGCGAGGCTGTGGCGGGGCCTGGTCGTAGATGACGGCGGGCCGGGCGTAGCTTGGCGGACTATCGGAAGGCGGCGCGGCCGGCGGAGGCGCATAGGCGGTGTGCGGTGCGGCGGTTTCTGGCGCGGCCTGTTGTGGTGGGAGAGGCGCGCCGAATGCGATCTTGTCGGCGGTGAGATTGCAGCCCGGGCACCAGCGCGCGCCCTGCATCAACCTGTACTGGCAGCGCGGACAAACGCCCATTAGGCCCGGCGTCTGACTACGGAGCGCGCCACACGCAAAGCAGTCATAAATCGCCTGTGGCATGTTCGAGCCGCAACAGGCGCACGTGTTGGACATCCCCAGCCCCTTCCCCGGTCCCGCGCACTATAGACGGTGCAGCGCGGATTTACAGGGCATGAACGGAAGTGTCCGTCGAACCACGAGGGGCCAGGCTCAGATTTCCTGATTGTAGTGGCCGACCTCGGCGAACTTGCCGAGGCGGGGTTTCACTTCTTCGCGGAAGAGGGCGCGCATGTCGTCTTCGCCCTGCATCGACTCCACGACCACGACGAGTTCGGGCTTGTTGGACGAGGCACGGACGAGGACCCAGGAGCCGTCGTCGAGCGTGACGCGTGCGCCGTTGACGGTGTTCACGTCGATGATCTTGCGGCCGAGGATTTCGCCGCCCAATTTTCCGAGCGCCGTGTAATCGGCGACGACCTGATCGACGATGGCGTACTTCTTCTCGTCGTCGCAGTGCGGCGACATGGTGAGCGAGGTCCACGCATCGCCAAGATCGGACTTGAGATCCGACAGCGAGCGGCCGGGGTTGCGATCCAGCATCTGCAGCACGGCGGCGGCGGCGACAAGCGCGTCGTCATAGCCATAGCCATAGGGCTTGCGGAAGAACATGTGGCCCGACTTCTCGAAGCCGGCGAGGGCGTTGAGTTCGGTCGTGCGGCGCTTGATGTAGGAGTGGCCGGTCTTGAAGTAGTCGACGGTGACGCCGTTCTCCTTCAGCACCGGGTCGGTCTTGTAGAGACCCGTGGATTTCACGTCGACGACGAAGGTCGCGTTCTTGTGCAGCTTCGAGAGGTCGCGCGCGAGCAGGAGGCCGATCTTGTCGGCGAAGATTTCCTCGCCCTTGTCGTCGACGACGCCGCAACGGTCGCCATCGCCGTCGAAGCCCACGCAGAGATCGGCGCCATGTTCGATCACGGCCTTGCCCATCGAGACCAGCATCTCGTGGTCTTCCGGGTTCGGATTGTATTTGGGGAAGTTGTAATCGAGGTTGGTGTCCATCTCGATCACTTCAGCGCCCATCGCGCGCAGCGCGTCGGGAGCAAACGCGCCGGCCGCGCCGTTGCCGCAGGCGCAGACAACTTTCAGCTTGCGCGACAGCTTGATGCCTTTGGTGACGTCGGCGATGTAGCGCTCGCGCATGCCATCGACGCGGATCAGCTTGCCGCCGGGCTGCGGGTTGAACTTGCCGTTGAGGACGATGTCCTTGAGGCGGCCCATCTCTTCAGGGCCGAAGGTGAGCGGCTTGTTCGCGCCCATCTTCACGCCCGTCCAGCCATTCTCGTTATGGCTGGCGGTGACCATCGCGACGCACGGAATGTCGAGGTCGAACTGGGCGAAGTAGGCGATCGGCGACAGGGCGAGACCGATGTCGTGAACTTCAAGGCCGGCTTCGAGCAGGCCGAGGGTGAGGGCCTGCTTGATGGAGAGCGAATACGACCGGTAGTCGTGGCCCGTGACGATACGGGGGGCGACGCCCATCTCCCGGATCAGTGTGCCAAGGCCAAGGCCGAGCGCCTGGACGCCGAGAAAGTTGAGTTCCGGCGCCTTGGGATATTGCGGGCCGCCGAACCACCAGCGCGCGTCGTATTCGCGGAACCCCGTGGCCTTCACCAGAGGGATGTTCTCGAAATCGTACGTGTTGGCCTGAAGGTCGGTGCGGGGCGTTTTCATGGAGCGATACCGATGGGTTCTGTGCCGAATGACGTCATGGAAGGCGCGGGATGGAGCCGGGCCTGCCAGCTATCAATCGCAGAGCAAGGGCAAGGCCAATCCATGTCCGCTCGCCTGATAGGCGAGTTCTGGAATCAAACCAAGCGCAGAAAGGGAACATTGGGCGATCTCGACGCGCCGCGGCGCGCTTGATGCATGGACGCCCGGTTGGGGGCAATCTGCAGGCGGGAGAGGGCGATGATCGCCAACATCCAGGTGCTTCGCGCGGTGGCCGCGCTTGCCGTGGTTCTGCATCACACACAGTTCCAACTCAGCCTGATCTACGGCACGCCTCATTTCGCGCTGGTCGGGCGGGCGGGCGTAGACCTCTTCTTCCTGATCTCCGGCTTCGTGATGGTTTACACGACGCGCGACACGCAGCGGAGCACCACCCAGTTCTGGATGGACCGCGCCGTGCGCATTGTGCCGCTGTACTGGCTGGGCACCACGCTGGTGATTGTGCTGTTCCTTGTCGGCCTGCCAGCGCTCGACGTCCAGCAGCTGAGGTTGGGCGATATCGTCAAGAGCTATCTGTTCATACCCTATCTTGCGTCCTACGGCGAAGGGCGGCCGATCCTCGATGTCGGCTGGACGCTGAACTACGAGATCTATTTCTACGCACTGTTCGGGCTGACCTTTTTTCTGCGCTCGCAGGCCAGGGCGCTGATGATGCTTGCCGCGCTGTTCGTCGCGATCTGGCTGTTCGTGAAGCTGAACCCGCAGCTGCCGTTCGTTATCGCGCACTATGGCAGCGCGCTCGTGTTCGAGTTCCTGCTCGGCGGGGCGATTGCGCTTTGGCATCATCGCTGGATCAGCGGCAAGCCGATGCAACGGCCTGCGCTCGGCGCGGTGCTGGTGATGGTGGGGCTGGTCGCGGTGTTCCTGGCCGGGTGGAAATTCGCGGCCATCGTGAACCAGCATCCCGAACTGCGCGTTGCGGTGTTCGGCGGTCCGGCCATCCTCGTGCTGGTCGGCGCGCTGTTGCTGGAGCAGGCGGGATACACGGTGAAGTCGCGGTTCGTGCTGCTGCTGGGGGCGGCGAGCTATGCGATCTATCTCGCGCATCCGATGGTGCTGCAGATGGCCGTGCCCGCGTTCAATGCGATCCTGCCGGGCACAAGTCTCGCTCACAAGGCCGGCGCCGTGGTGTGCGCCTTCACGCTTGCGGTCGCGGCGGGGCTTGCAGTGCACCTGTGGGTCGAGCGGCCGATGACGGCGGGTCTGCGCGCGATGCTGAAGCGCAAACGGAGCCCGAAGCTGGCGACCTGAGGCGCGGCCGCTAGATCGTCAGCTGGGTTCCGAGTTCGACCACGCGCGAGGTCGGAATGCGGAAGAACTCCGTGGCGTTGGTGGCGTTGCGGTTGAGGAAGATGAAGAGGTGGTCCTGCCACAGCGGCATGCCGTGCTTGCCATCGGCCAGCAGGGTTCGGCGGCTGAGGAAGAAGGACGTCGACATCACTTCGAAGGACAGGCCAGTCTTTTTCTTTGCGAGTGTCAGGCCATAGGTGACGTTCGGCGTTTCCATGAACCCGAATTTCAGCGTCAACCGGTCGAAGTTGGGCGAGATGTCCTCATAGATCACCTTCATGTCCTCGGGCACGTAGGGAACGTTCGCCGTCTTGACCGTCAGCACCACGTTGTTCTCGTGGATGACCTTGTTGTGCTTCAGGTTGTGGAGCAGGGCGGTGGGCGCGGTGTCTGGTTCCGCGGTCAGGAAGACGGCGGTGCCCTTCACGATGTGCGGAGGACTTACCTCGAGGCCCTTGATCACGTCCTCAAGCGAAATGTCGTTTCGTGTGCGGGCCGCAAGCAGGCGCGATCCGTGCACCCACGTCCAGATCACCAGCATCATGGCCGCCGCAATCAGGAGCGGCACGTAGCCGCCTTGCGGAACCTTGAGCAGGTTGGAGGCAAGGAACACTGACTCGACCAGCAGGAACGGCGTGACGATCAGCAGTGCGAAGCCGAGCGATTTTTTCCACACGCGCCGGACGGCGATGAAGCACATGATCGAGGACGTGATCATCGCGCCAATGACGGAGACGCCGTAGGCCGACGCCAGCGCGGAAGACGACTTGAACGCGATCACGAGGAAGAGGACGCCCGCCAGCAGGATGTAGTTGATCTGCGGCATGTAAATCTGGCCGTGTTCCTTGGCGGACGTGTTCACGATCTGCAGGCGCGGCAGCAGGCCGAGCTGGACTGCCTGTTGTGAGAGCGAGAATGCGCCGGTGATCACGGCCTGGCTGGCCACGATGGTCGCCAGGGTGGCGAGGATGACGAGTGGCCCGAGCAGGAAGTCCGGCGCCATCAGGAAGAACGGGTTCGAGATGGTGTCCGGGTGCGCGAGCACCATCGCGCCCTGACCGAGATAGTTGAGTGCAAGGCACGGGAAGACCAGCCACAGCCAGGTGACGGCGATCGGCTTGCGTCCGAAATGTCCCATGTCGGCGTACAGGGCCTCGGCGCCCGTCACGCACAGGAACACTGAGCCTAGCACGATGAAGCCCAGCACTTGGTGTGTCACCAGAAACATGACGGCGTAGTGCGGGCTCAGCGCCGCAAAGATGGCAAGGCCATCAAGCGCGATGTGATAGACGCCAAGCGCGCCCAGCGAGATGAACCAGACAAGGCAGACCGGTCCGAACAGCCGGCCGATGACACTCGTGCCCTTCTTCTGCAGCAGGAACAGGCCGGTCAGCAGGATCAGCGCAATCGGGATGATGAAACCTTCCACCTTGCCGGTCAGCTGCGGGATGACGGCCAGTCCTTCGACGGCTGACAACACCGACATCGCGGGCGTGAGCAGCGCGTCGCCGAAGAACATGCCCGCGCTGCAGATGGCCACGAGGAAGAGCAGCGGCGTGCGACGACCGATGGTCTTCTGCACCATCGCCATGAGCGACAGCGTTCCACCTTCGCCCTTGTTGTCGAGACGGGTCAGCATCACCACGTATTTCAAGGTGACGACGATGATGAGCGACCAGACCATCAACGAGATGACGCCAAGCACGTCGTCGCGCTTCAGCACGCCTTCGCCTGCCGTTGTCAGGTGGTGGATCGATTCCTTGAATGCGTAGAGCGGGCTGGTGCCGATGTCGCCGAACACCACGCCGACGGATGCGAGCGCGAGCGCCCAGAAGCGCCCTTTGCCGGTGGGGTTCGCCGTCGATAGAGCCGGACCGCCCGTTGGGGAAGCTTCGCTCATCAGGTGTTTGGCCTCTGCCGCGAACCGCATGCGGCCCCGAACGGGCGCGGTCCTAGTCCTGCCAGCACCTAGGCGAAAGGGGTAAAATTTCGAGTCCCTGCTATGGACAATCTGAAACAGGGCGAGAACAGCGGGGCGCGTTTGGCTGGTAGTCTCCGACGAAACAAGGATTTTCCCGCGCGGAGGGGAATTGTGACGGGTCCGGGTGCGACGATGGCGCGCCCCGCTTGCCTGCCGATCGGGCGCCTGTTGACAGGCGAGTGATGTCGTCGGCTGCCGGCCGATCAAAGAAAAGCGGGCGACCTCGGAGAGATCGCCCGCTTCCTAAACCGATGTCACAGCCAGATCCCGGGGGGTCGGGGGGGACGGATAAGGGACCCGGCCGTGACAGGGGAAGAACGCAGCGTCTGAAAACCGGTTCCGGACGTGCTTAACATTTTCCATCGCGGCCTCTTCGATGGGGGAGCGTCCTTCATGCGGCGCAAATACCTCGACATCGCCGGGATGAGGCGTGAAATATCCGCGGTGAGAACAGGGACAAGCGTCATGACCGGCCACCGCATTATCGGAACGCTGATCGCCGCCGCTATGGTCAGCGCGTGCTCCTCCCAACCTGCGCCAGTTCCCGCCGGCCTCGTGATCTCAAACGTGACGGTGATTTCGTCCGATCGGGAGACGCCGCTCGCCAACGCGTATGTGCGCATCGTCGATGATCGCATCGTGGAGGTGAGCGCGGCGCCGCTTGCGGGCGAGCGCACCATTGATGGCGAGGACGGCTTTCTCATTCCCGGTCTGATCGACGGGCATGTGCATCTCGATGTGCTTCCGGTGTTGCGGCCGGAAGACGAGGCAAAGCATCCGGGGCTGGCCGAGGCGCTGCGTGAACAGGAGCCGCGCAGCTATCTCTATTTCGGGTTCACCACCGTGGTGGACCTGTCGCGCGATCCTGGCTTCATCGCGGGATGGAATGCGCGCGAGGTTCGGCCGGATGCGTTCTTCTGCGGTTCGGCCACGATGTACAATGGCTATCCGATGGTGCTGCTGCCTCCGCAGCTCGCGGCAGTCGCCTTTCCTTATTTTCTGGTTGATCCCGCACAGGGATCAAGCGCGCCTGCGTCTGTCGATCCCGCGCAGCATCAACCCGCGGCCGTTGTCGATCGCATGGCGAAACACGGCGCCATCTGCGTGAAGACGTACCACGAGCCCGGCTTCGGTGGCGCGCGTAACCTTCCGAACGCTTCGCTCGAGCAGGTGCGGGAGATCATCACCGCGGCGCACGCACGCAATATGCCCGTCTTAATGCACGCCAACTCGATCCGCGCTCAGCAGTTTGCCGTCGAGGCTGGGGTCGATGTGGTCGCGCATGCCGCCTGGAATGACAGCGGCCTCACGGGCGAGGCGAAGACGCAGGCGCTGGATGCAATCACTACGGGGATCAAGGCGAAGGGCATGGCCTACCAGCCGACTTTCCGTGTCATCAACGGCATCGGCGACATGTTTGATCCGGCGCTGCTTGCCGACCCGCGTATGGCGCACGCTACGCCGCCCGCCGCGCTCGCGTGGTTCAAATCGCCCGATGCGGAATGGATGCGCCGGGAGATGGCTGGAAACTGGGACGCAAGCAAAGGCTCGCCGCCCTTCGTCGCGACCTCGGTGGCGCAGGGCGTCACCATTGCAACCAAGATGAACGAGGTCGGCGTGCGCATCGCCTTCGGCAGCGACACGCCCAGCGCCAGCACGTACGGAAATCCTCCGGGCCTCAATGGACGGCTGGAGATGCAGTACTGGATCGACTCCGGTATCAGCCCGGTGGCGCTGTTGCGCGCGATGACGATCGGCAATGCCGAATTGTTTCACCTCGATGATCGCGGGACGATCGAAGCCGGCAAGAAGGCGCATCTGCTGCTGCTGAACCAGAACCCACTGGAGAGTGTCGCGGCCTACGACTCCATCGTGACGGTGTTCAGTAACGGCGTGGCGATCCCGCGTGCGGAGCTATCGGCGAAGGCACGCTGAAACGCAGAAGGGCCCGGCTCATCGCCGGGCCCTCCCATGTTCGTAGCTTGCGCCAGACCTAGTAGCGGTAGTGTTCCGGTTTGTACGGGCCTTCCGGCGCGACGCCGATGTAGGCTGCCTGGTCGGGCGTGAGTTTCGTGAGGTTGGCGCCCAGCTTGTTGAGGTGGAGCATCGCGACTTTCTCGTCGAGCTTCTTGGGCAGGGTGTAGACCTTGTTCTCGTAGGCCTTGCCGTTGGTCCAGAGTTCGATCTGCGCCAGCGTCTGGTTGGTGAACGAGGCCGACATCACGAAGGAGGGGTGGCCCGTCGCGTTGCCGAGGTTAAGCAGGCGGCCTTCGGACAGCAGGATCATGCGCTTCCCGTCCGGGAAGTTGATCATGTCGACCTGCGGCTTGATGTTGTCCCAGGTGTAGTTCTTGAGCTGTGCGACCTGGATCTCGTTGTCGAAGTGGCCGATGTTGCCGACGATGGCCATGTCCTTCATCTCGCGCATGTGCTCGAGACGGATGATGTCCTTGTTGCCGGTCGTGGTGATGAAGATGTCGGCGGTCTTCACGACGTCTTCGAGCGTGACGACTTCAAAGCCGTCCATGCAGGCCTGCAGTGCGCAGATCGGATCGACTTCCGTGACCTTGACGCGGGCGCCGGCGCCCTGCAGCGAGGCCGCCGAACCCTTGCCGACGTCGCCATAGCCGCACACGACAGCGACCTTGCCGGCCATCATTGTGTCGGTGGCGCGACGGATGCCGTCGACCAGCGATTCCTTGCAGCCGTACTTATTGTCGAACTTCGACTTGGTAACCGAGTCGTTCACGTTGATCGCCGGGAAGGGCAGGTGGCCCTTTTCCATGAGGCGGTAAAGTCGGTTGACGCCCGTGGTGGTTTCCTCGGTGACGCCCTTGATGGCGTGGCGCTGCTTGGTGAACCAGCCGGGCGAAGCGGCGAGGCGCTTCTTGATCTGCTTGTAGAAGTAGATCTCTTCTTCCGACTCCGGCTTCTCAATCAGCGAGGTCTCGCCCTCTTCGACGCGCGCGCCGATGAGGATGTACATGGTGGCGTCGCCGCCATCATCGAGGATCATGTTGGTGAGGCCGCCATCGGGCCACTGGAAGATCTTGTCGGTGTAGTCCCAGTATTCTTCCAGGCTCTCGCCCTTCACGGCGAACACCGGGATGCCGGCCTTCGCGATGGCGGCGGCGGCGTGGTCCTGCGTCGAGAAGATGTTGCATGAGGCCCAGCGCACTTCGGCGCCGAGATGCTTCAGCGTCTCGATCAGCACGCCGGTCTGGATCGTCATGTGGAGCGAGCCGGTGATGCGCGCGCCTTTCAGCGGCTGCGCCTTGCCGTATTCCGCCCGGGTGGACATGAGGCCCGGCATTTCGGTTTCGGCGATAACGAGTTCCTTGCGGCCGTAATCAGCGAGCGAAATGTCCGCCACCTTGAAATCATCGAACGCCATCGCCGCACTCCATCGGACAGGGAATTTATGCGGCCTGTCCCGATCCTGGGGGCCGCTCACATGGCGCATCTAGCAGACCCGGCCGGGTCGGGCAAATCATATAAAGATATCTTTATATGATTTCTCAGTGGGCCGCCGGATAGCGGTGCGGGGCGAGGAGCATGGTAGATCGCAGACCCGTCCCGGCCAGCGGCCCCGTCAGGTTCCGCGTTACAAATTGCGATCAACTTTGCGATCCGGCGCCCTGACTTTGCCGCCTTCGCGCACCCATCTGTCTGCAACAGGGAGTTGCGCGTTCTGCCGTGCGGTGGCCAGATCGGGCCGCCGGCGGAGACCGGGCGGGGCAGGGACGCCAGACAGGGTAGAGGCTTACGCTATGCGTGGATCAGTATTTTTCGCCGGGCTTGCGGGCGTTGCACTCCTCTCTGTCGCGGGCGCCGCCCCGGCGATGGCACAGGATGTGGACCGCATCGACCGCATCACGGGCACGACCGGTCCAGGCGGTAGCTTCCGGCCGCCCGAAGGCGTCAAGGTAGTGACGCCCGGCGCGCTGGTGTTCGCCAGCTTTGACGCCAATCTCGATGGTACGATTTCGAAGGAAGAGATCGCAGCCGGCTCTGCCCGCGCGTTCCAGATCGCTGACCGCAATGGTGATGGTGTAATCACCGGCTTCGAGCAGACCGACTGGGCGGGCGTCATGGGCGACCCCACCGGCGTGCTCGCCAACGCCATGACGTTCGACATCGATCTCGATCGCTCGGTGACGCCGTCAGAGTTCACTGCGGGCATGCATCGCATTGCGGGCCAGATCGCCGACGACAATGGCGTCCTGCGCTATACGGATCTCGTGCAGCCGCTGAATCGTCCGCCGGAGCAGGCCCAGGACAATGGTGGTGGTTGGGGCACGATCACCGGCCGCGGTTCACCCCCGCGCGATCGCGGCGGGCGCTAGGCCTCAGTCCTTCTCGTCGAACCCACGCTCGACAAGGTGGGCGACAGCTTCGAGCGCGGCTTTCGCTTCTGGGCCCTCTGCTTCGATCTCGATCACCTGGCCGACGCGGGCGCCGAGCATCAGCAGGTCCATGATCGAGGCGGCGCTCGCGACCATGCCGTCATGCTTCACGGAAACGCGGGCGTTGAACTTGGCTGCCTCGCGCGCGAACGCGGCCGACGCGCGCGCGTGAAGTCCGCGCTGGTTTACGAGCTCTGCGCTGCGCGACCACTTGTCGGACATCGTTCCCCGCGCCCCAGCCGTGTCAGGCGCGCTGCAGAAGCGCGGATGCGACGGAGATGTATTTGCGGCCAGCGTCCTGCGCTGCGAGGGCGGCCTCGGCTACCGGCAGCTTGGAGCGCACCTCGGCCAGCTTGATCAGCATGGGCAGGTTCACCCCGGCGATCACCTCGATCTTGCCACCTCCCATGACGGAGATGGCCAGGTTCGACGGTGTGCCGCCGAACATGTCTGTCAGGATGACAACGCCTGCGCCGGTGTCGCACGCCTTCGCTGCGGCGATGATCTCCTTGCGGCGCATGTCCATATCGTCGTCAGGGCCGATGCAGACGGCCTGAACATTCTCGAGATGGCCGACAACGTGCTGCGCGGCGGAGATGAACTCCTCGGCCAGACGGCCATGCGTGACCACGACCAGACCGATCATTGGGGAAACTCCCGCATATCCCAGCATCCCATGGTGTGGACTCGTTTGTTCCGGGGTCAATACCGATTCAGATGTCCAGCTGTGCTGCTGGTAGTTCCACGATGAACCTAGCGCCGGCGATCTTGTCGTCGACCATCCGGTTCTCCGCCCAAACATTCCCCCGGTGCGTTTCCGTGATCTGGCGCACGATAGAAAGCCCCAAACCTGAATTATTTCCGAACTTCGTGCCTGCCGGGCGATCCGTATAGAAGCGCTGGAAGATCTTTTCCAGCTTGTCGGGCGGTATCCCCGGGCCCTGGTCCTCGACCATCATCCGGATAGCCGGGCCTCGCGCACTCGTGACCCGTGACAGTGTGACAGTCACCTGTCCGCCGGGGGGCGAGAAGGAACGGGCATTTTCCACGAGATTCCGGATCACCTGGCCCAGCGGCCCTTCGCGGCCCCTGACTTCCATCGCGCCGCTCTCCTGGTTCACCAGCACAACGCGCGCATCGGTCTCGCGTTGCGTGTCGCGATAGATGGAGATGATGTCGTCGAGCAGGCGGCCAAAATCGACGCGCACCAGCTTCTCGCGCACGATCTCGGCTTCGAGGCGCGACAGGTTCGAGATGTCGGTGATCAGGCGATCAAGCCGCACGACATCGCGCGCGATCACGTTCGCCATCTTCTCCTTCATTGCCGGATCATGCAGCGATTGCTGCGTCTCGACGGCCGAGCGGATCGAGGTGAGCGGGTTCTTGAGTTCGTGCGCAACGTCGGCAGCGAAGCGTTCGTTTTCCTGGATGCGATCATAGAGGGATGTCGTCATCTCCTCCATGGCACGCGAGAGATCTCCGATCTCGTCCTTGCGATCATGCAGCGCGCCAAGGTTGAGGCGTTCGGCGGCGCCGGCCGCCACGCGGTCGGATGCGATGGCGAGCTTGCGCAGCGGGCGTGCGATGCCCAGCGTCAGCAGCGTCGCGGTGATGAACGAGACGAGCACCGCGACGATGATCAGCGGCACCAGGGCGGCGCGTTCTGCTGCGATGATCTGGGAGATGTCGTTGGTCTCGATGGTGAGGCCGCCGACGACGCGCGCCACCTTGCGGATCGGCACGGTAACCGACAGCACGCGCTCGGCTCGTTCGTTGAAGCGTTCCGAGAACCCGTCCTTGTCCTCCAGCGCCATCGCGATTTCCTGCTCGAGCGAGCGAGCCTCGGCGATGCCCTGGCGGCCGGTGGCGCTTTCGAACGTGCGGGTGATGCCGCGCACCGTGTCCAGCCACGTCTGCTCGATCCAGTTCGGATCGCGGATTTCCGGTAGATCCTTGCGATCGATTTCGCCCTTGAGCAGGCGCGTATCGGCGACGATTTCGCCCTGTGCGTCATGCACGCGGATACGCGTCGCGCCCGACAGCGGCGTTGCTGTCAGCTGTTCGATGACAGCCGCGATGTCGAGCCCTGTCGGATCGTCGGTGGTGGCGCCGGCGGTGATGTAGGACGAGATCAGGCGCGAGAGTTCGGTGAGGCTGTCCTTGCGCGCGTTGACAAGACTCGAGCGTACCTCGTTCAGCACCAGCGCGCCCGTGATCAGGATCACCAGGCCGGCGAGGTTCGAAGCGAGGATCAGTCTCGCAATGGGAGACCAGAGCAGGGAGCGCGGCTTGCGGCTGCGCCCCCGGCTGGCTTTCTCAGGCTTCTTTATAGCGATACCCCACGCCATACAGCGTTTCGATGCCGTCGAAGTTGTCGTCGAGATCGCGGAACTTCTTGCGCAGCCGCTTGATGTGGCTGTCGATCGTCCGGTCGTCGACATAGACCTGATCGTCGTAGGCGGCGTCCATCAGCTGGTCGCGGCTCTTCACATAGCCCGGGCGCGTGGCAAGCGCCTGGAGGATGAGGAACTCGGTGACGGTGAGGCGCACGATCTTGCCATCCCACTGGCAGGCGTGGCGGTTGGGGTCGAGCGTCAGGCGGCCTCGCACTATCGGTTTCTTGTCACCGTCCTCGGGCGTGCCCGTGACGCCGCGCGAGCGGCGCAGGATCGCCTTCACGCGCTCGGCCAGCAGACGGGTGGAGCAGGGCTTCCGGATGAAGTCGTCGGCGCCGATGTTGAAGCCGACCACCTCATCGATCTCGTCGTCCTTGGAGGTCAGGAAGATCGCCGGCAGGTTGGACGTCTGGCGCAGCTTCCGCAGCAGCTCCATGCCGTCCATCTTCGGCATCTTCACATCCAGGATGGCGATGTCTGGCGGGTTCTCCGAAAGGCCGGCGAAGGCCGCCGCGCCATCGTGATAGGCGCGGACCTGATAGCCCTCCTGCTCGAAGAACACTTTGAGGGACTCAACGATGTTCTCGTCGTCGTCCACGAGGGCGATGGTGGCCATAACCTGGAATCTCCTGCCGGGCGTCCCGGCGTGTATCACCCGGCCATAATCGGGGTGTGCGGGCGCGAGGGCAAGTACCCGGAATGGCTTGTCACTGCTTGATTTTCCCCTCCCGGGCTCGTCTGGCACGCGAATTGAAGCACCCGTGACAGGCGAACCAGCCCGCAAGGCCGGTTCGATGACCGAACGCAGCGGAGGCTTCCATGCAGGTCGTAACAGTCGGCGGGTTCAAGGGCGGAACGGGAAAGACCACGATTGCAGCGCTTCTGGGCGTTGCAGCGGTCAAGGATGGCCTGCGGGTCGCCTGCCTCGACCTCGACCGGAACACGCGCAACCTGTCCAGTTTTGTAACACTCCGGCGTGCTTCGCGCCTGGAAAGCCCCGACCATGTGATGCTGATGGACATGGAAGAGGATGTCCGCACCAACGCCCGCCCGCGCCACAGCGGCCGCCTGGAACCGCTGGTTCGCATGGCCCGCATGGACGGCTATGACCTTCTGATCATCGACACCTCGTCGGGCAACCTCTCGGATGTCTACGAAGCGCACCTTCTGGCCGATGTGATCCTGACCCCGATGAATGAGAGCCCGGCCGACATGCACGGCCTGTTTGCACCGCTGGGATCGGCCGCGGCGCCGAAGATCAATTATCGCGAGATGGTCGAGACCGTCCGCTTCGACCGCAAGCGCGCCGGCCTTCCGGAACAGCGTTGGCAGGTTGTGATGAACCGCATCTCCGCGCTGCCGTCCAAGATCGGCAACACGATCAATGATCGCGTCGCTGTCCTCGCCCGCGAGGCAGGCTTCGAGCAGGTCTGGCGCCTGCGTGACCGCGTGGTTCACCGCGCCATCGCGCTGGAGGGCCGCACCGTTTTCGACGCCCCCACCGACGGCAAGCTGTCGATGAGTGAGCTTTCGGGCCGCCAGGAAGTGCGCGCGCTGCTGGCTATGATCGATCGGGCACCGGCCGGGATGCTTGCCCGCGCGGCCTGACGTCGCAGGACGGCCTGCTCACGGGGTAAAAAGAGACTCGGAACTGTCGCATCACTGGACTAGCTTCCCGCGCAAACGGATTTGCCCGGGAGACTTGGGATGCGGATGATTCTTGCTGCTTCGGCGGCGGTCCTTGCGATTTCGGCCTGTGCGACCAGCGCGCCCCAGCGCACGACGATGGCCCCGGTTCAGGCCGCTGACAGCTATTTCGTGAAAGGCGCCAACGCGATCCAGGCGAAGATCGCCGCACGCGGACATCCGCGCGCCAAGAATGTCATCCTGTTTATCGGCGACGGCATGGGCATCTCCACCATCACGGCGGCGCGCATCTATGCCGGCCAGTCCAAGGGCCTCGATGGCGAGAGCTATCAGCTCGCCATGGAGAAGCTGCCCTGGTCGGCGTTCTCGAAGACCTACACGCACGATTCGCAGGTTGCGGACTCCGCGCCGACGGCAGTGGCTATGACCACGGGCGTCAAATCCTACAACGGCTCTATCGGCGTGACGCAGGCGGCCAACCTCAAGGACTGCGCGAGCGCGAAGACGAGCGGCACGACGACGCTTTGGGAGCTGGCGGAAGCCGCCGGCATGGCGACGGGTGTGATCTCGACGGCGACCATCACCCACGCAACCCCCTCGGCCACGTATGCCGAGACGGTCGAGCGTGATTGGGAAAGCGACGCCAACGTTTCGGCTGAAGGTAAGGCTGCGGGCTGCAAGGATATCGCAACCCAGCTGGTCGACTGGACGAAGGCGAATGGTGACGGCTTCGAGGTGATCATGGGCGGCGGCCGGGCCAATTTCCTGCCCAACACGATGGCTGATCCCGAATACGCCAACCAGAAGGGTCGCCGTCTCGACGGCCGCAACCTCGCCGAGGAGTGGAAGGTGCAGGCGCCGGGCCGCACGCTGATCACGGATGCGGCAGGCTTCAAGGCGTTCGACTGGAAGGGTCAGGGCCAGGTGTTCGGCCTCTTCGAGCCGGGCCACATGCAGTACGACCTTGATCGCACCAAGACCGATGCGGGCGAGCCATCCATCGCCGACATGACGACCGCCGCGATCACGCGCCTGTCCAGCAATGCCAACGGCTATGTGCTGATGGTGGAGGGCGGGCGCGTTGACCATGGCCTGCACGCGGGCGATGCCCAGCGCGCGCTCGGCGATGCGGCGGCGCTGGACGAGGCGATTGCGGCGGCCGTCGCCATGACCAATCCGGAAGAGACGCTGATCATCGTCACCGCAGACCACTCGCATACCCTGACGATCTCCGGCTATCCGCAGCGCGGAAACCCGATCCTTGGGCTGGTGCAGGAAGGCGGTAAACTTTCGCTCGCCGCCGACGGCAAGCCCTACACCACGCTGGGCTTCTCCAATGGTCCGGGTTCGGTCTGCAAGAAGCAGGACGACGGCAAGTGGCTGTGCGATCGCGCCGATCTCACCAATGTCGATACGACCGCGTTGGGCTTCAGGCAGCAGTCGCTGGTGCCGCTGGGTTCGGAAACCCATGGCGGAGAAGACGTGGCCATATTCGCGAGCGGGCCGGGCGCAAACCTGTTCTCGGGTGCGATGGAGCAGAACGAGATCTTCCACGTGATGGCGCGCAGCACGGGCCTCACGAAGTAACGACAACAGGCGGGGAGGCGGATGATGCGGGCAGGGCTCATGTCTGTGGCGGTGGCGGCCCTGTTGCTGCCGGCGTGCTCGCCAGCGCCTGAAGCGCCTGCCGCTCCAGTCGCGCCAGCCGCGGCGGCGCCTGCGCTCGATGCGGAGTTTCCGCCTGCGCTGGTGGAGACGCATTTCGAGATCGCGGGCGATCGCGTCAACGGCATCGTCTATCTCACCAATGGAGCGGGGCCGCATCCCACGGTGGTGCTGCTGCACGGCTTTCCGGGCAATGAGCGCAATCTCGACCTCGCGCAGGATCTGCGGCGCGAGGGCTTCAACGTCCTGTTCTTCCATTATCGAGGCGCCTGGGGCAGCGAGGGCGAATACTCGCTGCCGCATGTGATCGAGGATGTTGCCGGCGCCACGGCCTACCTTCGGGCAAATGCTTCGACGCTCCGCGTCGATCCCGCCCGCATCCTGCTGGTCGGGCATTCGATGGGTGGCTTTGCAGCGCTGCAGGGCGCATCGCGCGATCCGGCGATCAAGTGCGTGGCGGGAATCGCGCCGGCCGAGATGGGCGCGATAGCCGCGCAGCTGGAGCAAAGCCCCGAACGGGCTGCCGGCTTTGCCGCCTATGCCGACCAGCTCGATATGCTGGAAGGTCTCGATGGCAAGGAATTACTCGCCGACATCCTCGCCAATCGCGACTCGTATGATCTCGCGAAGCTGGCGCCGCAAATGGTCGGCAAGTCGATCCTTATCGTGCTGGGCGACAAGGACGCGGACATCCCCAATCCGATGGCGATGACGGCCGCGTTCAAGGCGACCAAGGGCGTCAAGGTTTCCGGCGTCGAACTCTCGGGCGACCATTCCTTCTCTTGGTCGCGGAAGGAACTGTCCGACACCGTGGTTGATTGGGCCAAGGGCTGCGCGGGTTCGCCATAATCGCGACCGCTGCCGCCTTCCTGCCGCCGCAGAAGGCCGCTAGCCTTGCGTGAATGGAGGGCTCCATGCGCCTTGTTTCACTTGTCATTGCGGCCGCAGTCGGTTGCGGCGCAGCGTTCGCGCAGCCAGCGCCGCGCGTTACTATCGAGGATGACGTTGCGCCCGCAACAGCGCTGAGCTGCGCCGCACTGCGCATGGCGCAGGTCGAGTCCGTGAAGCGCTCAGGCGGCACCCCCGACGCGCTGGTCGCAGCAAGCCTTGCTGCCTGGCTGAAGGCCGGCGTGGATGCGGCCGGCGCCAAAGCCGAAGCGGCCAAGGTTACACTTGCGACTACCGCCTCGCTGGCGGATACCTGCTCAACGTTTGAAATCAGGTCGGCGCCGCCGGCGGGAGGCTGAGTTTGAAAGCGACTATGACGGCTGCGCTGCTGGGCGCTTTCCTGATCAGCGCGTGCGGCGGGCCGACGGCGCCGGTTGAGCCGACGCCCGAGGAGATGGGCCAGGACGAGCCGGGCGCCCCGATGGAGCCCGCGCCCGATCCGCGTCCGATGGTGTTCGAGGCGATGTCGAAGACGGCCGAGGCGTTCACCGGCGCGATCACGCTGACGGCAGAGCCGCGCTCCGGCCCCAACTCGCCGCCGTCGATGAAGCTGGTGGGTGCGAATGGCCTCACCTACGTCACCGAACTGCTCCCCGGCGCAGCCGAGCAGGCGACCAGCGTGGACTGGAAGGCGCTGTTTGGCGCCGATGTGGTGGTGGGCGGCGATCCGGCACCCGGCGCGCCTTCGATCGACATTCACTCCATCTCGCGCGAGGAAGTTCCGGCGGCCGCGATGAATGGCGGCTTCTGCGGCAAGGACACGCCGCCCTCGTTCATCGCCATGGCGACGGGCCTGGAATCGGGCGGTCAGCCCTTCATCTCGATCGCGGCGTTCAAGGGCAATGTCTGGCCGCCGGCCGCCGAGACGGACCTGTGCGGGACGTTCAACTACATCCCGCCAGCACCACCGCTTTAAAGGGCCGCCGCTGTAGCGCCTACTCCAGCGCCGAATAGATCAGGGCGCGCAGCTTGGTCTGCGTGTCGAGACCGCCTGCGGGAATGAGCTGCGTCATGAAGGTGACGGTCAGCCCCTCGGCGGGATCGACCCAGTAGGTCGAGTGGTACGCGCCGCCCCAGCCATAATCGCCGACCGAACCGAGATTGGCCATCTTGCCGGGCTCTTCGGTGATGCGGAAACCGAGGCCGAAGCCCTGTCCCGGCTGGAAGGTCGCGGTCACCAGCGCGTTCTGGCTCATCTGCTCTACGCTTTTCCGCGAGAGATAGCGCTTGCCATCCAGCGTGCCGCCCTCGAGCAGCATCTGGAGAAAGCGCGAGTAATCGGCTGCGGTGGAGAGAAGGCCGGCGCCGCCCGCGAAGGCCTTGCACGGGCCGTTCTCGTAATGGCCCTGGCCGATATGTCCCGAACCCACCCAGGCGCCCGGCGCAGCTGCACGCTCTGACTTTCCATCCTTCGCCGAATAGACCACGGCGAGGCGGGATGATTTTTCCGGCGGGAGGCAGAAGCTGGTGTCCGTCATACCGAGCGGATCGATCAGGCGCTCCTTGAAGAACACGTCGAGCGACTGGCCGGAGAGTTTCTCCACCACCACTCCGAGAATGTCGGTGTTGTAGCCATAGACCCATTGGTCGCCCGGCTGCGCAGCCATCGGCAGGGCAGGCATGCGCTTCACGACATCGGCGACGGTCTCGGTCTTGTCGGCGAAGTACCAGCCGAAGATGCCCGCATCGCGCCATGCCTTCTCGCCGGGACCAGTGCCGTAGGAGATGCCGGCCGAATGCGAGAGCAGATCACGAATGGTGATCGGGCGCTTGGCTGGCACGACATCATAACCGCCGCTTTCCTTGGCCACGGCCACCGTGGTCTTCGCCCATTCCGGCAGGAACTTGCTGAGCGGATCTTCGAGGACCAGCTTGCCTTCCTCCATCAGCATCATGATGGCGACGCTGGTGAGCGCCTTGGTCTGCGATGCGATGCGGAAGATGTCGTCCTCCTCCATGCGATCACCCGCCTCGCGATCGCGCCAGCCATAGGCCTCGGAGAAAACCTCGCGGCCATCCTGATGGATCATCACCACCGCGCCGGCGAGTTTGCCTTCTTCGACATAGCGCTTCATCGTCGCGTCCAGCACGCCGAGTCGCGACTGCGAGATGCTGTGCGGCGCATCATTGTGGATCGGCCCATGCGCAAGCGGCGGCGTCGGCGAAAAGCGCTGGGTCTCGTCGACGGAGATCATGCAGCCCGAAAGCGCAGTCGCGCTCAGGGCCGCAAGAAGCATGGAACGCAGGGCCATTCAGTCCTCCCGATATTTTTGGGGACGATGGCAGGACGCGCGCGGATTGGGAATAGGTAGTAGGGAATGGGTCCCAATCCCTATTCCCTTGGCCCAAAACCCAACCTATCCAGCCTGCCATGACGGATCGCTTCGACTACATCATCGCGGGGGCGGGGACGGCGGGGTGCCTGCTGGCAAACCGGCTGTCGGCTGATCCGCGCAATCGCGTTCTGCTGCTGGAAGCGGGCGGCAATGATGACTGGATCTGGTTTCACATCCCCGTCGGATATCTCTTCGCCATCGGCAATCCACGCGCCGACTGGATGTTCCGCACAGAGGAAGTGCCGGGCCTGAATGGCCGTGCGCTGAACTATCCGCGCGGGAAAGTGATCGGCGGCTGCTCGGCTATCAACGCGATGATCTACATGCGCGGTCAGGCGGCCGATTATGATGGCTGGCGTCAGCTGGGCCTTTCCGGTTGGGGCTGGGACGACGTGCTGCCGCATTTCCTGAAACACGAAGACCATGTCGATGGGGGGCCGCTGCACAACAAGGGCGGCGAGTGGCGTATCGAGCATCCGCGGATGCGCTGGAAGGTGCTGGATGCATTTGCTGATGCCGCCGTGGGCGTCGGCATCGCGCGCGTAGGCGATTTCAACTCGGGGGATAATTCCGGCGTCGGCTATTTCCAGGTGAACCAGAAGGCAGGCATGCGCTGGTCATCGGCGCGTGGCTTTCTCAAGCCGATCATGCGCCGACAGAATCTCAAGGTGGTCACTGGCGCGCTGGTCGAGCGCGTCATCATCGAGGATGGCGTGGCGAGGGGCGTCGCCTGGTCGCGCAATGGCGGGGCCGAGCGGCACGTCTCCAAGGCCGATGGCTGTGTCGTGCTTGCGGCTGGCGCGGTGCAGTCGCCAAAGCTGCTGGAGCTGTCGGGCGTTGGCGATGGCGAACGTCTGAAGGCGCTGGGCATCGATGTGGCGCACCACAGTCCCGGCGTCGGCGAGAACCTGCAGGATCACCTGCAGCTACGGCCGATCTACAAGGTCTCCGGCGTGCCGACGCTGAACGAGCAGTACGCCAACGTCCTGCGCCGCCCCGTGATGGCGCTCGACTATGCCATGCGTCGCCGCGGGCCAATGACGATGGCGCCGTCGCAAATGGGCGCGTTCGCGAAATCGAACGAGCGCCACGCAACGCCCAATGTCCAGTTCCATGTCCAGCCGCTGGCCCTTCCGAAATTCGGCGAGGCAATGTACCCGTTCCCGGCGATCACGATCAGCGTATGCAACCTACGGCCGGACAGCCGGGGCAGCGTGCATGCCGCCTCGCCCGATGCCGCCGCGGGACCGTCGATCCAGCCGAACTATCTGGCCGCGGACAGCGATCGCACGACGGCGATCGAATCCATCCGCCTCGTGCGGCGCATTGTCGATCAACCCGCGCTGAAGCGCTTCTCGCCGCAGGAACATGCGCCGGGCGATCACCTGCAGTCGGATGGCGAGCTGGCGAAGGCAGCTGGCGATATCGGCACGACGATCTTCCATCCTGTCGGCACCGCGAAGATGGGCGCTGCCTCGGATGCTATGGCTGTGGTGGACGAGCGGCTGAGGGTGCGCGGTGTTGATCGCCTGCGCGTGATCGACGCTTCCGTGATGCCGCGCATCACGTCGGGGAACACCAATTCCCCCACGCTCATGATCGCCGAAAAGGGCGCCGCGATGTTGCTTCAGGATGTACGCGTCTAGCTGACGCGGGCGGGAACCAAACGCCGGGATTGTCCGTTTATTCCCCGAACGCGGGGGATGCTCTGTCAATCAGGAGTTCGCGATGAACAAGGACACGATCAAGGGTTCCATGAAGGAAACCGCCGGCAAGGTGCAGAAGGAATTCGGCAAGGCTGTCGATTCGCCCAAGCACATCGTCGAAGGCGGCGCCAAGGAAGCCGAAGGCAAGGGCCAGAAGGCCGCTGGCCACATCAAGGACGCGATCAAGACCGTCACCAAGTAAGGTCGATCGCATTCACGAAAACAGAGGCCCGGAGCTTGCTCCGGGCCTTTTGTTGTTTGTTACCCCGCATTGCCGATCCGTGCCTTTGCGGTGAAGCCGAATTTGCTCTAGCAGGGCGGCCTCATCAGCGAGGTGTGTTGCGTGGAATCGGGGGCGGGAAAGGCAGGGGCGTCAGCCGGGTCGCCCCGCCTGACCGGCAATGCGCTCAGCTGGGCGGCGCTGTTGCTGCTGGTGGTGATCTGGGGCTCGACTTTCGCGGGCATCACTCTTGGCGTCGAGACGATCACACCAGCCTGGCTGGTTGCGGGGCGATTGACCAGCGGCGCATGCTTCCTCGCTATCTGGATGCTGGGCGCGGGGTTGTTGCGCCCCCGTTCGCGGCCGCTCCGTTCTGCGCGCGTCACGCTGAAGGCAGCCGCGTGGTTCGCCGTCATCGGCATTGCGGCAACTGCTGCGCCATTCGTTCTCTACGCCCACGCGGCAGAATCGGTGGGGTCGGCCGTGATGGCCATCTGCAATGGCGGCACGCCATTCGCGACCGTCCTGATGGCGCACTTCTTCGTGGGTGACCGACTGACGGCGCGGCGCGTCGCCGGCGTCATGCTTGGCTTCCTCGGCCTTGTCGTGCTGGTGATCCCTGAATTCCAGGACGGCGCCCAGGCCAGCCTGATCGGCATCCTGCTGGCGATCGTTGGCGCGTGGCTCTACGCGATCGGCAATATCGCAACGCGGCTTGCCCCGCACATCGAGCCCGTGCTGGCCAGCTTCTTTATCGTGGCGATGGGCGCGGTGGCGTCGCTTGGCTATGCCGTGGTGATGGAGCCGTTCCCGGCAAATCCCAGCACGCAGTCGATCATCGCCATGATCCTGCTGGGCTTGTTGCCAACGGCGTTCGCTATGTTCGTCTATGTCTGGCTGATCCGCAGGTCGGGTCCGGTATTCGTGTCGTTCACCACCTACATGTCTCCGCTCTGGGCGACGGGGTTGGGCGTGCTGTTCCTCGGCGAAGAGCTGCACTGGTCGATGGTCGGCGCACTGGCGCTGATCCTCGCGGGTGTAGCTGTGGCGAACGCACGTCGCAGAACGAGTTAATTGACGCGAAACCGGATCGGGAGCATATCCGGCCCGGGCCAGTCGCCCCCAACGGCGACCAGTCCATCTGTAAGGATGGGAGAAAAACAGATGTCTACCGCTGCCAAACCGGCAGTGCGCCCTGATCGCGCACACTTTTCTTCTGGCCCCTGCGCAAAGCGCCCCGGCTGGAGCCCCGACAATCTCAAGCTTGAATCGCTCGGCAGGTCGCACCGGTCAAAGCTCGGCAAGTCGCGCCTGAAGCTGGCGATCGACAAGACGCGCGCCATTCTCAAGATTCCCGCCGACTACCGCATCGGCATCATGCCGGGCTCCGACACAGGCGCTATCGAGGCTGCCTTCTGGTCCATGCTGGGCGCGCGCCCGGTGGATGTGTTCGCTTTCGAAAGCTTCGGCGAAGACTGGGTCACCGACATCACGAAGCAGCTGAAGGTCGATGCGGTCACACACAAGGCCGGCTACGGCCAGCTGCCGGATATGTCCAAGGCGCGCAAGGACGCCGACATCGTCTTCACCTGGAATGGCACGACCTCGGGCGTCAAAGTCCCCAATGGCGACTGGATCGCGGATGACCGCGAAGGCCTCACCTTCTGCGACGCCACCTCGGCCGTATTCGCCATGGATATCCCGTGGGCCAAGATCGATGTGCTGACCTACTCCTGGCAGAAGGTTCTGGGCGGCGAGGGCGCACACGGCATCCTCATCCTGTCGCCCCGCGCCATCGAGCGCCTGAAGACCTACACGCCCAAATGGCCGATGCCGAAACTCTTCCGCATGGCCAAGGGCGGGGAAGTCACCGAAGGCATCTTCGAAGGTGAGACGATCAACACGCCGTCAATGCTGGCGACCGAGGACTATCTCGACGCCCTCGGCTGGGTCGAAGGTCTCGGCGGCGTCGACGCCACTGTCGCGCGCTCCAACGCCAACCTCGCTGTGCTCGAAACCTGGGTTGCGAAAACGCCGTGGGTTGAATTCCTCGCCGCCGACAAGGCGACGCGTTCGAACACCTCCGTCACGCTCTCGATCACCGATCCGCGCGTGGCGAAGCTCGACGACAAGGGCCAGCAGGACTTCGTGAAGAAGTTCGTCGCGGCGCTGGAAAAGGAAAACGCGGCGTACGACATTGGTGGCTACAAGGCCGCTCCTCCAGGCCTGCGCATCTGGTGCGGCGCGACGGTGGAAGCCGCTGACCTCGCAAAGCTGACGCCGTGGCTTGAGTGGGCGTTTGAGACGACGGTGGCGGAACTCTCCTAACTGTCATTCCGGGCGAAGGCGCGTAGCTCCGCAGACCCGGAACCCAGGGGCGACGTCCACGCTCGCAGTTCCGGGGTTTCGGCTCTCCGCTCCGGCCGGAATGACACCGAGGTGAAAGCTATGGCTCAGGAAACCAGCCAGACCATCCGCGAATGGGGCGATGCCACGTTCGGCGAAGCGCGTGATCTCACCGCGCTCGTCGCCCGTGCCCGCGGCGAGATGGATGAACTGGAACAGGCGCTGCGTGATGGCGATCACGCCGAAGCGGGCAGGGAGGCGGCCGATGTCGTTATCCTGCTGCATCGCCTCGTCGGCCTTCTCGGCCTGGAACTGTCCGAACAGGTCAACGCCAAGATGCAGGTCAACCGCGCGCGTACATGGAAGGCGGCGGGAGACGGGACAGGTGGCCATGTCTGAGACAGCACCCCGCCACATAAAGCTTGAAACGTTGGGCAAGCCTACGCTCGTCCTGCGGGCCGCGACGTACGACGACATTCCCACGCTCCTGCGCTGGGACGCGGACCCGACCGTGATCGCCTCTGGCAGCGATGATCCGGACGCCGTCATGGCGTGGGGCGAGGACAATGACTGGGCAGAAAACATCGATCTCTACGAGCGCGATGTCTGGGAATACTGGATTGCAGAGATAGACGGCCGACCCATAGGCGCGATGCAGCTTTGCGATCCGCACCGGGAGCCGACGCATTACTGGGGCGAGATCGAGCCGAACCTGCGCGCGCTGGACATCTGGATCGGCGAACCGGATGCGCGCGGCAAGGGCTATGGCGAGATGATGATGCGCCTCGGCATCATCATCTCGTTTGAAGATCCGAGCGTCACGGCCATCGTTATCGATCCGCTCGTATCCAACACCCGCGCCCACACATTTTATCAGCGTCTTGGCTTCGTCCTCGTCGAACGCCGCATGTTCGACGAGGACGACTGCCTCGTTCACAAGCTCACGCGCGAGGACTGGAGCAAGCGCTCCGGCCAGCCGCCCGAACCCCCGAAATCGAAATAGGAGACCTCCACATGACCAATAAAGTGAAAGTCCTCATCGCCGACGATCTCGCGCCCGGCGCCGCAGACATCTTCCGCAACCGCGGCATCGAGGTCGACATGAAGGTCGGTCTCAAGAAGGACGAGCTGATCAAGATCATCGGAGAGTATGATGGCCTTGCCGTCCGCTCCGCCTGCAAGCCGGACAAGGATGTGATCGCGGCGGGCACCAAACTGAAAGTCATCGGCCGCGCCGGCATCGGTGTCGACAACGTCGATGTGAAGGCCGCGACCGCCAAGGGCGTCATCGTGATGAACACGCCCTTCGGCAACGCCATCACCACGGCTGAACATGCCATCGCGATGATGTTCTCCGCCGCCCGCCAGATCCCCTCGGCCAGCCAGCGCACCATCGCGGGCGAATGGCCGAAGAAGGACTACATCGGCATCGAGCTCTATGCGAAGACGCTGGGCCTCATCGGCGCCGGCAACATCGGCTCCATCGTCGCGGACCGCGCGCTGGGCCTCAAGATGAAGGTCGTCGCCTACGACCCCTTCCTCACGGCCGAACGCGCGACGCAACTGGGCGTCGAAAAAGTCGAGCTCGACGAATTGCTGGCTCGTGCCGACGTCATCACGCTGCACACGCCCCTGACCGAGCAGACCAAGAACATTCTCTCGGCCGAAAATCTCGCCAAGACGAAGAAGGGCGTGATCCTCATCAACTGCGCCCGCGGCGGTCTTGCCGATGAAGCCGCCGTCCGTGCCGGCCTGGAGTCCGGCCACATCGGAGCCGCAGCCTTCGACGTGTTCCTCGAAGAGCCCGCGAAAACCAACGTGCTGTTCGGCGCGCCGAACTTCATCGCCACGCCGCACCTCGGCGCATCGACAGTGGAAGCGCAGGACAACGTCGCCTTCCAGGTCGCTGAACAGATGGCGGACTATTTGCTGACCGGCGCCGTCTCCAATGCGCTCAACACGCCGTCGGTTACGGCGGAAGAAGCGCCGAAGCTGAGGCCTTTCGTCGCTCTTGCCGAAAAGCTCGGCCAGTTCGCCGGGCAGGTCGCTGATGGTGGTCTCTCGGAAGTCGAGATCGAATACGAAGGCGCCGTCGCGCAGCTGAACCGCAAGCCGCTTACCTCGGCGGCGCTTGCCGGTCTGCTGCGTCCCTTCCTCGCCGAAGTGAACATGGTCTCGGCCCCCGCCATCCTGCAGGAGCGCGGCGGCTCGCTGAAGGAGTCCACCAATGACGCCAGCGCGGTCTACGACTCGCTGATCCGCGTCAAGGTGAAGGTGGAGGGCAAGTGGCGCTCGGTCGCCGGCGCAATCGTGGGCGGCCGTCCGCGCATCGTGGAGGTGAAGGGCATGCAGCTCGAAGCCGACTTCCAGCCCTACATGCTGTTCGTCAACAACTCGGACAAGCCTGGCTTCATCGGCGCAATGGCCGGCCTGCTGGGCGAGGCGAAGGTAAACATCGCGACCTTCAACCTCGGCCGTGAAGCAGCCGGCGGCGACGCCATCGCCATCGTCGGCGTCGACCAGGATGTGCCCGCGAAGACGCTGGACGCGATCCAGTCGCTGCCGCAGGTGCGCTATGTGAAGGTCCTGAAGTTCTAGCACGCTGGACATGGGGCGGCGGGCCGTTACCCTCCGCTCCATGAACCGCCGCGCTTTCATTGTTGCCCTCGGAGCGGCTGCCGCAGCCCCCGCGCTCGCGCAAACCGCACCGGCCGCTCCTGCGCCGTTGTTCTATTATGCGGGACAGGCCGGCCGCCTTACCAGCGATCGTGACAAGCTGGGCGGCAATCCGTTCGCCTCGGCGCTGTGCGAGGTGCTGCCCGAGCTGCCGCTCACGCTTGAGAATTTCGGCGCGCGCATGGCGCTGGCCAATTCGCTGCACAGTCGCGGCTGGCAGAACATCCAGATGCCGCGCAAGTTGCCCGATCCCAAATGGAAGCTGGGCCGGGAAGGGCAAAGCCGCCGCGCGCTCGTGCTGATCAACGCCGATTATTCGAAGTCCGACGCCTACTCGCTGCCCGGCGCACGGTTCGATGCGCAGCGTGTGCCTCAGGCGCTGCAGGCGGCGGGGTTCGAAACGACACTGGCTCTTGATGCCGGGCTTGAAGGCGCGCGCGGGGCGATGACGGCGTTCGCGGCGCAATCGTACGACGCCGATGTCTCACTGGTCTATGTTGGCGGCCATGGTCTGCAGCGCAAGCGCACCGTCTACTGGATGATGGGCGATTATCCCGAGCGCGACTCGAAATGGTTGCCGACTCACGCCATCTCGCTGGACGAGATCGGAACAGCGGGCAGGGCGCGGCAGGCCAATCTCGTGCTCTACGCCTCCTGCCGTGACGACCCGTTTCTGGGAAAGTGAACGACGATGGACGCCGACAACGCACAGCAATTCGCCCGTGAATGGGTGAAAGCGTGGAACGACCACGACCTTGCCGCGATCCTTTCCCACTATGCCGAAGACGTCGTCTTCCACTCTCCCCGCATTCGCGCGGTGACCGGCCGCGATGTTGATTTCGTGACCGGCAAGGCCGAGTTGCGCAACTATTGGGGAACCGCGCTCGAGCGGCTGCGCAATCTCTATTTCGAGATTGACCAGGTCCTGCCGGGCTCAAACGCGCTCACCATTCTCTACACGAATGAACGCTCGCAACATGTCGCCGAGACGTTTGTGTTCAACGCCGCTGGCAAGGTTGAGCGTTCCATCGCGGCCTACGTCTAAGGCGGCCGCCTATCGCGTGTGATACGGCGCGCCTAGCTTGGAGCCGTAGATCGCATTCTCCATCCCGATGATCAGCGCAACGGCGGGCGGCATCACCGAACAGCACTGAGAGAGAATCTTGGCCGCTGTCCACGCCGTCACGGCCTGGTAGGATTTCTCCGACGCGGCAAATCCTTCGCGCTTCGTGATCTCGCTGATCTCTCCGGTCAGGCATTCCATCGCAACGGGCAGCACGCGGTCGAGCAATTCGCGCGCGGGCAGGGCCTGGCTGTGGCCCTCAGGCGTCTTCGGCATACCCTCCAGCGGGCCGCCCATGCGTTCGGTCACGTTGCGGAACAGGCCACCGACATCGGGCAGGTCTTCTTCCGCGAGTCCATGGCCGATCGCGGTTCCAGCCAGATTGTTCCAGACGCAGAGGTTCGCCTTCGCCGGGTCGTTGGTCATCAGCCGGTTGTTGAGTGCATCGCCATAGAGCATTTCGCGGCCATCCTTCAGCGTCACGACATGGATGCCCATCTGGGGGCCGGGAAAGGCCTGCGGATCCGCCAGCAGCGAACGATGCGCGGCCCATCCCGCCAGCACGCCCGCCGCCGCGATGAATGTTTCGGCATGCAGCCGGTTGTCGCTGCCGGTCAGCGGCTGCGCGAGATTGCGCACTAGATTCCCCGCCGCGAAATTGCAGCCGACTTCATCGGGCCAGCCGGCCCACGGCAGTGGCGGATGCTCGGTATCGCTCATGTCACTCCCCTCTCGGCACGCGCACATTAGCGCGGCCGTTTTCCGCAGTCCCGCACAAAAGCCTGTTGACCCTCACGCGTCGTGAGGGTGCAAAGACGGCGGCATGAAGGAAATCACGGTCAAGCAACTGGCGGCGATCTCGGGCGTAACGGTGCGCACGCTGCACCATTACGACGAGATCGGCCTGCTGAAGCCCGCCCACATCGGCGCCAATGGCTATCGCTATTATGGCCGCGCCGAAATGCTGCGCCTGCAGCGCATCCTGTTCCATCGCGAGCTTGGCGTGCCCCTTGGGGACATCGCCGGCCTGCTGGAGCTGGAAGGGGCGGACCAGGTCGGCGTGCTGTTGCGACACCGCGAGAAGCTGGAGGCGGAGCGCGAGCGCTTCCGCGTCCTGATCGAAACCATCGACCGCACGGTCGCCGACATCAAAGGTGAGACCCCCATGCCAAACGCCGATCTCTATCGTGGCTTCTCCGCGGAGAAGCAGGCCGAATACGAAGCCTGGCTGATCGAGCGCTATGGCGATCCGATGAAGGACGATATCGCGCGCTCGCGAAAGGCCATGGCCAAGATGGGCGAGGTGGAACAGCAGGCCGTCATGGACCGGCTGCACAACATCGAGACGGCGTTGGCCGAAGGTATGAAGCGCGGGCTCGATCCTGCGGCCGAGGCCATCGACAAGGTGATCACGCGCCATCGCGCCTGGGTCGCCGCCGCATGGGACAAGCCGTGTCCGCCAGCCGCATATTCAGGTCTTGCCGATCTCTACCTGTCGCATCCGGATTTCGTGAAGCGCTACGAAACGATAGCGCCGGGCTTTGCGAAGTTTCTGGTTACGGCGATGAAGGCTCACGCCGCGAAGGGCTAGCGCTTCGTCCGACGTGGCGGGCGGGCGCGGGCTGCAGCGGCGAGTTTCAGCGGGGCGGCCTTCGCCTTTGCCTTCTTCGCCGGCTTCTTCGTGGCCTTCGCGCGCGGAGTGGTCTTGGCCGCCTTGGGTTTCGCAACAGGCCAGCGGCCGGTTTCTTCCTCCCAGTGGCGGCGGCAGAGCGAGACGTACATCGACTTCTCGATGCTCACCTGGTCGCCGCTGGTCAGCGTGCGGCCATCAGCGCTCCGGCGCACCACCATCGTGGCCTTGCGACCGCAATGACAGATCGTGCGAATCTCGCGCAGGTTGTCGGCGATTGCCAGAAGCTCGGACGAACCCTCGAACAGCTCGCCACGGAAATCCGTGCGCAGGCCAAAGCACATCACCGGAATGTCCAGCCGGTCCGCCACGCGCGCCAACTGCCACACCTGTTCGCGCGCCAGGAATTGCGCCTCGTCGACGAACACGCAGTCGAGCTTCTTGCGCTTGTGTTCCTTCGTGATCCACGCGCAGAGATCATCCGTCGCTGAATAGAGGTGAGCCGTGGCGTGAATGCCGATGCGCGAGGTGATCCTGCCCGCGTCCGCCTTGGCATAGAGCGCCGAGGTGAACAGCATCGTCCGCATGCCGCGTTCATTGTAGTTCCACGACGCCTGCAGCAGCAGGGTCGACTTGCCCGCATTCATTGCGGCGTAGGAGAAATACAGCTTGGACATCGCCCGGCATTTCTGCCCCGGGGGCGAGCGCATGGCCAGCCCCGGCACATGCAAACATTGGGGGAAAACTGGCTGCCATTCGAGCGAAGGTTGTGTATGATGCGTATCATACCGCACCCGGTTTTTGGAGGTATAGCGCGCGATGGTTCGCTATTCGCCCGATCACAAGGAAAAGACCCGCAACGCCATCATCGATGCGGCGGCCGAGCGCATGCGTGCCGGCGGGCTAGATGCGGTCGGCGTCGCTGGCATCATGGCCGAGTGCGGCCTCACGCACGGCGGCTTCTACGCGCACTTCGCTTCGCGCGAGGCGCTGCTGGTGGCCGCCATCGAACGGCTGTTCGAGAAGGCGACCGACGGCCTGTCCCGCTTCGAGGACAAGTACGGCGATGCGGCGCTGTCGCGCTATGTCGATTTCTATCTCTCGCCGCGCCATCGCGACGATCTCACAATCGGCTGTCCGATCCCGATGCTGGCGGCCGACGTCAGCCGCACGGGTGGTGATGTGAAGGCGGCGTTCGATGCCGGGCTGGATCGCCTGACTGAGGGGCTCGGCCAGCTGATGCCCCAGACGGGATCGAAGACGGGCGGCAAGAAGGCGGCGCTGGCCCTCCTAGGTGAAATGGCGGGCGTGCTCGGCCTGTCGCGCGCCATGGGCGACAGCCGCCAGTCGGCCGACCTGCTCGCAGGCAAGCGCAAGGCGCTCACACTCTAACCAGTCACGGCCCCGGCGGACTGTTGTGCAGGTTACGTGCATTGTCGTCCTCGAGCGTGCGCTCAACATCCGTCGCCACCGGACATTGCGCCGCCGGCCGCGCGAAAGCGGGGTTGGTGATGAACCCCTGGTCGGTCAGCGATTCCAGGAATGCGACCAGATCATCGATCTCTGCGTCTCTCAGCGCCTGCCTCAGGCGGGCATCGTTCGCGCCGGGATCGGCATAGTGATGCAGCACCGCCTCGCGCAGGCTCGCCACTTCGCCATCATGCATGTAGGGCGCTGACAGCGCCACATTACGTAGCCCCGGTGTGCGGAAACGGCCGGCGTCTTCCGGCTTCTGCGTGATACGGGCAAGGCCAGCATCCCTGCCGTCTGCGGGCAGGGCTAGGCGATGAAACGCTTGATCGGGATTCACGCCGGGCGTGGCTGCATCCGTGAAATGCGGCCCGGCATGGCAGCTCGAGCACTGCTTCGCCTCGAACAGCGCCGCTCCGCGTTTCTGTTGGTCGCTCAGCGCGCTCGTGTCGCCCCGCATCCAGCGGTCATACGGCGCATCCAGTGAAACCAGCGTCCGCTGGAACGCGGCCAGTGCCAGCGTGATGGTGTTCATGTCGATCTTGCCCGCGTGCTCGGGAAAGGCCGCGCGGAAGAGTTCGGGATAGCACGACTGGTCGGCGAGGCGCTGCGCCAGCATGCCTTCCGGCTTGCTGCCAAAGCCCATCTCCACCGGCACGAAGCCCTCGATGGGGATCAATGCCTGGTGCTCCAGCGTATCCACATGCGGCCCGCCCCAGGTGAGCGAGCCGAACCACGCCACGTTCGCCAGGGTCTGGATATTGCGCTCGCCCGGGCTGCCGTCGAATCCTGCGCGCGTCTTGTTCGGATCAGCAAACCCGCGTTTCTGCTCGTGACATGTCGCGCAGCTCATCGCGCCATCCCACGAGAGGTCACCATCGTAGAACAGGCGCCGCCCAAGCTCGATCTTCATAGGCGTCGGCGGATTGTTCGCAGGATGCGGCGGCGCAAGATCGGCGGATGGCCATGGCATTGCAGCGGGCGCCACCGTGCTGACGCAGGCGACCAGCGCCATGCCCGCGAGCGCCGCCACAATTCCACGATGCCAAGTGTGATGTCTCAGGGTTGCTTCGCCACCAGCAGCCTCGCCGCTTCTGCGCCACTGCCCGCAACCTGCAGGATGTGCCGACCGGCCCTCAGCGGATAGACCACCATCTTGCGGATCGTTGTGCATGCAGGCCCATGTCCGAAGCTCAGCGGCTCAAGCGCCTTGCCATCCTCGACCACATCGATCCATGCGGCGGAGCTCAAGGCAACGGCATAATTGCCAGCTTCCGGAACTGTGAATGCGAACACGCCGGAATAGGAGACAGACCCGCCCGGCTTTTCCGGCGCCACCGGGAAGGCGACACCGTCGCGCTTCGCTAAGGTCGCCTCATACCCCTTGCCCAGCTGCAGGTCGGTGCCGTCGATTGGGGCCGCGCCCGTCCGGATTGCGGCTCTGCCGTTCCAGTCTTCGAGACCCAAGGGCAGGGCGGCGTCCATTGCCGGGCAGGCAGGTGTTTCGTGGTCGTGCTGCTGCGCCAGCGCGACGGGAGACATTGCGAGCGACAGAACTACCAGAACGGCGCGCATCCGGCCCTCCGCGAGCGTTATATGCGGCGGTATATAACGAGACGGCGCTTCCGTGAAGCCTCAGGCCCCCGCCATCAGCATGCCGCGTACCCTGTCGCGATAGCGGATGCACTGCGCGATGTAGCGGCGGTACATGTCCACATCCACTTCCTCGCTCTCCGTGCAGGGCAGCAGCATGTCGCCGTCGGATTTGAAATTGCCATCCCAGCGCATGAGGTCTTCGTCACTCATGACCGGGTCGAACGTCTTCAGCTTCGCATCCGGCATGCCGTCGAAATAGGCGCATAGATTGATCCCCGCCTCCGTGCGCGGCTCGAATGGCGGCTCGCCTTCGAAGTTCCAGTTGGGTTCGGTCACGCGTGCTGCACCCAGCCGTGATAGTCGTTGTCGCGCAGGCCGCCGCGGTCGAGATAGGCCTGCTTCACGCGGGTGAGCGCGTCGGCTGGCAGGGCGTTGCGCTGGGCGTTCACATCAATGCCGTAGAGCTTCGCGGCGTTGAGCCCGAAAATCTTTGCGCGCACGTCGTCGGTGATCTTGGCATAGCCGTGCTTCTCGCAAAGCTCGTCGCGGATCTGGAAGCGCTTGAACGCCTCGATGCCCCATTGCGGCGAGCCCCACCACAGGCAGTCCGTTCCCCACACGACATGGTCCGCGCCATAGGTCTTGATGTTGAGGCCCATGCCGTGTTCGCACATCACCGGATCCTGGATCGCCAGCGTGTTGAAGAACGAGCCGATCTCCGGATAGACGTTGTTGATCTGCGGATTGTTCCGTTTGATGTCCATCAGGATCTTGTGCCACAGGAAGTCGCCCGTCTCCGGGTTGTACTCGTTCATTTCCTTCCAGTTTGCGCCGTCCGTCGCGCCGTGCTTCAGCGCCGAGTGATAGACAACGAAATTGAAATCCGGATTGCGCAGCGCGGCCTTCTCGATATCCTTTGGATTGGCGAGATGGCCCAGCGTGCGCGACTGGTATGAGTATCCCTTGTGCACCGAGATCAACTTCATCCCGCGCTTGCGCGATTCTTCAATGAACCACTGAGCATTGTCGTCATCGAGCTGGAAGCCATTGCCCGTGCGCGCCGGATCGGTGTGGCAGTACCATTTCCACGAATTGATCTTGTACTGGTTCAGCTCGCGTTCCATCTGCTCGATGGTCGCGGCCTTGTCGATCGAGTTGGTCGTCGCGTTCCAGTAGTGGTTGGGCGCCAGGTTGCCCTGGCACATGGCGCGCTGCGAGCCCGCCATCGCGTTCAGCTCGTTGCGCGATTGCGCCATCAGCCAGCTCGGCAGGATGGCGCCGCGCGGTGTGCGTTCTGCTCCCTCCAGCACGCGGCCGTCGGCGCCGCGTTGTTCTTCTTTTCCGGGAACGCCCGAGATAACGACCATCGCGGTTTCTGAATCGAGGAACATCTCCTTCGTGAAGGTGCGGAAGGAATAACTCTCCACATCGTCCTTCAGGCTGAAGCCCATATTCCGCGCCGTTTCCGAATTGCGGAAGTTCAGCGCGATGCCGTTCGAATAGTGGGCCTGCACGTCGATGATGAAGAACTTGCCCTTCTGGCCGTTCGCCTTCACCACCTCGGTTTCGCGTGGTTCGAACGCCTCGTCCTCGCCCACCTCGAACGTGTCCTGGCCGTAGACGCAGTTGGAAGCGAGAAGCGCGGTGCAAAGCCCCATGGACGAGGCCATGTAGGCCCGGCGGCTCATGTTCAGCTTCTTCGCTCGGGCCGTGCCCCATTCCATGATGAGGTCTTCAACCTGCTTCTGTTTCTTCGTCTGAGGGCGAGGGATGAACTCCTCGTTCGACACCACCTGCGTGGGGATCGGGCTGTCGACGCCCAAGGCCCGGTCACGCTCGCCCTTGCGAACCCACATGGCAGTTCTCCCTCGCGCTGGGCCTCGTCTGATGCGGGCCCTGATCTGTCTTTACGTAACGGCTAGTCTGCATACTTTCGGGCGCAAGGGAATTACGGTGACGCTGTCGTTACTGCCCGCGTTACATGCATGCGTGCCTCCGAAACTGGGTACGCCCACAGCTGTTCGACGTTGCCCTGCATATGCGGCTCCCTTTATGCCTCGCTCGTAAACGCGCGGGCCAAGGTGCTCGCCACGATCGGAGCGCGAGCCGCATGTTCAGAATGGTGCTGGGGTTTCTGTTTCTTGTCACAGCGTCCGCGCCGGCTTCTGCACAGGGCTACTCGGCCGAGCAAGCGGGCCGCCTGCGCGCCGCCATGGCCCAGTTCATCGTCATTGCGCCAGTCGACGCCCGGACCGGCGCCAACCTCACCCAGACGTTACCGGCCTCCAGCGGCGGCAAGACCGTTCCGGTCTTCTACCTCGACCCCGAAAAGTGCGCGGATGACATTCGCGCGGCAGGCGCCGGGGAGATCATGGCTGGCGTTCCCGGAAGCGGCGCCGAGGCCCTGATCGGCTCGGCTGGCGAGGTCGCGTGGCTTTCGGAGGAGGCCGATGTCTTCGGGGCGAAGGTCTTCTTTCTTGTCAACAGCAAGGGACAGGAGCTTACGATCGATGTGAACGGTCGGACTGTCATTCCCTATTACGTTAGCGCAGCAGAAGCCGCCGCCACGCAGGCGATCGCACAGAAGGCGCTGGGATCCTCAGAGACGATCACTGTGGAGCCATATGCGCTTGGGGCGATCATCCAGCAGATCGAGTCGGGCGCAACGCCGAATGCCTATCTCGTTTCTCCTGCCTCGATGTATGCTTGGGCCGAAGCCTATGGACGCGGAGCGCGTCTCATAGCCAAGGAATGGCAAGGCGCCGGCAACTGAGCGCTCGGGAGACTTACATGCAGGGCGTCACGGTCGTCAGCCACCCACTGGTGCAGCACAAGCTGACGCTAATGCGGGACAAGACCACGTCCACCGCCGGCTTCCGCACGCTGTTGCGCGAGATCGCGACGCTGCTCTGCTATGAGGTGACGCGCGATATCGAGTTGGAGACTGTCGCCATCGAAACGCCGATGGGGCCGATGGATGCGCCGATCATCAAGGGCAAGAAGCTGGTCTTCGCCTCCATCCTGCGCGCCGGCAATGGCCTGCTGGATGGCATGCTGGATCTGGTGCCCGCCGCGCGCGTCGCCCATATCGGCATGTATCGCGACCACGATACGCTCGAGCCCATCGAGTATTATTTCAAGGCGCCGGGGGAACTCGCCAACCGCCTGGTCATCGTGGTCGACCCCATGCTGGCGACCGGCAATTCCGCGATGGCCGCCATTGATCGCCTGAAGCGGCGCGGCGCCACCAACCTCCGGTATCTCTGCCTGCTGGCTGCCCCCGAAGGCATCGCGAAGTTCACGGCCGCCCACCCCGACGTTCCCGTCTTCACCGCCGCAATCGACAGCCATCTCAACGAGAAGGGCTACATCGTTCCCGGCCTCGGTGACGCAGGCGACAGGATGTTCGGAACCAAGTAGAATGCAGTCATGACCGAACTGCCGTTCTGGAAAACCAAGACCCTGCGGGAGATGTCCGACACGGAGTGGGAATCGCTCTGCGACGGCTGTGGCAAATGCTGCCTCGTGAAGCTTGAGGATGAGGACACCAACGACCTCTATGTCACGCGCCTTCACTGCAAGCTGTTCGATACCAAGACGTGCCAGTGCAAGGACTATCCGAACCGCAAGAAGTACGTGCCCGTTTGCGTGAAGCTGACACCCGAAGTGGTCGAGACGGTCGACTGGCTGCCGCAGTCATGCGCCTACCGGATGGTGCATGAAGGCAAGGACCTGCACGACTGGCACCACCTGATCAGCGGCGATCGCAAGCTCGTGCACAGCGAAGGCTATTCCTGCCGCAACAAGACGCGGACGGAAGAGGGCGTCGATGACGAAGACGCCTTCGACTACGTCATCGACTGGTTCCACGGCCCGCCCAGGGCCAAGCTGAAGATCAACCGGAAGTAGGCGCTTGCAAGCACGCCTCGTCCTTCGACAGGCTCAGGATGAGGCTTCTCGACAGGCATGGTGGCCGTGAGGCCTCATGGTGAGCTTGTCGAACCACGAGGCCGCGCTCACAACTGCCAGCTACTTCGCCCCACCCGCCGCCTTCTCCGGAACCGGGAAGCCACGATCACGCAGCAGGGCGTCGATGGTTGCCTCGCGGCCGCGGAAGGCGCGATAGGCCTCGCCAGGGTCAACGGCGTTGCGGACAGTGAACAGATTCGACACCATGCTCGTCGCCAGCGCCTTGTCGTAAAGCCCGCCCGGCGCCTCGCGGAAGGCTTCGGCTGCATCCGCGGTCAGAACTTCAGCCCACAGGTAGCCGTAGTATCCCGCGGCGTAGCCTTCGCTTGAGAAGATGTGTCCGAACTGGGTCGAGCGGTGCCGCATCGGGATTTCCTTCGGCATGCCGAGCTTCGCCAGCTCCTCCTTCTCGAAGGCGCGCGGATCAAGGTTCGTCGGATCAACCGTGTGATAGCGCATGTCCATGATCGCCGAGCCGAGGAATTCCACGGTCTGGAAACCCTGGTTGAACGTCGCGGCGTTGTTGATCTTGTCGATCAGCGCCTTCGGCATGGGCTCGCCGGTCTGGTAGTGACGGAAATACTTGTCCACCACCTGGTCGGTCAGCAGCCAGCGCTCGAGAAGCTGCGAATGGAACTCGGTGTAATCGCGCACGCCGCCATTCAGCGTCGGGTATTCCACCGTCGATGACAGCGCATGCAGCGCGTGCCCGAATTCGTGGAAGAATGTCTCAGCATCGTCATGGCTGATCAGCAGCGGTTCGCCCGGCGCCGGCTTCACGAAGTTCGAGTTGTTCGACGACAGCGTCGTCTCCGGTCCGTCGAACGTCGAATACGAGCGATAGCTCGACGCCCACGCGCCCGAACGCTTGCCCTGCCGGGCATAGGGGTCGAGATACCAATAGCCGACATGTTTGCCGGAGGCCTTGTCCGTCACTTCCCAGACGTGCACGTCGGGATGGAAGACAGGTATCTTGCCGTCAGGAACGACCGTGAAATTGAAGCCGAACAGTTCGCCCGCGACATAGAACATCGCCTCGCGCAACTTGTCGAGCTGCAGGTAAGGCTTCACCTCTTCGCTATCGAGCGCGTATTTCGCCTTGCGGACCTTCTCCGCGTAGAAGCGATAATCCCACGGCTCGATGGTGATGTTGGCGCCTTCAGAATTGGCCAACGCCTGCATGTCCGCGATCTCTTCCTTTGCGCGCACCACGGCCGGCGCCCACACGGCTTCCATCAGCGCGGTGGCGGCGGCCGGATCCGGCGCCATGTTGTCCTGCAGCTGCCAGTCGGCGTAGGTCGCAAAGCCCAGCAGCTGCACGCGCTCGTGCCGCAGTTTCAGGATCTGCGCGATGACGGCGTTGTTGTCGTGCTCATCGTTATTGTCGCCGCGCGAATAGTAGTTGCGCCACACCTGCTCCCGCAGCTTGCGCTCGGTGGAGTAGGTGAGAAACGGATCCATTGAGGACCGCGTGTTGGTGACGGCGAACTCGCCCGGCTTGCCCAGTTCCTCCGCTGTCGCCTTGGCCGACGCGACATAGCTCGCGGGCAGGCCACCAAGCTGATTCGGCTTCAGGTAGGTGACCCAGCCTTCCTCGTCCGCCAGCAGGTTGTTCGAGAATTTCGTGCTGAGCTCGGCCAGCTCCTTGTTGATCGCGGCATAGCGCTCGCGCTTCTCGCCGGTCAGCTCCGCGCCCTGCAGCTGGAAGCGGTCATAGGTCAGGTCCAGCAGTCTCTTCTGGTGCGGCGTGAGGGTTAGGCCCGTATCGTCGTGCAGGGCCTTGATGCGCGCGAACAGTTTCTCGTTCTGGATGATCTTGCTCGAGTACTCTGCCAGCATCGGCGAAATCTCGCCCTGCAGCGCGCGGAACTCCGGCGTCGACAGGTTCGAACCCCAGATGCCGTAATAAGTCATCGCGCGATCCAGCGCCTCGCCCGCGCGCTCCATCGCCTCGATCGTGTTCGCGAAAGATGCTTTCGCCGGATTGTTCGCGATGGCGTCGATCTCGGCGAGGTGCGCCGCGATGCCAGCTTCCACGGCGGGCTTCAGCTGCGCGAGGTCCATCTTGTCGAAGGCGGGCTGGCCGCCATGCTCGCCGGTCCACTCCGCGAGCAGGGGGTTGCTCGTCAGCTGCGCCGTCGTTGCTTCATCGAAGACGGCAGCCGGAACCGTGGTCAGGTCCTCGGCGGGCCCGCAGGCGGCCAGAAGCGCAATGGCGCTCAGCGAAGCAAGAAGAACACGGCGCATGGATACCCTCCGGAAACTGGAGGGCAGACCTTACCGATAATCGATAACATGGCTAGGGGATTTCACCCGAAAGTGTGGGCCTTCAGGCGCGACTGTTGCGCTAATCCGCGATGGAGCGCTGGCTGTCGTAAGCCGAGCGCGCGAGATCACGCAGACCCTGCTCAAGACCCTGCACCAAGAGGTCCAGCGTCTCGCGCTCGGGATTCCGGCCGCCATCGAACAGGTTCAGCGGATCGCGCGGCGGCGCATCCGCACTGGCGCTCGCAATCGACGGCCCGCCTTCGACGTCCAGCAGGTGCACTTCGCCAACCGCGCGGCCGTCCTTGTCGAACGTGTCCGCCATCGTCGCGAAGAGATCGTTCCACCACGCGCCGTCGGTTGTGTAGACATTTTGGCCGTCATGCGTTGCGTAGAGAATGACGTGGCCAAAGCCCCAGCGGGCCGCTGCTTGCCGCGCCACCATCGCGCAACTTGGCCCGCCCTCGACCTGCGTCAGGTTCGATCCCAGCATGTCCCCCGGCTGGATCGGCGCGAGCCGCTCGATCAGTCCGCCCAGACGTGTGCGCATCTGCGACCAGTATTGCTGCTCGTCATGCCGGATCTGGAGGAAACCTGCGGGCCCCACGCGCATGCAGGCGATCCGCAGCGGAAACTTGATGCCAGGCGCGGCAAACGCCTGCGGGGCCAGCGCAAGCCCGCCAAGCCCCAACGCCGTCAGGCGCAGGGCGCTGCGGCGCGTCACTGGGGCAGGGAAGGGCTTCATGGCTGATGAAGTTGGTCAGTCTTGGTTTCCGGGGTGTTAACTTACGGCGTGTTCTCAATCCGTTCGAAGTCTGCGATTCTGGCGGAATGGGTCACATGATTCGAATCCTGGGCGTCGACCCCGGCCTGCGCCACACCGGCTGGGGCATCATCGATATGGACGGCCCGCGCCTGTCGTGGGTGGCGCATGGCGTCATCGATCCCGATCCCAAGGCCGATCTCGCCGACCGCCTCGGCATGCTGTGCGAGGGCCTCCGCGCCGTGATCCACGAGCATGATCCGATGGAGGCCGCCGTCGAGGAGACGTTCGTCAACATCAATCCGAAATCGACGCTCCTGCTGGGCCAGGCACGCGGCGCAGCCCTCGCGACACTCGCTGCCGCGCGGCTGAAGGTCCACGAGTTCGCCACGCGCAAGGTGAAGCTCGCCGTCGTCGGCACGGGCGGGGCGGACAAGACGCAGGTCGCGTTCATGGTGCGCCGCCTGCTGCCGCGTGCGGGCGAGGTGTCGGCGGACGCAGCCGACGCACTCGCCGTCGCCATCTGCGGCGCACATCATCGGCCGTCTCTCGCTATGCGGCGGCCGGCATGATCGGCCGCCTGCGAGGAACAATCGCCGCCGTCGGAGAGGGCCAAGCGCTCATTGACGTGAATGGCGTTGGCTATCTCGTGCACGCAGGCTCGCGCACGCTGGCGAAGCTAGCCGTGGGCGAAG
>Ga0075152_10000112_pt1 | contig 62974 bp, 54 predicted proteins | sample JI61114C2DNA_FD_70964 | JGI IMG/M metagenome (GOLD analysis project Ga0075152, IMG submission 70964) | Wastewater effluent complex algal communities from Wisconsin, to seasonally profile nutrient transformation and Carbon sequestration -... | ecosystem: Engineered > WWTP > Effluent > Algae...
TGCTCTTTGCCATGTAGCCATTGTTCTTTAGTTTGGATTTGCTTTTATCAGCAACCAATCTGCCGGTTTTTAAAGCAAGGCAAAATGCAATTGCCACGATGCAGATTAAATTGATCAGCTCAAGAAAACAAGATAATATTTACTCGTTAGCTAGAAAGTTTTCTGAGTAATATTCCCATCTCATAGTAAAAAATCCTTCGTAAAGATTTTAACCAAGCGAACATGGGCTATATTTCCTATCCTCCAGCCTGCTTGGCTGGAGGTTCATTGTCCTTGTAGAGAATTTGAGTTTGGTTTTATAATTCTAAAATAGAGTCCCTTTTTATTTATCGTAAAAATCTCACTTCTGTTTAAACCTGGTCAGGCTTTAGAGTTTGGCTATAATCAAAGTCACCTGGACATAAATTTGATTTTTATTCGAAAGTTAATTTACATTTATATTATGTCTTATTATCAAACTATAATCGTTTTTCTTGGGTATTTTTTAGGTCTCAATGCGGTCTTTGCCAGTGACCCCATATCCGATCAAAGCTGCCTTTGTGGCAATGGTATCCAAGATGTGTTACCACAAAAAAGAGGTACCTGTCCTTATTTACTGTATGGCATTAGAAATAATGGAGTAAGTCTTCCCTCCACGCTTCTTTATGCGAATATGAAAGACGGCACGGCTCGCTCTTTGGGTGATATAGACCAAGGCTTAACAGATATTAATGCCATGGATTTCTCTCCTGATGGTATTTTATACGTTATAGGGAGGCTTGGTAATCTATTTGCCCTTGCCTCTGTTGATTGCCATACTGCAGCAGCAAAAATAATAGGTACATTTAGTGTAGATGAGGGTTCAAATATAACCTCAATGAACTTCAATTCACAAGGCCGCCTTTATGCTCATCGTACCGCTGCTGCCAGTTCATCCAGAACAGATGGTGTATTGCTTAGGGTAGACCGGGTGAGTGGGGCATTAACTGACATCGGACATACACAGTTGGGTCAAGTTGGTAATGCGATTGCTTTTGCACCGTTTCCAGATGGCAGTCTCTTTCATGCGGGAACTTCCATACCATTTACCAATGCCTTGGATGGTAGAAGCTTGAGCGTTATTAGTGTAATTTCTGGTTTTTCAACTTATGTAACGCCACTATATTTCAGCTCTCCTATAAGTAACAACCCCATAATCAACGATATGGATTTCGACCCTCTCACGAATACAATGTATGCGTCAGTTGATGATAGCCCGGAAGGAGACAACTCCCCTAGACGTCACTATATTGCTAAACTCGATACGAGTACAGGTGTAGTTTCTTTGTTGGCTTTGTCTGCCAAATTAGCTCCGGGAGGACTTGCAGCATTAGCCGTTAATCGTCCTTATGAAACATGTGACACTACATCACTTAGCTCTTTTGATGCTAGTATCAGGGATACTTCCCTTCCATCGGGTACGACATGCTCCATACTGTGCTCTTTAAGTGAGTCTGATTGTGGGGATGGAATAGATAATGATCTAGATGGACATATTGATTGTGCTGATGGCGAGTGTCAGGCTAAAGTATGCAATAATTTTAGTTGCAGCAAAGATACATGTTATGAAGGCAGCTGTATAATAGGCAATTTATTAGATTGTGATGACAAAAATTCTTGCACTGATGATAGTTGCTATGCTGCTTCCTGTTTAAATTCTATAAACACTGCAAATTCATGTACAGATCATAATGATTGCACGATTGATTCGTGTGCGAGTGATGGAAATTGTGTTTCAGATCCTATTGATAGTGCTGTCAGCTGCGATGATGGAAGTTCATGCACTATTAATGATAGTTGCCAAGAGGGTCAGTGTATTGGCGAACGCATTATTGAAGATTGTACTAATGATATCGATGATAATTGCGATGGCTGCATCGATGGAAAGATAGATCTTAATGATAATCTATGTAGTGACTGGCAAGATCCCGAATGCGCACAGGCAACAGCACAAGAGGGAGAGTGTTATGACGCTATTGATAATGATCTAGATGGGCTTATGGATTGTGCGGATCCTGACTGTAATGGTCTTGCCTGTGTGGATGATGGTAACCCTTGTACCGATGGATTTTGTTCATCATACAGTTGTCAGTATATAGCTAATAATACAAATAGTTGCAGCGATAACAATCCTTGTACAGACGATCATTGCGGCGGGGGAGTATGTCTTGGCGTGAATGATGATTCGAATAGCTGTGATGACAAAAATGAATGTAGCATTAATGATCTATGCCGATCAGGTAGTTGCCAGGGGACGTCAAAAAACTGTAACGATAGTAACTCTTGTACTAGAGATTTTTGTGTGAATGGAGTATGTAGCTTTAGCCCTCTATCTGGAGCTTCATGTGCGCCAGATTCCAATTCATGCACTGCTGATGTCTGTAATAATGGTATTTGTACTCATCAAAATAATGATGCTCTAAGTTGTAATGATGACCTTACATGCACTAAAAACGATCATTGTGCTACTGGAGTTTGTATTGGCACAAGCAGTCAAGAAAACTGTCAAAACGGTATTGACGACGACTGTGATTTCAAAATTGACAGCGATGATAGTGATTGTGCCCAAGAATGGTATCGAGTTTTTGTAACTAAGGATACCTATAATGCTGATTTTAAATCAGTTAAAAAAGCCGATAAAAACTGCCAAGATGTAGCCCATGATGTTCTGCCAGGAAAGAAGTTCGTAGCATTTATATCGAGCAATTTTTCAAATGCTAGAGACAGGCTAATTAACCAATATAATCGACCATGGTATCTCTTCACATCAGTACCTGCAAAAATTGCTAATAATAAGAATGACTTATTAGATGGGGCTATAATTCAGTCAATTAATGCTGATGAAAGAGGAAATTATATAGGTAACCCTAAATTTGTTTGGACAGGTTCTAATTTTGATGGAACAAATAAAACCGGATTCAATTGTAATAATTGGACAACCCAAAAAGCTTCGATTAAAGGAACACGTGGTGGCAGTGATAAATCTGATAGCAAATGGTCAGACCAACCTGATGCAACTTGCATACAACAATACAGACTTTATTGCTTTCAAATAGATGGTTCAAGTGATGATGATCACGATGATTAGTAAAATTATTTGAATTAATTAAGAAATCTTATTGTAAAAGGATTATTATAATAAATAAACTAACAAGGGGGGTTATTATGAAAGAGTGCATTTTTGGCCTTTTAGGTCTAGCACTTGTTGGATTAACAAATCCATTACTAGCTGCAAAAAATAATGCTGATATCAAAGACATAAATGAGGGTGAACTTCATTCGTTAGATACTATATTGGTAAAAACTCATGATTCAAAATATGAGCAAGCATTAGCTCTTGAAAGTGAAGAGATTAACGCACATATTGTTAAGAAATATTCAATTATTGATGGCTTGTTTTTGGTAAGAGTTCCGCTAGGAATGGCTATAGATGATGCCGTTAATTTTTATAACAATCTTACTATTACTGACTATGCTGAACCAAATTTTGTTGCCAGTATTGTGCCAACAGATGATGAGGCATTACTGAAGAATGATATTCAGCCTGCAAGCACGGATCCTCTTTTTGGTAATCAATGGGCTTTAGAAAACGCAGGACAAAGCGGCGGACTTGTTGATGCAGACATCAATGCCAGTCAGATGTGGTCACTAACGACAGGTAGCGCTGACTACGTGACTGGCGTTATGGACTCTGGCGTTGATTATAATCACAATGATTTATCCGGTAACCTATGGCGAAATAGCTTAGAGATTGCATCGAATGGTATTGATGAAGATGGTAATGGCTATATTGACGATGTATATGGTGTTAATACCATTACCGGCTCAGGAGATCCCTATGACGATTATCTCCATGGTACACATGTAAACGGTGTTATTGGGGCTGTTGGTAATAATGGCATTGGCATTTCCGGCATAATGCAGGTTGCCAAGATGGTCAATTGCAAATTTTTAAATAACACTGGTAGCGGTAACTTGAGTGATGCGCTCGAGTGCATTCAGTACTTTACTAATCTCAAAACACGCTCAACTGATGCCGTTAATATTGTTGCTATCAACAACTCGTATTCTATGAACGGCTTTTCACAGGCGTTTCAAGATGCTATCATTGTTTTAAGAGATTTGGATATTCTTTTCGTTGTTGCGGCTGGCAATAACTCAAGTAGTAATGATACCACTCCCCGCTATCCTTCTAGTTATCCTATAACTAACATTATATCAGTTGCTGCAACCACCGTTTCTGATACAATGGTGCCTACTTCAAATTACGGAAAGCTCAGCGTCCATACATCAGCTCCTGGCCAAAGCATTCAAAGCACTAAACCAAATCAAAGCTATGGCTATTTAAGCGGTACTTCAAATGCAACACCTCACGTGACCGGACTTGTTGGAATTCTCAAAAATTATTATCCGAATTATACCTGGGCACAAATCAAGAATCTTATTATTGCCGGCGGAAAGCCTCTTTCTATTACTCCCACCAAAACCATATCTGGTCGTCGTATACGCGCTTATGATAGCAATGGTACAGGATCGCTCACCTGCTCCAATCAAGTTGTGAAAGCACGTTTAAATCCTTTGGTTTCCTATGTTAATGTCATGATAAACACGCCTATTAATCTTAGGGCTTTACATATTAATTGCGAAAGCCCTAATGGAGATGTGTACCTCTATAATGATGGAGTAACCGCGGTAAGCCTTGCAGATGGAGGTATAAATGGTGATGACGTAGCCGGTGATGGTGTTTATAATATCGACTGGGTACCAACAATAGCAGGCACTTATACACTTGATTTTGGCGGTGGCGATACTATTACTGTTCGTGTGTATGATCCATCAACCTGGAAATCATATAACTATAATGTTGATGCAAGCTTTAGCCGCGAGACCATTACGGGAACCAGCTTAGGTGCTGGTGATGAGACCCTGTCAACCATCACATCTTTGTTCCCCATATATTTTGCTGGCGATAGTGCCGGCTTTACTTCCCTTTATGTTTCAAGCAATGGCACTATTAGTTTTACCGATCCGGTTTTGGCTCAGGGCTCCAATAAGTCTATACCCTTTAACCCTCCCCCAGCGGCGAATACTCTGATTGCACCATTTTGGGATGATCTTACCTTTACTCTAGCTGGTGCCAACATTTATTACCAAACCTTAGGCACTGCTCCCAACCGTAAGCTTGTGATTGAATGGCGTAACTTCCGCCAGTTTGCATCAGCATCTGGTACGGGAACATTTCAGGTTGTTTTTTATGAAGACAGCTCAAGCATTCGTTTTAGTTATATTGATACTGATCTTGGGAATGCAACATACAATTCTGGAAAATCCGCTACCGTTGGTGTCCAGATTCCTAATAATTTATCGACCCAATATAGTTTCCTGGCTGCAAATGTTCCCTCTAATAAGTCGATATTTTTGAAGTTAGTAGGTCAGTAATTAATTTAATCGATTTAGAATTAAATGCCATAGGACTGAGCATTGATCTTTTTTTCATTCGAGGCCTCGGCAACAGCGGAGGCCTCTCTAAGGTGAAGCAATAAGCTTAGCCCCAAAAGTCGGACCGGAGTTGTGAGGACAGATTTGTCCCTAGAATACACATAAAAAGGGAATAAATAAGCATGGTCAAATCAATAAGAAAAAAGTCGCATAGTGCAGAATTTAAGTCCCTTTCTTGGGATGGGAAAACTCCCTCGCCTTTAGGCGAACACTTTAGTACTCCTCAGGCATGTAATATCGCAAGGGCTCACATTCAACCTATGATCTGAAGTATCACATAATCTGGTGCACGAAATATCGTTACCGAGTTTTGACTGGTGAGGTTGCGAATCGAGTTCGGGTATTAATTCGTGAAATATGTGCAGCTAACTATGTTCATATAGTCTCAGGAAGCATGAGCCGTGATCATATTCATCTTCTTGTATCAATACCGCCCAACGTATCAGTATCGAAAATACATAAAAGGTAAGAGTAGCCGCAAGCTAATGATTGAGTTCTAACATTTACGAAAACGTTATTGGGGCCAACACATTTGGGGTAGGGGATATTTTGTCTTTACCGTTGGTAACCTTAATGAGGCTCAAGTTCAGGAATATATTGAAAATCAAGAGATGCATCATCAGCGGGATAATTTTGAGATTTCATCTCATTAATCTGCTTTGCAAGCGTAACTAATCCTACCGCCTTGAGGCGGTAGTAGTTTAGATTCTGCACTATGCGACTTTTTTCTTATTGATTTGACCATGCTTATTTATTCCCTTTTTATGTGTATTCTAGGGACAAATCTGTCCTCACAACTCCGGTCTGACTTTTGGGGGTAAGCTTAAGTCAGTCATTTGATAGTATTTTATGGACTCGTGCAAGGAGCATATAGGTAAAGATTGACCATAACATTGTCACCATAATCATAACCACCAGACACAGGTTTTTGTCCTTTAGGGATTAAACCATTAACCTTAAATTTTTGATCTTCGCCTGTGCCAATCGAATAAATATAAGAGTCTAAATCCCAAGGGGTAACACTGTCTGGCTGAAATAGAAAATATTCCATATAACTTTCAGATCCAGTGCTCTTAAGGCGTCTGATGGCATCCTGGGCATGATCACCTGTATTTATTGTGAGATAGTAATGAGAACCCTCAGTGCAAGTCACATGTATGAAAGTAAACGACCGAGTGTCATTGAGAAACATACCATCTATAGTACCAAAGTTTAGATCCGCATCTTCTACAAAACAAATGCGTGAAACTTTGGTGTGTACACCCACTTGTCCTTCACCAAGAACTATAGGCGTTGCTAATGCTGCTGATGCAACAATAAAAACACCCAAAAACAGCTTAAAGTACCTTTTCATAGATTATCGCCGTGTCCAAGGTTTATATTATGCAATAAAAAATATTATGTCAAATAATTTGATAATCATATATCTTGGTGAGATCATTTATAATGATTAATAATTTTAAGGCTGTGCGAGGTGTCATATGGTAAATATTCATGGTGCGTTATTATACTTATTTGTGACTTTTTTTTTGGTTTTCACCGTACCTGCATCGGCTAAATGTGTAAATAATAAATCATCATGTGATTATGTAATAGAAAGCCGCAATCATATTGTCTATGTTGTTAATTCAGGCAACGACACTATATCAATTTGCCAGCGTAACAAGGATGATGGAAGCATTTTAGATAATTGTATTATATCTACCGCCCATGGCCTATTAAGTCAGCCACAAGAGATTATTTTGAATAATAAACGAACAAGAGCTTATATTTCAAATTTAGGTACGGTGCAGGGTTTTACTAAAGGTAGTGTGACAATGTGCCCGCTATACCGTGATGGTACTTTCATAGAAGATGAATGCGTGGCCATGGGGGGCAACGGATCGTTTGATCAACCCATAGGTATTACCTTGGGGAATTGTGATAATTTTCTCTATGTAGCGAATGGATTAGATAGCACTCCCTCTTCAATAAGTTCATGCCCCATAAGACCAGACGGCAACTTTTCTTATTGTGCCCGCCAATATCATTGCGGACCTCTAGGTTCTAATGGAGTGACTGTGGATCCGTTGTGTAAGTTTATTTATATTACCAATTATTATAGTAATTTTGACCATAGCACTCCTAATAGAGGGCCAGGAGCAATAACTATATGCCCGCTTGATGAATGCGGAACGATAGAACTGGAACGATGTATCCAAAGTGATGCTGGTAATACCGTCAATAGGCCTTTTGGTATAAAAATAAATCCGCTTTTTACTTTTGCCATCATAGTGAACAAAGGAGAAAACGAAACATCGAGAAGTCTTTCGGTATGCCCAGTTGACCAATTTAGTGGTCTTTTATCCTCTGATTGCACAAGCATAGATGATAGCAGCTTAAGTAGTCCACATAGCCAGTCTTTTGATCCATTGGGTAGATTTGCGTATATAACCAACACTAATAACAACACGTTGACGGTATGTGGCTTTGGTAAATTCGGCAGTATTTCAAAATGTGAATCATATGGTGGGAACGGAATTTTTAATCAACCAAGAGGAATTTTCGTCTACGAATGATTATTATATAGTTTCCCCCCGCAATAGCGGAAACCCTAGATTATTAGAGAACGTATAAATTATCCAGGTGCTGTAGCTCTTTATTTACAGACACCACTTTGATTATTCTAGAGATTAATTTGAAAAACTCCCCCATTTATTATAATGTGTTAACATGAAAAATCTACTGATACTAAACTTTCTTGCTCTTAACTTAAACCTCTGGGCTGATCTTGCTGTCACTCCTCCTTTGCTGCAATATAGAAATGATGATAAATATAATGAAATTACCATTAAAAATACCAGTGAAAGAGACAGGTTATTCGATATCTCAATAAAGAAATGGACCCAGAAAGATGGAAAGGATATCTACGAAGATACCGATGATTTAATAGTAATGCCTATAACTACAAAAGTAATCGCAAATAATGAAAAGATGGTACGTGTTATTCTTAAGAAGCCGATTGCAGAGGCAACTCAAAATTCCTATAGACTTTTCATTCGTGAAGCACCGTCAGGAAAAAAGAAAGTTACCAACGGAACCTCGTTTGAATTTCTCTTCAGTATCATTGTACCAGTTTTTACTCATGGAAAAAATTTCGCCGCAAATGATAACTTGGTGTTTACTGCTCAACAAGATATTAATAATAATAAAGTTCTTGTTACTATTACCAATCTAGGTAATACTGTTGCTTTACTGAGCGGAGTAAGCGCCAAATCGGTTTCAAATACATCATATGACCAAGCTCGCTATATTCTTCACGGCACTTCGTATAGTTGGGAATTCCCTCTTAAAGTTAAAAAAACCATTGCCCAATTCACGCTTGATTACTTACTCAATGAAAAGAAACTCTCCAAAAGTCTAAGCATAATTTCTGATAAGCTATCTAAAAAATAAAAATTACGTTTGAAGCCATTTCTCATATTTGCCATAGAGATAATCACCTCGACCTTCTTCAGTATGTGATGGCATCTTTTCTATCTGAGGTTTCTATTAATATAAAATGCCGTAGTTTACCTTTAAAGCTGGTCTAAAAACTCGCTTCTGTTCAATTCAATCTAACTTTTGTCTTACCTCGTTTTGTTTGCAGGGCGACGATTATAGATAATTTTTAAAAACAGGGAGTTTTTAGACAGCTTATAACAATCTAGGATGTCAGCTATTGCGAGGGCAACTCTAAATATCTTAGAAATTTACCGTTGCAACTACAGTATCATTATAGGAACCGGCGGCAACAGCTGCTTGACCAGATGGAATTCTTGCAAATACGGTATGATTTTGCCTTAGTGCTGAACCTATTCCGGTTTTTTCATTACCAGAACCAATATTTCCCCAAGGGTTGGAATAGCTAGAATCCAAATACAAATCGTAATTAATGAACGATTGGTTTTGTGCATCAGCTAAACGTCGTTGTTCAGCATCGGCATGAAGTCCATCTCCAATACCGATGGAATAGGAAGTACCTAAGGTACAAACTACGCTTACAGATCCATTGCTGCTATCTTTGTTTGTAGAAAAATTACCATCAATACTGCCAAAGTCAATGTTATCTACAGCGCTTATATAACACCCTTGACTAACAACAACCGAACTTGAAACATTATCAGTGTCTTGTAACGCCACAGCAGAAAAAGCTAAACTTAGCAATCCTGCAATCCTTAGATCTAGTTTGATCATTATTTCCCCTACTAAACACAAACACAAGTTTAAAATACCTACAAGTAGGATACTATTCTACGTAAAGTACTGTAAACTGTTTTTTGTATCAGATAATTAACGATGAACAAAATCTAGCGGTAGATCTACATACTCTGTATGAAAAATTTGATGGCTATAATAATTTATTTAGCTCATATTGCCTGTCATGCTATGATCAATGTTTCGCCCGTTTATATTGAATTTTCAAACAACAAAGATGCTGTGGAAATAACCTTAGAAAACCATGACAACAAAGAGAGAATCTTCAATGCTTCTATAAAGCAGTGGAGTCAAGAACTAGGAAAGGATATTTATAGTGATACTAATGATTTATTAGTTTTACCATTTATCCGAAGAGTTATGCCTAATTCACAACAAAAGTTCAGGGTTATTTTACGAAAAAAAACTGATGGTACATTACAGAAATCATTTCGCTTATTTTTTCGTGAAGTGCCGCAGTTGCCAAAAAATATGTCTCTCAGAACATCTCTTTCAATAGCCTTTCAATTGGTGGTGCCTGTATTTATAAATGAAAAAAACTACGTAGCTAATCAAAATATTATATGGACAGCCAACTATGATACTCATGGTAAAATAGTGTTAAAGCTTGAAAACAAGGGAAATACTTTTTTGAAATTAGGACAACTAAGAGCAAAAGAGCTTAGCAAACCGATTGATAGCACGTGGCGCTATATCCTTCCCAATAATGAAAAAACCTGGGAGATTAAAAATTTGAATTCAATTAATAAAAAACTATCGTTGAGCTTTGTTGAACTGGTAGCTCAAAGACCAGCTGAAAAATCAGAGACCGTTTTGCTTATAAACCCTAAAAAAAAGTCTGTTAAAAATAGAAATTATATAAAAATTTTAACAAAACCTGACAAGCACTATAGACCTACGACATCTGTAAAGTGGTGTATACCACAATTGGACCGGATACTCTAGATTAGTCATCCATCGCCGCAGTTTTAGATGAGTTATATCGCTAGTAGAGATTTAATGAATAGTTATTCTGGTTAATACTACTAAAATCCAGATATTGTTTCGTAAAAAAGAGTATTTTGGTGCTCAGTTATGAACTTTTTTCATCGTCTTAAGACTATACATATGGTTTTAGTAATTATTTTAGTTCATCTATTTCTTGCATCCTGCAATAACAATGTTTCACATTCAAAAGGAACTATTTCTAAAGAAGTCAATTCTATTATAACGAAACAACATAATGAACCATTAAATCAAGCAAAAGAAATTAATCTCCACCAACCTCTAAAGCCTTATCTTGAAGAGTATGAGCCAGCTGAAAATCTTAGCAAAAACTTGCAAAATACCAATAAGCTTGATGTCCCTAAAGTTGCTTCCGAAGATCAAAAAGAGATTGCTAGCAGAAAACCTGATCAGGCAAAAATAACATTGGTCGATCCAAATACCAACATAGATAATCAACAAAATACTCCTGCTGCAAATGATCTAGAAGAGCTTTTGTTCTTGGATATTTTTCTTAATCATGAAAAAAGAGCAGAAGTTGTTCAAGTTACGCGAGAAAAAAATCAGTTATGGCTTGCCAAGGAATTTGTCGTGGGGCTACAGTTGCAAACAATAAGAGATATGAAAGAGGGGCAGTTTTTTGGTGAAAATTTTATTCTGATACCACAAAAATATAATCCACAGGTTGATTTAGAAAAGTTCTCCTTAAATCTAACTATTCCACCTGAAGATATGGCATTAAAAAATATTTTTTCAAACAATAAAAACACTGAAAAAACTGACTCCATATTTTCTCTCATATGGAATTATATTCTCGGCTTTTCCCACGATGTAAGCGCAAAAAAAGCCATACTTAACACCCATCACAGAACAATTCTAACCACCCCTAAAGGATACTTTTCTAACTCACTTAAATTGGATAAAGAGCTAGAGCGTCCACTTCAATTTGTTCGTTTAGAAACTTCATATACAATTGATTGGCCAAAATTTGAATTGCTCATGACATTTGGTGATTCGGCATCTGATGCGCCAAACTGGTCAACACATGTAGCCAGTGCAGGATTAAAAATTCAAAAAAGCTCGATTTTTAATCAAGGCACACTTAGCTACCCAACAGTAGACCTTATTCCTGCACTTGAAAAACAAGGCACTGCAGAAATCATGCTTAACAATAGGAACTATTTCAGGAAAGACCTACCCATGGGCCGATTTTTATTAGACGATATCAAATTACCTCCTGGTGCACATAAAGGAGAGCTGATAATTAGGGATGAAAATGGTATCGTAAGCTCTGTGCCATTTTCTTATTTTGCCGATAGAGAAATGCTCAAACCCGGTTTGCAGCAATTTAGTTATAATTTTGGATTTTTACGGCAAAATTACCTAAGCCAAAGTTTTTCTTATAAAGGACCATTTTTTGCTCTTAATCATAAGATCGGTATTGCCAAATTTATGACATTGGGACTGCATGGACAATGGTCAAATGATGTTAAACTTGGAAGCCTTGAACCGCGTTTTCGTCTATGGAACTTTGCATCTACCGCCTTTCCATTAGCGCTGAGTTTTAGAGAAGAAGGAAAGGGATATGGGATTGGCAATGAGACTAATATGAATATTGCTGACTTATCATTGCGGTTTAAGAACATGTATTTTTCACCTTATTATAAACCACAAAGCAGTGGCTTAAAAACTGGAAAAAATGGTATTTTTATGTCATCTGTTTCAGCCAGAATGAATAAAGATTTTATACGATATACATCTGCGCATTATCAGCTATATACAAGCTCTTTTGCCGTTAACTCGGTGCTGTCACTTAATCAAGCTATTCCCGTGTCTAAAAATATTAGCATAGATGGCAATATAAATTATAATTTTTCTCAGCAATCATTTTCATGTTTTGCTTTAATATCTATTTCTTTTGCTAACAGACATTCAGCTGGATTAATCATTGATGAACAAACCAAGAATAATGAAAGCACGCTAAAAACTACCGCTAACTACCGCTACCATTCCGACCCACAAGAGCAGAATCGTTATTTTGTTTCCACTTCGGTTGGATATGGACAAGATCTATTTTCAGAAGGTGTATTTGGTTTTAACAATAAAACACTAGAAGCAACAATTGGCGCAAAAGGGGACAGCAGTAGACAATTTGCTTATAATGGAACACTCGGTGGGGCTTTGGTTTTTGCTAAGAACAACTTTTTTATGACCAAATCTATAGAAAATAGTTTCTCTATTCTTCGTGTTCCGAACCGTCCAGGTCTTAAAGTGTACCGTGATGGAGGGTTGTTTTTGGGAGAAACTAGTAAAGATGGATCCTTACTGATTACTGATTTGAACCAGTATCAAAAGGCTAGCATCTCTTTTGATACGCGTGAGCTTGATCCTTCGATCGATACTCATGAATTGGAAAAAACTATTGTTATTAATCCCGGCATTAAAACAGCACACGAAATACTGCTCAACGCGAGATCAATAAAACACTTTGTTTTTAGGCCTAGAAAAAATGGGGATTATTTAGATTTTGGCACGAGTCTCTCGATTAACCAAGCAGAGACCTTTGTTGGCCATGATGGCAGTGTATATGTAGAACTGGAAAGTGATACTGCTTTAATATCTGGATATGATAAAAATAAATCGTGTAAAATTAATATTAGCTTACCTCAAAGTAAAAATGATGAATACCTAATAGATTTAGGTGACATTTTATGTGAATAAAAAACCACGGCAAAAAAATATTTTTACCGTGGTAATCGCTTAAAATAGTTTTATTAGTTTAATGCTGAAGCCATATAAAGCTCGATGACTACATAGTCATTATAGTTACGATCGCCGGGTACTGAAATTTGACCACTTGGGATTACGCCATAAACAGTAAAGGATTGGTCAGTACCGCTAGCAACTGATGTTAACTTATGATCAGCATCCCATAAAGTTGCGTTATCTGGTTGATAAAGAGTATAGCCAATTTTGTGGGTTCCTTCATCATCAATCATATGACGAGATCCGTCAGCAAAATTTCTACCTGCATCCAATGCGAGTTCAAATGGAGCATCTGCGGTGCAACGAACTACGATATCAGCAGAACCATCTTTGTCTGAACGGAACAAACCATCAATGGCACCGAAGTTCAAATCTGCATCTTGGACATAGCAAGTTCTGGCAACTTTCACATGAACACGCAAATCTCCTTCAGCAACTGAGGCTTCATCAGCTTGAGCAATCAATCCAAAAAATACGCTTGCAGAAAGCAAAACAACTTTAATCTTCTTCATGTTTATACCTTTTTAATGAGGCTATAACTATAATAGCCATATGAAAAAATATAATAACTCTTAATAATAATCAAAGTTTTTGCTAAAAAAAATAATAATATAGTCTTTATGACAAGCCTACAATCTTTTCCCTGTAACTAGAGAAACGAATTGATTTTGGTGCCGAAACCCAAGATTAGCAAGTCTCAATATCCTGATTTAGCACAAGTAGTGCTAGAAAAACCTGACCGTACCCTGCGTCAGAGCGTGATCGTGCTGATGTTAGCCAAAGAGCTTATCTTTTTAAAAGACCTAAACGTGAGAGGCAAACTTGCGGGTTAGTTTTAAAAAATAATGGATCTGACTTTACATTAGACCTTTATAATGGCTAGTTCAGGTAGTAGATTTGCTTTATGCCAGGCTCAAAAATGGTGCCTAATGAACTTAGACTTAATAAAAACTAATAAAGCAGGTATAGCACCGATTAAGGTATCCCAATTAGTGGGTCTGCTTAAGTCTGAAATTGAGCAGCGGTATCGCTTGGTGTGCTTGGTGGGTGAGATTAGTTCGTTTAAGCAGTGGCGTTCGGGGCACTGCTATTTTGATATTAAAGATGAAGAAGCGCTGATTCCTGCTGTGATGTTTAGGCCTCATTTTGCCAAGGTTCCCTTCAAAGTTAGCGATGGTTTACAGGTATTAATCAGTGGTCAGGTAAGTATTTACCCTGCTAATGCTCGTTTGCAGTTGATAGTTGAATCAATGGAGCCCTTGGGTCAGGGGGCTTTGGCTTTGGCCTTTGAGCAACTAAAGACTAAGTTATTGGCTGAGGGCTTATTTGACCTGCAGCATAAAAAAGCACTTAAGTATTTTAACCAAAATATTGGCTTAGTCAGCTCTCCCCACGGTGCAGCCCTACAAGATATAATTCGTATTATTAAAAGCCGCATGCCGGGGGCTAATATTCTACTTGCTCCAGTAAGAGTGCAGGGGCTAGGGGCTAAAGAAGAAATTGCTGAGGCTATTAGTAGACTTGATCGCCTAGGTGGCTGTGACTTGATCATTATTGGGCGTGGAGGCGGTTCTCTGGAAGATTTATGGGCTTTTAATGAAGAGTTAGTGGCCCGGGCGATTTTTGCATGCCAGACACCTATTATAAGTGCAGTTGGCCATGAGACTGATATTTCTATCAGCGATTTAGTAGCAGATCTTCGGGCCGCCACGCCAACTCACGCAGCCCAACTGGCCTGTTTAGAGTTGGCAGAGTTATTAAATCAGCTGGCAGCCATGCGCTCAAACTTATTTATGCGCTGTAAGCCTAAACTCGATCAAGGCCACTTGCTTTTGGCCCAAGAAAAACGTCGTTTGGCTGACCCGCGAGTTTTACTTTATCGCCACTGGCAACGCTTAGATGAGTTTTCTAAACGACTTGCGAATCTAGATCCAAGTCGCCAACTTCGCCTCAAAAAAGAGTTGTTATTTCAAGCTAAACAGCGCTTATTGAATCTCAAGTTTCTTATTTTACACCGCCAGCTTTTAACTAACTATGTAATTAAGCTTGAAGCTTTATCACCCCTTAAAGTCTTGGGCCGCGGTTTTTCTATAATTGAGGCTAATCATTGCTTGATAACTTGCTCATCCCAGCTTGAGGTTGGCCAGCTAATCAACATTCGCTTGCAAGATGGATCGCTTAAGGCGCAGGTTCTTGCTAAAGACTAAATTAATACAGAGAGGGATTATGGATTTCGAAGTAATTATGGCTGAACTCAAAAAAACACTCGATATCTTAGAAAAAGGTGATTTGAGTCTTGAAAACAGTATGAAGGCTTATGAGCAGGGAATCAAGTTGGTACGTTCAGCGGAAGAAAAGCTCAGTACCATGGAAGGTCGCATGGAAGAAATCTTAGCCGATGGTAGCAAAAAAGAGTTGACCACTCATGCAGCCTGAGCTCGCGGAGCTTAAAGCTAGGTTTGAGGCTGAGCTTGCCAGCAATCAGCTATTTTTAGCGAGCCCGGCACGTTTTCGCTCCCAACGCTTAGAGAAAGCTTTGGAGTATGCGTTATCTTCTCCCGGCAAACGTTTGCGACCTTTGTTGGTGCTGGCCTCGGCTTGGGCAATTAAAGACCATCAATCTGCTCTTAAGCAGGCCATGCCAGCGGCAGTGGCGGTTGAGTACATCCACACCTATTCACTGATTCATGATGATTTACCTGCCATGGACAATGACGACTATCGCCGAGGTCGACTAAGTACGCATAAACGCTTTGATGAGGGTCTAGCTATTTTAGCCGGGGATGCCTTGTTGGCTGATGCTTTCTACCTAGTCTCACAAGCCAAACTTAATCCCCATAGGCAATGCCAAGAGTTGGCTCTTTGTGCTGGACGTTTTGGTTTAACGGCTGGGCAAGCAGAAGATTTAGCTTCACAAGCTAGTACGAGCTCTGAGCAGTGGCTGTTGATTAATCAAGCTAAAACAGCACGGCTTTTTGAAGCGTGCGTGGTGTTGGGTGCTTTAAGTGTAGGAGGCAGTGATAGGCGTCAACTTGCTGGCTATCGCCTATTGGGTAGCCTGATTGGCGAAGCATTTCAGTTACAAGATGATGCTAAAGATCATCAGGGTGCAGCCAGACTTATGACTACTCATACACTAAAAGAGCTTAGCATCGTCAAGCGCAACCAAGCTCTAAGTATTATTAAACAACTGGGCAGTCCAGCGCTCCTTGCGGCTTTCGTTGATACTGCGCTGCCCGGATGATTATTGACCGCAGATTTCCTTATTAAAGGCATCTACTACTTTAGAGATACCGCTAACATCAAGGCTTTTAGCAAAAGCTAGATAGTCGAAACTATCGGTACCGCCATTTTCAGCTAGTTTAGCTATCTCGGTCGCGAGTGGCTTGGTTAAGCCTGGTACGGCTTTTTCTAGTTCTTTAGCTATATGAGGTACCAGAAGCTCTTTAGTTACTGATTGGGCAAATTTATTAAGAAGCTCTTTGGCTAACTTTTTAGCTACTTCTTTAAGAGTGGCAATAGCAGCACTTTTTCCTGCATCAACAGCAGTAGTAACAGCGCTTGAGGCACCTGCGGTGGCAACCATTGAGCCTATTTTAACCACTACTTCTCCTACTGATAACACCATATCACTAATAGCGATGCCGCATTCTATTTCGCTGGATCCGCACATGGCACCACAATCAACCATGTCAGGTGAGCATTGTCCCCAACAAACAGGGCCGATACCATTAAAACTATCAGCGCAGCCTTGATAGCAAAGGCCGGCATCGTATTGTTGGTTGGCGGCACAGTTGGCAGGGACTGGAGCTTTTACATAGGTTTTTTTGGCACAAGAAACACCGATATCAGTCATGCCTGCAGGGCAATCAGGGCTACAAGTACAACAACCAACAGCATGAAAGTCTGGTCTGCATTTGGGGTATACTAGTGCACCATCAGTATCACAACCTTGAGAATTGTCGTTTGTGCAGCGATTTCTCGCACCATCAAGACTAAAGGCTTGATCGCCAGATTTCCAAGGATAACCAGCACCACGACCATAGGCGGCTGGCTTGGCACAGAATAAACCATCGTCTCTAAAGTCAGGTGGGCAACTTTGTGAATAAATACCAGCAACTACATTATAGCCAGGTTCAGGTTGAGGATAACAGAGTAGGCCGCTTTTAACGGTACCATCAGGACAGGTCAGTGGCACTGTTCCTATGCCACGGCCATAAGAATTCTTCCAACAAACATCAGCTTGAACAGTGGAAGCCAATAAGAAGAAAATGCTGGATATGCTTAATATTATATTGATTTTCATAATAAAACGCCTGTAGTTATATAGCTAAGCTATTTTTAATTAGCTAATAATATAAGCTGTTTTATGCTGTTAGGAGATCTATTTTTTATTCTTTATTATTGGCTGCTGGCGACCTGATTATGGCTATTTTTAAGCAGCGTGCCGAGAATTTGGTCTTGCATGCTTGAGTAGATCTTGGCCTGACCGACAAAACCATTGATCATAATGGCAAAAGCGAAACGTTGGTTTTGCTGATTACTAAAATAGCCAGCCATGCATGAGATACCGCTCATGGCGCCAGTTTTAGCCCGAATATTGGCTTGTACGTGATCTTCTTTAAGTCGGGCACTTAAGGTGCCATCTAAACCAGCAATAGGTAGAGTGGTCATAAACTCAGGGCCTAGTTGGAAATTATTGGCAGCGTAGTTTAATATTTTGACCATTTGTCGAGGGCTAATCAGATTATAGCGAGATAATCCCGATCCATCCGCGGCAATAAGTGTACCTGGATCGATGCCGACTTCACTGTATAGAAAGTCGCTGATCAGTTTCATGCCAGCCGAAAAGCTGGCTGGGATTATATTTTGAGAGCTGGCAATGGCTTTAACTAAACTGTCATTAGCAACATCGTTAGATATCTTGGTGAAATCAATAAGAGCTTCACTTAAAGAACGTGATTGATGAGAGCTAAGCACTAAGGCCGATGGTGGGGTAGTGCCGCGCTCTACTGAGCCATTGATGCTAATACCAAGCTTGCTTAGTTGCTCTTTAAAAAAGGTTCCAGCGAGTATGCTCGGATCGTTAACGGCTAACATTGAGTAAAATGGACCGGCATTTAGTGGGGTTTGGCCGCTAATAATAATTTTATCGCCTTTTTTAAGACCATCTTTTTGTGAATCGCTTCGCTCGGTTTTGGTGGTTAATAAGCGAGGTGAGTTATTAGCCTTAGTAAGGGCTTTTGATTCAAGGCTGAATAATTGAGTGGCAGGTCTGAGCAATGATCGCGTGTTAGTGCCTGATTTAAGGCCTGGCAGAGTCTTAATCATCAGTCGATTATAGTTAAGATTGAGGCCGCTTACTGGTGCACCATAGCCATTATCGCGGTCATCCCACATGGCACCCTTGCCCCATTGGATTGAATCAAAGATATGGTCATCGACAATAAGATTGCCATCGATCTTAGCGATACCGAGCTGTTTAAGCTCTTGGGCCAGATTGACTAAATCGCTGTCGCTTAAGCTGGGGTCTCCACTACCTTTTAGGTAAAGATGATGATGATCGCTCAGTACTGTGGTTTCAAATCGATAAGCAGGTCCTAAATAATAGAGTGCGGCAGCAACCGTAATGATTTTGATAGTACTAGCTGGTAAATAATGGCGGTCAGCATTTTTACTGGCGATGCTTTCATTTTGGTCTAGCGAAAAGATGTCGAAGCCAATGTTAACATTGGTATCGATCGAGCTAATAATTTGCTCGATTTCTTCAACTATGGTGTTCTTTTGCGAACGCGACAGTTTGTTATGAGTGGCTGTATGCGAACAAGCGTTTAAAAAAACGCTGAGAGCTAAGCTGATGATCAGGAAATATTTTTTCATAAGCTAGTCCTAATACACTTCAGTAAGCTCATTTCATAGACAGCGCCCGTAATATCGATTCAGTTGTGACCGCGCCAATCATTTTCCCTGATTTATCCTGAATAATCATAGGTTTCTTGGTTCTACCGACCGCATTGATCACATCTTTAATCATAAGGTGTTCATTGCCCAAAACAATGTCGTTGTCAGCAAAAGTCCCACTTTGGTATAAAGTCCAAGGGACAATGCGTCCTTCTAAATCATGGCAAATTGAGCGCCGAGGTCGGCCGTTTTCATCCAGCAAACAGCGATAGATACCAGATTGGTCAAGAAAGACCGCCATGTGATCATCACTAAACTTAAGATCACCGATAGTGATCATGATGGCACGAGCTTTTAAAAGCCTCATATGATCAATATTGGCAACGAAGTCTTTTACATAGGCAGTTTTGGGCTTAGCTACGATTTCTTCAGCACTACCGCTTTGGACAATAGAGCCATCTTGCATAATCGCTATGCGGCTGCCAATTTTGAGCGCTTCGTCTAAGTCATGGCTAACAAAGATAATCGTTTTATTGAGGCTTTTCTGTAGATGCAGGAGCTCCTGTTGTAGATGGTTCCTGATCAAGGGATCGAGCGCTGAAAATGGTTCATCCATCAGTAGAATACTGGCGTCAGTTGCCAAAGCTCGAGCTAGGCCTACGCGCTGTTGCATACCACCTGACAGCTCTTTGGGTAAACGTTTGGCCCACTCACTTAAACCAACCAACTCTAAGCACTGATAGGCGCGTTGCTCCCTTATATTCTTACTTACTCGGGCGATCTCAAGCCCGAAGGCGACATTATCGAGCACATTTTTCCATGGCAGGAGAGCAAACTTTTGAAAAACCATTGAGATATGTTTGCTACGCATGTGGCGCATGCTTACCGGGTCAAGCTCAGCAATGGAGAAAGTTTTTTCCAAGCCCTGCTCATTGATGGTCAAGATAATTTCTCCGCGCGTGATGGGGCAAAGACCATTGATAGCACGCAGCAAAGTAGATTTACCGGAGCCAGACAGGCCCATTAACACAAAAATTTCACCCTTATTAATATTCAAATTAGCATGGTTAACCCCGACAATCTGGCCAGTTTTTTCTCTGATCTCATCGCGTCCTCTACCGGCATCAAGTAAAGCGAGGGCTTGATTTTTATGATTGCCAAAAACAATGTCGAGATTAGAAATAGAAATCACATGCATGTAAAAACCTCGCCAGGGAGCCATAATAGGCATTAACATGACAATCTAGCGAGCTATGACTATTCCCTTAAGAGCACAACCATGGAGATGTATATGTTTAGCGGCATTGATTTTTCTTCAGATACAAGAACTAGACCATCTTTGGCCATGAAACAGGCGATGATGCTAGCTGCAGTGGGTGATGAACAGATTGGCGAAGATCCTAGCACTAAGCTACTTGAAGAAACTATGGCCCTTAAGCTTGGTAAGAGTGCAGCGATGTTTTTTCCCTCAGCAACTATGTGCAATCAAATAGCCGTCAAACTTCATTGCCAGCCGGGAGAAGAAGTGATTGGCCCTGAATCATGCCATATTTTTAGTGCCGAGGCCGGAGGGGCAGCTTTTCACGCTGGTGCCCAGACTCGAATGATTCGTACTCCTGACGGTATTTTTACTGGTGAAGAACTCAAGGATTATGTTCGTTCTAGCTCAGGGCCCCTGATTCCCAAAAGTACCCTGTTATTGGTAGAAAATACTGCTAATGCTGGCGGTGGTGTAGCCTGGCCGCTCACCAAGCTGTCATCGATCATGGCTGTGGCCCAAGAGCTAGGACTTAAAACCCATCTTGATGGTGCTCGTCTATTTAATGCCGCTCTTGCTACTAATACTAATATCAAAATCTTGGCCGCTGGTTTTGATACGGTGAGTATTTGTTTTTCCAAAGGCCTAGGCTGTGCTATGGGTGCTATTTTAGCTTTCGATCAAAAAGATTGGCACTTGGTTCGTAGACTTAAACAAGTTTTTGGTGGTGCCATGCGTCAGAGCGGCATACTGGCTGCCGCTTGCTTGTATGCTTTAGAGAATCACATCGATTCACTCATAGATGATCATAATAACGCTAAGAGTCTTAGCGCAGGTCTGTCTCTTATTGCCGGTATCAAAGTGGAGAATAAGTCACCATCGACTAATATGGTCTTCTTTAGTGTTGATCCAGAGCTGATAGACCCTAACCAGTTTCTTGATCACTGTCTTAAGTATCAAATAAGATTTTCTCGCTCAGCCTACAACCGTTTTCGTGCGGTAACTCACCGGGATATTTCAGCGGCACAGGTAAGCGAGGCCCTCTTACAGCTGGCTCAGCTTAATACTTAAAAGTATGGTCTTTATCTTTGATCATCACGTAAAGATTCTTATCGGTAGCAATAAAAAGTCCGCCTTTGACAAACATAGCTGTAAAAATATCGTCAGCAGGCATATCGCCTAAGTATTGGCCAATGACAGCGTGCTTATCGGCATCTTTTCTGATTTGATTATTTTTAACGCTTGCGGCATCAAGCTTTTGGCCCATGCTGCCATCACTCTTAACTTCGATTAAGGCTTTGGAACTTACTGCCCAAATAAGTCCATTCTCGTCTTTGATCAGCTGCTTAATATTTATACCATTCCAAATAGATTTCTCGGGTCCCTTCATAGTATCAGCAGCTATATCATAAATAGCTACGCCACCTTGGCAGTTGTTATGAGGGGCGGAAAAACCAAGGTATAAAAAACCAGCATGAGCAATAATATTATTAACATTATTATTTTCTGTGCCAACAGCGCCGGCAGCGCCACAGCCTGTCATACGCCATGTTTCAGCACCATATTTGGCTGTGGTCTTTGTATCGGTTAGATGGCTAAAACCTATTTTTTTTGCAAAAATATCATCATGCTTAGCAATGCTTAGCCCCATACTGCTTACTAGGAAGACCTGTTGTTCAGTTTGCTCAAACAGCGCACTGCTCAAGCCCGCTTTGGCATAATCTTTAGTGGCTGGAACTTTTATTTGCTTATTAAGCACAGCATGAGTGAACCTATAATTAGTGTTGTTAGCGTTCTGTTTAAATAACGTCTTGTTACCGTAAATAAAGGGCAATCGACCGCCATCTTTATGCTCAACAATAAAAAAATTACTGATCGACTCTGCCTTTGGTATACCTGATACGTGACCTCTCCGATTTTTCCAAGCGTAGGCCAAATCTTTGCCTTGGTACAATAGGGCCGCATCAAATTTACTATTATTGGTATTGGTTAGCACCAGGCTTAGACCATCTTTAGTGGCGCGGCTATTTTTGTACTGACCTTGGTGATTAGTAGGAACCTTGGCTTTGCCAGGGCTGTCATCAAAACTCGAGCTGTCAAACGATAACTTATGATAATGAGCTTGAGCATCTTTTTCTAAGTCTGATCCTATTTCAAAAGCCACCATGGGACTTGAGCTTGCGTCATAGCCACGAGGAGCTATATAAAGCCATTTTTCATCACCACTTTTAGCGAGCGGTAGATAAAAAGTAGGGCTTGATTGATAGACCAACTTATGGTCGAGCTTAATAAATAGATCGGCTTTAGTCTTTAGTGGGCCAGTATTATCTTGGCTAGTAGTGTTGCTGCCACCATTATTGGGTGAACATGAGCCTAATAAACATAAAAATAACGCAAAAATTCTTAACATGATTCTTCTCGATATCTAATAATGATAAGATTATAGATTAGTTATTGGTACTGTAAAGGCCTCTACTATGCCCAGTTTGATCGGCAAAATAAATTTTAGACCATGGGAGTCACGTTTTTTATCGTGCTGCATGGCGGCTATCAGCTCGGTTTTATTAATGTTTTTTGGTAATTCATGAGGCAAGTTATAGTGTTTAAGCAAGCTTAAGAGCTCCGGTCGAAAATCTTGTTGCAAGAGACCCTGCTGATGAGCTAAGTTAGCAGCCAGCATTAAGCCGATCGCTACCGCATAACCGTGCCTGATTTGATAGTGGCTGACTTTTTCTAGGGCATGGGCAAAAGTATGGCCCAGGTTTAGGTGAGCGCGTATGTTCTTTTCTTGGGGATCAGCAAACACGAGGTCGACTTTAACTTTGATGGCTCGGCTGACTAGGTTGTGAGGCTCAAGTTTTTTGTTCAGCAAATCATAAAATAAGTCCGGGTCAGCAATAATCGCATGTTTGATGATTTCAGCCATACCAGCGGCACATTCTTCTTCAGGCAGGCTCGCTAAACAGTTGAGGTCAATTATTACTGCTTGTGGGTTATGAAAGCTACCCACTAAGTTTTTGCCAAAGCAGGTATCAATGCCTGTTTTACCGCCTACCGACGAATCAACCATAGCCAATAAACTAGTCGGAACTTGAATAAGTGGTAGGCCGCGCATAAAGGTTGCGGCAGCAAAGCCTGCCACATCGCCAACATTACCACCGCCTAAAGCAATAATCAGTGTCGATCTGGTGCAGCCTAAGTTAAGCAAACGCTCATGAATGAGATCGATACTTGCTTGATTTTTATGCTCTTCACCCTCTGGTATAATGATCAGGTCAGCGCCAATCTTGGTAATAAATTCTTGAAAAATATTGGCTAAATTATTGTTGCTGATAACTATTATTCTATAATTATCAAAACCAAGTAAAGTAATTATTTTACTGATTTTATCTGAAATATTTGAGCCAATATATATTTTATAAGGCCTGTTGATGTCATGAACACGTATTGTGTGAATATTGGCTAGATAATTATACGCGTTAAAACGTTTAATAATATCGTCGCAAGTGCGTTTTTTATCTTCGTGATTAACATCGATTACTGAGCCTAGCCCACAATAAAGCGGACGTCGAAAAACATAGAGCTGTTTGAGTTTTTCGAGCTCAGCTGCTGAGGCGAGCGAACCCAAAGGTCGCTTGTTTGAGCTGGTCAGTCGCTTAATAATGAGGGCAAAGTTAGCGTCTAGGTAAAAAACTTGACCAAGACTGGCTAGAGCTTGTGCACTATCAAAAAAAGTTGGTGCTCCACCACCGCTTACTATCACTGAGTTGGTAGTGTTTTTGAGCTTTTTAATTAGCGCTAGTTCTAAAGCTCTAAAATATAATTCTCCATGGGTAGAGAAAATATTTTTTATAGTATTTTTTTGTTCTTGCTCAATTATTAAATCTAAATCATAAAGTTGATAGCCCAAAATCTCAGCCAGCATTTCGCCGATACGCGACTTGCCGCTGGCCATGAAGCCGGTTAAAACAATATTATGTGCCTGTGTAGTCATAGTTAAACCGCCAAATCGCATCTTTCATACTGAGCTCGTGTAAACGACCCTTAAATAGTTTATCAAAAGCTGAGAGCATTGAATCTATTTCATCACCGCCAATTTTGTCGATCAGAGCTGCTAATAACACAAAGCTGAGCATGGCCTCACCTACTACACAGGCTCGTGGTACCGCACAAAAATCACTGCGTTCATAGACGCTTAGGCTTTCTTGATAATCGCTTAAATTAATGCTTTTTCGTGGACTGAGCGTGGTGCTGATCGGCTTCATAAAAGTTCTCACCACCAAGGGCATACCATTGCTCATGCCTCCCTCAAGGCCACCGGCTCGATTACTCAGGCGTGTGATGTGATCATGATCGATGCTAAACTCATCATGCACTTGAGTGCCCCTTAAGCTAGCATTAGCAATACCCTGACCGATTTCAACCGCTTTCATGGCGGGAATGCTTATCATAGCAGCAGAAATAATAGCATCCAGCTTACGATCATAGTGCACATAAGAGCCTAAGCCCGGCGGCAGACCTAAGGCGACCGTCTCAAAGACACCTCCTAAGGTATCTTTGGCTTTCATCGCTAAGCTGATATGTTCTCTAATTAGCTCAAGCTTGCTGTTATCAGCAAAAGCAAATTCGTTGTTGAGTGAGTTTTGATAAATAGCTAGATAGTCTTTGTTGCTTATAATTTGATCAGTGTTGTAATTTATCTCACCAATTCTGGTGACATAAGATATTGTATTAATATTAAACCGAGCTAAAATTTGTTTACATAAACTACCAATGGCTGTGCGCATGGCGGTTTCTCGAGCAGAGCTGCGTTCAAGTGAAATACGCACATCGTCGTGGTGGTATTTAATGGCTCCGGCAAAATCAGCGTGACCCGGACGAGGTGTGACCAAGGGCACAATGTCTTTATCGCTCCAGTTTAGGTAATCAAGATTAGTGATTTCCATAGCAATTGGTGCCCCGGTTGTTTTATGCTCTACCACGCCCGCGCTAATATTTACGCAATCATGTTCAATTTTCATGCGCCCACCACGGCCAAAACCTTGCTGGCGCCGTGCTAAATCAAAATTAATCGCTGCAGTATCAATCTTAACGCCAGCTGGAATACCCTCTAAAATACCGGTCAACTTGGGGCCGTGGCTTTCTCCGGCCGTGAGAAATCGTAATGTAGGCATAGGTCTCCTAGCGCTGCTCTTTAAAGGTGGTCAATAAACAACAATTAGCATCGAAGCTATAGCTAAACTTGCAGCCCATGCCAATATTCTTTCGTCCAATCAAGGCATCGGCAAATCCAGCTTTATTGGAGCGATAGTCGCTCAATGCTTGCCAGACATAGTTTCTATCTTCTATCTCAAACTCTGCTGTTAGAAGAAGTTTTTCTAGCAAAGCTGCAAACTCAGTTTTGCTGATTTTATATGCTCCTAACATCACCCACGATAACTCACAAAGCACAATGCTATTAATAAGGATCGTAACTGCATTATTAGTGCAATTTTCGATTACTGTATTGGCTTGGGCTGCTTGGATTTGGTCATCCTGGGTCAAATATCTTACCAGTACATTGGTATCTAAGCCGATCATGTCTTTGCCCGAGAAGCGCCTTCAGCAATAGCTTCTTCCATATCAAGCAAGCTCACGGCTTGAGCGGGCCTACGAACAATGCCCTTAAGTTGTTTGATAGTAAGAGTCACCGGCATGACCACCACAGCGCCATCGCTGGTAATCGTAAAAGCAATCTTATCACCGGGCTCTAAGTGCAAGAAATCACGGATTTCTTTAGGCACGGTCGTCTGTCCTTTTTTAGTGATAGTAGAAACTGACATAGTTTTTCCTTGTCGTAATTGCTATTCCTTACTTGATAGTAAGGACTTAATACTCACTAAGCAAGTAGATCTTTATCTTCTTAAGTTTTGAGATGTTATAAAGTAATAATTGGTTATGATAGCTGGTTTAAATAGTATTTTTTATATTGTTAGCTATGTTTAATCATGTCAATAAAAAGCTGATGCCAGTCTTAGTGTTGATGGGGCTGGTGGCTTGCAATCGGGACCAGCTTGATTCGGTGGTGAAGCGGGATGAGATTGAGGCTTTAGGAATCATGGTTCATGAGGTTTCGGCACAGTTGGTAGATTTAGGTTTTCCGCTTGATCCGGATCGGGTGAGCATTGATGTTAAGAGCCCGATGGAAATGGCGCTTATGTATAATCAGATTAGTGATGAATCGCGTCAGGATGTGAAGACTTATACGCCATTTGGGCCCTTGTTTCTGGATGGAGCAGAGCAGCGCTGGGCTTTTTATGATCCAAACACTAAAACTATTGTCTTTCAAAAAGGGGCCAATAAAGAGATGAGTCAGGGTTATTTGGCTCATGAACTCATTCATGTTTATCAGGATCAAAAATGGGGCTTTGATCGTATTTGGCAGGCTTACCAAGCTAATCCTTCGCGAGAGATGTTTAATATTAGTCAATATATTATCGAAGGCCATGCCGAGCTAGCTCGCCAGGCTTATGAGCAGGCTCATGCTAAAGATCCAGTGAGTATTTCTAAGCTGACGCTTAGTTTGGGTAAAATGGTTGATGGTGAGTGTGTGATTTGTAGTGGTGATAAGTCCATTCCTAACTTGCCATATTATATGGGGATGAGATTTTTGGCCAATCGTTACCAAGATGGTGGTTGGACCAGTGTTGAAGATAAACTGGTTCACTTACCTAGTTCAAGTGAGCAAATTCTCCACCCGGATAAACTTAATAGTGATTTACCCAGTGAGGTTGAGTTGCCAATTTGGCAGGATGATGATTTTCCTGCTGAAATGGTCTTTAACGGGACGATGGGCGAGGCATTTTTGCTCAATAAAATGATGTCGATTACTAAGCCTGCTGAGGCTTATAATAATGCCAGTGGTTGGGATGGTGATCGATCGCAGCTATATCGAATGATCGATGGGCGGGAGGTATTAATCTGGCGTATTGTTTTTGATCGAGAGATAGATGCCATCCAGCTTGAATCGACCCTAAAAGAAGCTAATATGGCTCGTGATAACATGAGAGTAGCTAAGACTATCGATTGGGTTATCAGCGATAGCGTAGAGCTCAAGAATAAACTGAGGATTTTTATGAGCAAGAATCCCTTTGTTACAGCTGATGAGGAAAGCGATGAGGATTCAACCGCCAAACAAGAAAACTTAGGTGCTAATGACACAAGTATGTTTTACCCCAAGTCTCGACCTCGGTTGAGCATTGGTCCTAATAACACCACTAACCCTTAAGTGTGAGGGGTAGCGAGAGAAGAAATAGATACGAGATTTTTATGACAAATAAAATAGTTCACCCTTGTAAGAGCCTCAATGGTGCTGTCGATATCCCCGGTGACAAATCAATTAGCCACCGTGCTCTCATGTTTGCGCCCTTGGCTCTGGGCACTAGTGTCATAGATAATTTGCTTGAGGGCCATGATTGTATGGCGACCCTACAGGTTATGCGTGGATTGGGTGCGCATATTGAGCTTAGCAATAATCAGTGGTTAATCCACGGCCAAGGTGCTAGAAGCCTTAAGGAGCCAAGCTCAGTGCTTGATTGTAAAAATTCTGGCACAACCATCCGTTTGCTAGCAGGACTGATGTCGGCGATGCCTTTTATGAGCATTTTAGACGGCAGTGATCAGGTTAAATCACGCCCGATGGGGCGGGTGATCAAGCCATTGTCCGCCATGTCGGCGCAGATTTTTGGCCGTCAGAATAATCAGTTGGCGCCCTTGGTGTGTCTGCCATCCCAGCTTCATGGCGGCCGATTTAGGCTTGAGCAAAAAAGCGCCCAAGTTAAAAGCGCGCTTATTTTGGCGGGACTTTTTGCCGATAGCGATACGCTGATCACTAATACTCAAGCAAGCCGTGATCATACTGAAATTATGCTGTTATACATGGGTGCGCCGATTAAAAGTGATCAAGATAGCGTTTTAGTCAGACCTCTTAGCCAGGAGTTATCACCCTTACAGATAAGTATTCCCGGCGATATCTCATCAGCAGCTTTTTTATTGGTAGCTGGAGCCTTGCGAGCAGCACAGCCAATTACATTATATAGTGTGGGAGTAAATCCTACGCGTACGGGTATTATCGATGCGTTGAGAATCATGGGAGCCGATCTTCAGCTTGGTCGCCATAAAATAGTTGGAGGTGAGCAGGTTGCTGATCTGACGATTGGTCGAGCTCAGCTCAAGGGTGCAGTATTTGCCGGCGATCATGTAGTGCGTATGATTGATGAGATTCCTGTTTTGGCATTAGCAGCGACTCAGGCTCAAGGGACTACGGTCATTAAAGATGCGGCTGAGCTTAAGGTCAAAGAGTCTAATCGTATCGCTAAAACAGTGGAGCTTCTAAGTAGTCTAGGGGCAAATATTAGCGAGACTGACGACGGCATGATTATTCATGGTCCAAGTAAGCTTCATGGTGGTGAAGTAAGCAGCTATGGTGACCATCGTTTAGCGTTGATGATGAGTATTGCCGGTTTGGTAGCTAGTGGGCCGGTAAAAGTTAATCAGACTGCAGTTACTGACGATAGTTTTCCCGGTTTTTTTGCCAGTCTCAAAAAACTTGGTGCTAGCGTGAGTGAGGCTTAATGGTTGGTATAGAAAATGTGGTTGCTTTAATCGGTTGGCCTCTGGGTCATAGCATGAGCCCGCTTATACAGAATGCCGCTTTCCTAGAGCTTGGCCTAGATTCTTGGATTTATGTAGCAATGCCGGTATCTAAATATCCCTATATTCGCATCAAAGAGGCGATACTTGGCTTAAAGGCTTTAGGTTTTAAAGGCGCTAATATTACGGTGCCCTATAAAGAATCGGTAGTGCCTTATTTAGATCAGCTTAGCGATGATGCTCGTAATATTGGTGCGGTTAATACCGTAGTTGTTGATGAACATGGTAGTTTAGTGGGGCATAATACTGATGGTTTAGGCTTGATTAAAGATTTACATGATCACCAAATTAACCCGGCTGAGCTAGATATACTCCTGCTAGGCGCCGGTGGATCAGCCCGCTCAGTTGCCCATAGCTTGCTTAAAGAGGGCTGTTTAGGCATGAGTATTTTAAACCGTAATAAAAATAAAGCCGATGATATAGCTAACAAGCTCGCTCAAGCTTTTCCTAAAGTAAAGCTTAGAACAGGAGTTTTAGACAAAGATACACTTAAGCAGTTGCCTCATCATACTTTAGTGATTAACTGCACGAGTTTAGGCATGAGGCCATATCAAGATCAGATGCCATGGGATGAAAATATTAGTTTCTCTAAAAGCCACATAGTTTACGATTTGATCTATCAGCCTGCAAAAACCAAGTTTCTCGCTAAAGCAGAGGCTGATGGTGCAAAAGTTATTAACGGCTTAGGTATGCTGGTACACCAAGGTGCCTTAGCCTTTAAACTGTGGACCGGACATGAAGCTCCACTTAAGCGAATGAAAGAGGCGGCCATTTTTTTCCCACCAAAATAGCGAGCCTGTCGATATCAGTCTAATAACCTGGTGGAGGCAAAAATGAGCCAATTTGTTCGTATTTTGTTTTCTTTGGTACTTGGTAGTTATTCTCTTTCAGGTTTTAGCATGATGCAACGTCATGAGTTCGAACAAGTCAACCGCATAATCTTCGAATCTTATGCCCCTCTTGTTGCTGAAAAACTTAAAGCTCAGTTAGAAATTAAAGAACTATGGTACGATTTTGGCGGTGCTTTTAAGGTTGATTCAGCACGCAAGCTGATGGGGGAAAGCCGTTATGTGGTGACACTGACCGGTAATATCCCCCAAAATCTAGGCATGTATATGGATGGCTATGCCATCGTTGTCTGCCATGAGATAGGGCATATTTTGGGCGGTGCACCGCTACAAAAGAGAGGTATTTCCCAATGGAGTTCAGTAGAAGGTCAGGCAGATTATTATGCTACCAACGATTGTATGTGGCGCTACATTAAGCATGCTGATACTTACGATGTTATTCATGACTTTGATCGCCGTAGTATTAACAGCTGCGAAGAGCACTTTAGATACCAACCAGACAAAATTTTAGGCTGTTTGAGAATCATGTCTGGTATTAAAGCTATGGAGAGCTATCTCAAAGTCGATATCAATAAAAAAGATGCCAGCGTAGTATCTAGCACCTTACAAAACTATCCGTCCAAACAATGTCGAATCGACACCATGGTTGCCGGCTTGTTGAATCAAAACCGGCCGACCTGTTGGTATAAAAGCCTTAGTTAGAACCATCTTCTTGAGCTTTACATGCTTTGTCAAACTCTTTGCTCAAAGCAAACACGGCGGTTATCCAGATCACAATAAAGCCTGTGAAGATAATGGCCAAATGAGGCATAATAACACTCAAAGGACCAACGGTTGCGAATAGGCCGATTTGGATATAGCCACCACCTGATTTACCAAAACGGTTGGCTACCACATCGATAGCAGCCTTGCCTCGAGTTTTGGACTCATCGTCTAAGGGGATATAAGCCATTTCTTTAGTCGGATCAAACAAGGCGTATTTGATGCTCTTGCTTGCTACGTTTTGTACTAAGCCTAAAATTACCCCTAAGAACAAGGGCGAAATCCCTAGAGCAAAGCCTAATGGTGAGACCAGTTCAGGGGTAATAATGCACAAAAAGAAACCAACGCCAGTGACACCCAACACGACCGGCGTGGCTAGGGCTGCCACACGCCAACCAAGCTTTCTTACCAGGATAGAACCGAGCAAAATAGCCACAATAGTGGCAATACCAGTTGAGCCAGACAAATAACCCATAAATGCAGTATACTCGTTAGCGGTAGGGAATTGCTTCTGTACTTGACCTTTCCAGGTTACTTCAACCAAGTTAATAGTCACACCATAGCTGATTACCAATAAGCTGATGAGCCCTAAATATTTGGACTTCATTAAGTGCTTAATACCGTCAATAACGCCCATTTTGAGCTTTTCTTTCTTTGGTTTTGAGCTTTTTTCGCTTTGGATTTTCAATAAATATTCTGCATCAAAGACGTATTTATTGAGATAATAATAAATACCCAAAACACCAAGACCGCACAGCGTCAGCACAATAGTCAAGTAGTTGAGTGACACACCCCAAGGATCAACCCCTTCAGGGAGGCCCTCTTGAATCTGCGATAAACGGTTAACCACTACACCTGATAGAGATGTAAAAATATTAGCCAGCAACAAAAAGTGCGCATAAAAACGCTTGGCGTCGCTAACTCGGATGACGTCGTTAGCAAATTGCCAGAATAACAAAGACGAAATTGCTACTCCCCATAACTCAGACATCATATAAAATGCAGAGAAGGTCCACACTCGATAGACATCAACCAGTCCCTTAAAACCTGATGGCAAGAGACTTTGCATATAATCTGCACTGGTGGTGGGGTGAAGATAATCATGCATAGGATAAAGCACAGTGGCAAATAACACGAAAAAGCCAATAAAGAAACCGACAATAGTGTAAAATAACGTGCGTTTATTTAAAATACTAGCAAGTTTAGAGTATATAAAATAAAACACAATCGCCGCTGGCAATACCAGGGTTCCCTTAAGATAGGGTAAGATTTCGGAGGAGCCTGTAGCTGTTACCACCAAACCATCTTTAACGTTTCGAGCTACCGTGTAATTGAATAAAATCAACCCAACCATGGTTGCCATTGGCAGCCAGATTTTATGTTCATTACCGTAAATGGGCCACAACAAATCCCGCGCCTTAGAGGCGAGAGATTTCGATTTTTCTTGGTCGTTCATAAATTCTACCTATTTTCTATTTATTTTCATAGCGCTTATAACTAAAGAGTACTTCTTTATATAGCATGTGTGACAATAAGCGCTAGCCTTAGTATTGTAGAATTTAAGCCCCGGGGGTGCAAGAAATGAGCAAATTTTGCTTTTTTTTGACTATAGTCTTTTGATTTGTGCTAGAAGACTCTAGAGATTTTCTTGACTTATCAGGAGATTAGCATGGCCCCACGCATAAAAAAATCACCCCGATCAAATTTACTGAAGAACCTACCGGAAAGCGTAGAACATATTGAGATTGTTCAACAAGTAGCCGGAGTGCTGGAAGAGCTGCAGTCTCGGGTGAGTGATGTCAAGCAAGAAGCCAACAAAGAGCTCAAAAAACTGATGAAACTCTATGAAGGCAATTATAAAGGCCTAGAGAAAAAAGTTCATCAGGTAACAACTGAAGCCAAGAAACAAGCGCAAATGAGCATGATGCACCTCTTGCAAAAGTGGCATGAGCATAAAGAAAAACTGCCACTTCCTTTGACCAATGAAATCGAGAAAATTATCGGTCAAATAGCCCATAAAGCAGCAAATAAAGCCGCTCCCGTTAAAAAAACGTCCGCTACGGTTAAGAAAAAAGTTGTCGTTAACAAAAAGCCTCGCACTAGTGTCAAAAATATCGATAAAAACTGATGCGATCCTGGCAGGTCAAGGGTAGCTTTGGTTTAGAAGCTTTACAATTAACCTCTCTTCCTGAGGCCAGTATTGGCCCCGATGAAGTCCGCCTCAAGGTTCACGCGTGCTCGCTTAACTATCGTGATTTGATGGTGATCAAGGGCCAGTATAACCCACGTCAGCGTTTACCTCTCGTGCCTCTGTCTGATGGTGCTGGTGAGATTATTGAGCTGGGAGCTCTAGTGGAAGGCTTTAAACTTGGCGATCGTGTTTGTGCTACGTTTAGTCAAAATTGGGATTATGGCCGATTCTACCGAAATGCAGCTAGGTTTACGCTTGGCGGTCCGCTTGATGGCATGTTGACAGAGTCAATAGTGCTTAATCAGCGCGGTTTACTTAAGTTTCCTGCTTATTTGAGCTATCAGGAAGCAGCGACTTTGCCGTGTGCAGCTCTCACTGCGTTTAAGGCGTTGACGCAAGAAGCTTCTTTATGCCCTGGCGATACGATCTTGCTTCAGGGAACAGGTGGAGTCTCTTTATTTGCTCTACAGTTTGCCCAAGTTTTAGGTTTAAAAACTATTGTGATATCTAGCTCGAATGACAAGCTTAAGCGAGTGCGTGAGTTAGGCGCAACTGAGCTGATAAACTATCAAGAAAAGCCTGATTGGTCTCAAGAAGTATTATCGATTACTGGTGGCCAAGGCGTAGATTGTGTTGTTGAAGTGGGTGGCGCTAAAACTTTCAATCAAGCTCTGGCTTCAGTCAAAGGAGGCGGGACTATTTCTGTGATCGGTGTTTTAAGTGGCATAATCGACCAGATAGATGTCCGGCCGATTCTCATGAATCAAATACGGATCAATGGCGTATTTGTTGGTTCAAAACAGCTTTTTTCCGCCATGAATCGGATGCTAGAACATAGCCTTATTCATCCAGTTATTGACCAGGTGTTTGCGTTTAGCGACGCTCGTGCTGCTTTTAAGCGCATGGAGTCAGCCCAGCACTTTGGCAAAATAGTTATCAGTGTGGAGTAAGCAACGATGCGTAATCGACTCTTTGCTCTTATTGCTCAAAAAGCCGTTCAACAAGGAGCGGTCACCTTGGCCAGTGGGCAGCAAAGCACGATTTATATCGACTGTCGCCAAGTTTATTTTGGTGGTGAGGCCCAGTATTTGATCGGCGAACTTTTTTTTCAAAAGCTACTTGAACTTGAACAAGAGCAAGTAGCTTTTATAGCGTCTGGCGGTATGGCTATGGGATCAATACCTTTAAGCTGTGCTTTATCTGCTGCAGCTTTTCGTAGGCAGCGTGAGTTTACTGGTGTCGTGGTGCGAAAAGAAACTAAATCCCATGGCATGATGGCTGATATTGAAGGCGATAAAGCGCTTTTAGTTGGAGCTCGAGTTTTATTGCTGGAAGATGTAGTAAGCACAGCAGGTTCAGCCCTTTTGGCTCTTGAACGCTTGCGATCTCATGGCATGGTGGTGAGCTCAATGCTTGCTTTGGTCGATCGTGAACAGGGTGGGCGAGAAAACTTAGGCGCTGCAGGTGTAGAGCTTCATGCTCTGTTTAAACTGAGCGATTTTTGGGAGCCGAGCAAACATGTGGATTGCCATGAGCGAATGTTATCGACAGGAACGTGAACGCTATCATTTAAAAGAATGCTGCGAAGATTGCCACCACTTTTGCCCAGAGCGACAAAGGTGCGCAGTAATGTACCCGGTGGCTCCGCACTTAAAAAAGACTTTTGAAAATGCCCAAGACGATGAACGGATCTATTTTTGTAAAATGTTTGAAGCCGAGGTGAGTTGTGATTAATTTTGTGCATACTGAGTTAGCTCCAGCTGCAGTAGGACCCTATTCTCAGGCCACGAAAGTTGGCAATATGATTTTTATATCGGGCCAAATACCCCTAAACCCTAAAACCATGCAGATAGAGTCAAGCACTGCAGCTGAGCAAAGCGAAACCGTGCTGACTAACTTGCTAGCCATCTTAACAGCCAGTGGCGCTGGACTTAATCATGTAGTTAAAGCCACGGTCTACCTAAAAAATATGGGTGACTATGCGGCAGTTAACCGTGTTTATGAAAAATTTTTCGGCAATCACAAACCCGCGCGCGTATGCATTGAGGTTTCTCGTCTTCCGCGCGATGTTTTGGTTGAAATTGATGCCATTGCGGTAGTCTAAAAAACCACCCACCATCAGTTGTTACTGTTTGGTGGTTGGTTTTAGTTAATAACAATATTATCTTTTCTTGGTGTCGTTGCCTTTTTTGGAAGCTTCGGGACGGCCACCTTTATCTTGAGGTTTTTGTCCTCCGGTATTGCCACCTTTGGAAGGAGTTTTTTGACCTTTTTTATCGAGTATTTTTTCTGCCATGTTAATCACCTGTTGATTGTTTATATGTACAGAGGTTTATGAGTAACCTCTAATAAATATTATAATTTCAACTAGTGTTTTGGTAAACAATTATTAGAAATAACTTTGGTAAAAAAAACTCAAGCCGAAGAATAAAAACGAAAAAGGCAATAGTTTATCTTCATAAAAATCTGGGCTAGGTGGTGAACGGTCGATGAATAGTAGTTTGGCTGAGATAATAGTCGCCAGGTAGAGACTAGCAATCGATAGTGGAACCATGACCAGCAGGGCCTGGTTAGGGGCATAGCTGGCAGTGAGATCTTTTAGGAAGACAAAATAGATTAAAATAGTGCAGTAAAATAATTCAATAAGTGCTGATAAATAATATAAAAAAGACCCAGGACCACAATCGTAATCTTCATGTTGTAAGTCGGTAGGCTTTGGCTTGGTTCTAATGCGAGAGCTAAGAAAAAATAGATAAACTAAAGCTAAAAACACCATTAATAAATAGACAAACTTGGTTAATAAACTTGGTGGTGCCAAGGAAACAAAAACGATATTAGAGATCATGATCAGCGCTAATATTCCACGTAGTCTAAAATTACTAATACTCGCATAGATAGCCATAAAATTGTTGCCGACGATAGCAAATAAAAAATGATAAAAAGGCATAGCCATTAATGGGGCAAGACTAATAATAACCGATGACATACCCTTGGTATGAGCAAAGCCCTGGCCTAAAAACACAGTTATGGCGATGATCAAACAAAGACTAGCAAATAAGGCCATGATAAAGCGCTTAATACTGGCAGGTTTATTAACTAATAATGCTTCGTGTTTATTGGTAGCCAGCCATAAAAGACCAAAGAGACCGGCTGGTTTAAAATAAGTATTTTCCCTGCTCTGTCTCTCTAATAAGCGCACCAGTATATCAAGCGTTACGATGCTGATGAGGCTAAAGAGTGCGATACCGGCCCCAGTCATGGCTTTTTCAGGGGCAATTTTTTAAGTACCGCAGGTTTGGCACTAGAGACAGCGGGTTCAGGGCAGGAAATATTAGGCATGGCCTGTACTTTTACTCCTTCAGGGGCGATAAAATGAAAGGTTTCTGGTGCAATAGCAAGGTTAGTTTTAAAATCGCTGAACTTAAAGCTGTTGATCCCATCGCTTAAATCGGTGACGATGGATTCTTTTACCAGTGAAGTTTTTTCATCAATGCCTAAGCTCACTGATTTTACCGGAGCGTTTTTTTCTTTAGGTATGAGGCTAAGCCATTTTAGATGAGGGTTAGGTATGTTAGCTAATTCTTTAATATCAAAAGATGTTTTTAAATTACCTTGTCCCCATAAAAAAGTGATTGAAGCTGAGAGCGTATCTTTTTCAAAGCAATTATGGGTGTAGGCGACCTTGTCGTTGATTAGGTGATAGGTAAATTTTTTACCCTCAATGAAAAACTCTTTACGTCGGTCAGCAGGCTCTGTGTAACGCCACAGCATGTTTTTGGCTTTAAAAAAACCTTGGCCTTTAGAAATCTCTTTAACCGGCAAGAAAGGATGCTGATAGCTTTGCTCAAAAGAAAAAGTTGCCGAAGTTGTTTTATTATATTGTCTTTGAACTTTGTCAGCTAGGGCCATAATGTTTACTTTTGCTGGCTGTTTAGTGATAGTAGAAGCTTTTTTAGCCGAATTATTTGCTGATAAATTAGAGCACAGCAAGAGAGCGGAAAATAGTAAGACTGAGACGCTCATAACTAGTTAGGCTCCTGGTTATCATCTGTGAACTATTTTCTTATATCAGTTAGACACGTGGTATTCAATGGGTGCTCAATCTCACATAGCAATAATCTGCATGGGCGATAGCACAGGGTTTTTTTATGCTTATATCCAGCATATATATATATGAATATTTATTTAAAATAATTAAAGCTATGTCGTAACAGAATTTTTCTAGTAACTTAGGCTGGTTGTTTTGTGAGTAGTCATAAACAATGTTTTTAACAGAATTTTTTAGCTGGTTTTTTATGTGATAATAATCTTCGTGAATCTTTATTATGATTTGATAGCGAATCTCTTGTCTGTAGAGACGTTCGTGGGAATGTACACCGATAATACTGTTGAGCTTGCTGTTAATAACTAGTTGCATAATAGTGGCGCTATTGTAAATATTGACCGGCTTAGCATGGGTAATGGCGGTGAACATGTCTCGTGAACTCGACTATAACAGCCTTGATGTATTTAGGAAGCCCGAGTGGCCTTGGCGTTTAATTCGACGTTTTGCCTTTGCTTTTGATGCTGAGCATATGCATGAAATGGCTGTATCCTTGCTCAAGTTTCGATCACTACTGGTAACTGGTGATCTTAGTAGCGATACTTTATCGCGTGACTCTGTGTTTAAAAAAAATATCTTGGGTTTAAGTTTTCCTAATCCGGTTGGTTTATCTGCCGGCTTTGATGTTGATGGCGAATGTTTGCCGGCTTTACAGCTCTTAGGTTTTGGTTTTATTGAAGTAGGAGGTATTACTGAACAGCCTCAGTCTGGAAACCCTAAACCTCGTGTTTTTCGTCTGCCCGAAGATGGGGCTATTATTAATCGTCTTAATTTTTATAATAAAGGTGCAGAGAATTTAAAAAAAAATCTTAGTCGACTACGCGAGCAAAACCGCCTCTTTGTACCGATTGGCGTGAACTTAGGTAAATCAAGTAGTTCAGATATAAATCAGGTGCCAGCTGAATACCGACGTATTTTTGAGCACGTGGCTGATGTTGCTGACTATGTCACAATCAACGTGTCGTGCCCTAATACTGAAGGGCTTAGGAAATACCAGACGGCTAGTAGCTTGGGTGCTTTGCTTGATATCCTGTGTAATTATAACGAATCGTTAACTAAGCGGGTGCCGTTATTTTTGAAGTTGGGGCCAGACTTAAGCAATGAGGAGGCGATTGCCTGTGCTGATATTGCTCTTGACTACCGTCTGGCTGGTTTGGTCATTTCTAATACTACGACCAAAAGAAATGGCTTAAGCACCAACGTAGATTATGGCTTGGGGGGACTTTCTGGGCAGCCTCTTTTTGAAAGAAGCACTCAGCTGCTACGTTGCATTGCCAAAGATTACCATCAGAAGCTGATTTTAATTGGTTCTGGTGGCATTATGAATGGAGCGAATGCTTTGGCTAAACTTCATGCTGGCGCTGATTTACTGCAAGTGTATACTGGTTTTGTCTATGGTGGTCCGAGTTTTGTTAAGCATCTCTTAAGGTATTTACGGCAATATTATTTTAGTGATGCCGACCTGCTAAATCATAAGCTAGTGCTTGATTAAATCAGTTTTCATGACAAGTATAGAATTAGGGCTTTAGAGAGTTTGGGGCGGCGTGTGTTTAAAAAATTTTCGGGCATGTTTGGTGTGGGTTTAGCTATTGACTTGGGTACGGCTAACACCCTGGTTCATGTGCAAGGCGAAGGAGTAGTACTCAATGAGCCTAGCGTTGTCGCTATTTTAAAAGATGGTGGTCAAAATAGAATTTTAGCGGTTGGTCGCGATGCTAAAGAGATGCTCGGCAAAACCCCTGGTAACATTGTTGCTATTCGTCCCATGCGTGACGGTGTAATCGCTGATTTTGACGTTACCCAAGAAATGATTAAGCGCTTTATTATGAAAGCCACCAATCGTAGCATGCTTTTTCGCTCGCGCCTGTTGATCTCGGTGCCGGCAGAGATTACTTCTATCGAGCAAAAAGCGGTACGTGAAGCAGCGCTTGGCGCTGGTATGCGTGAAGTACACCTCATTGAACAGCCCATGGCAGCAGCAGTAGGCGCTGGTTTGCCGGTGCGTGATGCGCGGGGTTCGATGATCATTGACATTGGCGGTGGCACAACTGATGTGGCGGTGATTTCTTTAAGCGGCTTGGTTGCCTCGCAAACTTTAAGAATTGCTGGTGACAAGCTTGATGAATCAATCGTCAACTTTGTAAGAAAACGCCATAATATTTTGATTGGTGAGCGTACTGCTGAGCTTATCAAGATGAAAATAGGCTCAGCTTATCCGCTTGAAGAAGAGCTGCAGATAGAAGTGAAAGGTCGAGATCTAATCACTGGTGTGCCGCGATCGATTATTGTTACCAGTATCGAAGTGCGGGAAGCATTGCAGGATAATATTCGCCAGTTTGTCGCAACAACGAAAGCGGTTTTGGAACATACTCCACCTGAGTTGTCAGCTGATATTATTGAACGCGGTATTGTTGTGTGTGGTGGTGGGGCCCATATTAAGGGCCTAGATAAGCTTTTGTCTGAAAAGTGTGGCATTCCGGTGTTTATTGCCAAAAATCCTTTACATGCGGTTGTTGATGGTGTGGGTCAGGTCTTAGAGAATATCGAAGCTTATAGTGGCTTGTTATTATAGTTTCGGGGACTTGCACATGCGGATCTTATTGTTAGTGCTGCCAGTACTGCTTGTTTGTGCCTGTAGCTCACGCTATGTCCGCATCAGTGGTTTTCGAGCTGAAAATTTACTACATGATATTGCTGAGCGCCAGCATAAGATTGAGCAAGTCAAGGCTGTATTAGATATTCGTGGCACCGGGCTTATTGGTCAGCTCTTTCACGAGCGTGCAGATTTAATAGCAAAAAATCCTCATTTTTTATTGTTATCACTGCGATCATTTTTTGATACGCCAGCGCTGATGCTGGCAAGTAATGGCCAATATTTGACCATGTTTGATTTCACGGGTCAAAGTAAAACCACCTATCAAAAGGCTGTAATTGGAGTGGATAGCCTGGCAAAAATATTTGATTGGCAGTTTCATCCGGCTGCTCTGATAAGTATTGTGCTCGGCTGTTTTCCGCTTAATCAAGCTAAAGACTTAGAGGTGTCTTTGAGAGGCGAGCTGCTAAGAGTAACGGGTGATCAAGCTTTTGCTTGGCATATCACGGCTCTTTATGACCAAAAAAGCATGAATCTCAAAGAGATAACTTGGCAGAATCATAGTCTAAAAATTAGTCTCTGCGCTCAGTATCGCGAGTATCGATTAATAGATGGGCATGAAAGGGCTCAGTTATTGGTTGTGAAATCGACTAATCCTGGTGGAAGCTTAGCTTTTGATTTGCGTTTTACTGACTTAGAAATTAACGGATCGCCGATTTTACCAGACACTTTTTATCTTCATCCCCACTAATGGGCATAATTTGCGGGGTAGCATGAGTCAAAACCAGCTTTTACAAATCAATAACTTGATAGTGGAGTTTCATACTGAAGATGGGGTGGTCAGGGCAGTTGATGGTCTCAGTTTAGCGGTCAAAAAAGGTGAAACTGTTGGTTTGGTTGGTGAGTCTGGTTCAGGTAAAAGTGTGACGGCTTTGGCGATTATGCGTTTGGTCGCTCAGCCGGTTGGTAAAATTAGCCAAGGTGAGATTATTTTTGACCAACAAGATCTGCTCAAACTCCCTGAAGTAGGGATGCGCAAGCTGCGAGGCAACCGTATCTCTATGATTTTTCAAGAGCCGATGACCTCATTGAATCCTGTGTTTACGGTCGGCGACCAAATCATGGAAGCTATTAGATTACATCAGGGTCTTAATAAAAAAGATGCTCTAAAAAAAAGCATTGATATGCTTAAACTGGTAGGAATTCCGGCACCCGAGGAACGGGTGTTTAATTATCCACACCAAATGTCTGGTGGTATGCGTCAGCGGGTCATGATTGCTATGGCTTTGTCATGTAAACCTGATTTGTTGATTGCCGATGAGCCAACAACTGCACTTGATGTGACGATTCAGGCGCAAATTATGGAACTTATGGCTCAGCTTCAGTCAGAGTTGAAAATGGGGATTATTTTAATCACCCATGATTTGGGTGTAGTCGCTGAAAGCTGTGACCGGGTAGCAGTGATGTATGCTGGGCAAATTGTTGAAGAGGCGCCGGTAAAAGAGCTTTTTAAAAACGCTAAACACCCTTATACTTTGGGTTTATTAAGCTCAGTGCCAGGTTTTAGTCACGGTGAGGCTGTGCTTGGCCCTGATGGTAAACCGCGCTTGAAAACTATTCCTGGTATGGTGCCTAATTTGCTTGAACTTAAAGGTGGATGCCGTTTTTATGAACGCTGTTTTAAGCGGCAATCTCGTTGTCTTGAGCATAATATTGAACTTAGTTTTGATCACGATCGTAGCTATCGCTGCTTATTTCCTAATGAGCCACCCGCCAAAAAACCGAGCCCTTATGTCAATGGCCATATAAAAGAGGTACACCATGACTGAACTTTTAAGGGTACATGGCCTCAAACAGCATTTTATTCAACAGCGCGGTATCTTTAAAAAAACTCAAAGTGTCGTTAAGGCCGTTGATGGTGTCAGTTTTCATATTAATAAAGGCGAAACTCTTGGTCTAGTTGGTGAATCTGGTTGTGGCAAGTCAACCTTAGGACGTAGTGTTTTGCGTTTATTAGAGCCCAGCGCCGGCTCGGTGATATTTTCAGGCCAAGATGTCATCAAAGCCTCTAAAGAAGAGCTGCGCAACTTACGTCGCCAGATGCAAATCATCTTTCAAGACCCTTTTGCTTCGCTTAATCCACGCATGACGGTGGGCAATATTATTCAAGAGGCATTGATTATTCATAAGATCGGTAACTCAGCATCAAGTAGACTCTTAAGGGTGCAGGAGCTTTTGAGTTTGGTTGGTTTACGCAAAGAGTCGATTAGCCGCTACCCCCATGAGTTTTCTGGTGGCCAACGCCAGCGTATTGGTATTGCTAGGGCCCTGGCGGTTGATCCCCAATTTATTGTCTGCGATGAGCCAATTTCAGCGCTTGACGTGTCAATTCAAGCTCAAATTATTAATTTATTGCAAGATTTGCAGTATAGCTTAGGCTTAACTTATCTATTTATTGCCCATGATCTACATGTTGTTCGCCATATAGCTTCAAGAATAGCAGTCATGTATTTGGGCAATATTGTGGAAATTGGTGATGCCAAAACTATTTATGACCAACCTAAGCACCCCTACACCCAAGCCTTGCTCAGTGCGGTTCCTATTCCTGATCCGGAGAAAAAATCTCAGCGAATTTTATTAAAAGGGGAAGTGCCTAGTCCGCTTAATCCACCTTCAGGTTGCAAGTTTCATACACGATGTTTTTATGTCATGCCTCGCTGTCAAGAAAAGTCGCCTGAGCTGATTAGGATCGGTTCACGTCAGCAGGCTGCTTGTTATCTTTATGATGCAGGTGTAAAATAGACGGTTTTTTAGTTATTATTTTGGGGTTAGTGATGATTTTATCCGATCAGGCCATCATGCATGAGATTAATTTGGGGCACATTGTTATCAGGCCTTTTAGGCCAGAGGCTTTAGGTAGTAATAGTTATGACGTGCATTTAGCTAAGACGCTTGCTTGTTATGACGTAGACGTACTTGATGCGAAAAAGCATAATCCTATCAGCTATTTTGAAATTCCTGATCAAGGTTTTGTGCTGTTACCTGATCGTTTTTATTTGGGTGCTACTGAAGAATATACAGAGACCATGATCCATGTGCCTTTTTTAGAGGGTAAATCAAGCGTAGGTAGGCTTGGCATTGATATTCATGCGACTGCTGGCAAGGGCGATGTTGGCTTTAAGAATTATTGGACTTTAGAAATCTCAGTGAAAATGCCGGTGAGAGTTTATGCTGGCATGCCAGTGGGGCAGATTATCTATTTTGAGGCTCAGGGTGAAGTGCTGACCCCTTATTATCAAAAAGCGAGTGCTAAATATAAGGACCCAAGCCCCTTACCTAAAGAATCACAGATGTGGCGAAACTATGTTTAAAAGGGTCTTGGTGGCTAATCGAGGTGAAATTGCACGCCGGATTATTCGTACGCTGACCAAGATGGGTATTGAGTCGGTAGCGGTTTATAGTGAAGCCGATGCTGAGGCCAGCTATATAAAAGAAGCTACTCACAGTGTTTTTATTGGTCCATCCCAAGCTAGCGCCAGTTATCTTTGTGAAGAGTCAATTTTAAAAGCTGCAAGTGAAACTGAGTGTGAAGCTCTTCATCCCGGGTTTGGCTTTTTAGCGGAAAATACTATTTTTGCCGCTCGGTGCCTGGCTCACAAGCTTAGTTTTATAGGTCCATCACCATCGATGATAGCTTTAATGGGTGATAAAGCGGTAGCTCGTGCAACCATGGCCAAGCTTGGCGTGCCGGTGCTGTTAGGCTCTGATGGTGTGGTTGCTAATCTTAAGCAGGCACAAGATTGGGCACAGCGCATTGGTTATCCGGTTTTACTCAAAGCTCGCTCTGGTGGCGGTGGTAAGGGCATGCGTTTGGTAGAGCAAGAAGTTGATATGGAAAAAGCCTTTTTAGAGGCTAGCCGTGAAGCACAGGCTGCTTTTGGTGATGGCGAGCTTTATGTTGAGGGTTTTGTCAACAATGCTCGTCATATTGAGTTTCAAGTTATCGGTGATACCTATGGCCAGGTAGTAGTTTTAGGCGAACGGGAATGCTCGATTCAGCGTAGAAATCAAAAACTCTTAGAGGAGGCACCTGCTAATGGCTTTAATGACAGCACGCGTCAGGCTATTAATCAGACTATTATTAAAGCTTTGACTAGGATTGGTTATACTAATGCCGGTACTTTGGAGTTTTTATTAAGCAGCGATGGCCGTTTATTCTTCATAGAAATGAATACGCGCATTCAGGTTGAGCATCCTGTCACAGAGTTGACCACTGATATCGATTTGGTCGAGTGGCAATTACGCGTAGCCTGTAATCAAAGATTGCCTTTAGCGCAAAGGGCAATTAGAACTCACGGCGCTGCTATTGAATGCAGAATCAATGCCGAAGATGCCTGGGCTGATTTTAAGCCTAATCCAGGCCCTATCAGTGCTATCAGCTGGCCAAGCTCACATGCTAATGGACCGGTGCGGATTGAAACCTATATCGATGGTCCTTACCAGGTGCCGGCTTTTTATGACTCGATGCTGGCTAAAATTATTTGCTATGGCCAAAACCGTAGTGAAGCCATAAAACTGATGACCAAAACTTTGAATCAAGTCAGTATTCATGGCATAAAAACGACTTTGCCGTTTCAGCGGGCCATTATCAAAAATGCTCATTTTATTGCCGGTAGCTATGATTGTTCTTTTATCGAGAAAAATATGCAAAGCTTGCTAGCTTCAAGCCCGGAGGGCTAAGATGGCCAAAATTATTTTTTCGCCCATAGGCTCAAAGCTTGATAATAGCGATCAAGCTTTTATTGATAATCAGCAAGCCATGATAGCGATTGAACAAAAACTTCATCATCAACGTCAGCAGGTAGCTCAAGGTTGGGGTGAAAAATACCAAGAACGAGTAAGAGCCAAGAAAAAACTTACTGCCTATGAGCGTATTAATAAGCTTGCTGATGACCAGAGTTTTTTGAGCATCAATACTTTTGTGAACCATGAACAGCATTTTGGTGAAGAAGGTCAGCAAAAAATTTGCCCTAATGCCGGTGTTATTACTGGTTTTGCCCGTATTCATCAGCGTTGGGTGGTCATTATTGCTAATGACAATACGGTGGCCTCTGGTTCATGGTGGCCAAAGACACCTGAGAAAATTATTAGGGCTCAGGAAATAGCACTTAAACTCAAGCTACCAGTGATTTATTTAGTCGACTGTTCAGGGCTATTTTTGCCCGAACAGGCAAGAACTTTCCCTGGCAAAACTGGGGCCGGCCATATTTTCAAAATGAATAGCTTGCTGAGCGATCAAGGGGTGCCACAAATCGCGGGAGTTTGTGGTGATTGCATAGCCGGTGGTGGCTATATGCCGATTATTTCTGATCGGGTCTATATGACTGAAGAGGCCTATATGGTTATCGCTGGGGCTGCTTTAATCAAAGGTGCTAAAAGTCAAAACTTAAGCTCGCATGATATTGGCGGCCCTCATGTGCATATACACATATCTAACTGTGCTGATGAGCGGGTACCAGATGACGAAGCTTTGATTGAAAAAATACGATCAGAAATAGCCAAGCTACCTTCAAGTGCAGCCAGTTTTTATCGTGGTCAAGAGCCAGTGCTTGCTCCTAAATTTTTAAGCCCTGAGATAGCCGGCATTCTTCCTGTATCACCTAAGCAAAGCTACGATATGCGTCAAGTAATGGCCCGATTACTTGATGCTAGTTTATTTTATGAATATGAGCCAGAGCTTGGCCAAGAAGTAATCTGTGGTCTGGGTCGTGTTAATGGCCTTGTGATCGGTTTTTTAGCTAATGCTCAAGACTTGTTTCCCCATCCAACTCTTCCCCGTCAACAGCGAGCTGGTGGTATTTTATATCGTGAGGGTGTTAAGAAACTCGCGCGCTTTAGCCGTATGCTTAATGATGACGGTATTCCTTTATGTTGGCTTCAAGATGTCGCCGGTTTTGATGTTGGTATTGAGGCTGAGAAGCAAGGTTTATTAGGCTATGGCTCAAGTTTAATTTATGCCAACTCAACTCATACAACACCGATGATGACAGTATTACTCAGAAAAGCTTCTGGAGCTGGTTATTACGCTATGGCTGGTATGCCTTACGATCCGGTTTTACAGCTTAGTACTCCTATTACTCGTTTGGCAGTTATGGAAGGTCAGACTTTGGCGCTCGGTACTTTTTCCAATCAGCAGGATGAGCAGGCTATGAAGCAGGTGGTCGATCGCATTGAACGCGATATGGATCCTTATCGGTCCGCCTGCTTGATGGATACTGATGAGATAGTCAGCGTGGCTGAGATTCGTTTGTATTTGGAGTTTTTTGCTGAAAGTAGTTATCAGAGTATTGGCTATCGTAGGATCAAAAATCCGCGCATTTGGTCGCTGCATGATGAAGAACATTGCTTTCGTGTTAGCAAGACTAGCCAGAAGATCTCACCAAGCAGGACTTATTCAGAGCTAAAAGCGGGCAGTAAAACTATCAGTGCCCCGATGGATGGCATGATCTATCTATCACCATCGCCACAAGGTCCACCCTTTATCTCGATAGGTGATGACATTAAACCAGGCCAAACTATTGGTCTAATTGAAGTAATGAAATGCTTTTATCCGTTTAAGTACCAAGGTTCTGAGACTGCCAAGTTAGTAGCTATTAAGATAAGCAGCGGCATGCCGGTTAGTTCTGGGACAGAGATTTTTGAAATTTTATAAAAAAGCAGCAGCTTAAACCGCTGCTTTTAATGTTTGTTATTTTGTTGATTTTTAATTAAATCAGCTCAGTTTTAATTACTGACCCACTCATGAGATTAATATAGACTTTAGTGGTGTCTTTGTTGTCATCTAAAACATCGACAACGTAGACAGGTGTGCCGTCTCTTATTTCTATAGAAATAGCGGTAACTTCATCGCTTAATGCTACTTTTTTTAGGGCAGTTTTTTTAGCCATTTCTTCGGTGATTTCTGTTTTATAAGGGGGATATTTAATATTTATACCATCGCTGGAGAAGTTATCTTCTACTCTAGTTAACTGAATCTTACTAAAAGTGTCTGGCACGGTTTCGATAGTGAGGTTGCCGGCTTCTTTGCAATAATAGTTAACTTCTTCTTCTTCTGTTCCGGTGGTGTAATCACGAATTTTTAGGCAGTTGGAAAATCCACTCGTAGTGGTGTTAGCGCTTTCTCCCACAGCAAGAATCTCGCTTTTTTCCTCTTCAATGCCATCATACTCTCTCATGAGTTCTTGACCGATACTGGGCTGACCTGGCACAACAATTCCGGCTTTGGCATTATTTTCACCTGAGAGCCATGAGTCTCCCTCTCCCTTTAAGTAGCCGCCAAAGATTTCTTGTTCATACTCACCAAAAATCCAGACGTTATTATTTTTATCTTGGGCATAATATTTTTTAGTATCGCTGACGAGAAGGTCATCATGCCATTCTCGTTCCCACATGGTGATAGTATTGATACCATTGATTTCTTTGCTTTTATCTGAAGCAAGCAACTCTCGATGAATTTTTATACCCTTGGCATCTTTGCCATCGTAGAAGTACTTGCGACCGGGTGTGATAGAAAAATAAGGATTGTTGACTGAATCAACAAAATTTTCCGGCCTAAGTTCTAGAAGGTCGTCTTTGGCATCATTACTATTATCATCTATTACTGGTGTGATAGGTGTATCTTTTTTACCTGATTGTTCATTACTATCTACTTGATCCACAGTGCTTGTTTCATCAGCGCAACCAATAGCTAGTATCGTAAGCAGTGGAATATATCTAATTGCTTTCAAGGTGCCCCCCTTCGTAGGTCCTGCAATTGCAATTCCCATTCTATGAGCTTCAGAGCACTTGGCAAAAATTGTGCAAAAATAAGTAAGACAGTGTAGTAGCTCGATTAGATGCGATAAAGTCCTGCTCCCCAGGCAAAACCGGCACCGATAGCAAGCATGAGAATAATATCGTTTTCTTTCAGGCGTTTAGCGCGCAGAGTCTCATCCAGAACGAGTAGCAGAGAGGCTGCTGATGTATTAGCACAACGGTCTAGATTGATGAGGAATCGATCCATGGGGATCATCATGCGTTCAGCAATGGCTTCAATAATACGTAGGTTGGCTTGGTGGGGCACGGCATAGGCAAGATCAGCTATGGCCACATTATTTTTCGTGCAAAGTTGCTCAATCGCATCACACATAGCACGCACGGCAAACTTGAAAGTTTCTCGGCCATTCATCGATACTTTATTGAGCTGATCACTGATTGCTTGGTTATCGATCGGATGAACGCTGCCACCGGCTGGGATCCAAATGCTTTTTTGTTGGCGGCCATCGGCATAGAGATTAATATCAATAAAACCAGTAGTCCCTGCCGCTGAGCTTAAGACCGCTGCTGAAGCGCCATCACCAAATAAAACAGCAGTATTTCGATCCTGCCAGTTGACGATTGAAGACATTGTTTCAGAAGTAACTAATAAAATATTTTTATACTGGCCAGACTTAATAAAACTATGAGCAATACTTAAGCCGTAAATCGAACCAGAACAAGCTGCACTAATATCAAAAGCACCTGAGTTGTTAGTGCCAAGCATTTCCTGAATCAGGCAAGCGGCAGAAGGTAAACGATAATCAGCAGTAATCGTGGCGGTAATAATCAAGTCAATGTCTTTAGCCTTAAGCTCAGCCATATCAAGTGCGCGTTTGGCGGCCTCAAAGCCCATGGTCGCGCAGGTCTCGTTTTTGTTTAAATCAGCACAGTGGCGCTGTCTGATACCGGTACGAGATCTAATCCACTCATCAGAGGTATCAAGTGATGCCGCTAGATCATCGTTACTAACAATTTTTTCGGGTAAATATGAGCCGGTGCCAATGATTTTTGTCTTCATAGGGCTTTAGTCTAAAACAAAAAACACGACCAGCAAAGAGAGTTGCCGGTCGTGTTGATAAAAACGTCAGAGCGTTTTAGGCGCGCAAGGCTAGATCAATATCCGCCCATACCACCCATACCACCCATGCCGCCCATACCGCCACCCATGCCACCTGGAGCATGTGCACCGGCTTCTTTTTTCTCAGGCTTTTCAGCGATCATGGCTTCAGTGGTCAGCAACATCGATGCGATCGATACCGCATTTTGCAAAGCGGTACGAGTCACTTTGGTTGGGTCCAAAATACCTGCTTTAAGCAGATCTTCATAGACTTCGGTTGCCGCGTTAAAACCAAAAGCTCCAGTATTTTTGCATACTTCACTGATAACGATAGAGCCTTCATGGCCAGCGTTAATAGCGATCATACGCAAGGGTTCTTCTACCGCACGGCGAAGCAGTTCAACACCGAATTGCTCATCAGCTTCAACCTTGAGCTCGTCAAGTGCTACGCGAGCACGAATCAAGGCAATACCACCACCAGGCACAATGCCTTCTTCAACAGCAGCTCGTGTTGCATGAAGAGCGTCTTCTACGCGAGCTTTCTTTTCTTTCATTTCAACTTCAGTAGCAGCTCCAACACGAATAACTGCTACACCGCCAGCCATTTTGGCCAAACGTTCTTGCAATTTTTCACGGTCGTAATCAGAAGTAGTATCCTCAATTTGAGCACGTACCAACTTAATGCGAGCAGCGATAGCATCTTTAGCGCCAGCACCGTCAACAATGGTGGTGTTATCTTTATCGATAGTTACATGTTTAGCCGTTCCTAAGTCACCAACAGTTACGCTGTCGAGTTTACGACCCATGTCTTCTGATATGAAGGTAGCTCCTGTTAAGGTCGCAATGTCTTCCATCATAGATTTTCTGCGGTCACCAAAGCCAGGGGCTTTAACTGCGCAAATATTGAGGGTGCCACGAAGCTTGTTTACCACTAAAGTGGCCAAAGCTTCGCCTTCGACATCTTCAGCGATAATCAACAAAGGCTTGGACGATTTAGCTACTTGCTCCAAAAGAGGCAGCATGTCTTTTAGATTGGAAACTTTCTTTTCGAATACCAAAATAAAAGGGTCGTTTAATACTGCTTCCATGCGCTCTGGATTGGTGACAAAGTACGGTGACAAATAACCACGATCAAACTGCATGCCTTCTACTACTTCTAAAGAAGTTTCAAGACCTTTAGCTTCTTCAACGGTGATGACCCCTTCTTTGCCAACTTTTTCCATCGCTTCAGCAATGATCTCACCAATAGTACCATCGCCATTAGCGCTGATTTTACCTACTTGGGCGATTTCTTTATGATCTTTGATGGGCTTAGAGATATTCTTAAGCTCTTGAATAATGGCAATAACGCCCTTATCTAATCCGCGCTTGATACCCATGGGGGCATGTCCTGCGGCAACCAGCTTAGCACCTTCTTTACTGATGGCTTGAGCCAGTACTGTTGCGGTAGTAGTACCATCGCCTGCGTTATCAGAAGTCTTTGATGCGACTTCTTTAACCATCTGAGCACCCATATTTTCGAACTTGTCCTCAAGTTCAATTTCTTTGGCAACAGTGACGCCGTCTTTGGTCACGGTTGGCGAACCCCAGCTTTTTTCAATAATGACGTTACGTCCTTTAGGACCTAAAGTCACTTTTACAGCGTTAGCCAATTTATTAACCCCAGCTAACAGCTTTTCGCGGGCAGTTACATCAAATAGTATTTCTTTTGCAGCCATATTATTACCTCGTTTCCTTTGTTTAAAATTTAAGCCAAAATTCCTAAAATATCATCTTCGCGCAGGAGCAAGAAGCCGTTACCCTCAAGCTTTACTTCAGTTTCTGCGTATTTAGCGAAAAGCACACGGTCAGAAACCTTAACTGTCATTGGCTTTACTTGACCATTATCAAAGCTTCGGCCTGGGCCTACAGCGACCACTTCGCCTTCTAAAGGCTTTTCTTTGGCGCTATCGGGAATAATGATCCCACCTTTAGTTTTTTCTTCACTGTCAATTCTTCTAACGAGAACTCGATCACCAAGAGGTTTAAGTTTAATTGTCATAGTTGCTCCTATTAATTTAGAAAGACTCCGGGTGGTCTGACAGATCCACCCGCACGATAGGGTAGTCGCATGAGCTTAGTGGTCAAGGGTTTATAAAAAATTATAAGCTGCATAAGAACCTGGGAAATATTAAGCTCTTAGATATAAGGGAGGCGACAACATGCTGCTCACTGCCAACAGCACGCAGGCTTATTTTCGGGAAGCCTTGGATGCGGCCATGCGGGTATCTCATATAAACATCACTGAATCAGCCCAGGTCTATCTGGTCTATCTCTTACATGACTTTGCCCGTACAGAAAAAGCTTTTGCCGGTACTGATTATGGCCAAAAAGTGAGCATGTCTGAGCTGTTAGGCCGGGCTTTACTGGCTGATCCCCACGAAGCTTTGGCAATTTATCGGCATTTGGGTGATACGTCTTTGTATTTGCTAGGTTTTTTCAAGAGCTCACATGCTCAGCGCATTGTTTCCAACTCATATTACCGGGATATGGGTTCCCAGGCTTATTGGCACGCCTCCCACCTGTCCCGGCCTCATACAGCTCATAGTGCCGCTTTGTTTTATGAATTATCTGAACGCTTTGCTGACATGGTGACAGTCATTGAAAATATTGCTAGCTACAGTGATAGCGGAAAATTTTAGCTTCAATTCGTTGCCAACGGCCGCGCATCTGCTATATGTTGCCTGCGTTAATATTTTCAAGAATACTGGGAGAAGAAGATGGCAGTAAATGAGCACATGCGCGAATACGAAACGATATATGTTATGCGCCCCGAGCTCGATGACAATGCAGCAAAAGATTTGATGCTGGCAAAAAAGGAATTGATCGAAAAACTTGGTGGAAAAAATCTTAAAGTAACTGCCATGGGTCGTCGTAAGTTGGCCTGGGAAACGAAGAAAGAAACTCGCGGCATTTATATCCATCACCAATATCTTGGTATGCCTGGTATCGTGAAAGACTTTGACCGTGCTTTAAGTATTGATGACAAGATCCTGATCCGCCACAGCATGGTTCTTAAACATGGCATCGATCCTACTTTGGCCAAAGTAGAAGAAGACGTGTTAGTGCCACCGATATTTAAAGAAAGACGTGAATACTCTGACCGCCGGGGCCGCTTTGGTGATCGTGATGGCGGCGATTATGATGGTGGTCGTCGTGGCCGTGACTATGATGGCGATTATGATGACATGTCAGATGATGACGATAATTAATGGTATTGGGAGCAAATAATGTCAACAAGTAGAGTTCAAGCAATATTAGCCCGTGATGTGGCGAATCTGGGGCATGTCGGTGATGTAGTAAAAGTTGCACCAGGGTTTTTACGCAATTTTTTATTGCCTCAGCGTTTGGCTATGCCTGTTTCAAAATCGCGCTTGCAACAATTTGAACATCAGAAAGAGCTAGTTCGCCATCAGTTGGCAAAGCTTAAGGCCAGCTCTGAGCATGTGCGTGATCGTATTGAGGTAGCCAAGTTTACTATTGAAGTAAAAGCCGGCGATCAGGGCAAGCTATTTGGTTCAGTTGGAGCTCGTGATATTGAAGCATGTGCTAAGGCTCATGGTTTTACGATCCATCACCGTGATATTAAGCTAGAAGACGGCCCACTTAAGACTGTTGGTCTGCATGAAGTACCGGTTCGCCTGGAAGGTGGCGTAATGGCTAAGATCAAGGTAATTTTAGCGCCTGTTATAGAGCCCGTGCTTGCTGAAAAAGAAAACGACGAAGAGGCTCCTGCCATAGAAGAAGCAAGCGCAGAGTAGGATTTTTGTTTTTGTGGGCGCAGTGCTTTTGAGTTGCTGCGCTAGTAAAAACAAAAATATCAGTATGAAAAAGCTTTTTAAATTAGTATTTATTTCTGCAATCAGCTTATTTGTTATTAGTGCTTGTGATGGGTCTACAACATTGCCAAGCCAGCATTCGATTCAGTCTAGAAGACCAGATTTTACTAAGAATAATAGCAATGCAGGCCAGCCAAGCAATGCTGTAAAATTTATTGACTATTCGCTTTTAATAAATCATGCAGACGCTGATATTAACAGAGCATATCAAGAGTCTTTTAAGCATTTAGGTGCTTTGTTGTTGTATTACCAACAGAAACTAGCTGAAATGGATGAAGGACAAGCAGCTTTGCATATGAGTGGCTTGCCATTTCAACCTCATGATAAATTTTTGGGCTATAAGATAGATGACCTATCCATAAAATCTATTGACACCCAGCTTAAGCATGAAAGCGCGAGAAAAATTTGGCAAGCTTGGTGCCCACACCCTGATAATTTTGTTTGTAACTTTTTTAAATTTGTTAATCACGGGCTTCTTGTTGGCAAAAGTCCAAAAAATATCGAAGATATTTTTGTTCTCAAACCTTATGAAGGTCGTACTAGTTTATTTACGTGGTTTGATGATGGTTTAGGCTGCATGCAAAATCTTGTGTTCGGTAAAAGTTATTTTATAACTCGAGATGACATTGCCCATGCAGATCCAAATAAGTGGTGTTATTAGCTGATAATTGCTAACGACAACTTTTCTCTGAGCGTGGTTAATGCTCTTCCCACGGCTGTTAGGCCTTCTTTTAGTTCCTGAGCGGTGATGACTAAGGGCGGTGCTAAAATAATCGTTGAGTAGCGTACTAAAGTAGATATGCCTTCTGCTAAGAGGGCTTTTTGTAAAATAGCGGTAGGTTTAAGCGCTTCACCGTGAGCACGGTAAGGCACTAAGGCTTGGTTTTTGTCGCCGATTCGGCCCAGATCGATAGCTGCAAGTAAACCTATCGAGCGGGTTTCGGCAATGATCTCATGCTGTTTGCTAAGATTTTTTAGTCCGTCGCTGAGCTCTTGGCCGCGGGCAAGGACGTTGTCGCCAATTTTATCTGACTCATAAAAACCGATGGCCGCACGAGCAGCTGCGCAGGAAAGTGGATGACCATATTGAGTAAGCCCGCACCAGAGGGTTTCTTGGTTGAAATAATCAGCAATAGCGGGGCTGACCATGACAGCACCTAAGGGTAAATAGCCACCGGTAATGCCTTTTGACAGGGTCATGATATCTGGGGCAACATCAAAATGATCAATGCCAAACCAACGACCGGTACGCCAAAATCCCGACAACACTTCATCGGCGATTAAGGCAATACCAAAATCATCACAGAGTTTTCTGATGCGAGACCAATAATCAGGCGGCGGTATAAACACACCGTTAGCGCCAGTAATTCCTTCAAGCATGATGGCTGCAATAGTTTCTGGGCCTTCAACTTCGATAATTTCTTGTAATAAGCGTACGGTGTCGATCACTTGGCCGCTGCCTCGTGGATATGGATCAGGAAACCTAATCACGCCGGTGATGCTGTTGTCGATCGGTATACGGCGATAGTCACCGCTGAAATTCATAGTTGCAATAGTTGCTCCATGATAGGAACGATAACGAGTGATAATTTTATGACGACCGGTGAACATGCGGGCAATTTTTACAGCGTTTTCGTTAGCTTCAGCGCCTCCGAGTGTAAAAAAACTTTTGCTAAGCTGGTGACTGGCAGTTTTTGGAGCAATGCGCTGTAAGTCTTCTGCTAAACCCAAACGATCAGGGCAAAAGCTGTCGAAGCTTAGCACTCGTGCCGATTGTGCAGCAGTGCCAATGGCTTTGATCATACCTTGATGAGCGTGACCTAGATTAGCGTGAAATGACTGCGATTTCATATCGAGTAAACGCTGGCCTTTATCGGTGGTCAAATAGACCCCGTGTGCCTCAGTGATAATCTGTGGATCGACATCTTGTTGCTTGGACCATGGTGTTAATAGTGAATTTTTATAGCGTCTTTTAAGTTCAGCGCTGTTATCAACCATTATCATAACTCCTAAATCGCCATGCTTAGTGCTTGATTGTGTAAGAAACTCTCATCAGCTATGCCTCTACAGCCGATCAATCGATGCCCTTTGATATCCATGACGATGGTCCCGCACGTGGTAGTTTGGTGAGGCCGGCCATGTTCTATGGTCATAGAAATTGGCTTAAAGGCCAAAAATACCTGTTCTGGACTCGATAAATCTTGCTGGCGGCTGACTTGATCCAAATACTCAAAACGCCAGAGCGTATTCGAATCTTTCCTAATAATATGAGTTTTTCGCATCTCTGGATCTAGGCAGTGATTGGTATGAAAATAAAGCTGGTCAGCTCGATCGCAGATTATTTTCTTTTTAGTACCACTGGTTTCAATACCAAAGAAATTATGCTCATCAGCGATAGCATAGTGACGTCCAGAGCCATTGGGAGCGTTGATGATCTCTTGCTTGGCCATGACAGCAGTTTTATGACTAAGCGCTTTTCTCACCAATGCCGGCCATACTACACCCATTTTAGCGTCAATACTGCTTAAGTTATTGATAGCTATCGCTACGCCATATTGATTAATGCCGGTCATGCCCAAACAGCCCATGATCGAAAATACCAGAGCACCACGTACTTTGAGCATTAGCACGTAGGGCTGAGCGCTGGCATGAATATCCCAGGTTTGGCCTAAAATAGGACCTTGCGGGCCGGGGCTGTAAATAATTGAGCAGCCGCCGCTGTCTTGTTGTTTTATGGCTTTTACGCCTGGCTCTAAATCGCGTAAATCAGTATAGTGATTTAAGACTACTAAACGAGCCATACTAATATTGCTAGCTTCTGATATACCAAGGAGCTCAGTATATAAATCACCGTCAAAAGCCCGTAAAATCGGCACATGTTGTTCAGCTAGCGTCAGCACATCTTTGCTGCGCTTAAACTTAGATACGCTACACATGCGCTCCAAACGAATCTCGGCAATCTCAGCGATCTGTTCGCGAAAGCTTTCACCATGCTGATGGCCAAGACTTTTGGCTTTATCACCGTGCAGCTCTAAGATTGGCAATATATGAGCATTCATGAGATCACCTTGCTAAGAGCACCAATAATCGCCTCGTAGTGTTCAGGCAAGCAGTCTGGTGAAGGACAAATCATTAATTGATTATTAAAACCTCGGCCCGACAAGATTTTATGTTCAAGTAAAAATTTGCGTACTTTTTCTCGTTGTTGGACATTTTCCATGCTGAAGCCCTGCCAGGTTCCCATGCCTGAGTATCTATGGGGGGCGAGTTTTTTTATCCGCTCGCCATAGTGCTTGATAATACTAAAATCTAGCGAGCAGGCTTTCATGAGATTATGATAACTGCGCGCAATCGAGATATCATCGCCGTCCCAGGTAGAAATTAGCGTTAGCGGTTTATCGACAAAATAATGATCATCAACAAAAACATGGCCGAGCTGACCGCCAGTATACCACCACAGCATGTTAGGTTTGATCTTCAGGCTTTCACTCAAAAACAACGACTGACCAGATCGGCCAAAAGCCGAGCTGTTTTCAACAAAAACCAGCGGAATTTTGCTTGAAGATCTGATTTTATCGAGCTCAGCCAAAAAATACTCATCAAAACTAAAACCGGATTTTTCACCAATCAGCTCACAAACAATAGCTAAGATTTTTTCTGGCGGGTATTGAGCCAGCACCTGTTTAAGCTCACTTAAGCTTTGCTCAACACCAACCAAACTAGGATGGCTGATATGAGGCCAGTCAAAAAACTTAAATGGTTGAGCCTGATTTTCTGAGTGGCTTAAGGAACGAGCTGCGGCACTAACATTACCTAGCCATTGATGGCTAAAACCAATGACCACATCAGCATCAAGCCGGTGATAGCGTAAGCTTCGTAAACCCTTATCAACTACTTCATCTCGTCCAGATGTGAAATAAGCATGATTGAGTGGTTTAGGCATCACTGATCGCAATAACTCGCTATAGCGAACCATATTAGGTGTGGCCCAGTTAGATAAAGTCAGTTTAGAACCAGCGATAGTTCGTAACTGATTATTAGCCAAGGCTTGCTCTAGGCTCAAAGCTGTGCGTGAAAAAACTCGTTGTAAAGAGTTCTGGCAGTTTATCAGCGGGCTTGTTGAAGCTATTTTTTTGCTCTGATGATGCGATTTTAACAGCGGTAAACGATAATATAGCGCTTGGGCTTTGTCCTCGCCATATTGCTTATCAAAGACCTTAAGAGTGTAGGCGCCTAGCTGCTGATTGATATAAGTCATGGCGCCAGCTTTATCTACTCGATTACGGCCGGTTATAAAATAATAACGTGCCTGTCCTGAGCTATTTTTAAGAGCAATTAGGCGCCTTATTTGCTCATGTTTAAGCTTGGTACCTAAACCTAAGGCTCTCACGCGATGATCCAGCGTAATATTAGCTGAATAAAAAGTATTGTTTTGTCCTCTTTGCGAATCACTACTTGGTCCATCTACTTGCGAGTGTTCTAAAGGACCACCAATGGAATAGCCAGCTAAAATCTTTTGACCATCAAGAAGACAATGCATGGCAATACCCACGCTATGTTCGTATTCAAGCCATGAGCGCAGGCTTGCTATAGAATCTCGCCGTCCTTGCTCATAGGTTTTTTCTTCACAAGCCTCAATCGCTTGAGCATAGCTATCAAAATTATGAATATTTAATTCGACAAAATCGATAATCGTGAGGCTATTTTCTGGGCTAGTCTCAGGCTTTTTAGGTGCGTTGATTCTGATTACCTGGTGCTGGTCTCTTAGATCAACGAGTGCCACAAAGAGTTTTTCGAAGAGCTGCTTAATAACCTGATCAGAAGTCGTCATGTTAAGCCTAAAGCGCAAAGTTTTTTCACCAGCGATATAGGCCATGAAGCCACGCTCAAAGCGTTGGTTGATCAAATCGTTAGCTAGGGCAGCTGTAGGCATATCAAAGGCAAAGGCAAAGCCACATGCTCGGCTGTTCATCACTAAGTTGGGGAAATATTCTTCGAGCCTGTTAAGCTCTTTGATAGCTTTAGACTCCATGCTTAGTGCCAGATCAGTATTTAAAACTTGGCCATGCAGTAAGCCTCGTTTAAGCTGCACCACGTGAGGAGAATAGCTCCGCGGGTTTGCCCACACACTCATGCAGACGCCAAGCTGAGCTTTTTTACCCATAGTCACACAATCTGGCTGCTCGATTTCGCCACGATGATTTTTCAGCTCAAACATGTGATGCCAGAAAAAAGTTCTACCCAAGTGAAAGCCGGTCTGTACTTCGTCAAAAATGAGCGGGATTTTTAGACCCCTCGTCAATGCTCGTAGATAATTAAAAAAGCGATGACTGGCATATTGATCACCGCCTTCGCACTGCAAGGGCTCAATAATGACACAGCATATATTACCTAGGCTCAGCTCTTTTTTAAGAGCGTGTAAGCTTTGAAGCTCAGATGCCAATAAGTCGTCTGGGTTTAATGGTTCTGGCACTTGGCCTTGAGATAAGCTGCTTAATACTTGGACATCAATAGGCGGTTGTTGATGGGGTTTATTATGTTTAGGAAAGGGCACAAAGCTTGCTTCAAAGCCTTTGAACATAAAAGGCCCACGCTTTTCTTTATTATAGGTAGCTTGTAGGGCCATAATAGTCCGGCCATGAAAGGATCCTTTAAAGGCAATAATTTTTGTGCCACCAGGGCCGTTTTGCCGACATAGATCAAAGGCAATTTCGTTGGCCTCAGCTCCTCCTGCACCGTAGCCAATTGATAAAAACCGGTGCTGGCTTTGCTCATGAAGAAAACGCTCAAAGTTTAGCTGGGCATTTTTGGCGTCAACAGCTAGCTCTGAGTTATCAGCTAAATCTTCAGCTAAGTCATAGTTTTGTGTGAGGCTTAGATCAAGTTCACCACTGTCATAAGCATTCTGCCAGGTGTCAGCCATAAATCCTGCACCCAGTGTCGCTATTTGGCTAGCCGCATCGAACAAAACCAGTGGATTATCATCGATACTCGCTAAGTAGGCTCCGCGACTAGCGTATAAGTCTGCTACTAAACTTTTTTTATCTTTAGGCACGAGGTGGCCATGATAAAGTCGGTCAAGCATAGATCGTGAACGTGGCAGCTCTAATTTATGGGGTATATTCATGGCTGGTGCTAAAGTTTTTCTTATGGCAAGACCACATAGGCTGGAAAAGTTTTCTAAATAATCTTTAAGTTTAGCTAATAAAATCTGGGGCTCGTTTAGTTTACTAAGGCAAAAAACCAGGCGTGTCTTGTCATAGCTCAAGTTTTGGCCAAAAATGTTGGTTAGGCCTGAGAAAAAATCGATTGCGTGTGAGCCAAGATTATTAAAACTAGCAGTTGTATATATCAATCGATCGTTAGCAGCTAAGTCTGAGTTAATACCAAAAAGCTCAAATATAGCCTCAATTTCATGTCTAAGTTTGATAATACTCAGTGGGATTTGCTCACCTATGATGGCCTGAGCCATTTTTTGCAGTTCAATTCCCGCTGAGGTTTCGCCATAAGCAAGTTCAGTAATAGCAACGGGGTAAGTGGAATAACGCACGGCATCGATGCCTGCTGGTCGTTGGTTACCGCTTTTATTTACACCGCCAAATGGCATAGTACCAAGGGCACCGTTAGTACTGCGGTTAATATTAAGCACGCCGCTTTTAGTTTCTTTATACATACGTTCATGGTTATGAGGATCAGCACTGAAGATTGAGTTTGATAGACCGTATGGGCTTTGCTTAATACGTGCGATCGCTTGGTCTAGTGACATGAAGGATTCAAGACAAAGATGAGGCCCAAATAATTCTTCACCTAAAAAGCCCGTTATGGGATGATTTGAATCTACTTGGTAGATAGAAGGCGTGACAAAAGCCCCGCCTTCTTTGGTGCGTGATTCAAGCAGCACCTGTGCGCCTTCATGTCGAGCTCTTTCTAAACCAGCCATAAGCCTATCAAGTGCACTCTTGCTGGCTAAGGGCCCAAACATCCCTGCTGGCAGCTTAGCAGTTATAGTCACTAAGGCTTTAGTAAAGCGCTCAAAAATGGACTCTTGCACTAACACTCTGCTCGTTGCGGTACAGCGTTGACCGGTAGTTAAAAAAGCCCCTTGAATAACTTCAAGTACAGCTTGTTCCAGATCAGCATCATCCATTACCAGCGCGAAATTTTTACCACCGAGCTCAAGGGCTAAAATTTTATGAGGTTGATCGAGCAAAAGTTCTTGTAAAACTCGGCCGGTTTGGTAGCTGCCAGTAAATAAGACACCGTCAATATCTTGGTTTACTGCCAGTGCTCGTCCAATCTGGCCATCACCGTGTACTAGATTGAATACGCCGGCAGGAAGTCCTGCTTCAAGAAAACACTGCGCGTAGATTTCACCAACCCAGGGGCATAGTTCAGAGGGTTTTACAATTACTGTATTACCCATCAATAAGCTTGGAATCACATGAGTGTTAACCAGGTGAGCAGGATAGTTAAAAGGTCCTAATACTGCTAACAAACCCTGTTGATGATAGCGAGTTTCAGCACGCATATCATAATGGCGTTCAGTTTTGACTCGATTGGCACCGTGATTGATGCTTAGATCAATCCGTGCGCTGAGACTTTTAGCCTCTTGGGCTGCTTCGCTTGAGATTTTCCCCATTTCATGATTGATAGCTTCAGTAAAATCAGCCTCATGCTTAATAAAACAGGCTTTTAGTGTCTGTAGATATTCAGCTCGCTGATTAAGGCTCAGTGCAGCCCATGACTTAAGCGCTGATTTTCCGGCTTTAACAGCCAGACTAAGGTGGTCATAATCAGTACTGGTGCTGAATACGGGTTCATAGTTGCGGTTTGGGTTTTTGCTGGTCAGCGTTACTGTTCCCTGATGAAAAGCACCATTGATAAAGTTCCCTAAACCATACCTAAGAGCCATAGCCGCCTCCGCCAAATTGGTCTTGGTCAATCTGCCACTGTGAGCGAGCTTGATCAAGCTAACTAGTAAATTTTAAGACTGATTTATTAGCTGTGCTGATTTTTTGCTTATTTCATAGTTTAATTTTATTGTTAGTTGTTAGTCTTAGCTTTTGTGTATTTGTTCTATATAAAACAGCGCATTAGCTTTTGTATGTGAGATAAAAATGAAACTTTGGAATAACTTAGGTGCTCTTTTTATTCTTGTATTAGTGAGCTGTCAAAGCGGTGAAGATCAACAAGAACAAGTAAGCGCTAAGATATCTAATGATAATCAGACTAATGCCAAACCTCAAATCCAAGTGGTTTTACGTAAAGATGATTTTGAAGAAGATCATGAAGACGATAATATAGATGAAGCTCCTATCCCTCCCCCATTAATTCCACCATTACTACCCTTAGGTCCAGGTGGATTAATCGATGATGGTACAGGCGGTGGAGAAGAAGGAGGAGTAGGAGGAGGATTAGGTTCATCGAGTTCGCTGATATACTGTGGCGATCGCATACTTGATAGCAATGAACAATGCGATGATGGTAATACTATCAATGGTGATGGCTGCAGTGATTTATGCCGTTTTGAAATATGCGGTAATCGAATTTTAGATTTTAATGAAAGATGCGATGACGGTAATACTATTAGTGGCGATGGCTGTAGTGCTTTATGTCAATTGGAATCATGTCCTAACGGTACGCTTGATGCAAGAGAAGAATGTGATGATGGTAATACAACCACCGGTGATGGTTGTGGTCTCAGTTGCCGACGTGAGGAATGCCGTAACGGTGTTTTAGATCCAAACGAACAATGTGATGATAGAAACTCGATCAATGGTGACGGCTGTAATATTAATTGCATGCTAGAAAGCTGCCGTGATGGCAAACTGGATCCTGGTGAACAATGTGATGATGGCAACGCGGTAAATGGTGATGGTTGTAATAGCCAGTGCGTGCTTGAAAGTTGTGGTAATTATAGAAATGACCCAGGTGAGCAGTGTGATGATGGTAACCACACTGCTGGTGATGGTTGCAGTGCTAACTGCCTCTTCGAGCGATGTGCCAATAATTTCGTAGACCCAGGTGAGCAATGCGATGATGGTGGCAATAACCCTGGCGATGGCTGTAATCCCCAATGTCGATTTGAGGTTTGCGGTAACTTTACTCTTGATAGCGGTGAAAAGTGTGATGATGGCAATACCTTAAATGGTGATGGTTGTACTTCTCAATGCCAAGTAGAGTTTTGCGGTGATGGCATCCTATCTGCTTCTGCTGGTGAGCAATGCGATGATAATAATGAGGTTGATGGTGATGGTTGCAGCTCAATCTGCCAGCTTGAGCAATGTGGCGATGGTAATATCGATGCCGGTGAGCAATGCGATGATGGTGGTAATAGTTCTGGTGATGGCTGTAGCTCTAGCTGTAGATTGGAGTTTTGTGGCAATCAAGTTCAGGATAACGGTGAGCAGTGTGATGATGGCAATAATATAAACGGTGATGGTTGTAGCGTTTGTCAGTTAGATCGCTGTGGTGATGCCATATTGTCGGTCTCACAAGGTGAGCAATGCGATGATGGCAATGTTATCGATGGCGATGGCTGTTCAAGCACCTGCTCTATCCAAGTATTACCAGGCTGTGGCAATGGCATCATTGAGGCTGGTGAACAATGCGATGATGGTAATTTTATCAACGGCGATGGTTGCAGTGTTTGCGTGATCGACCGCTGTGGCGATGGCATCATATCTATTTCACTGGGTGAGCAATGCGATGACGGCAATATTATCGATGGTGATGGCTGCTCGAGCACCTGCTCTATCCAAGTATTGCCTGGCTGCGGCAACGGTATTATCGAAGCAGGTGAACAATGCGATGATAACAATGAAACCGTAGGTGACGGCTGTAGTGGCTGTATAATCGACCGCTGTGGTGATGGCATCATATCTATTTCACTGGGTGAGCAATGCGATGACGGTAATATTATTGATGGTGATGGCTGCTCGAGTACCTGCGCTATCCAAGTATTGCCTGGCTGCGGCAATGGCCTAATCGAAGCCGGTGAACAATGCGATGATAACAATGAAACCGTAGGTGACGGTTGTAGTGGCTGTATAATCGACCGCTGTGGCGATGGCATCATATCTGTTTCACTGGGTGAGCAATGCGATGACGGTAATATTATCGATGGTGATGGCTGCTCGAGCACCTGCTCTATCCAAGTATTGCCTGGTTGCGGCAACGGTATTATCGAAGCCGGTGAACAATGCGATGATGGTAATTTTATCAACGGCGATGGTTGCAGTGTTTGTCAGATAGATCGCTGTGGCGATGGCATCATATCGCTGTCACTGGGTGAGCAATGCGATGACGGTAATATTATTGATGGTGATGGCTG
>Ga0075152_10000113_pt1 | contig 62404 bp, 65 predicted proteins | sample JI61114C2DNA_FD_70964 | JGI IMG/M metagenome (GOLD analysis project Ga0075152, IMG submission 70964) | Wastewater effluent complex algal communities from Wisconsin, to seasonally profile nutrient transformation and Carbon sequestration -... | ecosystem: Engineered > WWTP > Effluent > Algae...
TGCGGCTATCGGTGCCTGCCGGTTATGGAAGTTGCGAATGATATCGAGAAATGGTTCGGACAGCGCCTCTTTATAAAAGCCTGCATCCTCGAAGCCCCCCGGTATCACCAAGGCGTCAAAATCATCGAGATTGATCTCGGCCAACAGCGCTTCGGGAAGGACATCAAATCCAAAGGTCGTTTTAATCGGACTTCGCAAGCCAACCGACAGTTGGTCAAATGGGGCATCACCATAGATATTCGCCCAGCCGAAGACTTCTGTAAAACAACCAGCCTCCATGACCTCAAAGCCATTGGCCAATAAAATCAGCACCCGTGTTCGCATTGACCTACCCCCCGTTCGGTCAGACCCGTTCAGGTCCGCGAGTGGGGTAGCACGATTAGGAAGTCATTGCCATGACAGGCGATCATTTCGAAACGGAGCGCGTCGGTCTATTGCTTCGGGAGCGGGGGTAAATTTCCAAGCAATGCCGGATTTATTTCCAGGTCCTTTGTCTTCGCCACACCTAAATCCCGGGCATTGGCGAGTTTGGCGACTTCTTTAAGCTCAAGCATATTGTAGCCAACCATCAGTGCGCGGACGACGGCCGCGTGAATACGCACTGGTTCATCTGAACCAAGAGCGCAGGCAAAATCTATTGCGGCGGCAATGCGTATGTCGAAACTGTGCAAGTCGCGTGCGGCATCCACTTCGGCGCCGGTCAGGCCAAGCCGGTCGGCGCGCTTGTCCAGTCGCGCGAGCGTTTTCTTGCAGGTGCAGTCCCGATCCAGCGCAAGTTCGATGTGCAGCTTCAGGCGTTCAGTCAAAAATCTTTTGGGCATAGCAGTTCAGATGGAATTTCCGGTCTGGCATCTTTCTATCCCCCGGCGCACAGCGTCCCGCCGCTCGATCCGGCTGGTCCATGCCTGTGCGTGGTGATAGTCCAAAAGAGAAAGGCCAGCGTAGCTTGCCGACCTAACCCATGAGAAATGGGCGATGTCGGCAATCGAATAGTCTTCGCCATTCAGCCATTCTGACTCGCCAAGCCGCTGGTCAAGCAACGCCAGATGGCGCCGGGCCTCACTATGAAAACGCTCGATTGCGACAAGGTTTGTAGGATCAGTCCGCAGAAAGTAGCTGGCATTGCCAAAATTCGGTCCAAGCCCTGCGACCTGCAAAAACAACCAGCTTAAAGTTGAAGCATGCGCCACTGTTCCGGTCGGAATAAGTCCCGGTTTAAGCCCTGCAATGTACAGCAAAATCGCGCCGGATTCAAAGACAGGTACCGATTGTCCATCGGCAAGCTTGTCAACAATTGCGGGAATTTTGGCATTCGGATTGACCGCCCGCAGTTCCGGAACCGACGCCCCACCCCGGCTCAGGTCGACCTGGTGAAGGCGGTAAGCGATCCCGAGTTCTTCCAGAGCGATCGGCACTTTAATGCCATTGGGGGTGGGGCTGGTGAATACGTCCATCATGGGTTGCGACCCTCTTTAGGGTTCCCATAACGGTCGCATTCAACCTGAAACGAGGCGCAGAGCGGCCACAGAATGACCGAGAAAGCGGCAAGGAAAAAGAGGCCTTGGGCGGTGATGGCGAGCGCGCCGGTCTCTCCCAGAGAAAATGCCGCGCAGCCATAAAGGACGAGGGCAATCCAGGAAAAGAAGTAGCGTCGCTGCCAACGCAGATCCTTGCTGAGGCAATGGGTATTCATTCGCATGGTTGGTTTCCTGTCTTTCTTAAGGGCAGAGATCGCTCTGGCCGGGATGCGTAAATCGCAGTCAAGCCGATGAAAGCTGCCGCTATTTCTGAACTCATTCAGAACCATTTCGCTCTACGACCAAGATTCGGGCCTCGCCGCGAGGTCGCGCGACATGCCGGTCGCCAATGTCTGCAATGAAGATGTCGGATGCCCCAAGCGTCACAACGCGCTCTAACCCGTCGACCATATAATGCATGTCAACTTCGCCGTTCAGCACAACAAAAGCTTCAGCACCGTCATTTTCGTGCCACTTATATGGCTTGTCGGTCCAATGTAGTTTGACGCTGACTCCGTCAATTTCTACAAGATCCATCGCGCCCCAGGCACTTTCAGCCCTGTAGTTTTCGACATTTTGAACAAATTTGGCCATTTTCGAAACGATCCTTTTCTTTAAAATCCTAATTCCGAGAGACCGGGATGGTCATCGGGGCGACGGCCAAGCAGCCAGTGGAATTTGCGCTCGCCTTCCGAAATCGGATGCTCGTTGATGCTGGCGATGCGCCGACGCATCAGACCATCGGCATCAAATTCCCAATTCTCGTTACCGTAGGCCCGAAACCAGCTGCCGCTGTCGTCGCGATACTCATAGGCAAAGCGGACCGCGATGCGGTTGCCTTCATGGGCCCATAGTTCTTTGACCAGCCGGTAATCCAGTTCGCGTGACCATTTGCGGGTCAGGAAAGCTTCAATCGCTTCGCGGCCATTCAGAAAGTCCGCGCGGTTTCTCCACGCGCTGTCTGCGGTGTACGCCAATGCAACGCGGGCGGGTTCCCGACTGTTCCAGCCGTCTTCTGCAAGACGCACCTTTTCGGCGGCAGACTGTTGGGTGAAAGGGGGAAGCGGGGGACGTGACATGGATAATTCCTTTGGTTGGAAAAGGTAGCGGACGGCGCACAGGAGGGGGTGGGGAGGGGCGCGCCGTCCGCTCATCGGATCAAGCCAAGCAGGCAATGGTCCGGATGTAATCAAAGTCGGTGATGAGCAAAATCATTGGGTTTCTCCATTTGAAGCGGCAGTATATTCACTGTCTGAAGCCCTTATGGTCTAGTTTAATGGATGAAAGAACAGTCGAAAAATTTAACTCACTATTCCGTAATTTGTAACAATATTCGTCGATCATCCCAGTCACTCTCGGGCTTTCGGGTGCTAAAGCTCGAGTATGAGCCTTGCCGGCCCATCGCCATTTTCGGCGGCTGGAACGGCGCAACAGATCAAGGCTTCGTCGCTTTCCGTCTGGAATGCAGGTTGTTCGGCATAGGTCACCGCGCCTGCGAGGATCTTGGTCCGGCAGGTGCCGCAACTTCCACCCCGGCAGCTAAATTCCGGTGTCAGTCCGCGCGATTCCGCGAGGTCCAGCAAGCTCCCGCTCTCTGGTGCCCAACGTGCTTCCTTGCCAGTGGCCGCAAAGGCCACTGCGACCGGCTTTGTTGCCGCTGGGGCCAGTTGGACGCCGGGTGTGGTTTCAACCTGGCGTTTCAGTGACGCGGGTCCGAACGCTTCGGCATGGATCCTATGATCGGCGACGTTCAGTCCGCGCAACCCATTGTAAATCGCTTGCATGAAGGGCGGAGGACCGCACATCAGAAAGTCATAATCGTCGAAACCAAGCGCTGCGCGCAGCAAGTCCATGTCGACCCGGCCGAGGACCTCAAAATCCACTCCGTGCTCCGCGCCCTCTCCATCTTCCAGCAAACGGATGACGCGCACTGCACCGCCAGCGGCTGTTATGAGCGAGCCGAGTTCATCGTCAAAGGCGCGTTCCGCTTTATTGCGTGCGGCATAGAAAAAGATTGTGGGCCGGATATGGCGCGTGCGTAAACCTTCATAAACAATATGGCGGAGCATCGCCAACATCGGTGTGATGCCGACGCCTGCGGCCATGAGTACCGCAGGACGGCGCTCGCCAGCATCGATGGTGAAATTGCCGGCGGGAGGACGCGCATCGATGATGCTTCCGACCGCCACCTGGTCGTGCAGATAGCTGGAAACCAGACCTTCCTTCTTTACACTGATGCGATAGGTTCCATCAGGAGGGGCCGAAGAAAGCGTGTAGGTGCGGATGACTGCCGGTGCATCGGGATCGGGTTGCACGCGGATGGGCAAATGTTGACCGGCCAGATTGGCTATCAACCCGGCATCGTCGACGGGTTCCAGATAGAAGGACCGGATCACGCTGCTCTCATCGACGATCTTGCTCACCTTCAGCGGACGCCATGTCGATCCCCGCTCGGCCGCCTTGCGGCGTTGCGCGGCTTGATCCCAGTCGCCGGTCATCAGCGAATTTGGCGACCAATCCAGAAAGTCGAAACGCAAGGGGAATGCAGCTTTCCGTCGGACGATCTTTTGAGGCGTAAAAGTCCACAGCCGCTCCGCACCCTGAAAGGCCGCGATGTCGGGAGACTCCAAAATGACTTCTGCGCTGCCCGTCATGTGCAACATATCGCCATTGCTGAAGTCGACAAAGACCAGTCCTGCGCGCGGGTTGCGGAGAAAGTTGCCCAATGTGTTGAAATGCAGATTCCCGGCAAAGTCGGGAATAGTGAGCACACCATCGTCGCCGATACGCACAAAGCCTGGCTTACCTCCACGATGTGAGGCGTCGACCTGACGACGGCCATCTTCCAGATCGATATAGGATGCGACGAAGAAAGTGTCGGCGGCTGAGATCGCGGCACGGGCATCATCATCGAAAGCGGTTAGCTGTTCAGTCGCTGGCGATGCTTGGTCTTCCGGCGAAAGCGCGTGCCAGTTACGGGTCTGGATATATTGCGGGCAATTGCCGAAGCTATGTTCCACTTCGACGGTAAATCCACTTTCCGAAACCGCACCGATATTCCCGTTCATCCGGTTGCGGCGGCGCGAGTGTAGTTCAATCCCCAACAGGCCGATGGCATCGCCTTCTTTCCGTCCTGTGATCGCGGGATCGCTTGGATCATATGGCATACTTATGGTGAGTTGCCGGGGATCGGGGGATTGCATGAAGCCGGGCGCGCCTGCCAACACTGTAGCCCAGACATCACCTTGGCTATCAACTGTGCCAGCAACGACAAACGGCAATTGTTCGAAAAAGTCGCGATGCTGTTCGGGCATATGATCGCGAATGACACGGCGGCCAAATTGCTCCATCCGATCGGCAACGCCCAGTTTGCGCTGCAGTTCGACTTCGCCGCTGTGAAAGGGCGAACCGGTCGGGATTTCGTCATTGCTGTCCATGGCATCTCTCGTTTCTATTGAAGTGGAAGTTTCCGTCAGACTTGCGGCTGGTTCAGCCATTCTTGATCGAGTTCGGGCACGCGCATTTTGGCACGGATGTGGGCGGCGTTTTGCGGCGAGGTGAGGGTGGCAAGTAAGCGCAAAGCCACCTCGACTGAGGTCCCGGGTCCGGTTGAGCTGATCAAACGACCGTCTTCGACGACGGCTTGATCCACAAATAGGGCACCATATCGCTCAAGCTGGTCTTTTCTCTTGCCGCCTACCTGATGATAGGTGGTCGCTCTGCGCCCTCCGATAATGCCAGCAGCGCCTAGTGCCAACGACGCCACGCATACCGAAGCAATGTCGCGGTCCTGAGCATTAAAGTGCCGGATAACAGCAAGAAAGGGCTCAGACAGGGCATCATCATAAAATCCTGCCCGGGCAAAGCCGCCGGGAATGGCGAGCGCATCGAAGTCATTCAGGTCAAGCTCTGAAACCTGGGCTTGCGGCATGACCCAAAGTCCGAAAGTTGAACGCAAGACGGGTTTGAAACTGGCAGAGACCAGTTCGATCGGTTCGTTACCTTCAAGGGCAGCCCATCCAAATACGTCCGTGAAACCTGCTGCTTCGAGCGGCTCAAACCCATCGGCCAGCAAAAGCAGAACCTTCTTGGTCATTATATCGTCACTCCGAAAAAACAGGCTGCGCCTTTTTATGGGCACTTCATGAGATCGTCCGGACGCTTCTCCGTTGGGAAAAGACGTCCGGGCGATGGGTGTCAGGCTGCTGCGGCCAGCCCCACTGGGGTCTGCACGAATGGAACAAAATTAGGCAAAGCCTCGATGTTCTTCAGCCAGGCATCAACATTGGCATAGGCCGCCAAGTCGACATTGCCTTCGGGCGCGCGGGCGATGTAGCTGTACAGCGCAACATCGGCGATCGTGGGGTGGTCGCCGCCGATGATCCATTTTTTCGTCGCAAGTTCATCGTCGATATTTTTCAGAACGGCATGTGCACGTCCGATGACTTCTTCGGCATTGAAGCCTGCGCCAAAGACGGTAATCAAACGGGCGGCGGCAGGACCGAAGGCGATCTGGCCGGCAGCGACCGAAAGCCAGCGCTGTACAGCAGCTGCACCGTCAGGATCGCTTGGCAACCATTCGGTCAAACCACGCTTTTTGGCGATATAGATCAGGATCGATGCGGAATCGGCGATGATTGTGCCGTCGTCGTCCAGCACAGGCACCTGGCCAAAGCGATTAAGTGCCAGAAATTCAGGTGCCTTATGTGCACCTTTGGCAAGGTCGACTTCGACCAGTTCGAACGGGGTTTGTGTCAGCGAAAGAAACAGCCGTGCACGGTGGGCATGGCCAGACAAAGGATGATAGTAAAGTTTCATGTGATAAGCTCCATAATGCATCTGCCACAGTGGATTAGGGGGACTGGGCCTCTTGCATTGCTTTTATGAGCCTGCACATCTGCGAACAGAACGCGGATAAAAGTCAAAGGACTATTCCATTTTTCGGAATATTCTTGCTCCTGTAACGAAGCAGCCCCATAATTCCGGCGCGACAGTCAAAGGAATCAGAACATGGCAAAGCTTGAGGCGATGCACACATTCGTCAAGGTGGCCGAGACCAGCAGCTTTGCCGAAGCCGCGCGGCAGTTGCATATGAGCCCGCCTGCGGTGACACGCGCAGTATCCGCGCTTGAGGAGCAAATCGGCACGAGATTGTTTACCCGCACCACACGGGTTGTTCGGTTGACCGAAGCCGGGAACCGCTATTTTGAAGATTGCCGTAAGATATTGGCCGATGTGGAAGAAGCTGAGGCTGCGGCGTCGGGGTCCTATGCGCGTCCGACCGGTGTGCTGCATGTGACGGCATCGGTGCTGTTCGGACAGCAGTTTCTCCTACCGATTTTGACCGAATTTCTTGGCGAGAATCCGGACGTTACGGTCCGCTCCCTTTTCGTTGATCGGGTCGTGAACCTGGTTGATGAAGGCATCGACGTGGCCATCCGCATCGGCCATTTGCCCGATTCCAGCCAGAGCGCGGTGCGGGTCGGTAAGGTGCGGCAAGTCGTCTGCGGCACACCTGCCTATTTTGCGGACCATGGCATTCCACAGCAACCAGCAGACCTCGCCCGGCATCGCATGATCGCGGGAACCAGCTCCTTCTCCTCGCTCGACTGGTTCTTTGGGCAGGACCAGAAACATAAGGTGCACATCACCCCAAGACTGTTCTGCAACACCTATGACGGTGTGATCCGCGCCACTCTGGAAGGCTGGGGCCTATCGCGGGTGCTGTCCTACCAGATTGGCGAGCATCTTATGGAAGGCCGCTTGCAGACCGTACTTTCGGACTTTGAACAGGACCCGCTGCCAATCCATATTGTGCACCCTGAGGGCAGGCGTGCATCCGCCAAGGTGCGCGCGTTCATCGATCTTGCCGTTGACCGCCTGCGCGCCAACCGGTTGATAAACTAGGAACGCATCAGGATTGGTTAGAAGCCGCCAATTTTGTTTGCCGGTCGAGGAGCGCATCCAAGGACAGCTTGCCCGGACCATAGGCCATGATGCCCAAGGCAAGGGCGAACCAGCCGAAATGGGTTGAGAGGAAGGCGTCGGGATAGACAAATATCTGGATAGTGAGTGTCATAACAAACAGCCCCAAAGCCGATAGCCGTGTAGCCAAACCCAAGACGAGCATGACGGGCAGCAGATGTTCGGCGTAGGTAGCGAGATAGGCCGCAATTTCGGGGTCGACGAACGGCAAGCGATATTCTTCTTCAAAAAGGAAGAAGGTGTTTTCGGACACAGTCAGCAGCCCTTCGACTTTGGTCCGTGCAGAGCTCCAGAAGATTCCGGCAAGCCCACCACGCATGGCAAGCTGCACAACGGCCTGGGGGATTTGGGACATGATTTTTGCAGGTGCAGAAAGTGCACCGGATAGGGTCGAGTTCGTCACTTCATTTCTCCTTCAATAGTCGTGTGTGTGGGGACAATTATTCCGGCAATGGCCAGGTTGATAAAACGGGCAATCAAGGTTTCGGCGGACGGATCGTCCGGATATTCCGAAATTAGGGCGGCAAAAGTTTGCGATTGGGCGAAGTGCTGTAACAACAGTTGGTCATCGGCATGCGCCAACATCTCTGTCACCAGATTGTCCTGTCGCCAGATAATCGCTGTTTCCGTCGCGTCGGGTATCGGCGGCGCTGCATCGGGTTCCAACTGGGAGCGCCAGATCGACAGTGCCGGATTTTCGGAAACGACAACGGTCACCGATGGATGAAGCATTGCTGGAATATCCAGTGCCGCAATGGCCGAAGCTTCGCTGTCGATCCGGAAGTTATCCGTATCAGCGGCATGATAGGCCTGAACGCGGGCAAGCTCGATCCGCGCTACGTCGGTCAGATAGGGATAATCGCTTAGCGGGCTGAACGTGCTCAAGAACGCGGCAAAATCATGCCCATATTCGGTCATGATCGGCGAGCGGGGAGGATGGCGCTCAACGTAAAGGAGAGCAAGCGCGGAAAAATAGTCTTCCCCAACCAGTTTTTCGACGGCGGGAAAGGTTGTGCGCAATGCATTGCGCAGCGTAATCCGAAGATTGTTTCGATACACATTGAAGCGCCCATGCTCGTCCACCGAGGGCAATTCCGGATCGAGCAATGCGTGAGCAAATGACGCTTGCATCACAACACCGCCGTGCACGCCGCACGCTCTAAAATCTGCCGAACCTGATCGGTTTCCCGCAAGAGTTCGGACAAAGGCGGTATGTCATTATCCCGTTCCACGAGGACGGGGCGTATGCCGCCGCGGCTGATGACATGTTCGAGAAGTTCGAAAACCGGTTCGCCGACGGGATCACCATGGCTGTCGATCAGCAATGTCTGCCCTTCGGCATCCTGAATGGCCTCATGCCCTGCCACATGAACTTCGCCGACCAGATCCAGCGCAATGTGCGAGAGCCAGTCCTGCGCAGACCAGTCATGATTATGGCATGATACATAAAGATTGTTCACATCCAGCAGCAGTCCGCAGCCTGTGCTTTGAGCAATTTGCTGCAGGAATTCGGCTTCGTGCCAACTGCTGGCCGAAAACGCGACATAAGTTGACGGATTTTCGAGGAGCATTCGGACACCCAGAAAATCCTGCGCTTCGTTTATGTTAGCAATGACGCGATTGAGCGTGGGCGTATCGTAAACGACGGGCAAAAGGTCGTTGAAATAAACGCCGTCATGGGACGACCATGCCAAATGCTCCGAAAAGCTGGCGGGACTACTGCGGTCGATTAACCTGCGAAGTCGCTGCAGGTGCTCGCGATCAAGTCGCTCTTTGCCGCCGATTGAGAGCCCCACGCCATGTATGGATAGCGGCCAAGCCTCGGCAATCCTGTCCAACAGGATCAGGTTGGGGCCGCCGGCGCTCATAAAATTTTCGGCATGGATCTCGACGAAATCCACAAGCGATGGATCGGCCAAAAGCGCTTCGCAATGCGCGCGCTTAAGGCCGATCCCCACACCCGGGGGCAAACGGCCGGGCCCCGTTGGGGGGATGGGCGCAGACAAGGTAGGATGCACCCCGGACATGGATTAGCGCCGCACTTCTTTGAATTCACTCAGCTGGCCGCGGCCAGTAGGCGAGGTCTTGGACGGCATGGTGAGGCATGTGCCCTTAGGCACCAATGTCCAGGCATTGCCCTGATAGTCGCGCTTTGAGGTGCCTGCGCAAGAGGTGCCTGGGCCAGCAGCACAATCATTGTGTCCGGCAAGCGAGATGCCAAAGCATTTTTCCTGCGGCGGACGTTTTGCAGCTGCCGGACTGGGCGAAAGGCTGACGAGGGCGGTGGCTACAGCGCCCGCGATAAATGCGGAACGGGAGAGGTTCATTTTGAAAATTCCTTCTTCTGGGGTGGACGATCCCGACCGGCGGCGAACAAGCGTCCGCCGCCGTTGGAGGGATCAGTTCAGCGATTCAGGTGTCTTGCCCTTGATCGCAGGCCAATATTCCTTGGCCTTCTCGAGATTACCGGGAATGTCGCGCTGCCAGGCAACCGCGACGTCTGCATTGACGTTCAGGTAGAGCTTGCCATCAACGATTTTCCAGACCGCAGGGTCACCGTCGAGCTTCTTTTCAAGCGCAACGCCCATGGCGCAGAAGCCACCAAATTGCGGCGCGAAGGCGGCGGGATTGGCCTTGAACTTCTTCAAGTTTTCGGCGCTGGCGAAAAAGTAGCTCGCACCCTTATATTTGAAGGTCAGCGTCGGGTTACCCTTGGTGGGTGCGCCAACCGTGAAATAGGCGACCGGGTCGTAGCCGTGCATTGCGATGCCCTGTTCATCGGTGTTTACGGCCGACGTGGAAGTAGGGACCACTGCAAATGCAGGGCTGGACGGGATTGAAGTCGATGCGACGAGCAGGCCAAGAGCGACAAGCACAGCGCGAGTGGTACGATTAGTCATGATAGTGTCTCCAACTTTGGCCGTCGCCGGGTGGGACGGTCATGATGTTTCCCCGGTCTTTCCGGGTGAACCACTATCTAGGGCGAAACGTCGTGCGCATGAATATGCGGAATATGTAATGGATTGATGCGTTAAACGGAATAATGCTAGCTCAATCAATCTGCCCCAGCAGACGCGTATCCGGCTATCAACAAACACGTTCGACGAAGATCAATCTGCCCTCACGCTTCCCGTTCTTGAACTGAGGCACAAATGCTACGAATTCTGCGCGCTTGCACAACAATGCACCAAATTTTTTCGAGCGCTGGTGTTGATATTGTCACAACGCAGAAGAACAAGTGAGCCGAAGCTTGTGCTTTGCCCAAAATTGGTTGTCTCGCTGGAGAACCTATTTGGATATTAACTTTTTGTTAATACGAATTTGTGCGGATTATAGGTAACGTATGATGGAGAACTATTTGTCACTATACAGTTGTAGTGTTTGTCCAGATGCGGAATGCGATCGACTTTCCGCACGACAATCTCTCGATATCGAGAAGTTTAGGCACGATGCTCGTCCGCAAATATAATCTGTGCGTGAGGGTTTAAGCTGTGACATCAAAATACCGATTCAATAGTCGGTATATCCTCTTTCTTCTCCGCTATATAAAAAATCATATTGCACTTTGCTAAGAGATGCACCCGAGCGAAACAGGCTTGGTAATTTTGGATTTGCAATGAACATTCTGCCAAAAGAGGTTGCGTTAGCTTTTCGAGATTCAATCAATTGGCGTGCGGTGGAGACATTAAGATTGTTGTTTGCAATTACCGGACCAGACCAGTTTGATCGTACCATTGCCAGCGTATCGAACTCTAAGAGACCCATATCGATGACATGGGCATAGGCAAGTCCCGTCCCCGTACGTGCGTTACCGATCTTATCGGCGGCTTGAAGAAGCGCTGAAAAAACAGGGGCCGGATCAGCCGGATCCATTCCGTTATAAGGATTTCCGGGCGAAATGCGGAAACCTACACGTTCGGCACCAATGGCATCGGCCATCCGTCCTAAAAGCAGCTCCGCAAAAGCCACCCGTTGCTCAGGTGGACCTCCAAAGGCATCTTCACGATCGTTGCTTGCACAGTTCAGAAACTGGTTAACCAGATAGCCGCTAGCACAATGAAGTTCGATGCCATCAATACCAGCAGCCCGGGCATTACGGGCCGCACTAACAAATTCCTCGGCAACGCGAAAAATATCGTCTTGCGTCATCGTACGCGGCGTGCCGCATGCCTCAGGCACGCCATCGGGGCCGGGGACTTTGTCCGCGCAGGGAATAGCTGACGGGGCAATAATATCGGCTTCATATCCGCGGTTTGCTGGCACGACCACACGACCAACATGCATTAGCTGCATCACGATCTTACCGCCTTCTACATGTACCGCCTCAGCAACCTTTGCCCAGCCATCGACCTGTTCCTGTGTGTAGATGCCAGGTGTCCGCCAATATCCTTTGCCTTCGGGCGAAGGCTGTGTCCCTTCGGTGATTATGAGCCCGGCGCTTGCCCTTTGCCGATAATATTCGACCATGAGGTCGGTCGGAACATCTCCCGGTCCTGCTCGGTCCCGGGTCATCGGGGCCATGAAGATCCGGTTAGCTAGCTCCAGCGCCCCTAATTTCACTGGAGTGAACAAAATGTCATGCATGAGAGAACGTCCTTGACCGTGATTTGCGTAACACTCTATGCAAATAATTACGCAAATCAAGGAAGGAGCGCGGGATGAACTATGGATTCGATGGGAAGGTGGCACTTGTCACTGGCGCAGGCAGCGGCATCGGACGCGCCAGTGCGATCGGTTTCGCTGCCTCGGGAGCGCGCGTTGTCGTTTCCGATGTGAACGAGACGGGCGGCAACGAGACAGTCGAAATCATCCATTCTGCGGGCGGCGTGGCGGTATTTCAGAAGTGTGATGTGTCTGAAGGCGACCAGGTGAAGGCGTTGGTGGCCCGGGCCGTATCGGAATTTGGCAGCCTTGATTTCGCGCACAACAATGCCGGCATCAACTCAATGATGGCGAATGAATATGATGATGAAGTCTGGGGCAAGAGTATCGGTGTCAACCTGACGGGTGTTATGCTTTGCATGCGGGAAGAATCCGAGGTGATGCTCAAGGCGGGTAAAGGTGCAATTGTTAATACCAGTTCGATCAACGGCCTGGTAGGAAATGGAGCGCAGCCGGGTTATGTTGCGACCAAACATGGTGTGGTCGGGTTGACCCGCCATGGCGCGCTCCGCTGGGCGAAGCAAGGGATTCGCGTGAATGCGGTTTGCCCTGGTGTCATCGAAACAGGTATGACCGCTCCACTCGCGGCAAATCCGGAAATGCGCAAGGTCCTCGATGGCATGACTCCCATGGGCCGCATGGGGCGGCCAGAGGAAATTGCGAGCGCAGTGCTATGGCTATGCTCGGATCAGGCGAGTTTTGTAACCGGTCATGCTCTGGCGATCGACGGCGGAGCGACTGCGGTTTAGACTGCACGCAATTCGGTCTTGAGGACCTTGCCGCTGGCATTGCGCGGCAGGTCTTCGACAAAGACAAAGCAGCGCGGGACCTTGTAATTTGCCATATTCTCGCGGCTCCACGCGACTAATGTCGCCTCGGTTGCACTGGCTCCGGGGCGCAGGACGACATAAGCTTTACCGACCTCGCCCATCCGCTCATCGGAAATGCCCACAACCGCGACCATTGCAACAGCGGGATGCGCAGACAGCAGTTTTTCGACTTCGGCAGGGTAGACATTGAACCCGCCCGAAATATAAAGGTCTTTCTTGCGATCGGTGATCCGGACATAGCCATTTGCGTCCATCGTGCCGACATCGCCGGTGTGCAACCAGCCGTCCGCGTCGATGGCCTCGGCGGTTGCATCAGGATCATCTAGATAGCCGAGCATCACTCCCTGGCCCCTAACCAGAATCTCACCTGTCTCGCCACGCGGGACTTCGATTCCGGCTTCATCGGCGATTATGACTTCATTTCCCGGAATGGCCGCTCCGCATGTTTGCGCGATCAAATCGACCGGGTCGCCGGGGCGGCATCCGGTGATGTTGACACACTCGGTCATGCCATAAGCCGTAATGATATCCCGGATGCCTAGCTCGTTCCGGATGCGGTCGACCAAAATGGGCGGGACGGTCGCAGCACCCGTCGTCCCGCCGCGTAACGAAGATGTATCAAAGGGCTTCCTGTCGCGTTCCGACAGAAGCATCTGGAAAATTGTGGGTGGTCCGGGAAGGAAGTTGATGTTCAATCGCTCGATAAGATCGATCGCTTCATGCACTTCGAACTGTGCCATCGGTACCGCGACGGCTCCCGACAGCAGGCAGGCCACCCAGCCCACTTTCATACCGAAACTGTGGAAAAAGGGATTGGCGATCAGGTAACGCTCACCAAAACCAAGGCCGGTGTTGCCGATCCACACTGCACATTGCGGCAGGACTCGGCCATGCGTCATCATCACGCCCTTGGGGCTGCCGGTGGTGCCACTGGTGAATAGGATATCCGAAATTGTGTTAGCATCGATGGTCGCCAGAGCTGCATCGACCGCCCCATCACCCGAACCCTTGCCATCGTCGAGGAAGTTGGGAAAATCGATGTCCATAAATATGGTTTCGGAAAGGTCAGGCAGACTCTCTTCGGCAATCAATGCGCGGTAATCAATGCCGAGAAAGTCGCTGACTGTAAACAGGGTGCGCGCCTTTGTCCGTCGCAAGATATCGCCGGCTTCGCGTCCCTTCAAACGGGTGTTCAAAGTGACGACGGCGGCGCCAATTGTCATGATGGCGATAGCTGCGATGATCCATTCGTGCCGGTTGGGTGCCCAAATTGCAATCCGGTCCCCCGCTTTGGCGCCCCGTGCGATCAGCGAAGATGCGGCTGCTCTCGACAAATTCCAGAGTTCGGCAAAGCTAAGTGTCAAGTCGCCCTCGATAACGGCGGGCGCATGGGGCCATTGGCGTGCGGCTGCCTCGGCAGCATGCGGTATGGTCTGGGGTAGGGGCGACAGCATTATCCGGCCTTCATATTCTCCGGCCCCCAATAGGCGCGCATTTCTACTATTTTGCCTTCATCATTCAGGCGGAAAGTATCAATCACATCTATGACCGTCTTCTGTCCCTGCCACTCGAGTTTGACCGCGAAATCGAACGCGACATAATCCGCGGCACAACGCGGCGTCCCATAAAGCTCAAGCTTCGCACCCGTGGCCATCGAACCTGCATAAAAGGCGCGTATTTCATCATGGCCGCGTTTGATCGCTGTACCGACAGGATCCTCGACCGTAGCATTTGCGTCAAACAGAGCGACGACAGCTTCGGCATCACCCTTAGCGAAAGCATCGACATATCCATTGACGGCTGCGAGTTTTTGTTCGGTGGTTGGCATGTCAGGTCTCCGGAAAATAGCGGCTGATGGTATCGACGACACATGCGGGTTTTTCGCTGCCTTCTATCTCGACCGTCACGCGGACGACTGATTGGATCGCACCTTTGATCTCCTCAATCGAAATGATCTCGCCGACGCCTCTTATGCGGGCACCAACCCTGACGGGCGCCAGAAAGCGCAATCGGTCTGCGCCGACATTCACGGCATGTGCAAAGCCACGCACTTCGATCAATTGCGGCAGAAAATAGTTCACTAAGCTCATGGTAAGATAACCATGTGCGATAGTACCGCCAAAGGGTCCGTCCTTGGCTCGCTCGGCATCAACATGTATCCATTGATGGTCGCCGGTGACGTCGGCAAAGCCGTTTACCCGATCCTGCTCGATCGCAAGCCAGTCGGTAGGGCCCAGAGTGGTCCCTTCGCTTCCGATCAGTGCGGCAGGGGCTTGGAAAATTCTGGTCATGTGCCGAACCTCACGCGCGCTGGCTAGATACCGAGACGATTTCGCCGGTCATATAGGAAGACAGGTCCGAGGCGAGGAAGATCATCACATTCGCGACTTCCCATACTTCGGCAGGCCGACCGAACGCTTCCTTGGCGGATAGTTCGGCAAGCAGGTCGTCGGTCGTCACCTTGGCTAAGAATGCGTGCATCGCAATGGACGGGGCGACGGCGTTGATCCGCACGCCATGTTCGGCGGCCTCAATCGCGGAACAACGGGTAAAGGCCATGACGCCGGCTTTTGCAGCCGCATAATGGGCTTGGCCTTTTTGTGCGCGCCAACCAAGGACGGAAGCATTGTTCACAATAATGCCCGATTTGCGTTCATACATTGCTGGCAGAAAAGCGCGGGTCATGCGAAACACGCTGTTCAATGTCACGTCAAGCACGCGGTTCCATTGATCGTCGTTCATATCCACAACATCGACTTCGCCACCCAGACCGGCATTGTTGATGAGCACGTCGACTTTGCCTAATTCCCGCAGTGCAGCGTCGTGTAGGCCATCGACCTGTTCCTGATTGGTAACATCGCAAACATAGGTGGCGGGTCGTGCGCAACCTGCCTCTGCCGATATCCGGTCTGCAGCCTCGCCGAGCCTGCGTTCATGAAAATCGCTGATCAGGACGGTTGCCCCTTCTTCCGCCGCCCGTTTGGCAACAGCATAGCCGATGCCGGTGCCGGCGGCAGCGGTGACAACAACGGTCTTGCCCTTTAGCAGGTCACGAGGTTGGGGGTAGGCAGGTATCGTCATACGTCTCCTCTCGGCTCCCGCGGCATCCCGAGGCCGCGTTCTGCAATCAGGTTACGCTGGATCTGGTTGGTGCCGCCATAAATGGTGTCGGCGCGGGAATAGAGGAAAAGGTTGGGGAGCACTGACCATTCATATTCGGCTTTATCGGTAACTTCGCCTGCTTGGCCCAGCACATCCATCGCCAATTCACCGAGATTACGGCGCCATGTCGCCCACTGGATTTTATAGGTAAGCGCGGCCCCATCGACCTTTGAATGGTCGGTGTTGGAAAGCATTCGCAGCGCGCCGTAACGCATCAGCTTCAATCCGATTTCCGCCTTGGCCAAGCGCTGGCGGATTAAAGGATTGGTTGCCGCCCCATTCGCTTTCGCAGCCGTAATGATGGCGTCCAGCTCGTTGCGGAACGCCATTTGCTGACCCAGTGTGGAAACCCCACGCTCGAAAGCGAGCAGCCCCATGGCAATCCGCCACCCGTCACCCACAGCACCGATCAAGCTATCTTCGGGACAAGTCGCGTCGGTGAAGAAAGTTTCGTTGAATTCGGCATCCCCGTTGATTTGCTTGATCGGGCGGATTTCAACACCCGGTTGGTCGATGGGCATCATCAGGAAGGTAAGGCCCTTGGGCCCTTTCGAGCCTTCCTCGGTGCGAGTAACAACAAAAATCCAGTCTGAAATATGCGCCAGGCTTGTCCATATTTTCTGGCCGTTTACGATCCAGGATCCGTTTTCGAGCCGACCTTTAGTACGAACGCTCGCGAGGTCAGATCCAGCACCGGGTTCGGAAAAACCCTGGCAGAAGATTGTGTTACCGGCAGCGATATCGGGCAGGAAACGCTTCTTCTGTTCCTCTGTCCCGAAAGTCAGGATTGTGGGACCAGCCAGTTCGATGCCGATATGATTGACCCGGCCAGGAACTCCCGCGCGCGCATATTCTTCGGCAAAAATAACCTGTTCGGCAAGGCTCGCGCTACGTCCGCCCCACTCTTTGGGCCAGCCGATGCATCCCCATCCGTTTGCGCCCAGATGTTGTTCCCACTCCTTGCGCCGTTCTGCCTTCTCAGTGAGCGTGCTAATGCCCTTTATATCGCGAAATTCACCTGCCATCTGCGCGTTAAGCCAGTCGGCACATTCGGCGCGGAACAACTCTTCTTCTGGAGAGAAGCCCAGTTTCATGCCGCTTCTCCCAAGATCATCGTTGCCACCTGTTCGCGATGGTAGTCGCCGTTGCCCAACATAGTCTGGATAGACCTTGCGCGCTTGAAGTAGAGATGGGCATCATGCTCCCACGTGAAACCGATGCCACCATGCAGTTGGATCATGTTCGATGCGCACATGAAAAAGGTGTCGGCACAATAGCTTTTGGCAGCATGCAACGCTAGCGCCGCCTCGTCTGAGCCTTCATCAACCGCGCAGGCCGCCCAGTACACGGCGGAACGTGCCTGCTCGATCTCGATCACCATGTCGGCGAGGCGATGTTTATAGGCCTGAAACGAACCGATGGGGCGTCCGAACTGGATGCGCTCCTTAGCATAAGCTACCGTTTTATCGAGCGCTGCCTGCGCACCGCCTAAAGCCTCTGCTGCGAGGCAGACCCAGCCACATTCGCGTGCAGTCTGTAACGCTAGCTGCCCCTTTGACATCGGTTCCGCCGTCGCCCGGTCCAATGTAAGTCGCGCGAATGGCCGTGTTTGGTCCATCGTCGTCAGCGCGGTTACCGTTACGCCCGGCGCATCACGCCGGACGATCCATGCGCCCTCGGCATCACCCAACACGAAAAGGTCGGCAGCCGCGCCATGCGCAACAAAATCCACAATGCCTGACAATGTGTTGCCATCTACAGTCAGCATCTCGGTGCCGGCGCATGCGCCAATCAAATCGCCGCTTATAAGGCGGGGCAGTATTTCCTCCCTTTGGGAATCGCTGCCGCCTGCGGCGATCGCATGCGCTGCCATGGCGATGCTTCCAACCAAGGGAATGGCCGCAACTTGTGCACCCGCCGCTTCGGCCACAAGGGCAAATTCCACCATACCAAGGCCTGCGCCACCATAGGCTTCGGGCAGTGCGACTCCGCCAAGGCCCAACTCGCCACAAAAGGACTGCCACAGTGCACGATCGATGCCGTCACCCGCCATTGCCTTGCGCGTATGCTCGGAAGTTGCGCTTTCGGCGAAAAAGGCGCGTGCGGTCTCACCGATCATCGCCTGTTCTTCGGTGAACACAAATTCCATTATGCCGTACCCCACACTTTGCGCGGAGGTGTCCGGGCGGTCAGCAGCTTTTCAACCGCTTCGCCAACATCCCACGGATTCCATCGGGCGCCGGCATCGACCATCGGGCCTTCGCGCCACCCATCCTCAAGCATGATCTTGCCGCCTTCGAGTTCGAACACACAGCCCGTTACGTCCGCGCTTTGCGCGCTCCCTAACCAAACTACTGTCGGGGCAACGTTGGCAGGGTCCATGACATCGAAACTATGTCCTTCGGTCGCCATTTTTTCCGCAAAGGCCTGTTCGGTCATTCGTGTGCGGGCAGAGGGGGCGAGGGCGTTGGCGGTGATGCCGTACCGGCCTAGCTCTGCCGCCTGCACTAAGGTGAGCGAGGCGATGCCACCTTTCGCTGTCGAATAAGCCGCCTGCGCAATACTGCCCTGAAGTCCCGCCCCCGAAGAGGTATTGATTATCCTCGCGTCGGGATTTGAGCCCGCCTTTTGTTTTTCACGCCAATAGTTCACGGCGTGGCGCGACAGGCAGAAATGTCCACGAAGATGGACATGCATCGTCGCGTCCCATTCCTCCAATGTCGCCGAAACAAACATGCGATCGCGGACGATTCCGGCATTGTTGACGATCACATGCAGGTCACCAAAAGCCTCCAATGCGCTGTCCACGATGCGTTTTGCCGCATCCCAATCTGTGATGTCTTCATAATTGGCGATCGCCTTGCCGCCCGACGCCTTGATCTCCTCGACCACCGCATCCGCAGCGCTTGTGTCCCGCCCTTCGCCCGAAAGCGATGTGCCAATGTCGTTCACGACCACATTCGCCCCCTCAGCCCCGAAGGCAAGCGCATAAGCCCGTCCGAGCCCGCGCGCGGCGCCAGTGACGATTACAGTTCTTCCGTCGCAGATTCCCATTACAACCTCTCGATAATCGTCACATTGGCCTGACCGCCGCCTTCGCACATGGTTTGCAGACCATAACGCCCGCCTGTGCGTTCAAGCGCTCCGAGTAGAGTTGTCATCAAACGTGCGCCTGTTCCGCCAAGCGGGTGTCCCAACGCAATAGCGCCGCCTTGCACATTGACCTTCTCATGCGGAATGCCGAGTTCCTTCATCCAAGCCATAGGCACAGAAGCAAAGGCCTCGTTGCATTCAAACAGATCAATATCCTCGACTGTCATGCCTGCCTTCTTGAGCGCATATTGCGTCGCAGGGATCGGTGCCGTCAGCATCCACACCGGATCATCTGCACGGACCGAAATGTGATGGATGCGTGCCCGTGGTTTCAGGCCATGATCCTTCACCGCCTGCTCGCTGGCAATCAGCAGGGCAGCTGCCCCATCGCAATTCTGACTTGCTACCCCTGCGGTTATGACGCCGCCTTCCTGCACGGTCCGGAGGCTGGCAAGGCCTTCCAGCGTGGTTTGTGGGCGGATGGTTTCATCACGGTCTAGCCCTGCTAGAGGCGACACTTCGGCATCAAACCAGCCATTGTCCCATGCGGCCTGAGCCCGCAGGTGCGAGGCGAGGGCAAACTCTTCCATCGCTTCGCGGCTGATGCCCCACTTGGCTGCAATCATTTCAGCGGAATTGATCTGGTTTAATAGACCGTCGCCATATCGCGCGACCCATCCAGGCGAGGTGTTGAACGGGTTGGAGAACCCATAGGGTTCGGCGGCTAGCATGGCCGCCGAAATCGGAATGGCATTCATTGCCTGCGATCCGCCCGCAACAACAAGGTCCTGTGTCCCGCTCATTACCCCTTGGGCGGCGAAGTGTACGGCTTGTTGGCTCGATCCGCATTGTCGGTCGATCGTTGTTCCCGGGACATGTTGGGGCAGCCCGGCAACGAGCCAGACCGTGCGGCCGATATCGCCAGCTTGAGGGCCGATAGTGTCGCAACACCCCCAGACGACGTCGTCGACTGCGCCCGCATCTATCCCCGTGCGTTCGACCAGCGCCTTGATCGGGGCAGCGCCCAGGTCGGCGGGGTGCAATTCGGCAAGCGTTCCTTTCTTGCGTCCAATCGGGGTTCGTACAGCATCAATGATATAGGCTTCAGCCATCTTGTTTCCTCATGCAAATGTATGTTCCGGGCCGATCGGGAATGATCCGCCAAGCACGGCTTCGTCGAGCCGCTTATAATGATAGGAACGGTCACCCCATCCGCCGACTAGTGCCCATGTCCGCTTCATCCAAAAATGGAGATCAACTTCATAGGTGTAACCCATGGCGCCATGCACCTGGATGGCGGTTTCGGCGGTCAGCATCGCGGCATCGCTTGCCGCGATCTTTGCGTGGCTTACATGAACCGGCGCGGTTTCCAGGCCGTCCTGCATTGCAGCTGCAGCCCTCCAAACTACGGGCTTTGCAAACTCGACAGCAACGGCGCAACTGGCGAGCTGGTGCTTGAGAGCCTGGAACGCCCCTACGGGCTGCCCGAACTGCGTGCGTATCTTGGCATATTCAACGGCCTGTTCGAGCATTGCGTCTGCCAGACCCAATAGCTGTGCCGCATTCATCAGTGCACCCAGATTGAGCAAACGGTCGTCGTTACTCCCACTTGCCGGGAACATTGCGAGGTTGCGTAAAGGGTCGACACTTGTTTGTGGTTTGCCTTCGCCATCTGCGACCCATGGATTTAGAACATGCGGCAGGGCGACCTTGTGATCGCCTGCGGCAATCGCAGATAATTTATCGGTTTCGCCTTTCGCAATGAGCCATGGCACCGCCACAAATGCCGTATCGACCAAGGGCTCGGCGAGGCAAACCCGTCCGCATTCGGCAGCAATCAGCGCGGCTTCGACAATTCCCATTCCCAAGCCACCATGGGCCTCGGGAACACACAGACCAGTAAGGCCCATATCCACTAACCCTTGCCAGATATCGGGATCGCGATTGCCCTCGACATCAAGCCGTCGCAAAACTTCAGGGCCGTGGGTGCCGCCGAAATAATCGCGGATCGATTCGACAAGTATCAACTGGTCTTCTGTAAAGCGGAAGTCCATCAGCCTGCTCCTACACGCGGCAGGCCAAGAAGCCGTTCAGCAACGATGTTGCGCTGTACTTCGTTCGATCCTGCATAGATCGGGCCGGATAGAGAAAAGATATAGCCTTCGAGCCATTGGTTGATCTGGCCATTTCCAAAACGCTTCAATTCGGCATGTGCGCCGAGTAACAGCATGGCTGTACGATGCATGGACCGATCAAGTTCGGACCAGAAAATCTTATTGAGGCTCGCCTCGGCGCCAATCTTGCCCCCGCCCATGATTTTCGAAGCTACCGCATAGGTATTATAGGCGTAGGCCTGCGCCGCCCCCCAAGCCTGAACTACCGCCTCGCGCGCCGCGGGGGAAGCTTCGGCTTCATGCATCCGGTAAAGCTCGACAAGTCTTTTCGCGGTTGCCTGGAACCGGCCGGGCGACCGCAGCATCAATCCGCGCTCGAAACCAGCGGTCGCCATCGCGACATTCCAGCCTTCACCTTCTCCGGCGAGACAATTCTCTATAGGCACGCGCACTTCATCAAAGAAGAGCTCCGCAAATCCGGTTTCGCCGTGAAGCTGCCGGATCGGCCGGCGGGTGATGCCAGGTGTGTTGAGATCAAATAATATAAAGGTCAGCCCCTTGTGACGCTTGCTGTCTGGGTCCGTGCGGAAAATACCAAAGCCCCAATCGGCAAAGGCTGCGCGGCTGCTCCATGTCTTTTGTCCGGTTATGACATAATGGTCCCCGTCCCGGATGGCTTTTGAGGATATGGCGGCCATATCGCTGCCCGCGCCGGGCTCGGACCAAGCTTGCGCCCAGATCACTTCGCCCTTGGCCATAGGGGTAAGGAAACGCCGCTTTTGGTCGTCGGTCCCAAATTCCATGATGGTCGGGCCAAGCAGGAATATGCCATTCTGGTTGGCTCGGTTGGGGCCTCCAGCACGAAAATACTCTTCTTCGAAAATCAACCATTGGATCAAGTCGAGGCCGCGACCGCCAAATTCTTCGGGCCAGGTAACCATGCCCCAATTGCCGGACGCCAGCGTACGTTCCCACTCGACATGCTGGTCAAAACCTTCTCTGCATTCAAGCGTGACGAGCGGCTCCTTGGGAACATGTGCCTCCATCCACGCCCTGACTTCAGCACGGAATGTTTCCTGCTCTGGTGTGAAGTGGAGATGCATCAGAATTCAGCCGCCTTGCCGGTTTCCACAAAGGCGTCGCGCGATTTCTGGCTATCCTCGTGCATGTACATTTCAAGCGTGAAACCTTGTTCCCAGCGATAGCCGCGATCGACATCGCGCGGTTCAAGGCCATTCAGTGCTTCTTTGGCGATGACGAGTGCCTTGCGCGACTTTGAGGCGATAATGGTACAGAAGTCGCGAGCTTCTTTCTCAAGATCATCGCGCGGTACGATCTTTTCAACCGCACCCAAGCGATAGGCTTCCTGAGCGGGAATATTACCTCCGGTAAAAAAGGCGGCCCGCACCTTGTGCAGCGGCAACATACGCGAAAGATGGCTCGCCCCACCCATGGCCCCGCGATCAACTTCGGGCAGACTGAAATAGGCATCGTCTGCTGCAATGATCGTGTCGCTCGCCCCGCAAATTCCGATGCCGCCGCCAATGACGAATTTGTGTACCGCGGAAACCACCGGCACTTCTGCATCACGGATGGCCTTGAAAGTCAGATAATTGCCGCGGTTGAGAATAGTGATGCGTTCGGGATGTGCCTGCATCTCCTTGATGTCGACACCGCCACAAAAGCCTCGGCCTTCTGCGCGGATCAAGATGCAATTGACATCCGGGTTGCGACCGGCATCCGCAATGATTCCCGGTATCGACATCCAGGTATCGCTGTCGAATGCGTTGACAGGCGGGACGTCGAAGACAATCTCCGCAATCCGCTCCTTCACGTTGCAGCTTATCGGCATTTTTCTCTCCTAAGCCTGAAGGGTTTGCATCGCGGCGATACGTGTCGCCGCGTCTGTTTCGATTTGGGCGAGCAACTCGGTGCAGCTTGGCAGATCTTGCAATCGGCCGGCGACGACGCCAGTTGCCATTAGGCCGTTCTCTGCATCACCCGATACTACCGCGCGCTGGATCATCATCGGTGCGGCTGCGGCCATCATCGCTTGCGCAAGCGGCATCTCGCCGTGGCTTGTCATGGCTTTTGCCGTGCGGATGACATCGCCCCAACCCATGCCGGTTTGGCGTTTCATTTGCATGCCTGCTTCCACAGCGCGGGCCCACATAGCGATCGTTCCGGAACCTTCTATCCGTTTGAGCAACGGATTAAGGATCATGCGTTGCGGGATGCCGTCGACCTTGGTTGAAACCGCAATGTCGCTGGTACCGGCTTTGATATAAGCCGATTTGGGTGCCGCCGGTACCGGGCTTTCCGCCGTCATCAGAAAGCGTGTTCCCATCGCGATACCAACCGCCCCATAACCCAGGGCCGCTGCCAGCCCACGTCCGTCGGCAAAGCCCCCTGCAGCTACTACTGGTATCTTCACCGCATCAAGCACCTGGGGCAGCAGCACTGTCGTCGGGACCGAACCTGTATGGCCGCCGCCTTCGCCACCCTGCACAGTGACCATGTCACAGCCCAATTCCTCCATCTTTTGCGCGTGCTTGACCGCGCCGATGGTCGGGATGCACAAAATTCCGGCGTCCTTGAATCGACCGATCATTTTCGCATCGGGGCCACGCCCGAAACTAACGGCGCGAATGCGATCCCTGTTGGCAAGAATGATATCGACGATTTCTGCGGCGCCCGGCTGGAAGCTATGGAAATTCACACCGAAAGCGTGTTGTGTCATGTCCCTGAGCCGTGCGATTTCTGCAGCCGCTTCCTTGGGGCTCATGACTGCCGCCGCCAAAAATCCGAATGCGCCCGCATTACTCGTCGCCGCAACGAGCGCGGGCTTGGCGATCCATCCCATTGCGGTCTGGATAACAGGGATGCGGCAGCCAAGTGCTTCAGTTAGCGGCGTGTTTAGCAAGGTCAGCCCGATGTCTTTTTGTTCGCAGCCGCAGCGGATTTACCGCTAACGCCACCAATGGAGTCACCGGTCACCAGGTCATTCTGGGCGTGTGCGAAGTGGTGCATGTGGAACACCGCATCCATAGCAGAGCGCTTGCCCCGCAGTTCCTCGACGTGGTTCACGGCCTGTTTGGTGAGCCAGTTGCCAAGTCGCGAGCCCGCCGCAAGCTTGTTCGCCCAAGCCGCAGTCGCTTCTTTCAGCTGCTCGCGCGGTACGACCTTATTGACCATACCAAATTGCTCGGCACGCGCAGCGGGCATGCGTTCGCCCAGCAGTAGAAATTCTTTGGCAACGCGCGGGGGCAGTTCATAAGCATGTGCAAAATACTCCACCCCGGGAATTCCCATCAGCGGAACGACCGGGTCCTGGAAAAAGGCGTCTTCGCTGGCGACAATCAAGTCGCATATCCATGCAAGCATGAGCCCGCCTGCGATGCACGCACCTTGCACCATTGCGATGGTCGGCTTGGGGATGTCACGCCAACGGCGGCACATGCCAAGATACTGCTCCTGTTCGCGCGTGTAGAGCAATTCCGCTGCCGGCTTATTGGTATGCGGCGCAATCATAAGTCTTTTGTCGAATTCGAAATGCAGGTCGCGGCCAGGTGTGCCGATGTCGTGTCCGGCGCTGAAATGCTTGCCTAGACCACCCAATACGATGCACTTGACCGTGTCGTCGTTGACCGCGCGCTGGAAAGCGTCATCGAGCGCATAGGTCATCTGGCCATTTTGTGCATTGTTGAACGTCGGCCGGTTCATCATGATCCAAGCAACACCGTCGGCTGCCTCGTACAGGACCGGTTCGTCGGTTTCATAGTCGATTTCGATTTTTTTTGGTTGAACCAGATCGCTCATCCCATGCTCCTATGTGCCGGAGGATTATCCTTGATGACGCTTGTTCGAATATTGTGCGGATCAAGCCTGTTGATGATTTCGAGTTGTTCGGCAGTGGGTAGGGGCGTCTCTCCTTGAACGGCATCCACAAGCGTAAAGCCTGTGGCCGACTGGACGTCGTCAAAGGTCACGCCGGGATGCAAGGAAACTACCCGAACAGCATTATCCATCCCGCCAAAATCCATCACACACAGGTTTGTAACGATCAGCCGCAGGTCTACGGCTGTATAATTGCCGCCGGCAATCCGTTTTGCAGGATTATAGCCAACCCCCGACACCATATCGACCTCGCCTTCGACAAAGACACGTGGTCCGTGTGCGGGGAAGAAGAAACTGTTCGGGTGATAAATGGTGTTCCCGGGAAATCCGCGTACACCCAACATCTGGGTTTTCGGCTGCTTATGGGTCCCACCCATCTGTGAAAGATTGATCTGGCCAAAACGGTCAATTTGCGTGGGCGTTACCATCGCATGACGACGTCCTGTCCACACCGCGCTGTCGAAAAAGCGCGAGAAGGGAAGGTAGCCAGCCGGCTTGCGATCGTCATAGCCACGCGGTCCGAGAGGTACGGGATCTTCCACCAAATAGGCTTCGCCATCGGTCATCATCAGTTCGGCACTGTGGGTCAGCTTTGCGAGGCCAGCGGCTAGGCGCGGAACCGGGCCTACTCCCGTTGCGATAATTTCGCCATTGCCGCGAAACGCTTCTGAGCAGGCCACGATGCAGAGTTCAGCAAGCGTCGCCATCAGTAAATCGCCAGCGGGGTTTGCATTACCGCTTCCTTTCCGCCGATCCCGGCCAAATAATCCGCTTCGCTTGCGCCTACAAACCGGTCTGAAACCTCCAGCCAGTTACCCGGTTCGCGCGCCGCATCGGCATAGGCCTTGAAGGCTTTCATGTCGGGGCCGTAGAGCGGTGGCATTGAGCTTGGATGTGCACCTCCCGCGATTTCAACGACGCCAGTGACGAAGCATCTTTCGAAAATGTTCGCCTGTGCCTGCTCAGGATAATGGTCTTCCATACGGTCGACCAGCTCCTCACAGCTTACAAAAGTCTTCGACGCGGCTTTTGCAAACCATTCGTCATAATAAACGTCGGCACCAAATAAATGGACGTTTCCGCGCCAGTCGCTGCGGTTCACGTGCAGCAATGCGGCGTCGAGCTTTAACGCAGGCATTGCAATCAGTATTTCGCCATCCGCATAAGGGGATTGAACGGTTTTCAAACCGCCTAGTTCGGCCAGATCGGTTCCAAGACCAACCCTCGTCGGCAAAAAAGGCAGGTCGAAAGCCGCGGCCTTGAGGCCCCATTGGAACATGCCTTCGTCGAGTTCGAGCACTTCTACCTGTCCTGCTTCGCGCGCTTTGCGAAACCAAGGCTCCAGCGGAATTGCGTCGAGAGACACGAAAGCAAATACCAGTTTTTTCACCTTGCCCGCTGCGCACAGCATGCCAACATCAGCACCGCCATAAGCGACAATCGTCAGGTCTTTAAGGTCGGAGCGGATTATTTCACGCACCAGTGCCATTGGTTTGCGGCGCGGGCCCCAGCCGCCGATACCGATCGTCATCCCGTCCGAAAGCTGCGCGACCATTTCGGCCGAACTCATGCGTTTATCGAGCATTGTCATTCCGCGGCCTGCGCTTGCTGTTCTTTCATCGCCTTTTGCCAGGCCCATTCATGGCCCCAAATACTGATGCCCTTATGCTGGGTCACCTGCCAGTTCGCCGGATCGATCACGAGGCTGTCACAGCCCAGCTCAAGATCGAAACCGGACGGCGTCTGAACATAGAAGCCCACGGTTTGATCATTGAAATGCTGGCCAAAAGTCGCGGACTCGGCGTAACCAAATTGCTTCATTCGATCATGTGCTTTGCCCACCTCGACCAGGTTCGGATATTCCAGCATGATATGGACCGCGCCCGAGGGCGGTATCGGCCCTTCGCCGAATGCGATGCTATGATGTCGCCCATTGTCGGCGTGAAGGAATGCGAAATGCATAGGCGGCGCTTCCGGACCCATCAAATGGAAGGCGGGCATGTCGGTTTCATGAAAGCCGACGACGTCGCGATGAAAGGCCAGAACTTCCTGAAAATTGGGTGCAGAAAACACCGCATGTCCCATTCCCATTTCCCCGGTGACAAAGTTCGGTACCCCAATTGGAGAAATGAACGGCGTATCTGCGCGGCTATCGCCATGGAAAAACTCCAGGCCATTTCCTGCAGGATCGCTAGTCCGGAAACCGGCCGCAACACCGCGCAAGATGCAATCTTGTGCCGAAAAGTCGTCGACCGGACGCCCGGAGGCGCGGATAGCGGCCGCCAGCGTTTCAAGCGCGCTGCCATCGCTCACTTCATAACCGGCTGCCTTGAACCAGTCCCGCGTCGATCGTTCAATCCTGAACCGGAACGGCCTTTGGTCGATCCTGTATAATGCAGCGCCGTCCGCGGCATCGCGTGCACGCATCACTCCAGCGATTTGCGTCAGGAAATGGTCCCACTTTTCAGGTTGCACAGTTTCAATGATTACATAGCTAAGCGCCTTAACCCCCATCGCTCAGCCTCCTTTCACAAGATCTAGAAAATAAGGGCGTTCGCCACCGCCATCGACTTGCAGGCGCGCGCCGCTGACCCATTGGGCGAGATCGGAACATAACCAAAGAACGGCACCGGCAATGTCATCACCGGTTCCCATTCTGCCCAGCGGCATTGATGCACCTACCTTCGCCTGCGCCTCGGCATCGCCATAGGTCGCATCGGCGTTCTCGGTCGTCATCAGGCCTGCGATGATGGCATTGACCCGAATTTGGTCTTGGCCCCATTCCTGAGCAAGGCTTTGCGTAAGATTGAGAAGGCCTGCCTTCGAGGCTCCATAAATTGCGGTGCCAGGCGATGGCCGCGCACCCGACACGCTCGCGATATTCACAATGCTGCCGGTTCCGCCCTTTACCATGTGGGGATAGACGGCCTGTGCAAGGTAAAGCGGGGCAAGAAAGTTGAGTTTGACAAGCGCATCAACAAACCGGGGCGATGCAGTGGCCGCATCGTGCGCAGGTGATCCGCCCGCATTGTTGATCAAGATGTCGATTCGGCCATGCTCTGCTGCAACCGAGTCGACAAAAGCCTTTGCCTGTTCGGGATCGCGAATGTCGCAACTGGAAAAACTGACTTGGTCTGGCAAAGAATCGGGAGCATTTCTGCCGCAAACCGCGACGTTGCAGCCCGCTTCGACAAGCCGTGCAGCTATGACGCGGCCAAGCCCACGGGTGCCGCCTGTAACAATGGCTACCTGCCCGGATAAGTCGATCCTCGATTTCATCATATCTGACATGTCATTTTTACTCGTATCGAAAGCGAAAGCGCTTTTCAATTGACGATTTGCGTATTTAATGACAAAAAAATTTACGAATGTCGCGTCTCAATATGGTTTGAGTCGCCAAACCTCGGGAGAAACGCAAATGGCAACCGTTGTCGCCATGCAGGGCCGACCCGGCCCGATTCCTTCAGCCGACGAGCTGGTAGCTCGTGCAAAGGCCATGATTCCGACGCTGAAGTCACGTGCCAAACAATGCACGGCGCAGCGTAATGTGCCGAAAGAGACGATCGCTGAAATGCAGGAGGCCGGCTTTTTTCGTATCCTGCAACCCAAGCGTTGGGGCGGGTATGAAATGCACCCGAATGTATTTTTCGATGTGCAGAAGGCCCTCGCTGAAGGATGTATGTCGACCGGCTGGATGTATGGCGTCCTCGGTTGCCACCCTTATGAATTGGCGCTGTTCCATGACGAAGCGCAGCAGGAAGTCTGGGGAACCGACCCTTCCATGCTGGTCGCCTCGACCTATCAGCCTGTGGGCAAGGTAACTCAAGTCGAGGGCGGTTTCCGCCTTTCCGGCCATTGGGGCTTTTCAACAGGATCGGTCCATTGCGGCTGGGTATTGCTCGGCGCACTGGTTTGGCCGGATGATGTTCCGGGCTCCGGACCTCCCGACATGCGGACATTTTTGCTGCCGCGGAGCGACTATACCATTGGTGAAGATGCCTGGCACGTATTCGGTCTTCAGGGTACGGGCAGTCACGACATCATCGTCGATAATGCCTTTGTGCCTGAATATCGCACCCATCGCGCAGTCGATGGCTTTCTGTGCCAAAATCCGGGGCAGGCTGCAAATGACGGACCGCTCTACAAATTGCCTTGGGCGCAGGTTTTTACCCGTTCGGTCTCGACGGCTGCATTTGGAGGGGCGCAGGCCGCAATAAATGCCGGAATGGCAATCATGCAGGATCGTGTTTCGACGAACACCGGCAAGGCATCAAAGGCAGATCCCATACTTCATGCGGCTCTGGCCCGTGCGATTTCGGAAAAGGGCGAAATGGAAACGACGCTGCGCCTGACGTTTGAAGAGCTGATCGGTTATGCCGAGCGTGGGGAACCCATACCGATGCAAAAGCGCGCCTTTTTCACCTACCAATCCAGCAATGTCGTGCGCCGACTTGCAGATCTCGTCGATGACATCGTGAAGCTTCTTGGGGGGCGTGCCATCTATATGACCAGCGACATCATCCAACCATGGCTTGATCTCCATGCCGGTCGTGCGCATGTCGCCAATGACCCGGCCAATCGGACGGCGGACGTGATTGGTACGTTGCTCGGCGAAGAGCCGGCGTTCACATTTCTCTAAGGTTGACCGCTATGGCAGAGCTTTCGACGGCGACCTATTCCGTAGCAGGGGGCTACGATATCCGGATCGCCGAAGCGGGGGCAGGGCCCGTTGTCGTGTTTATCCACGGTAGCGGGCCCGGGGCTTCAGGTGCTTCCAATTTTCGCGACAATTGGCCCGTATTTGTCGAGGCTGGTTATCGGGTCATCCTTCCCGACCTGATCGGCTATGGCGCCTCCTCAAAGCCCGAGGGGATCGATTATACGCTCCAGCTGTTCACAGATACGTTATACGAGGCGTTACAGGCCCATGGCATAAAGAAGGCGACGCTTATCGGTAACTCGCTGGGTGGCGGCGTCGCCATACAAATGACGCTGGATCACCCCGAGATTGCCGAAAAGCTGGTGTTGATGGCACCTGGGTGCATTGAAGAACAGGCCAGCTATTTTACAATGCCCGGCATAGCGAAGATGGTTTCCGGCTTTGGCAGTCCGGATTTCAATTTGGATGAACAGCGTCGTCTTGTATCCAATCTTGTCCACCCCAGCTTTGCGCCGAAAATTCCGGATACACTGGTGCAAGAACGATTTGCAGTCGCGAGAACCCAGCCCAAAGACGTGCTCGCGCGGATGCGGACTCCGAATCTCGGCCCGCTTTTAGGGGAAATATGCCAGCCAATTCTCGTATTATGGGGACTACAGGATGAGTTCTGCCCCGAAAGTGGCGCACGACATTTTCTCAATGCGGGTTGTGATGTGCGTACCATGACATTCAATAATGTTGGTCATTGGGTCCAAGTTGAGCGGGCTGATGAATTCAACCGCCACTCGATTGAGTTCCTGCGTGGCTGATGGCTATCCGTTGATACCCGAAGAGTTGCCCGCCCAGTTTCGCGCGGCGATGCGTCGGCTGGCAGCGTCGGTTTCGATTGTGGTGGCGAAGGGCGATGAGGGACCAGTCGGGATTGCTGCGACGTCGATAACGTCACTGACTGCCGATCCACCCGCCGTGCTTGTTTGCATCAACCGGACAACCAGCCTGCACGCGTTGCTCATTCCGACCGCACCGCTATCGATAAACCTGCTTGCCCGTAACCAGAAAAATGTCTCGGCGGCATTTGGAGGTGGTACTCCAAGGGACGAGCGATTTTCTGTCGGCTCGTGGGTCGAAGGTTCAGGCGGCCTGCCCCAGCTTGAAGACGCGCAGGCCAATCTGGATTGTGTGATTGATGCGATGCTCGCCTACGGAACCCACAGCATTGTGATTGCACGCGTTCTTTCGGCAAAGGTCAGCGCCGGGGTTGATCCACTGATTTACCAGGACGGAGGTTATTTGTGAGTATCCCGACCAAATATGGTTCTGCGCTTTACGCAGCATTGCGGGATCGCCGGACGCTGGCGCCATTGATTGAGCAGGATTCATCACTTTCCGTCGACCATGCTTACGCCATCAGCCTCGAATTCCTTGCCCTACGACGCAAGGATGGCGAACGCGTGGTTGGGAAGAAGATAGGAGTTACATCAAAGGCGGTGCAGGACATGTTGGGAGTGCATCAGCCCGATTTTGGTTTTCTGACCGATTGGATGCACGTCAAGGGCGACATCGATGTCGACGCAAAAGCGCTGATTGCTCCACGAGCCGAGGCCGAGATTGCCTTCGTTTTGAGGGAGGGATTGGCCGGCCCGGGGATAACAGCCGAGCAAGTCATTGCCGCAACTGACTTTATCGCTCCTTGTTTCGAAATCGTGGACAGCCGAATTCGTGATTGGAAAATCTCTATCGTCGATACCATTGCGGACAATGCGAGTTGCGGGGTTTTCATATTAGGCGAAGCAAAAGCCGATCCGCGCGATCATGATTTGCCGTCATTGCATGTAACTGTCAGCAAAAACGGCGCGCCGCTTTCGGAAGGTTATGGCAGCGCTGTGCAGGGCGATCCAGCACAAGCTGTTGCGTGGCTTGCCAATACGCTTGGAGCTTATGGGGTCACACTTGATGCGGGCGATATTATCCTTTCGGGATCGCTCGTGCCTTTGGAGCCAGCGGTCAAAGGTGACCTATTTGAAATGACGTTGCACGGCATAGGGACGTGCAGTGCAAGATTTGTGTAAGGAAAACAGAGTGAAACGCGTCAAAGCGGTAATCATCGGCTCGGGTAATATCGGGACCGACCTGATGATGAAGATGATCAAATATCCACAAAATATGGAACTGGCCGCAGTGGTCGGAATCGATCCCGCGTCCGAAGGGCTCGCGATGGCCCGCGAACATGGGATTGCCACGACGCATGAAGGGATAGAGGGTTTGAAAAAGCTGCCTTGCTATTCCGAAATCGGGATCGCCTTTGATGCGACCAGTGCATATGCGCATAAAGAACATGACGCTGCGCTTCGCGCGGACGGCATACAAGTCGTCGATCTGACACCGGCTGCAATCGGGCCATTTATAGTCCCTCCGGTCAACATGGAGGCGCATCTTGACCAGCCCAATGTCAACATGGTCACATGCGGTGGACAGGCAACTATCCCGATGGTCGCTGCGGTCGCCAGGGTATCCGACAAGGTACATTATGCCGAAATCGTTGCTTCGGTTTCGTCACGATCAGCAGGGCCCGGAACACGCGCCAATATCGATGAGTTCACGCGCACCACCGCGCGGGCGATCGAAGTGGTAGGTGGCGCGTCCAAGGGTAAGGCTATCATCATCCTCAATCCGGCCGAACCGCCGATGATCATGCGCGATACGGTTTTCACGCTTTCCGAAGGCGCCGACGAGGAGGCTATCCGCGCCTCAGTGAGGGAGATGGTTGCCGAGGTGCAGAAATATGTGCCCGGATACCGACTGAAACAGGACGTCCAGTTTGAACGGTTTGGTGACAATAATCCGCTCAAAATTCCTGGCCTAGGCGAATTTTGTGGGATCAAGTCGATGATCATGCTCGAGGTCGAGGGCGCAGGTGATTATCTTCCGCCCTATTCCGGTAATCTCGATATCATGACGGCGGCTGCAAAAGCCACGGGCGAGTTGCTCGCGGCGCGTCGTATGGATGCAAAGGGACAGGCGGCATGAGAACGCACTTCAACGTCGAAGCCGGCGACAAATTGTACATTCAGGACGTCACCCTTCGCGACGGAATGCACGCCATCCGGCACATGTATGGCATTGATCATGTCAGGGCCATTGCCAAAGCGCTTGATGAAGCAGGTGTCGACGCAATCGAGGTTGCACATGGCGATGGCCTGAACGGCCTCAGTTTCAACTATGGCTTCGGGGCACATACCGATTGGGAATGGTTGGAAGCCGTTGCCGATGTACTCACGCAAAGCGTGCTCACAACCCTAATCCTTCCGGGTGTTGGCACCGTTGACGAACTACGCCGCGCTTATGATCTTGGCGTGCGATCGGTTCGCGTTGCGACGCATTGCACCGAGGCTGATGTTTCGAAACAGCATATCGGTATAGCCCGGGATCTCGGCATGGACGTCTCCGGCTTCCTTATGATGAGCCATATGATCGAGCCGGAACAACTTGCTGCGCAGGCCTTGTTGATGGAGAGCTATGGCGTGCAGTGTGTGTATGTGACCGATAGTGGTGGCGCGCTCGACATGGATGGGGTGCGCGCGCGTTTTGAAGCCTATGATCGCGTACTTAAGCCGGAGACCCAGCGCGGCATGCACGCACATCACAATCTCTCACTTGGCACAGCGAACAGCATCGTCGCCGCGCAATGCGGGGCGGTGCGCATCGATGCCAGCCTCGCCGGCATGGGCGCTGGGGCTGGTAATGCACCGCTTGAGGTTTTTATCGCGGCTGTCGACCGCAAGGGCTGGAACCATGGATGTGACGTGATGAAGCTGATGGACGCGGCAGAAGATCTGGTGCGTCCATTGCAAGACCGGCCTGTCCGGGTCGATCGCGAAACGCTTAGTCTTGGTTACGCGGGTGTTTATTCAAGCTTTCTACGACACGCAGAAAAGGCCGCAAACGACTATGGCCTCGATACCCGAGAGATTCTGGTAGAACTTGGTCGGCGAAAAATGGTTGGCGGTCAGGAAGACATGATCGTTGACGTTGCCCTCGACTTGTTGAAGGCGCGCAATGGCTGAAATCTCGTTGCACAAACCCTATCCGGTCAATGAAGTGGCTGCATGGGACTATGAAACCGATGTCGCTATTATAGGGTTCGGCGCGACCGGGGCCTGCGCAGCAATCGAGGCGGCAGACGCAGGTGCAAAGGTCATGCTGTTCGAAAGAAATTCCGGAAGCGGCGGTGCATCCGGGCTTTCGGGTGGGGAAATATATGTTGGCGGCAATGGCGGCACCGATGCCCAGCGCGCAGCCGGATTTGAAGACAGTACCGAAGATTTCATCGCCTATCTGAAAGCCGCTGGCGGGCCGTGTGTCGATGAAGCCAAATGTGAGCATTACGGGCGGGAGGCGCTGAACCACTATGCCTGGCTCAAGTCACAAGGTGTGCCCTATCGAGGTAATTACCTTCCGGGAAAGCATATTGAGCCAACCGACGATTCGACGCTTATTTGGTCTGGCAGCGAAGCAGCCGCGCCATTTTGCGACATAGCCAAGCCGGCCCCACGGGGCCATGTTATACAACATATGGGTTGGGGCGGCGGCCGCCCGCTGGTCGATGTGTTGGAAGCATCGGCGCGTTCGAAAGGCGTCGAAATTGTTTCCGATGCGCGCGCACTGGCACTGATATGCGATGGTGATCATATTGTCGGCCTGGTGGTTCGGATCGATGGGCAGAGCCGTTTTGTAAAGGCAAGAAGGGGTGTCGTTCTGGCGACCGGCGGCTTTGTGATGAATGAAGCAATGCGCCGTAAATATTGCCCTGAAACATTTCGTATCAATGACCCCATTGGTGACAAGGATGACGGGTCGGGGATCGAACTGGGCGTCGGCGCGGGTGGCGATGCGATCCATATGGAGCAGTTCTTCACCACCTGTCCGTGGACGATGCCCGAAAGCCATGCTTATGGCGTCTTTGTGAATGCGCAGGGTCAGCGTTTCATCAACGAGGACTGCTATCACGGCCGGGTCAGCCGTTGTGCCGTGGATCAGCCGGGGGGCAAGGTTTACCTTCTGCTCGACGTGGCCCATTTCGTCCAGCCTATGGATTTTGCCCGGATCGACATCGCCGGAACAGGGGATCGTTGGGAAGAAGTCGAAGCCGAATTGGGAATGCCGGCAAATACGCTTGCGACAACCATGGCTGTTTACAACGCCCATGCGAAGGAAGGTCGCGACCCGCTGTTCGACAAGAAGCCGCCCATCCTGAAACCGCTGGATCAAGGGCCGTTCGTTGCACTCGAACTCAATTTCCAGACGAGCTACTTCAGCTTTTTCACACTTGGAGGATTGCGCACATCTGCCCATGCGGAGGTACTCGACAGAAGTGGAAAACCGATTCCCGGCCTTTTCGCGGCCGGACGCTGTACCAGTGGGCTGCCGGCATGGGGGCACGGGTATAGTTCCGGCCTGAGCCTTGCCGATTGCACTTTTTTCGGGCGGCAAGCAGGTCTGGGAGCGGCGCGGGGATGACAAAGGACCTGTTTGTCGATGCTCTTTTGCAAAATGCGCGCGAACAGACAGGATTGGATGATTTCGGCGACGAATGGTTCATCTTCTATCTGCGAAAGTTGGTGGAGCATGTGAACCGGGATGCCGGGCTCTTGTCGCCAGAAAGCAGCGCGGGCGCACGCATTCAGGGCGCACTTTGTGACCGGCTCATGCTGGAACAGTATTTCAAGGATCATCCAGATGCGGCAAATGAGAAAGTTGAGCTTGCCTGCGCGATAATCGGACTACCGCGAACCGGGTCAACTATGGTGCATCGGCTTTTGGCATCATCTTCCAAACTCACCGCACTCTGGTGGTGGGAAACCGCATTTCCCTTGCCCTTCCCGGCTGAAGCTCTGACTGATCCTGCACTAAGGCAGCAGGCCGCAAAGAATATGGTCGACTGGCTTCTTACGGAGTGGCCTGATTTTGAAAGCATCGATCCCATGGACGCCATGGCGATTAACGAGGAAGTGGTCCTGCTTGATCGTACCTTCCTGTCGACCACCTATGATTCTATGATGCCGATCCACGCCTATGGCCATTGGCAAGCTGAACAGGATCATGAACCGGCGATCCGCGACCTTTATCGTTTTATGCAAGCGATACAGCATCAAAGAGTGGCGCGAGGAGAGGTGCGGCGACCATGGGTTTTTAAGACTCCGCATTATGTGCTGGGCGCACTGAACGGTCTTCTGAAAGTCTGGCCTGACGTCAAATTGGTGATGACACACCGTAACGTTGCGCAGGTGTTGCCAAGCTACTGCAGCATGTGTGCGTCTTTATCGATCAATAGTTCAAAAAATTACCACAAGGAAGAACAAGGCGCGCACTGGACGAAACGGTTCCGCGACGGCCTCGCCCGGCTTGAAAGCGTCCGTCGTCATTTGCCGAACGGCCAGATTATCGATGTGCGGTACGAAGATACAGTAAGCGACCCGCTGGGTACCGGAATGCGTCTGTTCAGGGCGCTCGGAGTCGATGCTGATGATGAAGACCAGAAAGCGATGCAACGCTCCATTCACGAAAATTCCCGCGAAGCGCGCCCTGTGCACAAATATTCCGCCGCCGACTTCGGATTGACCGGCGAGGGGATCAGTTCCGATTTTGCGGACTATCACGATAAATATCTCACATAAAAGTAACTGGGAAGAAGAGGCTGCAATGATCCTGAAAGACAAGGTTGTGATCGTCACCGGGGCAGGGCCGGGCATGGGCCAAGCGCTATGCAAAGGGGCGGCGGCGGAAGGCGCAAAGGTAGTGGTTTCGGCACGCTCGGTCGATGCGATCAAAGCGATCGTCGCCGATATCGAAGCAAAGGGCGGCGAAGCTATTGCGGTGCGCTGCGATGTATCCAGCGACGACGATTGCAATGCCCTTGCAAAGGCGGCTCTCGATAAATGGGGTCGTATCGACGGTATGGTCCATTCGGCCTATTACCACCCGGATTGGGCCAATCTGGAGGTTCATCCGATCGACCAGTTGACCCAGGTTCTCGACGTGGTGGCGGTCGGCGGATTGCGAATGGCGCAGGCCGTTATCCCGACGATGAAGGCGCAAGGTTCAGGAAGCATCGTCAATATCTCAACACTTGCCACACGAAAGCCTATGCCCGGAGAAGGCGGTTATGCGATGGCCAAGTCCGCGCTAAACCAACTGTCGCGACAATTGGCGGTCGAGCTTGGAGGAACCGGCATTCGCGTCAACACCGCGCTGATGGGCTGGATGGACGGTGTTCCGCTGCAGCAGTTTTTCGCCAGCATGGGTGAAGGCGGAAATGCTTTCCGAAATCAGCGCGCTTCTGAAATTCCGGTCGGACATATTCCCGTCGACGCCGATTGCGCCAAGGCGGTTTATTTTCTTCTGTCGGATTATGCCAGCGAGGTAACCGGAGCGATGCTGGATGTGAACGGTGGCGACTGGGTTGCGGCGTGACTAACGACTTGGTTCCCGACCCTGCACGTGCTTGGCGTGATTTTTGTGCCAAACTCGCCGATGCAGGGGAAATCATCCTCGCGCCCGATGTACCGGACGACCCGATCATTCGCGCCGAAGGATTCCGTTATCTCTCGCGTCTCACGAAACTGGCGCTTGAGCAATATGTCGAGGCCTCTGACCCGGACTTCCCCTTTTTCTACAAGCTCAGCCACGAAACGGCGAAGATCGGTGCGGACAATCCGGATAATATTTATTGGAATGCATCGATAAGGGGGGATTGCGATTATCGCATTACCGGTAGGCGAGGATCGATGTTCTATTTCTCGATAGTCGCCAATGCGATGCGCTATCACATTGATGGCAGCGCACATGCCACCGGACAGCTACTCGACAGCGATATCAAATGGGGACCGGATGGAGAGGTCGAAATCATTGCCTCGTGTAACCCCCAGCCCGGAAATTGGCTGCGGCTTGAACCCGATGCCAGCGTCATCGTACTGCGGCAATCTGCGCTGGATCGCGTGCATGAGCGTGGCGGCGAGTTCCGGATCGAACGCCTAAATGGGCCTAGCGTTCCAACCCCGCTGACGGCCGAAAAGATATCGGCAGGACTGGCGACATCAGCGCAATTTGTGCGAGGTATTGCTTCGACCTTTGCGGACTGGACGCGGTTGTTTCGCGCGCATCCAAACCAGTTCGCCGCCATCGACCAATCAATGTTCCAAAAAGGGGGCGGAGCGAAGGATATCTATTACGCCCATAGCTATTGGCAGATCGGACCAGACGATGCTTGGGTTATAGAGGTTACACCCCCGGAATGCTATTACTGGAATTTCCAGCTCGATAATTGGTGGATGGAGAGCTTCGACTATCGCTTTCGCCAAATTACCGTGAACAAGCACAGCGTTAAACTGGAGCCGGACGGTAGTGCCAAGATCATATGCGCCGCCCGCAACCCGGGCATCGGAAACTGGATTGATACCTGCGGGCATAGCGAAGGCACCGCGCTGCTGCGTTGGGCCGGTGCCAGTGAACATCCGTTACCGAAAGCGCGCATCGTTAAATGGGAGGATTTATGCTCGACTGGATGAAAGCCGCGAAAAGCCATGAAGAAGATCCGGTTTTCGGATTCAACCCCGATGCGGTTACCCGTTCGGAAACTGTGCAAATTAATGCCCCGTCCAAGATTGTTTGGGATATCCTGACTGATCTTCCGCGCTACAATGAATGGAACCCGTTCTGCATCCGTGCAGTTTCAACCCTGAAAATGGGCGATCCGATCGAAATGACGCTGATCAACTATGCAACAGCAGGCGGGCCTACCATTCCCAATCTGGAATATATCTGCGGATATGAACCAGAAAAACTTTTGAGCTGGGAATTTCCGAACCTTGATTTCTGGCCTTACCCGGCCAGACGGGATCAGGTGATAGAGGCGACGGGTCCGGCTAGCTGCCGTTATCATTCGACGGACGCATTCCTTGGGGCCAACGGTATCCATGTATTCCGGTTCGCCGGTCCCTGGATCAAGCGCGCCTTTGACGACAGCGCAGTGGCGCTGAAAATGCGCGCGGAAAACATTCATGCCGGACAGTCTTGAAACGCGGTTGCGTACGCTTGAGGACAAGGAGGCAATACGCGGATTGATCGCGCGCTACGGGCCATTGGCTGATAGCGGAGACAGCGAGGGCATTGCTGGGCTATGGGCTGATGATGGTAGCTATGCCGTTGGGGGCATGACCGAAGCGAAAGGAAAGGCTGCAATAGCAGACCTGATCGATGGTGAAATGCACCGGCAGTTGATGCGCGAAGGTTGCGCGCATCTGCTTGGCCCCGTCGCGATTGAACTGGACGGTGATGTCGCGGTTGCACGCGGCCACAGCATCGTCTTCCGCCATGTCGGTGCGGGCTTCGAAGCCTGGCGTGTATCTGCCAATCGCTGGGAATTGGAGCGCGGTGACCAAGGTTGGCAAGTTCGCCGGAGGGTCAATGCCCCCCTCGATGGAAGCGAAGCAGCCCGCGCCTTGTTACGCCTCAGCTGATTGGCACGCCATCGATCGTGATCCGGTGCATCAGGCGCCGGTGTCCGTGATAGTCATTCAGCGCATAGTGCCAGGTCGAGCGATTGTCCCACATAGCTACCGTTCCCGGTTGCCACTGCAGGCGGCACTGGAACTCTGCCTGCATGCCAATTGCATAGAGATAGTTGAGGAGGACCAAGCTTTCGTCACGGGTCCAGCCTTCGAAATGCGTTGTAAACGCTGAATTGACGTAGAGAAGTTTTTGTCCCGTCACCGGGTGACGAATGACCGCCGGATGTATTGCTAGCGTCTTGAGGTCACGACCTTTTAGATCGGCCCCCTGATCGGAATTGCTGAGGAACCCCTGTGGCCCGTAAATATGATCGGCGGTATGAACCGCACGCAGGCCTTCAAGGGTTTTTTTGAGCCCTTCCGATAGCGATTCATATACTGCTGCCATGCTGGCAAACAGCGTGTCGCCGCCGACAGGCGGAAGTTCGCGCGCGACCAGAATTGATCCCATGGCTGGGATCTGGTCATAACTATGGTCGGTATGCCAACCGCCACCGATGTTCGCCATTTGCGTTTCCGCTTTGCGCACCTCTGCGATTTCAGGGTATTTCCCATTTTCCGGGAAATAGTTGTTAACGACGATCGGGCCGATGCGTCCTGCAAAATCGATATGCCCCTGTTCATCCAAGCTCTGGTCGCGGAAAACGATTAACCCGCGATTGGCCAGTTCGGCCTTGATCATTGAGATGTCGGCGTCAGTCGCCTGATTCAGGTCGATGCCCAAGATCTCGGTACCGACATGTTCCGACATTTTTTCCAGCTGAATCGTACTCATTTCTCTCTCCGATACCCTCTCTTTATCCTGCCAGTTGTCCGCCATCTATCGTGAACAGCGATCCAGTGATTTTGCGTGCCTCGTCACTCGCCAGATAGGCGAAAAGTGCGGCAATATCCTCAGGCTCGCAACTGCCATTTTCCAGCTTAGGTGCGTTGCGCATGACCAAGTCCCAATTGACATCGCCAGAGGGTGGGGCAGCATTGCCCATAGGCGTGTTAACATGCCCTGGGCAGATCGCGTTAATCCGCACCCCTTTCGCGGCAAATTCGATTGCCAGCCCCTTTGTGATGGCCGCGACAGCGTGCTTGGACGCCGAATAGGCGATCGTATAGGCAATGCCCTGCAACGCCGCAGTCGACGCGGTATTGACGATATTGCCTTTGCTCTTGATCAGATGTGGCAGCGCCGCCTGACACAGCAGGAATACACTTGTGGTGTTGATCTTCAAAATTCGTTCAAAATCTTCGACGGCAAAATCAATGCTCGGTCCCCATTTGAGCATGCCCGAAATATTGCACAGTACATCAAGGCCATCCGTCGCGGCGGCGGCAACGAGTGCGCGGCAACTTTCGGTATCGGCGGCATCAAAAGGCTTGATCTGCGCTGCACCATCCATCATGTCTGCCGTCTCGCGAAGCCCGGCCTCGTTGATGTCGCCAATGGTAACTTTTGCGCCTTCGGAAGCAAAGCGGATCGCGGTCGCGCGCCCAATTCCCGAGGCGGCACCCGTTACCAATATCTTCTTACCCAAAAAGCGCATGCTAGACTCCAATAAACCTTGATTTGCGTAATAACGCACTTCATTCTCTACGCAAAGGAGAAACGAAGATGGGGATTGAGGAAAGATTGCAGAAATTGGAAGATGATCGGGCGATCCGTGACCTCAAGGCACGCTATCTCCGCGCTTGCGATACCAAAGATCCCGAAACTGTGCGCGATTGCCTGCTCCCTGACAATGCGGTCATATCCTATGAGGGCTTTCCATCTTTTGACAATCGCGACGAATTCGTGGCTATCTATACGCAAATGGGATGCGCGCCCGGCATTTTCGATATCCATCATGGGGCGAACGGAATAATCCGCTTCGAAAATGATGATCGCGCTGCAGGTCAATGGTCACTTTTCTTCCACAACATCAATCTCGGCGCGAAAACACTGACACAGATGGGTGTCGAGTATGACGACGTCTATGTACGAAAGGACGGCCGATGGTGGATTGCCGAAACGCGATCCAAACGGTTGTCTTGCATGATCCATTCGGTCGATGATGCCGGTATATCTTCGGTAGCTGTAATGGGCGAGCCACCCGCCAACTTTGGGGACGCGTAGCCATGGCCTTCACAATCCAGCAACTTTCCGATCTCGAAGAAATAAAGCAGCTAAAACATCGCTATTTCCGTTCGATCGACACTGGTAACGAAGCCGATCTGGCCAGTGTATTCACCGAAGATGTCACTATCGACTATCGCGGCGGCGGGTATCGCGCGAAGCTGTGCGGCAAGAAGAATATGGTCGATTTCATTGGCAGCGCATTTAACAGCGATATCGTCGCACAGCACCACGGTCATTGTCCCGAAATCAGCTTCACCCGCCCGGATAGCGCTGAAGGAACTTGGTACCTTGAAGATCGCTTCATTGATCCCATCCGACAAGAGGATACGATCGGCACCGCGCTCTACCGCGACCGCTATATGCGCACGCCAAAAGGATGGAAGATCGCGCACAGCGAATATGACCGCATCTATGAAATCGCTCGCCCTATCCCTGTGGACGAGAAGCTGACCTATCACTTGCTCGCCAAAACAGGACGACAAGCTGAGGCCCGGGTGGATGTTTCGCAATGGCTGGAGTGGTATTGAGCAGGCGCCCTAAACCATATCGAACGCATCAAAATCAGGCTGTGCCATGGCATCGGCAAAAGCATCATAATCCCAAGGCCAGGTGATCGGCACCCCGGTCCTGTCGAGATACCAACTGGTGCAGCCCGATCCAAAGATTGATGCCTTGGCTTTGGCGATACGACGTTCCTCATAATCGTCGAACGCGGCCCTGCTTGCCACGATGCCGCTGGCGTTGCTACTGGCAGCGCGATTCAGCAACTGTTCGATATACCCCCATTGCTTTTCCGCAACGTCGATCAGCGAAAAGTTGCCGACCGGGGAACTTGGTCCGTTGAACAAGAAAAAGTTCGGAAAATCGGGGATCGAGATTGCCATGTACGCGGCGCACCGCTCGGCCCATGCATCCTCGATATCGCGTCCCCCCACACCTTTCACTGAAATAGGGCGCACAAAGCGGTCTGTTTGGAAACCGGTGGCGAGTGCGAGTACGTCGAGTTCGTGCAGGGTGCCTTCATTATCGATGACGCCTTCGGCGACGATTTCACGGATGCCGCAAACGACGGTCTCGACATTCGGCTGCTGTGCAATGCCATAATAGTCGTAGCTATAGATCAATCGCTTGCACGCCGCGCGATAGGTTGGGGTCAATTTCCGGCGCAATGTTTCGTCGACCACGGCAGTTTCGAGGAAGTTGCGGCAAATAGCCTCAATCTCGCTCATTTCAGGCCCATCTATATCGGTGATGCCGGTGGTAAAGCGACGGATCGCCGACCAATAATTTTCATCGTAGCGGATCGCATCGATCGCCTCGACGCTGGCCCGAAACTTGGCTTTGTCTTCTTCGCTATATTCGAAATTGGGGTAGGGCATCATCCATTGCGGGCTGCGCTGGAAATGTACAATGTCCTGCCCCTTTTTTCCGAGATGGGTGACCATCTGGATGCCGGTAGAGCCGTTTCCGATTATCCCGATCCGCTTGCCTTCCAGTGGGAAATCGACATCCCATTGCGCAGTATGCATCGCTTTTCCGGCGAAGTTTTCCAGCCCCTTGATGTCGGGGAACTTAGGATGATGCAGAACGCCAGTTGCCATGATCGCCACATGCGCCTGATCTTTGAATCCATCCTTGGTTTCAATATCCCAATGGTCGCCATTCCAAGCCATCTTCTCGATCTCGCTGTTGAAGCGGATCAGCGGACGGATGCCATGATCGTCGACGACCTTTTCGAAATAGGCCTGGATTTCCGCGCCCCCGACCAGATAGGCCGACCATTCCGGGTTGGGCGCAAATTCATAGGTATAGGCGTGCGCCGGCACATCACATGTCAAACCCGGATACCGGTTGTCACGCCAGGTCCCCCCGATACGATCGGCCTTTTCAAAGACGGTGATATGCTTGTGGCCGGCTTCCTGCAATTTGATCGCACAGAGTATGCCGGACATCCCGGCGCCAATGATCGCGAAACGCTTTTCTCCGTTAAGCAAGTCTCTCTCCTAAAAACGTATGCCGACCGAAACGCCCCATGTGCGCGGGTCGGGGAAATAACCGAGAGTGAGGCCGCCAAAACCCGGGCCAAAATCGATGAAGTTGCTCGGGTCATCTTCTTTAGTCAGGTTTCGAACGAAGGCCGCGATTTCGGTCTTCACGCCCCCTAGCTCGAATTCGGAAAGCGCAGCACGGAGGTTTACGATTGTCCGCCCTTTCGAACGCGTGTTGAAAGCATTCTGGTCTGAAGGGGTCGGCGTACGCAGCGGATAAGGGAAAGTGAAATAGGCCGATACATGGTTGATATCGCCATAGAGGTTGAACTTGCCCCAATCGCCTTGGGCCACCGCCCAGTCCACGCCAAGCGATGCGCTCAGCTTGGGGGTGTGCGGGAAGGCCCGGTTGTCCGACACGTCGATACCAGCATCAATGTAACGTTTGTAATCCGCGTCGAGTAGCGCGAGCGAGCCATTTACGGTCAGGCCGTCGACAGGCTTGGCTATTGCTTCGAATTCCAGACCCTGGATGCGCGCAGCTGCTGCGTTGCGTACAATTGAGGAAGCCGCACCGGTAGCGCGGAAGATCGAGAGCTGGATGTCCTTATGGTCGTCACGGAAGGCAGCGACATTGAAGATCAGGCGACCATCGGCAAGGCGTGTCTTGACGCCAAGCTCGTAGCTGTCGACTTTTTCCGGATCATAGGGATCGCAAAGTTCAAACGCGCCGGACGGGCATGCTGCGGTAGGTACACCGAAATCGTTGGTTTCTCCATTGAAGCCCCCCGATTTGAAACCGCGCGCGAAGCGGGCATAGAGGTTGATATCCTCGCTAGCCGCATAGCTGAGCGTCGCGGACGGAGAGAAATTATTGTACTTCGCATCGGGCACGCCGCCATAAGGGATATTTGCTACGACCAGTGGAGCGAAGATGCCGTTGGCCGCATCGAAATTGACGCGGAGGAAGCGGCGAATGTCCTTTTTCTCATAAGTGTAGCGTCCGCCAAGCGATAGCTTAAAGGCATCGGTCAGATCATAATCCAGCTGCGCATATAAAGCCAATGCCTTGGTGTGCGAACCGTAATCCGATTGGAAATCGGAGCCGCCGCCGAAAAATACCTGCGGTCCTAATGTTTCGGCTTTTTCCTTGAAGTAGAAGGCCCCCAACACATAATTGAGGCGATCAGAAAAGGCTGTACCAGCCAACTGCAGTTCCTGGCTGAAAGCATTATAGTCAGTGATACGCTGCGTAAAGGCGACGGGCGTTGGTGAGCCATCAAGGTCCAGTCCATCGGCCCATGCAAGATCGCGGTAAGCGGTGATCGACTTGAGCGTTGCCCCGCTGAGATCCGCGGTTAGGGTGAGCGCGTGGCCATAGGCGCGCGATCGTTCATAAACCGCGCCATCAATGCTCGCCACTGTTTGGCGGTCGGGATTGGTATATTGATGCAGCGGGAAAAAGGCACCGCCAAAAGCGAAACTGGGCGATGCCGGGTCAAATATGTCACGCGGATCGCCGTTGCGATTGACGCGTAGAAGCTGTGCAAATGGCGGACGCTGCTTCTGCTTATTATAGTCGTAGGTATAATCTGCAGTGATGGAGTCGCTCAGTTCCGCCCTCAATTGGACCATGAAGCTGGCGCTGTCGATCGTGTCAGTCTGGTTCACGACGTTGGGGAGCGCCGTGACGACACCTGCGATCGGATTGGGAATGACATCTATTAGGCCGTCGCGCTTCACATATTGGCCCGAAACCTTTGCCGAGAATATTCCCATTTGCGGAAGGTCGATGGCGCCCTTGATCTTGCGATAATCGAAACTGCCATAAGTGAGTTCCACCGAGCCACCTGCTTCACCCGTGGGCTTTTTGCTTATCAGGTTGATCGCACCTGCAAGTGCGTTGCGCCCATATAATGTACCTTGCGGACCACGCAGAATTTCGACTCGCTCCAAATCGGCGACATCGAAAATAGATCCCTGCGCCTTGGCGATATAGACACCGTCCAAATACAGGCCGACCGCCGGCTCCCATGTAATGGCGGGATTTATTGTGACAGATCCGCGGATCGCAATCTGGGTGATGGTTTTGCTCGAAGGTGCTCTTTCAATCTTCACATTCGGTGAGACAGTTCCAAGTCCGTCAATCGAGGTTACGCCCCGCGATTCGAGATATTCGGACCCGACCGCCGAGATCGCGATGGGTACATCCTGGATATTCTCTGCGCGCTTCTGCGCAGTGACAACGATTTCGCCTATTCCATCATCGTTCTCGTTTTCGGTTTGGGCGTGGGCAGTTGCGGCACCTGCCAGCGCAGTGGATGCTAGCAAATATTTGAAAATGACCTTTCGCATGGCAATCTCTCCCGTGATATGCATCAATCGTAAATTGCGTAATTATTTTATAGTATGGCTACGATATATTGAATATATGGGCAATGTAAATTCATAAAACGTAGATAATATCTATTACATTTACGCAATAAGGGGGAAATCATGGAGGGATTGGAAGCGAGGATAGACAGGCTCGAGTCATTGGACTCAATTCGCCAGTTGGCCGCTAAATATTCTCTTGCCCTCGACATGCGCGATATGGACGCGATGGTAAACCTGTTCGAAAAGAATGTGCGGGTCGGCAAGGATGCAAGCGGGCGGCAGGCCCTGCGGGCCTATATGGACGGAACGCTCCGTTCCCCCTTTACGGGTACTTCCCACCATATTGGTGGGCATATCATCGAATTTGACGATCCCGACCATGCCCACGGTGTCTGCTATTCGAAAAATGAGCACGAGACTGGTGACGAATGGGTGATCATGCAGATGATGTATGCGGACAATTATGTTCGCGTGGATGGGCGCTGGTATTTCGCGCGCCGGCTGCCGCTCTACTGGTATGCGACCGACCTTAACAAACCGCCTATTGGCGATAACAAGATGCGCTGGCCGGGAACGGAATGGGTTGAGGGTAATTTCCACAAACTGTTTCCAAGCTTTGCCGAATTTTGGGCACGCGAAGGCGATGATGGCGGGCCGGTGGCTGAGCCGGCACCACTTGAAAAATTCATCGAGACAATGCGCCGTGGTCAGGCCGCACCCAAGGTCAAGGTGCGGGCGGACTGATGCGCAAAATCTGGATATTTGCAGGGCTGTGTGTTGCGCTTCTGATGGGTGGCTTCGCCTTTTGGAAAAATGCCAATCTGGAAAAGAAGCAGGCCCGGCCGATTGAAGGCGCATCGACGCAGGTCATTAGCTGGGATTTGAATTTTGTTCCTGCCCCTGTTGACGGAAAGCTAAGTAGCAATCCCTTTTTGGCCGCCGAGGCGAACGGAACCATGCACGGAGATGGCGGCCAATCGGACACACATCCGGCGGCAGGGCCGTTTGGCGGCGATCTGGAAAGACGCAGCCGTCAGGCCGGCAACGGACTTCCGAGACAATGTTCGACCTTTGTCTATCGAAGCGACGGAAAGCCCGTTGTAATGTGTGGAGGGCTAGCCGGGTTCCGGATGGTGTTGCTCGATCCCGAAACGCTGGAGGCGCTGGCCTATTTCGATCTGCCTATCCGTCCCAGCTCGTTCGAAGCCTTTGTCAAACGTGATATGGGCATCATGATGAACGACAGTTCGGGCGGGGCATATATGTTCCTCGACAACAAGGACCGACTGGTATTTGCAAACAGCCAATGGGTGGTTCAGCGTCTGGTAGCGACGCAGAAGGGCGGCAAATGGGAATTTGCGGTCGAAAAGCAATGGGATCTGAAGCCACATGTTCCCCACGACTGTCTGAATTGGAATAACTGGTTCCCAAAAGGAGAGTGCGACAAGATAACCACCGTCATGCCCGATCATCAGGGACTATATTGGTGGACAACCCGAAAGGGACGGCTTGGTACCCTTGATCCGGAAAGCGGTAAGGTTTCGGTTTTCAGGTTGAACGGCGAGGAAATTCAGAACGCCCTCGCGATGGACAGCCGTGCGGTCTATGTCCTGTCCGACCATGCGCAATACGCATTTGCTACAGGCAAGGACGGCAAGCCCGTGCAGCTTTGGAGATCCGCCTATGACCGGGGAACAAAGCGCAAGGTCGGTTCGATCAATCAGGGGAGCGGAACAACGCCGACATTGCTCGGCGACAATTGGATCACCTTTGCCGACAATGCCAATGGCCGGATTAACATTGTCGTCCTACGTCGCAGCGACGGCAGCCGCATCTGCGCCGAGCCGGTGTTTCAGGATGGCGCGAGTGCGACCGATAACAGTATGATCGGCTGGGGTCGCTCCATCATACTTGAAAACAATGCCGGTTTCACAAGCGCCTATGAACAAAAGGACTGGAATGCTGTCGCAGGCGGGGTGGTTCGGGTTGACGTAAATGCGGACGAAAGCGGATGTGAAACGGTCTGGACCTCACCTCTGAAAGTGCCGTCGGTCGTTCCCAAATTGTCAGCGGCAAATGGCATCGCCTATTTCTACAGTTTTGATCTCGCCCGAAATGTCGACGGCAAATTGACGCAGGATTGGTCAATCGTCGGCCTGGATTTTCAAACCGGCAATCAGGTCATCAAGATTCCGACGGGGCGCGGCCGGAAGTTTGACAATAACTGGGCATCGATGTCGATCGCGCCGAACGGGGATTTCTATGCCGGGATGACGGGCGGACTTTTGCAAGTGCGCCGGAAACGCAAATAGCGATCAGAAATAATAGCTGGCACCATTCGCGACGAGAACAGAGCCGTTGACAAAGCTGGCATCGTCCGAGGCCAAGTAGGCAACCGCCGCGGCGATCTCTGAGGGCTCAGCCATCCGGCCAAGCGGAATGCTGGCCTCCATCGATTTGATCCACTCGTCGGGAATGCCCTGCATGACTGGTGTGTTGGTGGGGCCCGGCGCGACGGCATTGACGCGGATTTTGCGTGGCGCCAATTCGCGGGCCAGTTGTCGCGTGAGGCCAATTATTGCAGCTTTCGATGCGCAATAATGCGGTGAACCTTCGCCCGATTGAGCGCTGGTGGAACTGATGTTTATAATCGTTCCAGAATTACCGTCGCGGGCGAGTACGCGCACAAACTCGCGCGCAAGGCGGAAAGCCCCTCCGACATTCACGTCCATTACACTGGCCCAGCCGCGGTCTTCCATATGGATCAGCTGGTCGACAAAAATGGTGCTGCTGCCATTTTCGGCGAGTTCTGCATTACGCTCAGCCATTGCACCATAAAACTGTTCCGACCCATCGCCTGCTGCCTGCCCGATGCCTGCATTGGCGACGGCAATGTCGAGCCTGCCAAAAGCCATGCGCGCTTTCGTGACCGCCTCGGCCACTGCTTCCGCATTCGTAACGTCGCATTGCAAAGCGAGGGCGCCGCCACTTTGCACGGCGTCTTCCAGATTGAGGTCAATAGCCGCTACTTGAGCGCCTTCGCGCGTCAACCGCTCGACGATTGCCCGGCCGATGCCGCGGCCTGCACCAGTGACGATTGCGCCATAACCTTGCAACTTGCCGCTCATTCATTTGCTCCTGTCATATGCCGGGCCGCGATATAGCCGAAGGTCAAGGCAGGCCCGATGGTCACGCCTGCTCCCGGATAACTCTCACCCATGGCAGACGCCGCGTTGTTCCCGACGGCATAAAGACCTGCTATTGGCTTGCCATGAGTTCCAACGACTTGCGCCTTGTCATTGGTTTTCAGGCCCCCGTTGGTTCCAATGTCGCCCGGATAAATCGGCATGGCGTAAAAGGGGCCTTTGCTAAGTGGTCGCAGACACGGATTTGGCGTAACCGACGGATCGCCATACATCTTGTCATAGGTGGCCTCGCCGCGATGAAAATCCGGATCCTCACCTTTTACTGCATGCTCGTTGTAACGCGCCACAGTTGCCGACAGCCGTGCAGGATCGACACCCATTTCTATCGCCAATTCTTCTATCGTGCCTCCCTTTTTCAGGATTGAACGCACTTCGCCCCTTTGCAACCAATCGGGCATCAGCGGCAGCAATGGGCCCACGGGATACTTGTGGCGATAGATGTGGTCGAACACAAACCAGCTGGGCGATGCATCGCCAAATTCGGCGTCACGCCGAGCCATCTGCTGACCAACAATATGATAGGAAGCTGCTTCGTTGACGTAGCGTTCGCCCTTCTGGCTGACCATCATACATCCCGGAAGCGCGCGCTCGATGGTACACAGACGCCCACGATCTTCACCGGGAACGTAGAATACCGGCGCGGCCCAGGCCGACTGCATATTCATCGTTTCAGCACCAATGCTCTGGCCTGCGCGGATGCTATCCCCGGTATTGCCGCTGATGCCCCCCGAATAGAGTGCATTCTTGTAAAGTGGCGCATTTTCGTCGCGCATGGCCTGGTTCTTGTCGAAACCCCCGGCAGCAAGGACAACACCCTTACGCGCAGCGATTCGCAGGAGCTTGCCTTCATGGCGCACAACAGCACCCGTAACTTTGCCGTTTTCTTCCACCAACTCGACAAGTGGGGAATTCAGCCAAACGGGCACTTTGCTCTCGTTGATCGCCAATCGCAGCCCGCCCAGTAGCGCGTTGCCCAATGTTAGCCTTCGGTCCTTTCGGCTTTTGAAACGGAACGGCAAGTCGAACCAATAGCGGGCGAGACTCTTGGCCAGATGCCACCACCAGCCCGGAGCCCGGAACAGTATGATGTAGGTTTCGTCAAAATGCCAGTTGAGATAGCCGAACAGGCTTGCCGCCGGAGATGCGAAGCGAAGGGTTTCGACATCCTTGCCCAGCTTTCGCCCATCTATGGGCAAGGGCATGTGCGTGCGATAGCCTTGGGGCGATCCACCCGGTTCCTCGGCATGATAATCGGGATAGGGAAAAGCCTGGTAATCCAGTTCAGTATTGGCCGTCACCCAGCGCAACATATGCGCAGCATTTTCGACATAGGCCTTGATATTCGCGTCGGGAACATTCTTGGCGGATAGCTTGCGGACATATTTGAAGGCGTTTTTGGTGTCGTCATTGAAACCCGCCGCCGCTGCCTGATCGCTGTTCGGGATCCAGATGCCCGCACCCGAGGTGGCAGATGTGCCACCCCATAAGGGCTCTTTCTCTATTACCAGAACATCCGCATGGTTATGCGCGCCCACCAGCGCAGACAGGAGCCCACCCGCGCCCGATCCGACGACCAGCATGTCGACTTCTTTGTCCCAACCCATCTCTAGTTCCCCTCCACCCCGTAAAATACCGGGGGCAGCCTTTTTGCTATTATTTCAGTACGCGCAGCAAAGCCCTCGTCAAAGACTTCGGGCTGCGGTATAATCCAGTATTCGCCCCGTTCTATGGCGTCGAACACCCGGTTGGCAAACGGATCGGGTTCAAGGCCGTTCTGCGCAAGCATCGACGTCATGACACCATGGAATTGCTCTGCTGCCTGTGGCGGGGGTTCGCGGAAGATACCCGATTTAACCGGGCCGGGCGCCAACAGTGAAACCTCGATCGGGGTTCCCAGCATCTTCAGCTCTCCAGCCAAGGCCTCGGTGAGGGCAACCACAGCAAATTTTGTTGCGGAATAGGGGGCCATCAAGGGGGAAGGCAAAAACCCGCCAACGGAAGCAGTATTGATAATCCGGGCCGGTCGATTGGCGGCTATCAAACGCGGAACAAAGGCGCGCAAGCCGTTCAATATACCCTCTACATTTACTTTCCAGTTGGCCGTCCATTGGTCTGGTGGGATCTCCCAGCTTAGACCTGTGGTCATCACTCCAGCATTGTTAAACAAAAGATTGATCGGTCCGAACCGATCAAAGGCCCGTTCTGCAAGAGCCTCGACAGCGGCAATATCCGTGACATCGGTAACCATGGGAAGGGCACTCGCGCCGATTTCCGCGGCAACGACTTCAAGGGCGGTCGCATCGCGATCTGCCAAAACAACCTGCATTCCCCGCCGCACGGCTTCGCGCGCCAAACCAGCGCCAATGCCAGAAGCGGCTCCGGTGATGACGGCGACAGGCATCGGATTAGGAGGGCAGATAAAGCTGCGCCGCCTTGCCGCCATCGACGGGCAAGGCAACACCCGTGATGTAGCTCGCTGCGTCGGACAGAAGGAAAACGATGGCTTCGGCCAGTTCCTCTGGCTGCCCACCGCGCATCATCGGTATCGCGCCCGCAGTCTTCGCAGCGGTTTCAGGAGCCTTGGATGCCCAGTCTTCGGTTGCTGCGGTCATTACCTGACCAGGCACGATGGCGTTGACACGGACATTGGCAGGTCCCCCCTCCATTGCGGCACAGGCCGTGAAATGGGTGAGCGCCGCCTTTGATGCCGAATAGCTTGCCATATAGGGTGCCGCACGGATGCCTGTGGTCGATGAAATGTTAACGATGCTGCCCTTGCCAGCCGCCATCATGATCTTCATCGCTGTGCGTGTGCCGACAAAAGCTGCCTCGGCGTTGACCGCGAAATCCTTGCGCCAATGCTCGGTCGTCAATTTGGTGAGTGGTGCATAATGGACCGACATGGCGTTATTGACCATCATGTGAAGCCCGCCATAGCGTGAAGCGACATCCTCAATCCAGCCGGAAAAGCCAGCTTCGTCTGTCACGTCCATGACCTTCGCCTCGACCGTGCCTAATTGCGCAATTTCGGCTCGCGCTTCCTCCAGCTTATCCGGACGCCGGGCGCAGATGGCGACTGTCGCACCACGCGAAGCGAGTAATTTCGCTGTCGCAAGGCCAATGCCATCGCTGCCTCCTGTGACGATGGCGACCTTACCCGCCAAATCCTTGCTCATGCTGCTGCTCCCGCTTTAATTACATTGAGTTTTGCGTCACCCGGCTTCCCTTCGACGCAGAATGTTCCATTGGGTGAATACATCATCGTGACGCACCGGTTACAGGCGGTACAGGCCGATTTCGCGAGCGCGCCCGATTGAAGCTTGTTCACAAACGCGGGATCATTGACGAGTGCGCGGCCCAGCGCAATACATTCAAAACCGTCCGCCATAGCCTGCTGCGCGCCGTCAAGCGATTGCACCCCGCCTAGATAGGCGAGGGGCATGTCCACCGATGCGCGGACACGAAGTGCCAGTTCGCGCAAGTAATTCTCGCGGAAAACGACATTTTTGGGTTCGGAGAGCGATTGGATCCACATGCCGAGCGCGATGATTGGGTTGCCCACCGTCCCGCGATTAGCCTGTGGGAAAGCGGACCCAAACATAGCCGTTATCGATTCGACGTTCAGCCCGTTCGACAGCACGGCCAGATGCGCACCATCAGCCGCAATCGCTTTGGCAATGGCAACCCCGTCTTCGATGCTGTTGCCCTTGTGGCCGTCCGTCATCGAATATTTGACGATCACGGCAAGGTCCTTGCCAACGGCGTCGAGCACGCGCCCTAGAACTTCGCGCGGGAATTTCAGGCGTTTTTCTATGTTCCCGCCATAACTGTCCCACCGCTTGTTATAGATTTTCGAAAGAAACTGGCTGAGCAGATAGCCGTGTCCCATATGGAGTTCGACCGCATCGAAGCCGGCTTCTCGGGCTTTGATTGCGGCACCGACAAATTCCGCGGTCATCGCGTCCATCTCGGTGCGGTTCATTTTCTTTTTGAGCCAGCGGTGTGACATCACCCCGACCTTGTTGAATCCGCCGCTTGAAGACAAAGGACGCGCCGTTTTTAATGTCGCGTGATCGAGAAATGTGAAACTTCCCGCATGGGTGATCTGCGCAGAAGCGGCACCGCCATGTTTATGCACAGCATCTGTCAGAACGCGAAAATCGGGTAGCGATTCATCGTTCAGAACAGCCTGGTCAACGAACGTGCGCCCGTCGAGCGATGTGGCGCAATAGGCTACGGTTGAGAGCGCAGCGCCACCTTCCGCAACCTTTTCGTGGAAGCGGGCGAGTCCCTTGGACACAATGCCGCCTTTCGCCATCCCTTCGTTGGTGGCGGATTTGATGAAGCGGTTACGCAGGGTAATCGGACCTATCTTCACGTCGCTGAATGGTGAAGGTGTAGCGGTCGATGGCAATATCATTCTCCCCATAATTTAACGCATTTGACGTTTTCTATGGCATTTTGTCAACGTGTTGCGTAAAAAACATTGTATAAAATTACGAAAATGGAGGATTTGGCACCTATGGCGCAGCTTTTGGATAAGGTAGCATTGATAACCGGAGCCGGACAAGGTGTGGGACAGGGCATTGCCTTTGCGATGGCACAGGCGGGTGCATCGGTCGTGGTAACCGGGCGCACGCTGGAAAAACTGGAAAAAACAGTGGCCGAAATCGAAATTCGTGGCGGAAGGGCGTTAGCGCTAACCTGTGACGTCAAATCCGCAGATGATCTGGCAGCCGCTGTTGAAACGACGGTCAGCAGCTTCGGAAGCCTCGATATCCTTGTTAACAACGCGCAAGAGGTGCCGCTGGGCAAATTGGAAGACGTCAGTGACGATGCGTTCCTTGCCGGGTTCATTTCGGGGCCTCTGGCATCGCACAGACTGATGAAGCTGGCCCGACCACACATGCTGGTACGTGGTGGAGGGGTGATATTCAACTTTGTGTCTTCGGCCATGATCCGCTGGGACATGGCAACCTTCGGAGCCTATGGTGCGGTCAAGGCAGCGACACAGGTGCTGACCCGCGCGGCGGCTGCGGAATGGGGACGTGACGGCATTCGGGTACTCAACATCGCGCCGCATGCCGAATCTCCTGGACTGAAATGGTGGATAGAAAATAACCCTGACGAGGCGCAGGCCTTTTTTAAAACAATACCACTGGGGCGGATTGGCCGGCTGCAGGAAGATATCGGGCAAGCGGTTGTCGCGCTCTGTGCGCCTGAAATGGGCTATCTCACCGGCGCCACCATTCCTCTTGATGGCGGGCAGGCCTATTTTGCGTAAGGAACAGTCATGGAAAAAATAGTCTGCGCGCTTTGGGGGGTCGATAGTGTGGCGATGTTGGCTGACCTGCCAGATGCCTTAAAAGCGGCGGGGGCGAGCGGTATCCGCATCAACATCCGTGATGAAGAAGTCGCGGCAGGCGCGGCGCTGATCCAGATGTGGCAGGAACCGCAGCAAGAGGCGGTTGTGCAATATTGGCTGCCCAGCGCAAATGCGATTTTCCGCGCGGACGCTGATCGGGCGATTGCAGCGCATTGCGGCCGCTTCGCAGCATGGCTTGTCGCCGAATCGACGATCATTGCAAATCACGAACACCCGCCGGTTTCCGGGCAGCGAACATGGGGGTGGAGCCAGGCTAGCTTCATCAATTTCCGCAACGATTTGGATCGTATGGAGGCAATGAATGTCTGGCACAGCCACCATACACGCGTCGCGATCGACACCCAGTCTAACTTTGAATATGTTCAAAATCTGGTTGTCCGCCCGCTGACGGATGGCGCACCGGAATATGATGCCTTTGTCGAGGAGTGCTTTCCGGTCGGGGCGCTCAATGATCCGCACGCCTTTTTTGATGCCGTTGGCGACCCGGCAAAGTTTGAGGCCAATCTCAATAGAATGATGGACAGTTGCGGGCGCTTCATCCAGTTCGGACGAATCGATATCATTCCAACGAGCCAGTATGACTTCGGATAAGGTCATCCGCATCGGCGGGGGCTCGGCCTTCTTCATCGACAGTGCGCTGGCGGTACCGCAGCTTCTTGGCGCAGGCGTGGATTATATCATCCTCGATTATCTAGCCGAAGGCGCGATGGGCATGATGGGGCGGATGCGGCTAGCCGATCCCGACGGCGGTTTCCCCGGTGATTTCATGGATGTGCATATCGGCCCGTTTCTGGCGCAGATCGCGCAAACGGGCACGAAGATTATCAGCAATGCGGGTGCCGTGAACCCTGGTCGGCTGGCACAATCGCTGCGCAGCAAAATTGCCGAACTGGGCCTGCCACTGAAGGTAGCTGCCATTGAGGGCGACGGCCTGATGCACCGGCTGGCGGATTTTGTGGATACGCGCGACATGTTTACCGGTAACGGCTTTCCGCAAAAGGGAGTGACCAGCGCCAATGCCTATCTGGGTGCATTCCCGATTGCCCATGCGCTTGCAAAGGGGGCGGATATCGTCATTACCGGCCGGGTGGTGGACAGCGCGCTGGCTCTAGGCCCGCTGATCCATGAATTTGGTTGGCGGCCGGATGATCTCGACGAGCTGGCCGGCGGCACGCTGGCCGGCCATATGATCGAATGCGGCGCACAGGTGACAGGCGGTACCTTTACCGATTGGCGCGAAGTAGAGGGCTGGGCGAATATCGGCAGCCCGATTGCCGAATGCCATGCCGATGGCAGTTGCATCATCACCAAACCCGAAGGCACAGGCGGTCTTGCCAGCTTCGGCACCTGCGCCGAACAGATGCTTTATGAGGTCAGCGATCCTGCCGCCTATTTGGTGCCTGACGTGTCATGCGATTTCACAGCGGTGACGATGGAGGAGGTCGGCAAGGATCGGGTGCTGGTCAGGGGTGCAATCGGCAACCCTAGGCCCAAAAAGCTAAAGGCCTGCGCAACATGGGACGATGGTTGGCGTGCGGTTGCCTATCAGCCGGTGATTGGACCATCAGCGGCGGAAAAGGCAGCGAAACAGGCGGAGGCGTTGTTCGAACGCGGGCGCATCCTGCTCCGCGCGCGCAACATGGCCGACTGGCGGCGGACCGAGGCAGTGATGATCGGAGGTGGTGAGGAAGTAGTCGCCAAGCTGGTTGTCGAACATGACGAGGCGCTGGCCGTCCAGATGTTCGCACGCGAACAGTTCGCCGCGATCAGCGCCATGGCTCCGGGAACAAGCGTGGCCTTTGGCGTGCAGGTGCAGCCGTGCATGGGTTTGATCAGCTTTCTGGTTGAGAGGGATCGGCTTGAAGTGACGGTGGATGGGGAACAGTTTTATCCACCGGCTTTCTCTAATACACAACGTCATGCAGAGCTTGTTTCAGCATGTGTCTCTCAACCGATACGTAACAGTATTGCGGAAAAATGGGCCCTGAACCAAGTTCAGGTTGACGGTGTGAGCGGGCAGAACGCGACAATCCAAGACCTCGCCTACACCCGCAGCGGCGAAAAGGGCGAAACAATCAACATCGGCGTCATCGCGCGAAAGCCCGACTATCTCCCCGCCTTGCATGCTGCATTCACAACGGAGGCCCTGCGGACCCATCTCGCCGATCTTGGCGACTTCAAGATAACCATCCACGAAGTCCCCGGCATCCACGCGATCAACATCGTCCTCGACGGCGCGCTGCCGGGCGGGCTGAACGCCAGCCAACGGCTAGACCCTGCAGCGAAGTCGATCGGGCAGCGTCTGTCAGCTATAACCGTCCCCTTTTGCAGGCCGAGCTAGGCTGCCTGTGCTCCCCGCACTAACCGGCCCGGCCGCGCCCCCGTGCTTGCATCCATCCGGCGGATGATCTTGCCCGAGACAATTGTCGCGTCATAGCCTGTTGCGCGCTGGTGCAAACGCCGTCCACCTGCAGGCAGGTCATGGACGATTTCCGGCACATGTAATGTCAGCCGTTTCATATCAATGACATTCAGATCCGCCTTCGCGCCAACTTTCAATGTACCCCGGTCATTGAGTCCCACGGCTTTCGCTGCCTTTTGCGTCAGCATATGTATAGCTTGTGCTAATTCTATCCCGCCGTCACGACGATCACGAACGAAGTGCCTCAGCAGGAATGTCGAATAGCTCGCATCGCAAATCGCGCCATAATGCGCGCCGCCATCGCCGAGCGCAGGGATGCAATGGGGATGGTTGAGCATTTCATGCGCGCTTGCAAGCGAGGCATCTTCGAAATTGCCAAGGGCAACCAGAAACAATCCCTTGCCATCGGTATCCAGCAGTCGATCATAGACGATCTCCTGCGGTAAACATCCCCGCGCCCGCGCTTGATCGGCCATGCTTGCGGATTTGGGAGGGGAATAATCGGGCGGATTGTCGAGCGGGAATATCCATTCCCAATTACGCGCGAGTGCGTTGAAGGGATGGCCTTCGCTAAACTCTTCGCTGAGCAATGCGGCGCGCAACGACGGGTCGCGCATCGCGGACACTTTCTCCGCGAGCGGAAGGTCGGCTATCTTTGCCCAACTCGGACAAAGTACAAAAGGATGGACCGTTAGTTCCAGCCCGGCGATCAACCCGATCGGGCGCGGCATTACCTGCGCAGTTACCTGCCCCCCTCGTGCGTTGGTTGCCGCGATCATGTCCAGCACCGCGCGCCAACGCGGCGGACCTTCATTGCCGCTGGCGAGGGTGAAGGTGGCGGGGCGACCGCAAGCCTTTACCACCTCGTCGATCACGCTATATTCCTTGTCCCAGCCCACAAACGCGTCCAGCACGATCTGGAAAGTACCGGAACCGGCATCTGTCATGCCGCCGCAGATGGCCTTTAGTTCTTCAACATCAGCCTCAAAAGTAGGGATCGATCCGCCATCGGCGGTCTTGTGGATGCTGAGGCGCGAGGTTGCAAAACCGAGCGCGCCCGCCTGAATGGCTTCTTTGGTAAGCGCGCGCATTTTCGTGAGATCTTCCTCGGTCGCGGCCTCGCGCCGTGCGCCGCGTTCGCCCATCGCGTAAACGCGCAATGGGGAGTGGGGCAGATAGGCGGCGACATCAATGTCGCGTTTCCCGGCATCAAGGCGGTCGAGATATTCGGGGAAAGTTTCCCAGTCCCACGGCAGTCCTTCGGCCATAACGACACCGGGAATATCCTCCACGCCTTCCATCACATTGATCAGCATGCCGTGATCAGATTGCCGACAGGGCGCGAAGCCTACGCCGCAATTGCCCATGACAACAGTCGTCACGCCATGGGCGGAGGATGGCGCAAGCTCCTCGCCCCAGATCGCCTGACCGTCATAATGGGTGTGCACATCGACAAAGCCCGGAGTTACGATCCGGCCATGGGCGTCGATTTCCTCCCGGCCCGAGCCGAGATCATTGCCGATTGCCACGACGCGCCCGTCCGCAATCGCGATGTCCCCCGTGATCAAGGCGCCGCCGGTGCCATCGGCGATCGTGCCACCCCTGATGACCAGATCAAAATTGCTCATTTCCGAACCTCACCCCAAATGTCTCCGGCTTCCTGCGTATCAAAGTCGTAGGCACCGCGTACGCCCAGTTGTTGGCGCGCCTCTTCCAATGGGGTGTGCCAATAATCTTCCATCTTGGCCATCCAGAATGCATCGGATTGACGGCCAATGGTGATGCCTTGCTGGATGCACTCTAGCGCGGTTTCCCAAATTTGCGGATAATGCAGCATCGTACGGATGACATAGCGCGTGGTGCCGAGGATCGAGAGCACGCTCATTTCGCCTGCAAGTTCTTTGTTTTGGATATGCGTGTGGATTGTTGCCAACCGGAACCAGTAGGGGATCAACTCTCCCATATAATTAAAGCCACCACCGGTCAGGATATGCTCATAATCATGCGTCTGGCCCGATCGCAGCGAATAATATTCCCATTGCGTTTTCGGCTGGAAATTGGGGACGATCTGGATTTCGTAATTGCCGTTTTTCGCGATGTCGTAATAAATGCCGCCAACGGTGCCGGGGGCGCAATCCTTGAGGTCATCTATAGCATAATCGGAACAGAACCATTCGTTGAACCATGCATCAAGTTTGGGATTTACCTTGCGCTCTTCTGTAAACATCGCCTCGATATGGTCGAAATCCCGCATTTCATTGAGAATCGGGATCAACTGGTGCATTTCGGCCGCAGGGGGAAAATCGGGGCCGTTCTTCTTCAGGGCGATCAGCGCGATCCACTCGCGCAGTTTCGGACTGTTGAGATATTTGGAGGAAGAAATAAGCACGCTTGAGTCCGTGCCCAGTAAATTGACCCCGCGTGCGAGATAAGGAATGTCGTCCAATGGCCTACCTTTTCGTGATTTGCGTAAAACATACCCCTTTTAAATTCGCAAATCTAGGTTATTTATGCTTCATACACGCAAAACGCGTCGAATCGGGAGAGACTTGAGATGGCAAATGGCAAAGTCGCGCTGGTTACCGGCGCCAGTCGCGGTGCAGGAGCAGGCATTGCGCGGGGATTTGGCGAGCTTGGATATACGGTTTACGTCACTGGGCGAACTGTTGCACCGGGTGATGCCAAAGGATGGGATGGTACCGTTCTTCCCGGAACGGTCGCACAAACGGCGGCTGATGTCACCGATCGCGGCGGCAAGGGAATTGCGGTGATGTGCGACCACAGCGACGACGCGCAGGTCGCACGCGTTTTTGAACAGATTGCGGACGAACAGAATGGCCAGTTGGACGTTCTCGTCAACAACGCCGCATATATGCATCCGCAGCTAATCGAGCAGAAGAAATTCTGGGAGAAGGAACTGGCCGCGATGGGCATCCTCGATGTAGGGCTACGTTCGGCCTATGTCGCAAGCTGGCATGCGGCCAAAATGATGGTCGCGCGCGGAAGCGGTGTGATCGCTATGGGTTCATCCTTCGGCGGCACATGCTATATGCATGGACCGGCTTATGGGGCGCAGAAAGCGGGCCTGGACAAGTTCGCGCATGATATGGGACATGATTTTCAAGGCACCGGAGTGCGTTGCTTTTCAATCTGGATGGGGCCCTTGATTACCGAACGTTCGATGATCGCCCGCACGCAGCATCCGGAACAGTATGAAGGATTTCTGGAGAGTGCCGAGAATCCGGAGTTCACGGCGCATATCATAGATGCGCTAGCACATGATCCACGCGGCGCCCAGCTTTCGGGATCGACACTGATCGGAGCGGAGATTGCCAAGGAACTGGGTGTAACCGACCGCGGGAAGGAACGTCCGTCCTATCGCGAGATGCTCGGCAATCCACCTGCAAAGAATCCTGCCGCAGTTTACTAGTGGCGAGCCAGTTTCATCTTGCGGACTTGTTTGAAACTGCCGCTGCGCAGATACCCGACCGCATTGCAATCAAGTCGGATGCAGGGCATCTGACTTACGGCGAGTTGAATGCGCGAACCGATCGGCTCGCCGCCGGGCTTTGGGCGCACGGCGTGCGACCTGGGGACAATGTCGGGCTCTACATGATGAACGGCCCAGAATATCTGGAATCGCTGCTGGCGGCGTTCAAGATCGGGGCCGTCCCCTTCAACGTCAATTATCGCTATCGCGCCGATGAGCTGCGCTACCTGTTCGACAATGCCGAGGCAGTGGCGGTGATCCATGGCGCAGAATTTACGCCCGTCATCGACGAACTGAAGCCCAATCTTCCCAAATTGCGGCTGGCCGTTTCGGTCGAAGACGGGATCGGGGAAACCCGTTCACCGACCTATGAAGAACTGCTTGAGAGCGCGCCGGCAGAGCCGTTTGAACGGCATGAAGATGATATCCTGCTGCTCTATACCGGCGGTACGACAGGGGCGCCCAAAGGGGTCATGTGGCCACATAGGGCATTCTTTTTTGCCTGCCTGAACGGGGCCGGATATTATCATGCCGATGGCCCCTGCAAGGAACCCGGTGACATCGCGGCCCGGGCTTCGGGGGGATATCCTCTTTCCATGTTCCCGACGGCTCCATTGATGCATGGTGCGGCGATCTGGTCAGCATTGGGAGCAATGCTGTCGGGTCTGACGCTGGTACTCGACCCGGTGCGCAGCTTCGATCCCGTCGCCATCTGGGACCGCGTCGAACGCGAACGCGCGCAAATGGTGCAGATTGTTGGCGATGCCATGGCGATCCCGCTGCGGGATGCGTTGCGGGATAATCCAGGCCGCTGGAAACTCGACCATGTCATCAATTTCGGATCTGGCGGCGCAGTTTTCTCCGAAAGCGTAAAGGCAGATCTGAGGCAGTACCTGCCCAATGCAATGATTACCGACGGTATGGGGTCATCCGAAACCGGGGTAAGTGGAATGGCTATTCCTAGTGCAGAAGGAATGATGCGCTTGCCGGTGAACGACCTGCAATCGATTGTCGTCGACGGGCGGCTGGGTACGATTGGTGAAACGGGTTTTGTCGCGCGCAGCGGCAATATTCCGGTTGGCTATTTTGGCGACCCTTTGAAAAGTGCAGAAACATTCCAGACGATAGATGGCACATTATGGTCGGTTTCCGGCGATACGGCCCGCATCGACGACGATGGTTTCATGACCGTTTTCGGGCGCGGAGCAACCTGCATTACCACGGGCGGAGAAAAGGTATTTCCCGAAGAAGTGGAAGAAGCGTTACGAACCTACCCGGCCATATTGGACTCGGTAGTAGCAGGTCAAAAGGACGATCGCTGGGGCGAACGGGTGATTGGGGTCGTTTCGCTGCGTGATGGCTGTACGCAGCCTGATTTCGAAGATGTGAAATCGCACTTGTCGGCACAACTGGCAGGTTACAAATTACCTAAGGCGCTTGTCTGGGTGGATGCGGTCAAGCGTTCACCGGCGGGCAAGCAGGATTACCGCTGGGCCAAGGAGGTAGCGGCATCGGCATGACAACCTCCGATCTGATTTTTGACAAGGTTACAGGCCCTGGCTCGCCGTTTGAAATCGGCGAACGCGATGGCATGCGGCAATTTGTAAACGCACCCAGCGACCTCAATCAGATGATTGAGCGGACGCGCGAATTTGGTGACCGGGCGATGATCGTCGAAGGCGATTTGCGACTCAGCTATGCTCAGATGTTTGCGCGCCGCGATGCATTGGCTGCCGTGTTAGGGATAGGAAAGGGCGATCGGGTCGGGCTGTGCATGAAGAACAGTGCGTCCTGGATGATCGGCTTTCTTGCCATCCTCTCTCGCGGAGGTATCGCCGTTGCCGTCAACAGCAGGGGTGCGCCCACCGAACTGGCGGACATGCTCGGCGATGTCGGTGCGACAATCGTTCTCGCGGATACCGACCGTGCCCGGCGTTTGC
>Ga0075152_10000116_pt1 | contig 61542 bp, 63 predicted proteins | sample JI61114C2DNA_FD_70964 | JGI IMG/M metagenome (GOLD analysis project Ga0075152, IMG submission 70964) | Wastewater effluent complex algal communities from Wisconsin, to seasonally profile nutrient transformation and Carbon sequestration -... | ecosystem: Engineered > WWTP > Effluent > Algae...
AGGGTCCGCGTTTGCATTTCGGCAACAGCTCTTAACGGGCGTTAGTTGTTCATCGCCTGGAAGAACTCGGCGTTCGTCTTGGTCTGCTTGAGCTTGTCGAGCAGGAACTCGATCGCGTCCTGGGCGCCCATCGGGTTGAGGATGCGGCGGAGGATGTAGATCTTCTGCAGCTCCTTCGGATCGGTGAGCAGTTCTTCCTTACGCGTACCGGACTTGAGGATGTCGATGGCCGGGAAGACGCGTTTGTCGGAGACCTTGCGGTCGAGGATGATCTCGGAGTTACCCGTGCCCTTGAATTCCTCGAAGATGACTTCGTCCATGCGCGATCCCGTATCGATGAGCGCGGTCGCGATGATGGTGAGCGAGCCGCCTTCTTCGAGGTTACGCGCGGCGCCGAAGAAGCGTTTCGGCTTCTGCAGGGCGTTCGCGTCGACGCCGCCGGTGAGGACTTTGCCGGAGGAGGGGACGACGGTGTTGTAGGCGCGGCCGAGGCGCGTGATCGAGTCGAGCAGGATGACGACGTCGCGGCCGTGTTCGGCGAGGCGCTTGGCCTTCTCGATGACCATTTCGGCGACGGCGACGTGGCGCGTTGCCGGTTCGTCGAAGGTGGAGGAGATGACCTCGCCTTTGACGGAGCGCTGCATGTCGGTGACTTCCTCGGGACGTTCGTCGATGAGGAGGACGATCAGATAGCACTCGGGATGATTTTCAGCGACCGACTGCGCGATGTTCTGCAGCAGGACGGTCTTACCCGTGCGGGGCGGGGCGACGATGAGCGCGCGCTGGCCCTTGCCGATGGGCGAGACGATGTCGATGACGCGGCCGGAGCGATCCTTCTTGGTCGGATCCTTCGGCTCCATGTGGAGGCGCTCGTCAGGATAGAGCGGCGTGAGGTTGTCGAACGGGACCTTGTGGCGGGCGCGCTCGGGGTCTTCGAAGTTGACGGTGGCGACGCGGACGAGAGCGAAGTAGCGCTCGCCATCGCGGGGGCCGCGGATCGTGCCTTCGACCGTGTCGCCGGTGCGCAGGCCCATCTTCCGGATCATCTGGGGCTGGACGTAGATGTCGTCCGGGCCGGCCAGGTAGTTGGACTGCGGGGAGCGAAGGAAGCCGAAGCCGTCGGGCAGGACTTCCATGACGCCGACGCCGATGATCTCGACCTCGCGCTCGGCCAGTTCCTTGAGGACCGCGAACATCAGCTCCTGCTTGGAGAGGAGCGAGGCGCCTTCAACCTCGAGCTCTTCAGCCATGGCGAGGAGTTCGGCGGGCGTTTTCTTCTTCAGATCGTTGAGAAGAACGCGCTCGTGCTCTTCGGTCACGTCATCGGTCATGGGAAATCAGACTGTCTTTATGTGGTGGTTTGCCCCGGGGACCCCGCGCGCGGAGGCGCTACGGGCGACGAGACAATGAGGAAGGATGGGTCGACGGCCGGACGGCCGACCCCGGTTTTAGACCGCCAAACGGCTGATTGGTCAAGCGGAAAGGGCCGAAGCGGCAGCGCGGGAGGTGGCGTCAGAAGGGCTGGACGACAACCAGGATGACCGCAAAAATCGCGATAACCATGGGAATTTCGTTCATCATCCGCAGCTTGCGGGGCTCGATCGGGCGCTGGCCGGCGGCGACCTTGCGGCCGACGCCGATCAGGTAGCCGTGGAAGCCTGACAGTCCGAAAACCAGCACGATCTTGCCCCAGAACCAGATCTGCGTGGAGTAATATTCCCAGTTATGGCCGATCATGGCAGCGCCCATCAGCCAGGCGAGGATCATGGTGGGGTTGAGGATGATTTTCCGGGTGGAGGCGGCGGCCTTGTCCATCGCGGCTTCGAAACGCGGGTCGCCCTGGGCCTCCAGCCGGTAGACCAGCAGGCGCGGATAGATCAGCAGGCCCGCCATCCATGCGATGACGGCGATGATGTGAAGCGCCCTGAACCATTCGAACATGTGGGCCCTCCCGGCCTAGGCGGCCTTGGTAACCGGCGCACGGTGGTTGGGGCAATCCTTCCAGTTCGCGGGGCAGATGCGCCCGCTGCAGCTGGAGCGTATGGCGCCGACGCTCTCGGTGAGGGCGGCTTCGACCTGGTCGGCAAGCGTTGAGATGAAGCCTTCGTCGACGCCGAGAGCGGGGGCGCGGAGATAGTGCTTCGCACCGTGCTGATCGGCGAGGTGGCGGTATTCGATGTCGAGTTCGACCAGCGTCTCGATGTGTTCGGAGACGAAGGCGATGGGGGAGAGGAGGATGGCCTTGCCGTCCTTCGCAGCCTTCTCGATGCAGGCGTCGGTGGCGGGGCCGATCCATTTGAGCGGGCCGACGCGCGACTGGTAGCAGATCTCGATTTCCCATTCGGCGGGGAGAAGCGGGCGGAGTTTTGCGACCGAGAGTTCGACTTGCCACTGGTAGGGGTCGCCCGCCTTCACGACGGTTTCGGGAAGGCCGTGGGCAGACAGGAGACAGCGCACATTCGGCGGGCGGCCGGCGGCTTCCCAGGTCTGGATCAGCTTGCGCGCGTGGGCGGCGATGAATTTTTCGGTCTCGGGATAGCAGCAGACGGTGACGCCTTCCGGGCCGCGGGCCTCCTTCCACGATTTCAGCGAGGACGCTGTCGTGGTGGAGGAGAACTGCGGATAGAGCGGCAGCAGGATGACGCGGTCTGCGCCCCAAGCTTTCACTTCGCGCACGGCGTCAGCGGCGTAGGGCTTCCAGTAGCGCATGGCGATGAAGCTCTTCGCGGTGTGCCCGCGGCGGGCAAGTTCGGCGTCGAGGGCGTCGGCCTGCTTTTTCGTTTCGGGTTTGAGCGGCGAGCCACCGCCCATGCGGGCGTAGTTCTCGCGCGCGCTTGCGGCGCGGGTTTTCGAGATCAGGCGCGCCAGGAAAAAGCGGATCGGCGCAGGCGCGCGGATGATCGCCTTGTCGCTGAACAGGTTCTTGAGAAAGGGCTGGACGTCGTCGGGGCCGTCCGGGCCGCCGAGGTTGAAGAGGACGATTGCAGTTTTGGTCATGACGCGCGGATTGCTTTCAGCACCGCTTCCACATTCGCGATAGGCACTTCCGGCGTGACGCCGTGGCCGAGGTTGAAGATGTGAGGGCGACCTTTGAGGGACGTAATGATTTCGCGAACGCGATCTTCCATGCCCTTGCCGCCGGCGACGAGGCGCATGGGGTCGAGATTGCCTTGCACGGGCATGCCTTTGGGCAGGGCGCCGTTGATCCGCTTGAGCGGGATGGCTGTGTCGAGGCCGACGGCGTTCACGCCTGTACGCTCCGCATAATCCAGCACCAGCATGCCTGCGCCGCGCGGGAAGCCGATGATCGGCTGTTTAACGCCCAGGGTGCGCACGCGTTGTACGAGTTTGGCGGTGGGTCCGATCACCCAGCGATCGAATGCGTCTTCCGGCAGGCCTTCGGCCCAGCTTTCGAACAGCATGAGCGCATCTGCGCCGGCGTCGGCCTGCATCTTCAGGTAGTGGGCGGAGGCTTCGACGAGGTGGTCGAGCATGCCGTCGAGTTCAGCGGGATGCTGGTAGCCGAACTTGCGGCTGTCGGCCTTGTCGGTGCCGCCGCGGCCTTCGATGGTGTAGACGCCGACCGTCCAGGGCGATCCGCAGAAGCCTATCAGCGTCGTCGAATTGTCGAGAGCGCTGCGAACGCGTTCGACCGTTTCACCGACTGGCGCGAGGTGCGCCAAAATCTTGTCCATCGGCACGTTGGCGAGATCGGACGCCTTCGTTGCGGGATCGACTCGCGGGCCTTCGCCTTCGAGGAAGCGGACGTTACGGCCCATCGCATCGAGGATGAGCAGGATGTCTGCAAAGAGGATTGCGCCATCCATCTGGTAACGGCGGACGGGCTGTAGCGTAGCCTCGGCTGCGAGGGAAGGGGTGTAGCAGAAGTCGAGGAAGTCGCGCGCCTTCGCTCGTGTCTCGCGATATTCGGGCAGGTGTCGCCCTGCCTGACGCATCATCCAGACGGGAACGGGATCAATTCGTTCGCCGTTTAGCACTCTAAGCAGTCTTCGATCGGCTTTGGGGTCGTTCAAGCATCACCCGGGTGCGGAGTAAGAGAGAAGATTCTTATTCTTGAATCTGAATCTAGAAGACTCTGATGGTGTCTAGTCACTTGATAAGTACGTGGATCGAATGATCCCCAGTTCCTCCACACAATGAGTCACCGTGAATCACCCTACGTTCCGACTCCGCCCCGCGTCTTAACGTTTCATTTACCTCTTCGTTAACAAGCCATTAACGAGAGTCGAGTCCCAAGCGCGTGACTCATGGGCGCCGAATCGAAGAGTCTTTTCAACGCTCTCCACCTGTCGACAAGTGTGTGAGGGATTCGGGGAGCGAATCCCCTCCTGCGCTTGTCCACAATCCACTCCCAGCGCTATTGGGGAATTGGTTCATAAGCCGGAGCCGGTCTCTCAAAGCTGTGGAATGACCTACGAAACGTATTTCAACGTTCACCTGGTCTCGGATTCGACCGGCGAAACACTCAATGCGGTGATGCGCGCTGCGTGCGCGCAGTTCGATCTGATCGCGCCGCTTGAACACAACTACTACCTCGTGCGCAGCCCCAAGCAGCTCGACCGCGTGTTGCGCGAGATCGAGGCGGCGCCGGGCGTGGTGCTTTACACCATTTCGGACGAGGAGTTGCGCGCGCGGCTGGAGGAGCGCTGCAAGGAGGTGGGATCGCCGACACTGGCGGTGATCGATCCGGCGGTGAACATGCTGTCGCGCTATCTGGGCCTCAAGTCCGCGCACAAGGTGGCGGGGCAGTACGCGCTGGATGCAGAATATTTCGCGCGCATGGAGACGATCAACTTCACCCTGCAGCATGACGACGGGCAACACACCGAGGACCTGCGCGAGGCGGATGTCGTACTTGTGGGCGTTTCGCGCACATCGAAGACGCCGACATGCGTCTATCTGGGCAATCGCGGCGTGAAGGCGGCGAACGTGCCGCTGGTGCCGGGCGTCGAGATTCCCGAGATACTTGTGGGGCCGAAAGCGCCGCTCGTCGTGGGGTTGAAGATTTCGCCTGACCGGCTGGTGCAGATCAGGCGGCATCGTCTGCTGTCGCTGAACGAGAGCGCGGACACGGCTTATGCCGATGAAGAGACGGTGCGGCAGGAGATCATCGAAGCGAACCGGCTTTATGCGCGGATGAAGTGGCCGACGATCGATGTGAGCCGGCGTTCGGTGGAGGAGACGGCGGCGGCCATCCTCAACATCATCCAGGAACACGCCGAACTGAACAATGAGAACGGCGCGTGAGCGGGCTTCCCGAAAACAGGTTGATCCTGGCGTCGAAGAGCAAGGCGCGCGCGGCTGTGCTGAAGGCGGCCGGGCTCGAGTTCGTGCAGGTTGGCTCGGGCGTCGATGAGGATGCGCTGAAGGATGGCCTGCGCGCCGAGGGCGCAACCGTTGCGAAGCAGGCGGATTTGCTGGCGGAAACCAAGGCGCTGAAGGTTTCGATCTCGCATCAGGGCATTGTGCTGGGCTGTGACCAGATGCTCGATCTTGACGGCGTCGGGCTGGACAAGGTGTCCACGCGCGAGGAGGCGGCTGAGACGCTCCGCCGGTTGCGGGGGAAGACGCATATCCTGCAGGGCGCGATTGTCGCGTGCATCGAGGGCGCGCCGGTGTGGCGGCACCTGGCGCAACCGCGCCTGCGGATGCGGAATTTTTCGGATGCGTTTCTCGAGCGCTATCTCGATGAGATCGGCGATGCGGCGTTCGAGAGCGTGGGTTGCTATCAACTGGAAGGGCTGGGCTCGCAGCTGTTTGATCGCATCGATGGGGATTATTTCTCCATTCTGGGGATGCCGCTTCTGCCGCTGATGCAATGGCTGCGTGATCGCGGCGCGTTGCAGGCATGACGGCGGTGACGGGGACGCGGCAGTTTGCGGTGGTCGGCGATCCGGTGGCGCATTCGCTGTCGCCGCTGATCCACAATGAGTGGATGGCGGTGGCGGGGCTGGATGCGCATTACTCTCGCGTGCATCTGCAATCCGAGGACGCAGCGCAGGATCTGCGCGCGATGGGGCAGATCTATTCGGGGCTCAACATCACGCTGCCGCACAAGGTGGCGGCGCTGAAGGCGGCGGTTGAGGCGAGTGTCGAGGCGCGGGCGATTGGCGCGGCGAATACGCTGGTGGCGGGCGCGGGTGGATGGACGGCGCACAACACGGACGTCGATGGGTTCGAGGCTATGCTGCGCGCGGCGATTGGCGACGTGAGGCCGGGTCTGCGCGTATTGATGATTGGTGCAGGCGGCGCGGCGCGGGCGGCGTCGTTCAGTCTCAACCGGGTCGGCGCGAAGGTCAGCATTGCGAACCGCACGGTGGAGAATGCGCGGGCGCTGGCCGCTGAACTGGCGCCGGGCGCGCGGGTTGGCGGGATGGATGAACTCGGCGCGCTGGTGGCTGAGGCGGATGTCGTTGTGAACACGGCGAGCCTTGGACATGCGGGCGGCGGGATTGCGGGCTTGCCGGCCGGAGAGGGCAGGCCGTTGCTGGACATGTCTTACGGCAAGGCGGCGGCGGCCGTGCTGGGGCCGGCTGCTGCTGCCGGATGGGCGACGCATGACGGGCTCACCATGCTGGTGGCGCAGGCGGCGGCGGCGTTCAAGCTGTGGTTCGGCATTGCGCCGGATCAGGCAAGCGCGTTGGCTGCATGTCGCAGGGCAGTCGAGGCGCGTGGATGATCAAGTTGGGACTCACCGGCTCCATCGGGATGGGCAAGTCGACGACGGCGGCGATGTTCGCCAAACGCGGACTACCGGTTTACGATGCGGATGCGGCTGTGCATGCGATCTATGCGCCGGGCGGACTGGCGGTGGCGCCGCTGGAGAGCGCGTTTCCCGGCGTGACGGGCGCCGATGGCGGGGTTGATCGCGCCAAGCTGCGCGAGGCGGTGACGGGGAACGATGCCGCGATGAAGCAGCTGGAGGCCATTGTGCATCCGCTGGTGGGGATCACGCAGCGCGACTTTATCGAGCGGGCGATGACGGATGGCGCGGATATCGCCGTGCTGGATATTCCGCTGCTGTTCGAGAATGGCGGCGACAAGCGCGTGGACGCCATTGTCGTGGTCACGGCGCCGGAAGCTGTGCAGAGGGAGCGGGTGATGGCGCGCGGGCAGATGACCGAGGCGCAGTTCGCCGCGATACTGGCGCGGCAGACGCCCGATTCGGAAAAGCGGAAGCGCGCCGATTTCATCATCAATACGGGGCTGGGGCTGGAATATGCCCAGGCCCAGGTCGATGCGGTGATCAACGCGCTGAGGCAGAAGCCGGGTGTGACCGCGAAGGAGGCGTGATCATGCGCGAGGTTGTGTTCGACACCGAGACCACCGGCCTCAATCCGCGCGAGGGCGACCGGATCGTGGAAGTGGGCTGCATCGAGCTGGTGAACTACCTGCCGACGGGGCGGGAGTTCCAGATCTACATCAATCCCGGGCGGCCGGTTTCGGAAGCCACGGTGCGCATCACGGGCATCACCAACGAGACGCTGCGCGACAAGAAGCGGTTCGAGCATCCTGATGTGGTCGACCGGCTGATGGAGTTCCTCGGCGATGATCCGATCGTTGCGCACAATGCGGAGTTCGATCGCGGGTTCCTGAATTACGAGCTGGAGCTGCTGGGGCGGCCGCAGCTGCCGAAGGAGCGGTTCATCGACACGCTGGTGCTGGCGCGCGAGCATCGGCCGGGCTCGCCGGCGTCGCTCGATGCGGTATGCAAGCGGTTCAACATTTCGATCGAGGGCAGGGTGTTGCACGGGGCGCTGCTGGACGCGCAGCTCTTGGCAATGGCGTATCTGGAACTGCGCGGCGGGCGTGAGCGGAAGTTGGATTTTGCGGACGATTCAGCGGTGTCGCGCATCGGACAGGCGACCTACACGCCGCGCATGGCCCGGCCCAAGCCGCTGGGGCCGCTGGTGACGCCTGAGGAGCTGGCGGCGCACACGGCTTTTGTCGCGGAGCTGGGGGACAGCGCAGTGTGGAAGAAGTTCGGGTAGGTCGCGCGTTCGGTGAACGTGGAGACAGACCCCCACCTGTCCGCCCCCTAAACGGGGCGGGACCCTGCTTCGGCAACTTACCCAAAAGAGACAGATCGCTCGCGGGTGGTCCGATCAGGCCTGCGGGGTCGTTTTCGCCGCAGCTTCCGCCTCAGCGCGTTGGCGTTGTTGGCGGTAGAGGCCGACGAAGTCGATGGGGTCGATCATCAGGGGCGGGTGGCCGCCTTCGCGGGTGATGTCGGCGATGATGCGGCGCGCGAACGGGAAGAGCAGGCGCGGGCATTCGATCAGCAGCATCGGCTCGGCGTCTTCGCGGCGGGCGTCCTGCAGCTGGACCACGCCGCCATAAACGAGCTCGACGATGAACACGACCGTGTCCTGGCGCTTGGCGCGGGCGGAGAGTTTGAGTTCCACCGAGAAGATGCCCTGGTCGGGCGGGCCCGGTTCCACGCGGACGTCGATGCCAAGCTCGATTTCGGGCGCAACGCTGGACTGCGCCTGGGCGGCGAACAGGCCGGGGTTTTCGAATGAAAGGTCCTTAACATACTGCGCCAGCACGCGAATAAGCGGCGGTCCGGCAACGGCTTGCGGCTGGGCCTGATCCGGAGCTGCAGTGTCAGTCATGGGAAATTCCGGTCCGAAATTGGCATCTTAGTGAGGCAGGGCCGCTATCACGCTCATGCAAAGCTCGCAACAACGGGCTGACTCGCCGACTTTTGTGTCTATATTGAACAATGCGGAGCAAGGTCTGTGCCTTGTTGTGCAAACTACCTGAAGGTTGGCTGTGAGCCTTGGCATTGATCTGATTATCCTCGCTGCGATCGCGGTTTTCGTGATTTCGCGGCTTTATTCGGTGCTCGGGCAGAAGACCGGCACGGAACAGCGACCGCCTGCGCGCCGCCTGCGCGAGGCGCCTGCGCGCGTTCCGGACGCCGAAGAGGCAGGTGAGGCCGAAGCGCGCGCCAAGCTGCGCCCCGCGTTCACCGGGCCGGCGGCGGCGGGACTTGAGGCCATTGCCGCGCACGATGCGGGCTTTTCTCCCGAGGATTTTACCCGTGGCGCCCGCAAGGCCTACGAGATGACTGTCACGGCGTTTGCCGATGGCGACCGCGAAACGTTGCGCCAGCTAGTCGATGACGACGTGTACGAAGTCTACAGCGCCGCCATCGTGGAACGCGAGAAAACGGGCGCGGAGCCGATGCGGCTTGCGCGCATTCGCCAGGCGCGGATTGTCGAGGCGTCGGTGGACGCTGGCAATGTCGGCCGGGTGCTGGTGTCGTTCGAGAGCGAACTTTCCGATGGCGACATGATGCGCCAGGCGAAAGAGATCTGGACGTTCAAGCGCGCGCTGACGAGCCAGGATCCGAACTGGCTGCTGGACGAGGTTTCGACCGCGACCTGATCTGCGGGGCCGGAACTGATGACGCGCAGGCTGTCTCCCGATGAACGCAGGCTGTGGTCGCGCGTGGCGCGCACCGTGAAGCCCGCGCACGGGAAATCCATAGAGATCGAGGCGGACGAGCCGGACACCGCGCCATCGCGCGGCATGGTGGTTGTTGCGCCGGTGGCGGAGGCGAAGCCGAAAGCTCCGAAGCGGCCGACGGCGCCCGATGATCTATCCGGCCAGCGGCGCGTGCGGCGGGGGCAGCACGAGATCGACGCGCGGCTCGACCTGCACGGGCATACGCAGGACACGGCGCATCGCGAGCTGGTGGAGTTCCTGCTGTGGCAGTCGGGCCAGGGCGCGCGCTGCGTTCTTGTGATCACCGGCAAGGGGCGGCTGGGCGTCGGGATCTTGCGCTCACGCCTGTTCGACTGGATCGCGGACCCGCAGCTGCGTCCGTTCATTGCGGGGTATGCGGAAGCGCATCCGCGCCACGGCGGGGCGGGGGCGACTTATGTGTTCCTGCGGCCGGTGAGGTAGGCGGCCCGATCAGGCTGTGGTGGGGGCAGCCGCCGCGGCGAACTCGTCAAAGGCGCGCAGGGCGTCGGCGGCGATGGTAATGCCGGGGCCTCCGCCCATCTGGATCGCGACGCCGAGCGCTTCCGCGACTTCCTGGCGGGTCGCTCCGGTGCGCACGGAGTTGCGGGCGTGATAGGCGATGCAGCCCTTGCAATTGGTGGCGACCGAAAGCGCGAGCGCGATCAGTTCCTTGGTCTTGCCGTCCAGCGCGCCGGGCGTCTGCGCGCCTTTCGACAGGCCGCCGAAGGCCTTGGTCACGTCCGGGATCAGCTGGCGCAGCTGTGCGGCGTAGGCATCGACTTCGGCGATGCGATCGGTGAATTCACCCGGCATGGTGCTGCTCCGCTTGATGTTTGCAGTGTGGTTGCGTGCGTGCAGACATGCAACCTTGATGGGGATCAAGCGCCGCGCGAGGCTTTCTCGGCGATGCCGGATTTGCCCTGGCGGGCTTCGAGCACTTTCGCGACCTGGCCGAGCGTGACGCCGCGCGAGCGCAGGGCGACGAGCAGGTGATAGAGGACGTCGGCGGCTTCCTTTGCGACTTCATCGTCGGATTGGGAAGCGACGGCGAGCGCGGCTTCGACGCCTTCTTCGCCCAGCTTCTTCGCGGTGAGGGCGGGGCCGCCCGCGAGGAGCTTTGCTGTCCATGATGAGGCGGGATCATCGCCGACGCGGGCGTCGATCGTCTTTGCGAGGTCGGCGAGGATTTCGCCGAGGAAGGCTGCGGAGCCGAGTGGGTCGTGTGTGGTGTCGGAGGTCATCAGGCTTCTTCCGTGATGCGGACGGGCGCGCCGGCGGCCGCGATGGCGCGCTTGGCGTCGGCGACGGTGGCCTCGCCGAAGTGGAAGATGGAGGCGGCGAGGACGGCGTCTGCGCCGCCCTTCGTGACGGCGTCGGCCATGTGCTGGACATTGCCGGCCCCGCCCGAGGCGATGAGCGGCACGCGCACCACGTCGCGGATCGCGCGCAGGAGTTCGATGTCGTAGCCGGTCTTGGCGCCGTCGCGGTCCATCGAGGTGAGCAGGATTTCACCTGCGCCGAGCTCGGCGGCGCGCCTGGCGAACTGGATGGCGTCCTGTTTCGTGTCGTTGCGGCCGCCATGGGTGTAGACGGACCAGCCTCCTTCAACGCGCTTCACGTCCATGGCCATGACGACGGCTTGCGATCCAACCTTGCGGGCGCAGGCGGTGAGGATTTCGGGCTCAAGCACGGCGGCGGTGTTGATGGCGACTTTATCGGCGCCGGCTCGGAGCATGGCGACCATGTCGTCCGGCGTGCGGACGCCGCCGCCGACGGTGAGCGGCATGAAGCAGGCATCCGCCGTGCGCTCCACCACGTCGATCATCGTGGCGCGCTTTTCGTGGCTGGCCGTGATGTCGAGGAAGCAGAGTTCGTCGGCGCCCTGTGCGTCATAGGCGCGGGCGAGTGCGACGGGATCGCCGGCATCGCGCAGGTCGACGAAGTTGACGCCCTTCACGGTGCGCCCGTCTTTCACGTCGAGACAGGGGATGATGCGGACTTTGAGCATGGCTTTTCCAATCGCCCGAGGAAGGGCGGGCGTCAACAACCTGTCATTCTGGCTCGCACGGTTTCGCGTGCGTCCGGAATGACACCACAGGAAGCAGTTACGCATCACCCATCATCCGCGCCGATGTCGCGGCGTAGGTGTTCGGGTAGACGCGTGCGTAAGCTGCGCGCGGCGTGGCGCCGATCGCGTTGTGGGTCTTGTTCGGGTGGGGCTGGCTTACGCCAGCGCAACCTGGAGGCGCAGCGCGCCAGCCAGCGTATGATGTCCATGTGATCCTGAAGCTGTGTGATTGAGACGGGCAGTCGCGCGTTGAGCGTGATGCATGTACGTCTCCTCTTCAGGCTTCAGGTCGCGCGCTGGATTGCGCGGGACGGAATGGCGGGTGTGTAGCTGAGTTTCAGTTTTCCGGCAACGCGAAGGTGGCGAACAGCGGGAGATGGTCGGAGCCGATGTCCGGACCGGTGCGGTAGTCGGTGAGGGTGAGGCCGCCGAACTTGATGTGGTCGATGGGCAGGGCGAGCGGGCCGAGCATCGCCGGGAATGTGCCCTCGAAGCGCGGATCGCCTGCGCGCGTGCCCGGGACGGATGCGTAGGCGCGGCCCCAGGGCGTGGAGTTGAAATCGCCGGCGATGACGAAGGGGCGGGCGGCGTCGATGCTGGCGCCGGCGGCGGCGAGTTGCTGGTCGCGGTCGTGCATCAGGCCGGGATGGCCGGGCGAGGGGGGATGCGTCGTGACGATCTGCACGCCGGACAGATCGCCGGTGATGATCACGCCGTGGCTGCCGTAGAACATCTGTGTTGGGCCGACGCGCATGTCGCGCGCGGCGAGCATGGAGCGGCGGATCAGCGGCCAGCCATTGGCGCGCTCGCTGGGGAGGATGTGGATGGGAAGGTCCGGGAAGAGGCCCGCCATGTCTTCTGGCTTGAGTTCGTCGGGGACTTCGTAGGCGGCGATGATGTCTGCGTTGTAGTCGCGGGCGAGGGCGGCCAGCTTTTCAAGCGCGGGGAGGGAACGGTGGACGTTGGCGGTGACGATGCGGATGAGGCGGGCGTCTGGTGGCGCGGGTTGTGGGATGGCGTGGCCAGCGACACCGATGAGCAGGGCGAGGTTGATTGCGCCGGCGGCGAGGGCCGTGACGCCTGCGCCACGGATGCGGCGCCAGAAGGCGAGAGCGCTGATGATGATGCCGGCCAGCGCGAGGTGCCGTGGCCAGTGGGACAAGAGGTCGAACACCCAGCCGGGACGGCCGCCGAGATCGAGACGGTCGGCGAACGCGAGCGCGGTCATTGCGGCGATGAGGCCGGCGAGCGTCCAGAGGATGAGGCGGATGGGGTCGCGCACGGGGTGGACGCTATATCAGACAGGTGAACCGGTCATGCTCGGGAATGCGTGCGGCGCTTCGTCGAGGTACCCCCTCCGTCTCGCTCGCAAGGGCGAGCGATCCACCGCCCCCGATCGCCTGGCGATCGAGGGAGGAAAGAGTCTACCGCGACGCGAGCAGCGCTTCTGTCGGGTCGATGTCGCCGTCGTAGAGGGCGCGGCCGAGGATGGCGCCTTCGATGGGCGTTCCGGGGCGGTTTTTCAGCGCAGTGATGTCGGCGACGTTCTTGAGGCCGCCGGAGGCGATGATGGGAATCGAGACCGCGTCGGCAAGCTGGCCGGTGAGGGTGACGTTGACGCCGGACTTGAGGCCGTCGCGGGAAATGTCGGTGACGATGATGGCGGCGACGCCGCAGCCTTCGAAGGCTTTGGCGAGATCGACGGCTTCCATGTCGGTGGCTTCGGCCCACCCCTGCACGGCGACCTTGCCATCGCGCGCGTCGATGCCGACGGCGACGTGGCCGGGGAAGGCGCGGGCGGCCTCCTTCACGAAGGCGGGATTGCGCACGGCTGCGGTGCCGAGGATCACGCGCGCGATGCCGGCGTCGAGCCAGCGTTCAACGCCCGCCATGTCGCGGATGCCGCCGCCGAGCTGGACCGGCGCGCGCATCACATCGAGGATGGAAGAGACGGCGTTGTGGTTGACCGAGTGGCCCTCGAACGCGCCGTTGAGATCGACAACGTGCAGCGCCTCGAAGCCCATGGCGGCAAAGCGCAGTGCCTGGTCGGCGGGATCATCATTGAAGGAGGTGGCGGTGGTCATCTCGCCGCGCAGCAGACGGACACACACGCCGTCCTTGAGGTCGATGGCAGGGTAGAGGTTCATCTTCTTGTCTTCTGGATCGTTTTCTGGCGCCGTCTTGCGGGCGCTCCGGGAGGCCGCCCTTGGACGCGTGGAACCTACGCCTGTCAACGGGAATGGACACGCAAATCCGCGTGTGACGGCGGGATATTTGCCTACGGCTTCCAGCGCAGAAAATTCGCCAGCAGCAACTGTCCGGCCTTCTGGCTCTTCTCCGGATGGAATTGCGCGCCGAAAAGATTGTCGCGCGCGACGGCGGCGACGAACTTGCCGCCATAGTCGCAGCGGGCGGCGACATGATCGCGCTTCTCGGCCTTCAGCGCATAGGAGTGCACGAAATAGACGTGCGGCTCGGGTCCGAGGCCGTTGAACAGCGCGTGGTCGCGCATGTCGGTGAGGGTGTTCCAGCCCATGTGCGGCACGGGGAGGTTGGGGTCGTTCGGCGTGATGCGTTCGACTGCGCCGGGGATCCAGCCGAGGCCGCGCGTTTCGACATCCTCGCGGCCGACGTCCGCCATCAGCTGCATGCCGACGCAAATGCCGAGGAAGGGGCGCTTCGAGCGGAAGACGGTTTCGGTCAGCGCCTCGGTGACGCCCTGGCGCGCGGCGAGGCCGGCGGCGCAATCGGCATAGTGGCCGACGCCGGGCAGGACGATGCGGTCTGCATGGCGGATGCGGTCGGGATCGTCGGTCAGCAGGACGTCGAGGCGGATTTCATGCTGGTTCGCCGCCGCTTCAAGCGCGCGCTGGACGGAACGGACATTGCCCGATCCATAGTCGATGATGGCGAGGCGGGTCATGGGGTGAGGGGATAGCGCGGGGAAAGCGGGATGTCACCGCATTCCAGTGACAGCCGAGCGCTTCACGACAGTCAGCAAATGCGCCAGTCTGGGCACAATCTGAATAGTGGGATTCTGATCATGTTCCGCGCGGCTCTGACACCCATACCCTTTCTTGTCGGCCTCACGGCGTTGGCGCAGCCCAATTCATACCCGCCGCCGATCGAGCCGGCTGGGCGGGGCATGCTTCAGTGTCACGAGCCAAACCAGGCAAAGAAGACTTGCCAATCGCTGGCGGGCTATCGGCTGCTAGAGGATGGCGTGATTGAAAACACAGCATGGGTTCGCCTGCCGACGATGCCAGTAACGGTGATGGAAATCGTTTCGAAGGGGACGATCCGTGACGAGCAGGTGTGTGGTTACATACGTCAGGCAGACCTCGATGTGGCCCGGTTTGAGGTCAATGGCGCTGAGGTGGATGCGGCTACAACCGCAGACTACCGGAAGCGAACGACAGCGCTTTATGCGAGCATGATGGATCGCGAAATCTGCACCGCCTATGCGGCTGCTGGCGACGCGCTGATTTCGCGACCGTTCATCGATGGCGTTGCAGTTCCCCAGATGTCGCAGCGCGTGGTGTGGGTATCGCCCGAGGATGGTTATCGGGTGGGGATGTAGGCGGCAGAGGTGAGCACCAGGCGCGGGCGGCGGGGGACTCGTCGATGAAGTCCCCTTGTGGCTCGCCCCCAACGTCCCGCGGATTTCGTCCGCGATCCACTTCCCCGCAAGCAGGGGAAGACGGACGCCAGGTCACGCCAGCATCCGCACCTTTGGTTCGCGATCCCAGAAGCGCTGGCTGGCGGCCTTGATGAAGTCGGGGCCGAGGCCGGTGACGCCCTTGTCTTTTTCGACGCCGGCCTTGTCCATGAGCGCCTTTGCGCCGTCGCTGGCGCCGATGGCCTTGAGGTGACCGAAGGCGTCCATGACGAACTGAACGGCGGCGCCGTCCTTGGCCAGCATTTCGGCGGCGGCGGGCGCGAGCACCAGCGCGATCGCGTCGACCGTGACAGAGGGCGTGCCGGCGAGTTGTCCATCGGCGGCCAGCATCTTGCCGCCTTTCAGTTTGGCGCCGCCGACTTTCGGGGCGATGAGGACGGGCTTGCCCTTGGCGGCGGTGACGGCGTCCTTCACGGCGTTGATCTCGGCAAGGTCCGAGCCGTCAGCGAAGAGGATGCCGACGCAGCGGCCCTCTAGCGTCTTGCGCTGGCGGGGGCCTTCGATGATGCGCAGGGCGGGGGATGGGTCGAGGTCGATCGGCCTGGTGGCGGTGGGCGAGGCCTTGGGCAGCGGCATGGCGAGCCCGTCGGCGACGCGCTGGGCGAGGTCCGGATCGACGTGGATGAGGTTGCTAATCACGCGATTCCGCACATGGACGAGGCCGACCTTGGAAAGTTCGAACACCAGAGCGGAGGCGAGGTGCGCCTGTTCGGCGGGATGGAGCGAGCGGAAGAAGAGGCGGGCCTGGCTGTAATGGTCAGCGAAGCTTTCCGGGCGGATGCGCAGCTTGCTGCTGTCGGAGTCGCGTTCGGCCTGGTCGAAGGTGGTGAAGCCGGTCTCAGGACATTCACGAGGTCCGGTGATTTCGCCGACTTCGTTGAGGCTGTTGGGCTCGTAGTTGGCGCGGCCCTTGGGCTGCAGCATCTGCATCATACCGTCGCGCTGGAAATTCATGACGGGGCATTTGGGCGCGTTGATCGGGATCTGGTGGAAGTTCGCCGTGCCGAGGCGGCTCTTCTGCGTGTCGAGGTATGAAAACAGGCGGCCTTGCAACAGCGGGTCGTTGGTGAAGTCGACGCCGGGCACGATGTTGGCGGGGCAGTAGGCGACCTGTTCGGTCTCGGCGAAAAAGTTGTCGGGCCAGCGGTCGAGCACCATGCGGCCGATCATCTTCACGGGGATGATTTCCTCCGGGATGATCTTGGTGGGGTCGAGCACGTCGAAGTCGAAGTTTTCGGCGAACTCCTCGTCGAAGGTCTGGATGCCGAGTTCCCATTCGGGGAAGTCGCCGCGCTCGATGCGCTCGAACAGGTCGCGGCGGTGGAAGTCGGGATCGGCCCCGGCGATCTTGACGGCTTCGTCCCACAGCGTCGATTGCACGCCGAGCTTGGGCTTCCAGTGGAACTTCACGAAGGTGGATTTGCCCTTCGCATTGATGAACCGGAATGTGTGGACACCGAAGCCTTCGATAGTGGCGAGCGAGCGGGGGATGGTGCGATCCGACATCGCCCACATGATCATGTGAGTGGATTCGGGCATCAGGGAGATGAAGTCCCAGAAGGTGTCGTGGGCGCTCGCGGCCTGAGGGAAGCCGCGGTCGGCTTCCATCTTCACGGAGTGAACGAGGTCGGGGAACTTGATCGCGTCCTGGATGAAGAAGACCGGGATGTTGTTGCCGACGAGATCCCAGTTGCCTTCCCGGGTGTAGAATTTCACGGCAAAGCCGCGCACGTCGCGGGGCGTGTCGACGGAACCTGCGCCGCCGGCGACGGTGGAGAAGCGCGCGAAGACGGGCGTGCGTTCGCCCGCGTGCTGGAAGAGGTCGGCCTTGGTGAGGTTGGTCAGCGGCTTGTAGAGCTCGAAAAATCCGTGTGCGGCGGAACCGCGTGCGTGGACGATGCGCTCGGGGATGCGCTCGTGATCGAAGTGGAAGATCTTCTCGCGCAGGACGAAATCTTCGAGCAGGACGGCGCCGCGCGGACCTGACTTGAGCTGGTTCTGGTTGTCGGAGACGCGGATGCCCTGGTTTGTGGTGAGGTGGCCTTCGGCGTCGTGCGGGCCGCTTTCTGGCACGCGCTGATGGAGTTCATCACCGGTTCCACGATCCGACGCATAATCCTTGGACTGAGGGGCGCGCTTCTTCGTGGCCATGCTTGCCTCCATGGGAGCCGTGCCGTCCGCGGGAGAGCGGCAGCCGCTTGCAGGAGGTGAGCTAGGTCCGACGCGCGCGAGGGCGAGTCGCAATCGGCGCTGATTGCAGTTGCGTGGTGGAACTGGCGGCGGCGAGAGCGGGAGGCCTTGCGGCAGAGCAGTCCGAGGCGCCGTGAGCACGGCCTCGCGCTTCGACGGGCTCAGCATGAGGCCTATCCCTCAGCTGGCGCGGGCTCGGATTGTTACTCTAGAGCGAGCCCTTGGTGCTGGCGACCTGGCCCTTGAGGCGGTCGTCGCGGACGGCGGCCATGCGCAGCGCGCGGGCGAGCGATTTGAAGCTGGCCTCGGCGATGTGGTGGGAGTTCTCGCCGTAGAGCAGTTCGAGGTGGAGGCAGACGCCGGCGTTCATGGCGAAAGCCTGGAAGAATTCCTTGAACAGCTCGGTGTCGACCACGCCGACCTTGTCGCGCGTGAAGGCGACCTTCCAGATCAGGTAGGGCCGGTTGCACAGGTCGACCGAGGCGCGGACGAGGGTTTCGTCCATCGGGACATAGGCGTGGCCGAAGCGGACGACGCTCGAATATCCGCCCACGGCGTCGCGGAACGCCTGGCCGAGGACGATGCCCACATCTTCCATGGTGTGGTGCTGGTCGATGTGAAGGTCGCCCTTCGCTTCGACGTTAATATCCATGGCAGAGTGCTTGGCGAAGCTCTCCAGCATGTGGTCGAAGAAGCCGATGCCGGTGGAAATCGCTGATTTTCCAGAGCCATCGACGTCGACGGAGACCTTGATGGAGGTCTCCTTCGTCTCGCGGACGATCTCTGCCTTGCGCGCCTTTTCCGCCATCTGCGGGCCCTTGCATTAACCGTGCGTTCGCTATCGAAACCTAGCTTAACCCGCGAACGGTCGAGGAATCCTGAATGCTGGCACGCATTTAGGGGTTGGCCGCCTGGAACGCCACCGGATTCGCGCTGATGACTGCACGCACAGCCAAGGACAGCGCGCTCAAGGATGGAGCGCCCAACGACGGCGCGCCCAACGACGGGGCGAAGGGGGCCAAGCCTCCCAAGGCGCCGAAGCGTGCGGCCAAGCGCATGGGCCTGGCGGGCAGGGTGGCCATGATCGCGGTGGCGGCCGCGTTCTTTGCGGCGCTTGCCCAGTGGGTCGTCACGCCGGTCATGGCGCAGGGCGAAATCAAGTTCCAGCGCCAGACAGCGGTGTTCGCCGGGGCCAACCTGCTGGCGGACGTCTCGCGCATCCATGTCGAGGCGGGGCATTGGGCGGAGATCAAGAAACTGGTCGATGCGCTGTCGGTCGGCATGCCGGACGGGCAATCGGCGGTGTTCGACAAGGACTGGAAGCTGGTGGCGAAGGATGGCGCTGTCCAGAGCCTGCCGCCGCAGAGGCAGCTGGCGGCGCTGGCGGCTGATCATTCCGCCGTGATGGTCGAGGGCGAGCGTTACTACGCGGCGCGGCCGATCGAGTCGAACGGCCTGCTGTATGGCTATGCGGTCTATTCCTTCCAGCCGCGCGCGTTCGTCAGCATCTGGCTCTGGGTGGTGGCGCTGAACGCCATCGTGCTGTCGCTGGTGCTGCTGGCGATTGCGCCGCTGATCTACAGGCTGGCGCGACATGCGCTGAAGCCGGTCACCATTCTCGAGAAGCAGATCCGCAGCCGCGATCCGAAGGACAAGTCGAAGCTGGCGGATTCATCCGATGACCGGCTGCTGAAGCCGCTGCTGACGGCCATCGACGGGGTGCATGAACGCTCGGAGGCCGCGATGCGGCGGGCGCTGACGATGGCGTATACGGATCCGGTGACGCGCCTGCCCAACCGGCTGCGCTTCATGTCGAAGCTCGAGACGACCGTGGGCGCGGGGAACAACACCTTCCTGGTGATCTGCGATCTCGACCGGTTCAGGCAGGTAAATGTGACGTATGGCCCGCGCGTGGCGGACCTTGCGCTGTCGACCACGGCCGAGCGCCTGCGTGCGGCGGCTTCGCAGTCACTGACGCTGCCGTTCTTCTTCGGCCGCATCGGCGCGGACCAGTTCGGCGTCATCCTGCCCGGCGCCGAGCGCGAGATGGTGGCGACGCTGGTCGCTGCGATGGAAGCGGCTGTTTCCGAAGTGATGATCGTCGAGGGGCAGGCGATACGCCTGACTGCCTGCTTTGGCGCGGCGACCTCGCCCGAAGATGCAGCGAACGGCGGCGACCTGCTGAAGCAGGCGGAAGTCGCGCTGAAGGAAGCCAAGCGCCAGGGCGGGCAGAGACATGCCTTCTTCGATCGCAAGCTGCTGGACAAGGCGCGGGCGCAGTCGCGGCTGGAAGATGAAGTGCGCGAGGGTCTGGAGCGTGGCGAGTTCGTGGCGGTCTACCAGCCCAAGGTGAAGCTGGAGACGGGCGAACTGGTGGGCGCGGAGGCGCTGGCGCGCTGGCGCAGGCCGGACGGCATGGCTGTGTCGCCGGGCGTGTTCATCCCGATTGCCGAGGAACTCGGTCTGATCGCCAAGCTGGGCAAGCAGGTGATGCGCGACGCCTGCATGGCGGCGGCGGGATGGAACAGGAAGGGCATCGTCTCGTCGGTGGCGGTCAACGTCTCGCCGCACCAGTTCGACGATCCGGATTTTGTGAACTCGGTCTATCGGGCGCTGGATGAAAGCGGGTTGCCGGCGAACCTGCTGGAGTTGGAGATCACGGAGAGCGCGGCGGTTGCTGATGCAGACCGCGTGGCGCGCACGATGTGGCCGCTGCGCAACCGCGGCGTGCGGCTTGCCATCGATGACTTCGGGACGGGGCATTCGAATTTCGCTGCGATCACACGCCTGCCGTTCGACGTGTTCAAGATCGACCAGCAATTCGTCCGCGCGCTGTCGACCGACCCGCACGCGCCAGCAATCGTGGAAATGATTCTGGCGATGGCCGAAGCGCTGGGCCAGGAGACGGTGGCCGAGGGCGTGGAAACAAAAGAGCAGGCCGACTTCCTGCTCCGCCGCGCCTGCACGATCGGGCAGGGGTACTACTACTCGCCGCCACTGCCGGCCGACGAGTTCGACGCGTTCGTGCGGAGCTATCGCCCGCGGCCGGCGGATCGGTTTGCGGCATAGGCCACATCCAACGTTCGCGAGTTATCGTTTCTCGATAAATTTGCTTGTTGGCGGCGGACACACGAGATAGACTGCTCAACGGTCAGGAAGAGCAGGCATGTCGTCGGAACCCACTTGGCATTCAACCACCATTCTCGCCGTGAGGAAGGGCCGCAAGCTCGTCGTCATGGGGGATGGGCAGGTGTCGATGGGGCAGACGATCATGAAGGGCAATGCCCGCAAGGTTCGGCGGCTCGGCGAGAAGGGTGAGATTCTCGCAGGCTTCGCTGGCGCCACTGCGGACGCCTTCACGCTCTTTGAGCGTCTTGACCAAAAACTCGAACGATTCCCCGGCAATCTTCAGCGCGCCGCCGTGGAACTCGCCAAGGACTGGCGCACTGACAAATACCTCCGGAACCTCGAAGCCCTCATCATCGTGGGCGACGCGACATCACTGCTCGTCATCACGGGCAGGGGCGACGTGCTGGAACCGGAGCATCCTATCGCGGCCATTGGTTCAGGGGGCAACTATGCGCTGTCCGCCGCACGAGCGCTGTATGAGTACGAAGACGACGCTGAAAAGATCGCACGCAAAGCGATGACGATCGCGGCCGAAGTCTGCGTCTACACAAACAGCAACTTCGTGTTGGAGACCCTGGATGTTCGACCGGACTGACATACGCGCGGCCGTTGAGGCCGGCGCGATAAGCGACGAGGGCGCCAAGCGCTTCGAAGCTTTCCTGAAAGCGCGCAACGATCCCGATCGCATGCTCGATCCCGAGAATTTGCGCTTTCTCACCAACTTCAATGACGTGTTTCTCACCATCGGCATTGTCGTGCTGATGGCGGGGCTCGGCTTCCTGTCGGCGATCACCATGATCGACCTGATGGGCCTGCCGCGCATGAACGATCCGGAGACGGTTGCGGAGGCGAGCGCGTTCGCGAGCCGGATCAAGATGGTGGTCATGATTGCGCCGTTGCCGTTGCTGGCAGGTGCGTGGCTGCTGGCGGAATACTTCACCGGCAGGCGGCGCCTTCTGTTGCCGTCGATGGCGTTGAGCTTCTTTGTGGTGTGGGCGGCGTCGGTTTCGGCTGCTGGTCTTGCAACCCAGTTCATCTCGGACTCGCAGATGGTGGCTAGTGCGGACGGTGAGTTCAATCCGTTCCAGGCGCTGACGGGCATGGGCTATGCGGGATTTGCGGCGGCGACGCTGGCTTCGGCTGCGTTGTTCTGGCGCTTCCGCCTGCCGTTCTCGCTGTTCTTGCTGGCAGGCTCGATCGCCGGGCTGTTCTACACGGCTGTCGTGCAGGCGGCCGGCATTCATGGCGTAACGCTGATGCTGGGTGGGGCGGTGACGCTGGCGGTTGGTGTTGGCACGCTGGTCGCGGCGATCCTGTTCGACATGAAGGACCCGACGCGTTCGACCCGCAATTCGGATCATGCCTTCTGGCTGCACATGGCCGCGGCGCCGCAGATCATCTTCGGTGTGCGCGCGCTGGTTCTCGGGGCAGGGTTTGATGAAGCCTCCACGGCGTTTGCGACCGTGATGCTGATCGTGCTGGTGCTGTTCGGGGTGATCTCGCTGGCCATCAATCGTCGGGCGCTGATCGTCTCCGGGCTTGTGACGTTCACGGCGTCCCTGTGGGTGCTGGTGAACAATTCGGGCTGGGGCGGGCTCAACTCGCTGATGCTGACGGCGCTGATCGTGGGCGGGTCCATCGTCCTGCTGGGCGGCGGCTGGCGCACGGTTCGCCGCACGGTGCTGAAAGTGTTCCCGCAGGAAGGAACGCTGGGGCGGATCTTCCCGCCGGAGCCTGCATAGGGCGAAACGACTTGATGACTTGAGCAGGCATGAGCTAGCGAAGCGGCCACAGGCTTCCTAGTTCATGCCTGAACTGTTTCCAGGGTTTGCATGTCCGAATTCACACCGCGCGAGATCGTTTCAGAACTGGACCGCTATATTGTGGGCCAGCCGGAGGCCAAGCGGGCCGTGGCGCTGGCGCTGCGCAACAGGTGGCGGCGCAAGCAGCTGCCGGAGGGGCTGCGCGAGGAAGTGACGCCGAAAAACATCCTGATGATCGGGCCCACCGGCGTGGGCAAGACGGAGATTTCGCGGCGGCTGGCCAAGCTGGCCAAGGCGCCGTTCCTGAAGGTCGAGGCCACCAAGTTCACCGAGGTTGGTTATGTCGGCCGCGATGTCGAGCAGATCATCCGCGATCTGGTTGAGGTCGCCATCAGCATGGTGCGCGAGCGGCGTCGCAAGGAAGTGATTTCCAAGGCCGAGGCCAAGGCTGAGGATCGCGTGCTTGATGCGCTGGTTGGCGCAACGGCGCAGCCTTCGACGCGCGAGAGCTTTCGCGCGAAGCTTCGGGGCGGTCTGCTGGACGACAAGGAAATCGAGATCGACGTGGCCGACACCGCCAACCCGATGGGCGGGTTCGATATTCCGGGGCAGCCGGGATCATCCATCGGGATGGTGAACCTTGGCGAGTTGCTGAAGGGCTTTGGCGGGCGGCAGAAGCGCGTGCGCACGACGGTCAAGGAAGCTTACAAGCCGCTGATCCAGGAAGAGTCGGACAAGCTGCTGGACGATGAGACCGTGAAGCGCGAGGCGCTGAGCGTCACCGAGAATGATGGCATCGTCTTCCTCGACGAGATCGACAAGATCGCTTCGCGCTCTGAGCGGGCAGGGGCGGATGTGTCGCGCGAAGGCGTGCAGCGCGACCTGCTTCCGCTGATCGAGGGGACGACGGTTGCGACCAAGCATGGGCCGGTGAAGACGGACCATATCCTGTTCATTGCGTCAGGCGCGTTCCATGTGGCGAAGCCTTCGGACCTGTTGCCCGAATTGCAGGGGCGCCTGCCGATCCGTGTGGAGCTGAAGGCGCTGTCGCGCGACGATCTCAAGCGCATTCTGACCGAGCCGGAAGCGAGCCTGATCCTGCAGTACACCGCGCTGATGAAGACGGAGGGCGTCGAGCTTTCGTTCGCGCCGGACGCCATCGAGGCGATTGCCGACATTGCGGTGCAGGTGAACGACAGCGTCGAGAACATCGGCGCGCGGCGGCTTCACACCATCCTCGAGCGCGTGCTGGACGAGATCAGCTTCTCGGCCTCGGAAAAACCGGGCGAGGCGTTCGCCATCACCGGCGCCTATGTGCGCGAAAAGGTGGCCGCGATGGCGGGCGACAAGGATCTGTCGAAGTACATTCTGTAGCTCACCGAGAGACGCGCCGGCGCTACGCGCGCATCGCTTCGCGATGCCTGTCGACAGGCTCAGGACGAGGCGCTTGGTGGCTGCGGCTAGATAGGCCTCATGCTGAGCTTGTCGAAGCACGAGGCCGTGCTCGCGCTGTCAGTTCCGCAAGAGCACCTACACCGCTGCCGGCTTTCTGATCGGCATGTGCTTCTTCCCCCAGTCCTTCAGCCCGATCAGCGCCGGAGCGAAGTCGCGACCCTTTTCGGAGAGCGTGTAGGTGTAGCGGAGCGGGCGTTCGGAGTATGCGTTCCTTTCCAGAACGCCGAGCTCGACCAGGCGCTTGAGCCGGTCTGACAGGACGTGGCGGGTGATCCCGAGGCTCTTCTGGAACTCATCGAACCTTGATTTTCCAAGGAAACAATCGCGGACGATCAGCAGAGTCCAGCGGTCGCCGATGACGGACATGGCGCGGGCGACGGGGCACCAGTCGGTGGCCAGTTCGTCCCACTTGCTTGCGGCTGCCGGCTTGCTGCGTTCCATTTTCGAACCCTGCATCGATTGTCGTTCGATGGAAAGAGTGTAGGTTCCTTTTGTGAACGGAGAGTTGCGGCATGCCTGAGAGGCGGTCAGTGCTGGTGGTCGGGGCGGGGGATGCGACCGGCGGGGCGATTGCCCGGCGGTTTGCGCGCGAGGGCTATGTCGCGGTGGTGACACGGCGCGAGCTGGCCTCGCTCGATGGCCTGCTGGCGCAGATCCGGGCCGATGGCGGCGAGGCGGTGGGCTTCGGGTCTGACGCACGCGCCGAGGACCAGGTGGTGGCGCTGTTCGACCAGATCGAGCGCGAGGTCGCGCCGCTGGAGGCTGTGATCTTCAACATCGGCGCGAATGTGAACTTCCCGATCCGCGAGACGACGGCTCGCGTCTATCGCAAGGTGTGGGAGATGGCGGCGTTCGCGGGCTTCCTCGCGGGGCGCGAGGCGGCGAAGGCGATGGTTCCGCGCGGGCGGGGCACGATCATCTTCACGGGCGCGACTGCCTCGATCCGGGGCAGGGAAGGGTTCTCTGCGTTTTCGGGTGCGAAGTTTGCGCTGCGGGCTTTAGCGCAGTCGATGGCGCGCGAGCTGGGGCCGCAGGGCGTGCATGTGGCGCACACGATCATCGACGGCGCGATCGACACGGAATGGATCGCGAAGAATTTTCCGCAGCGCCACGCGCTGAAGGATCAGGACGGGATCCTGAATCCGGATCACATCGCGGACGCTTACTGGATGCTGCATTCGCAGCCGCGCGATGCGTGGACGCATGAACTCGATCTGCGTCCATGGATGGAGAAGATGGCGTAGGCCACACAACACAAACAGGGAGGCAGGGACGGATGCCGAAGCAGGTTGAGTTCTTCTACGACTTCACGAGCCCGACGGCGTATCTCGCATGGCGGCGGTTGCCCGGTGTGCTGGAGCGGACGGGGGCCACGGTGAAGTATCGCCCGATGTTTCTTGGCGGTGTGATGCAGACGACCGGCAATCGTCCGCCGGGCACGCTTCCCGCGAAAGGCCGGTGGATGGCGGAGGACCTGCAGCGCTGGGCGAAGAAATACAACACGCCCTACAGGCCGAACCCGCACTTTCCGATGATGACGCTGATGGTGCAGCGCGCGGCGCAGGAGTGGGCGGCACGGCCGGATTTCGAGAGATATCTCGCGGCCATCTTCAACGCCGCTTGGCAGGACCAGAAGAATATCGCGGACAAGGCTGTGCTTGGTGAAGTCCTGAGCGCGGCGGGATTTTCGCCCGAGGAATTCTTCGCGGCGGCGGACAACCCGGCGAACAAGGAGAAGCTGAAGGCGACGACCGACGAGGCCGTGGAGCGCGGCGTGTTCGGCGCGCCGACCTTCTTCGTCAAGACGCCGGACGGCGAAGAGATGCACTTCGGCCAGGACCGGCTGGACTTCGTCGAGGATGCGCTGAAGCGGGCGTGAACTACTCCCCCGTCTTCGCCTCGTACTGGCAGAGGTCGCGGATGACGCATTCGGGGCAGCCGGGCTTGCGGGCGAGGCAGGTGTAGCGGCCGTGCAGGATGAGCCAGTGATGGGCGCCGCGTTTGTATTTGTCGGGCGTGATTTCGAGCAGGCGCTTCTCGACCTTTTCCGGCGTTGATTCCGGCGCGAGGCCTGTGCGGTTCGATACGCGGAAGACGTGCGTGTCGACGGCGATGGTGGCCTCCCCATAGGCCTCGTTGAGGACGACGCTGGCGGTCTTGTGGCCGACGCCGGGCAGGGCTTCGAGATCTTCGCGCGTGCGCGGCGTTCTTCCGTCGTGCTTTTCGATGATCAGGCGGGAGAGGGCGATGACGTTCTTCGCCTTGTTGCGCCAGAGGCCGATCGTCTTGATGTGCTGAGCTACGCCTTCCTCGCCGAGGGCGAGCATTTTCTGGGGCGTGTCGGCGATGCGGAAGAGTTCCTTTGTCGCCTTGTTGACCGAGACGTCGGTGGCCTGTGCGGAGAGCGCGACGGCGACGACGAGGGTGTAGGGGTCGGTGTAGTCGAGCTCGGTTTTCGGATCGGGGCGGGATTTTGCCAGGCGTTTGAAGATTTCGGCGGCGACTTCCAGCGAGACGCCTTTGGGCGCCTTCGGGGCGGGTTTGCGGGCGGGCTTTTTCTTCGGCGCGGGCATGGTGCGCTTCTAGGGGCGGATGCGGCCGCGCGAAAGTGTCTGACTTTGAGTGGCGTCATTCTCGGGGCAGGACCGAGAATGACGCGGTCATTTGATCTTGCTCCGCTGGAGCCGCCGCCTAATCTGCTCCCATGTCCACCATCTATCTCGACGCTGTGCTCGAGCCGCCGCGGTCGCTTTCGCGGCGGGGGCTCAATCGCGTGATGATGATCCTGGGGGGCATGAGTTTTGTGTCGGGGTTTGCGTTCCTGCTGATGGGGGCGTGGCCGGTGACGGGGTTCATGGGGCTGGAAGTCCTTGCGGTCTGGCTGGGCTTTCAATGGTCGGCGCGGGCGCAGATGGCGCGGACCTATGTGTGCGTGACTGCGGATGCGGTCACGCTGCGCAAGGTCGATGGCTGGGGTAGGGAGCGGCGCGCGCGGATGTCGTCGGTCTTTGCGCGGGTGGAGTATGACAGCGCGGCGAGCGGGCCGCATGCGTTGCGGCTGGCGACGTCGCGCGTTGTCTATCCGCTGGGCGAACATCTGACGCCGAAGGAGCGCGAGACCTTTGCGCGGCGTCTTTCCGAGGCGCTGGGCGAGGCGCGGCGCGAACGACATATCGGAGACGAGACATGAGCGTTGAATTCCTGCACGCGATGATCCGCGTTGGCGACATCGATGCGGCGCTGAAATTCTTCTGCGACGGGCTGGGCCTCAAGGAGGTGCGCCGGAACGATTATCCGGAGGGCAAGTACACGCTGGTGTTCCTGGCCTCGCAGGAGGACGTTGCGCGTTCGGGGTGGAATGGCGAAGGGAAGCTGCCGACCGGGCTGCCGATGGTGGAGCTGACCCACAACTGGGGCGAGAGCGAATATTCCGGCGGGCGGAATTTCGGGCACCTGGCCTATCGCGTGGATGACATCTATGCGGCGTGCGAGCGGTTCCGGCAGATCGGGGTGACGATCAGCCGGCCGCCGCGCGACGGGCGCATGGCGTTCGTGCGATCGCCCGACGGGATTTCGATCGAGCTGCTGCAGAAGGGCGAGGCGAAGGCGCCGCAGGAGCCGTGGGCATCAGCGCCGAATATCGGCAGCTGGTAGATCAGGTGTTGGCGGCGGCCAGCAGCAGGAAGAGATCGTTCAGCTGCACGCCGAAGAAGCTCAATATGCCGATCAGGGCGAGAGCCATTCCCGACAGCAGCAGGACGTATTCGATTGCGGTGGCGCCTGCGCGATCGCCGGCGAAGCGTTTGATCAGTTTCATGGCATTCCCCAACTCAGATGCCGGCAACTTCGCTGCGTCACGTGAACGGCGTGGCAAGGGCGGCGATGGAATTGCGCGGGTAACGGAAGGGGTGGGGTAACCACGTCGCGAGAGTGCCCTCTCCGCGCCTCGTGGTTCGACGGACGTGTTGCCCGACTGTCGTCGAGCAATACTGCTCACCATGAGGCGCTCAGTTCCGGCAGGCGTGGTCGCCTACTTCTTCGCCGGCTTCTGCGGTTTTTGTTTTGGCGCGGGTTTGGGCTTCGCGGGCTTTGCCTTCACCGGTTTTTCCTTGACCGGTTTTGCGGGCTTGGGCTTCGGCGGCGGCTTCGCCTTGGGCGCCTTGCCGTTCACCTTCGCGGGGAGGGCGGGAAGGGATTTCAGCACGTCCTCGGGCGGACGCTGGAAGCCGCCCATCTGCGCTTCGAGCGCTTCGGCGATGGCGAGCACGTCCATGTCGCCGCCTTCGGGGCCGATGATCTGAACGCCGCACGGAAGCTGGCCCGCGCGGCGCGGCACGGGGATCACCACGGCAGGCAGGTGGCAGACGGTGGCGAGCGCGATCCATGAATGGAACATGTGATAGGGCGTGGGCTTGCCATCGACCTGCATGGGCCGCGAGACGGCGTCGCCCGCAGTGACATGTTCGAACGCCGTGGTCGGCGCGACCGGCGTGATGATGGCGTGCCAGCGGCTGAAGAACTCGGACATGGTCCGCTTGAGGCGGCGGCGCGCTTCGTCGGCGCGGAGCCAGTCATGGTGTGTGGCGGCAGAGTAAGCCGCCCATTTGGCGCGGCCGAAAGGTTCGCCGCGCGCCATCAGCTTGGTGAGCGGGCGGCCGGCCTCCAGCGCCTTCACCAGCGGGCCGGGCATGTCGGTGGCGAGGATGGGCAGGAGAAGCTGGAGGTAGAGGTCGACGAGCGAGACGCCGTCGACCTCGGGGCGCGCGACGAGGACCTGCGCGCCTGCGTCAGCAGCGGCTTCGGCGGCGAGTTCGACGGCTGAATGGCAGGCGGTGGAGACGGGGAAGGCTTTGTCCTCGGCCCAGACGGCGATGCGGCGGGCCTTGAGTCCGGTGCGCCGCGGCTGGGGCGATGGCGTTTCGCCGGCGAGCACCTGGAACATCAGGCGCAGGTCTGAGACATCGCGCGCCATCGGGCCGGCGACGTTGAGATCGCGCACGGCGAGCGAGCCGGGGGCGGGCGGGACGTGACCGGTGAGTGGCGTGCGGCCGTAGGTGGGCTTGAGCGCAGCGACGCCGCAGAAGTGCGCGGGGAAGCGGAGCGAGCCGCCGATGTCGGAGCCGAGTTCGAGCGGCGTGATGCCGGTGGCGAGAGCGGCGGCCGCGCCGCCGGAGCTGCCGCCGGGTGTGCGCGAGAGATCCCACGGATTGTTGCTGCGGCCGTGGACGGGATTGTTGGTCTGGCTGTCGCCGGCCATGTAGGGTGTGTTTGTCTTGCCCCAGATCACCGCGCCGGCTGCGCGCAGGCGGGCGACGGCGGCGGCGTCTGGCGTTGATGCGGGGCGCTTGGCGTATTCGGGCGCGCCGGCGGTGGCGGGCATGCCGTCGACGTCGAACGTATCCTTGATGGTGAGGGGCAGGCCGTGCAGCGGGCCGGCGGGAATCCCCGCCGCAAGAAGCCGGTCAAGCTCGGCGGCGCGGCGGCGGGCGGCGTCGAGGTCGGTGCGGACCACGGCGTTGATGGCGGGGTTCACCGCCAGATAGCGCGCGACATGTTCCTCCAGCAGGTCGACCGCCGTCACCTGGCGCAGGGCCAGCCGGTCGATCTGCGTGCGCGCGGGCGTAAAGATGTTGGCCGCCTGCGTCATGCCGCGCGCCAATCCCCCATGTATTGCGTTTCCCACCTGCAGGCGCACGTGACGCCCACATGACATCGTCTATGCGCGCCGGCGGCCACAAGCAAAGTGAAAGCCCGGAAACAATGTGAAACACGCAGTTCAGCGCTCTGCGATTTTGCCGAGCATAGGAGACTACAGACCCAGCACGTCCCGCATGGAGTAGAGGCCGGGCTTCTGGGTGGCGGCCCATTTTGCGGCGGCGAGGGCGCCGCGGGCGAAGACGGCGCGGTCGAGGGCGCGGTGTGAGATCGACAGGATTTCCTCGTCGGAGATGAACGCGGCGTCGTGGTCGCCGATGATGCCGCCGCCGCGAATGACGGAGAAAGCGATGGAGCCAGGCTTGCGCGGGCCGGACTGGCCGTCATGGGGCGGCACGCGAAGTTCGGTGAGCGGGGCGCCGCGGCCGCGGGCGGCGGCTTCGCCGATCATCAGGGCGGTGCCCGACGGCGCATCAACCTTGCGGCGATGGTGGCCTTCCGTGATCTCGATGTCCCAGCCTTCGCCGAGGCGGGCGGCGGCCTGTTCGACGAGGCCGATCATCAGGTTGACGCCGAGCGAGAAGTTGCGGTCGCGCACGATGGCGATGCGCTTTGCGTGGTCGGCGACCTGCTGTTCCTGTTGCGGCGAGAGGCCGGTGGCGCCGACGATGGCGGCGCACACTTTCGTGAGCTTCAGCTGTTCGAGCGCTTCGAGCGTCGCCTGAGGCGTGGTGAAGTCGATCCATACTTCGGCGGACTGGGCGGCGCGCGAGGGGCTGTCGGCGATGGTCCAGCCGCCCTTGTCGGCGCCTATCGAGGGCGCGCCCGGGCGTTCGGACCCGCCGGTGATGACGAAGTTTGGACCGGCGCATGCGGCGATGGCCTGTCCCATGCGGCCGGCGGCGCCCGCGATTGCGATCGAGATGCTCATGAGCCGCCTTATAGCGGGAAATCCCGGTGAGGCGAGGGCGCCTGAAATTGACGGTTCCGGGCAATCGCGCCAAGCCTTGGGACATGAAGCTGATTCCGATTGCCCTATTGTCCCTGACGCTTGCTGCCTGCGGTCAGCCGCCCGCCGAGGAGGCTTTGCCCGAAGCGGCGGTGGTTCGCGGGCCGAATACGTTCGACGTGGCGCTGACGCTAACGCCGCGCGCGGCCGAGAAGCTGGCGGGGATGGGCGAGGCGGTCACCATCGACACCGTCTTCTTTGGTGAGCCGAAGCCGGGCGGTCTGAAGCCTGAGGACGAGAACGACTTCATCACGATGGGCGGCGAGCAGGTGAATGCGCCGCCCGCGAATGGCGTGATCATGGTTCCGGGCGAAAGCTATGATCCGGCGCGCGAGGCCGACGTCGAAGGCGGCAAGCAGGTGCTGGTGAATGTGTTCACCGCGCGCAAGGCGCACGAGGACAACCTGATCAGCTGCGGCATCTATCAGGGCCCGCTGGCGATGGCGCAGAAGCAACCGGTCGAGATCAGGTGTGACCTGATCGAGTAGCGGGCGCTTCGGCGCGGCTTACGCCCGGCTGTCTTCCTGGTCGAAGAACTTCTTGACCTTCTTGAAGAAGCCCTGGCTTTCCGGGTGGCATTTGCCGGACGGGCAGCACTCGTCGGCGAACTGCTTGAGCAGTTCCTTCTGGCGCGCCGTGAGGTGCGTCGGGGTTTCGACGAAGAGTTCGACCACGAGGTCGCCATTGGCGCCGCCGCGCAGGCTGGGCATGCCCTTGCCTTTAAGGCGCATGCGCTTGCCGGTCTGCGAGCCTTCGGGGATCGTGACCTTCATGCGTGAGCCGTCGATGGTGGGGAGTTCGATCTCGCCGCCGAGCGCTGCGGTGAACATCATCACGGGCGTGCGGGCGAACAGCGTCTGGCCGTCGCGCTCGAACAGGTCGTGCTCGCGCACCGAGACGAAGATGTAGAGGTCGCCCTTCGGGCCGCCGCGCGCGCCCGGTTCGCCTTCGCCCGAGAGGCGGATGCGCTGGCCGTCTTCGATGCCGGCGGGAACGGTGACGTTGAGCGTGCGATCCTTGCGCACGGCGCCGCGGCCGTCGCAGTTGCGGCACGGCGTCTTGATGATGTGGCCCGAACCCTGGCAGCGACCGCAGGTGCGCTCCATGGTGAAGAAACCCTGCGTCATGCGCACGCGGCCATGGCCCTGGCAGGTTGTGCAGGTCTCAGGCTGGGTGCCGGGCTCGGCGCCGGTGCCCTTGCACGGCTCGCACTTCTCGGTGGTGGGAACGGAGATTTCCGCCTGCTTGCCGCGGAAGGCTTCTTCCAGCGTGATCTCGTAATCGTAGCGCAGGTCGGCGCCGCGGCCGGGGCCGGTGCGTTGCTGTCCGCGCTGTCCGCCGAAGAGTTCGGAGAACATGTCGCCGAACACGTCGCGGAAGATGTCTTCGGGGCGTCCCTGTGGGCCTGCGCCAGCGCCGTTGACGCCCGCCTTGCCGAAGCGGTCGTAGGCCGCGCGCTTCTGGGCGTCGCTGAGGACTTCCCAGGCCTCGGAGACTTCCTTGAATTTTCCCTCGGATGTCGTGCAGCCCGGATTGCGATCCGGGTGATGCTCCATCGCCTTCTTGCGGAAGGCGGCCTTCAGCGTCTTCTCGTCAGCGTCCTTCGCGACGCCGAGGATATCGTAATAAGAGCGCTCGCTCATCGTGACGACCGAACCGTAACCATGACCTCTAACCCGATCCCCGCTCGACCTGCCCGGAAGCCCGAGGGAGGGAGAACCCTCTGGGCCAGTCGTCCTATCGCAGGCGAACCTTAGTAACCGTTGAAACTAGATGGGCCATGACTCCTGGGGATTAAAGCCCCCACTCGTCATGGCCCATCAGATTCCTCACCTCATCATGAGCAAATCAGCCCAGTAATCAGGCGCTTTTCTTGTCGTCTTTGACTTCCTCGAAGTCAGCATCGACCACATCGTCGCCGCCGCCGGAGGGGCCGCCCGGGCCGCCCGGTCCAGGACCGGCATCATCGCCGCCCTGGGTCTTGGCGTAGATTTCCTCGCCCATCTTCATCGCCGCGGCGGCAAGCGCCTGGCTCTTGGTCTTGATGGCCGCAGCGTCATCCTTCTCGAGCGCGCCCTTCAGGTCGGCGATGGCGCCTTCGATGTCGGACTTGAGCTGGGCGCTGATTGCCGCGCCATGCTCGGACAGCTGTTTTTCCGTGGCGTGAACGAGGCCTTCGGCCTGGTTCTTGGTTTCCACGGCTTCGCGGCGGGCCTTGTCGGCGGTGGCGTTGGCTTCGGCGTCCTTCACCATCTGCTGGATCTCGGCCTCGGTGAGACCGCCGGACGCCTGGATGGTGATCTTCTGTTCCTTGGCGGTCGCCTTGTCCTTCGCCGAGACGTTCACGATGCCGTTGGCGTCGATGTCGAACGTGACTTCGATCTGCGGCACGCCGCGCGGAGCAGGGGGGATGCCTTCAAGGTTGAAGTTGCCCATCAGCTTGTTGTCGGCGGCCATCTCGCGCTCGCCTTGCAGCACGCGGATGGTGACGGCCGACTGGTTGTCGTCAGCGGTCGAGAACACCTGGCCCTTCTTGGTCGGGATGGTGGTGTTGCGGTCGATGAGGCGCGTGAACACGCCGCCCAGCGTTTCGATGCCGAGCGAGAGCGGGGTGACGTCGAGCAGCACCACGTCTTTCACGTCGCCCTGCAGAACGCCGGCCTGGATCGCGGCGCCGACGGCGACGACTTCATCCGGGTTGACGCCCTTGTGCGGCTCCTTGCCGAAGAAGGCCTTCACGACTTCCTGCACTTTGGGCATGCGCGTCATGCCGCCGACGAGAATGATCTCGTCGATTTGGGCGACGGTCTTGCCGGCGTCGGTAAGCGCCTTCTTGCAGGGCTCCATCGTGCGCTTCACGAGATCCTCGACGAGGGCCTCGAGCTTGGCGCGGGTGAGCTTCATGTTGAGGTGGACCGGGCCAGACGGGCCGGCGGTGATGTAGGGCTCGGTGATGTCGACCTGTTGCACGGTCGACAGTTCCTTCTTGACCTCTTCGGCCTTGGAACGGACGCGCTGGAGCGCCATCAGGTCCTTGCGAAGGTCGATGCCGTTCTGCTTCTGGAACTCCTCGCAGATGTAATCGACGAGGCGGTTGTCGAAGTCTTCGCCGCCGAGGAAGGTGTCGCCATTGGTGGACAGCACTTCGAAGACGCCATCGCCGATCTCGAGGATCGAGACGTCGAACGTGCCGCCGCCGAGATCGTACACGGCGATGACCTTGCCCGAGTCTTTCTTCTCGAGGCCGTAGGCGAGGGCGGCAGCCGTCGGCTCGTTGATGATGCGGAGGACTTCAAGGCCCGCGATGCGGCCGGCGTCTTTCGTCGCCTGGCGCTGGGCGTCGTTGAAGTAGGCGGGGACGGTGATGACGGCCTGGGTGACCTTCTCGCCGAGATAGGCCTCGGCCGTTTCTTTCATCTTGCCGAGGATGAAGGCGGAAACTTCCTGGGGCGAATAGGCCTTGTCGCGGCCCTGGATCCACGCATCGCCATTGGGACCCTTCACGATCTCGTAGGCGACGAGGTCCTTGTCCTTGGCGACCATCGGGTCGGCATAGGTGCGGCCGATCAGGCGCTTGATGGCGGAGTAGGTGAAGCGCGGGTTAACCGTGGCCTGGCGCTTGGCGATGACGCCGACGAGCCGCTGGCCGGAATCCTGGAATGCAACGACGGAGGGGGTCGTTCGCGCGCCCTCCGAGTTCTCGATCACCCGTGCCTGTCCGCCATCCATGACGGCGACGCACGAGTTGGTGGTACCGAGGTCAATGCCGATGATCTTCGCCATACTACATAAGTCCTTTCTGCGGCGGCCGCCCCATTCCTCGTCCGGGCCTGACTAGGCAGCACCCAGAATGGACGACCCCTTTGGTCCTGGTCTTGATCGCCCGCAAAGCCGGTGAACGGCCCTGTGGCAGGGGCTCATATGGGAACTGGTCAGTCAGTCTCAAGAGATTAGTTCAAAGCGACCGCAGATTGCCGGGGGAGGGCCGGGCGTTGCGGATGCGCGTTGCGTCTTCATCCGTCGGATGGCGTCCGCGTTCAAGCAGTTCCAACCGATATTCCTCGTAAGAAAGGCCGAGCGCCTCGGCTTTCCGGGCCCAGCGGGCGCCCGTTTCGGGGTCGGGGGGCGCAAAGGCGGCCTTGCGGGCCTGGGTCCACGCCCATTCCTTGAACCGGAGGTGCTCGAGGAAGTCGGGCCCGTTGTTGTGCCCAAGCCATTCCGAGAGGGGGATGACTATTCCCATCTCGCGGAGCTCGTTCTCGCGCTGTTCCTTGTGGGTGGCGCGCCAGTTGGCGGCGGCGGACTTGATCTGGGTTCGGATGTCCCGGCTGGCGGAGCGGGCCTGCACGCGGGCGGCGGAGAGGGCGAAGTTGATCGCCATGGGGGTTCCCTAGGATCGATCCGGGTACTGAAGCATGAGGCGCCATTGCTGTCATCTTCCCGGCGACGCGGACGAACGGCTTGCCTACATTCGGAGCATGATCGACGGCTTCCGTTTCCTGCCGGAGTATTTTTCGTCCGCCGCCCAGAAGGCGCTGGTGGGTGAGGTGCTGGGCATCCTCGAGACCAATCCGCTCTATCGCGGGGCGATGCCTCGGACGGGGAAGCCGCTGTCGGTCCGGAACACCAATCTTGGGCCGCTGGGCTGGGTGTCGGACATCAAGGGCTATCGCTACCAGCCTACGCATCCGGTGACGGGGGAGGCGTGGGGGCCGATCCCGGAAACGCTGCTGAAGCTCTGGGAGGATGTGGCGGACTATCCAGCGCCGCCTGAGGCGTGCCTGGTCAACTGGTATGAGGCGGGCACGAAGCTCGGGCTGCATATCGATGCGGACGAGGACGCGAAGGACGCGCCGGTCGTTTCGGTGTCGCTTGGGTCTCGGGCCTTGTTTCGGTTGGGTGGGCTGGAGCGGAACAGTCCGACATCTTCGATGCGGCTGGCTTCCGGGGATGTGGTGGTGCTCGGCGGTGCGTCGCGGCGCGCTTATCACGGGGTGGATCGGATCTGGCCGGATAGCTCGACCCTGGTGCCGGGTGGCGGGCGGATCAATCTGACTTTGAGGCGGGTGACGCGGTCTTGGTGAACTGATCGTCGAGACAGCTGCGCTAGTGGAGACGGACCCCCACCGTCCGCCCCCTAAACGGGGCGGGACCATGTTGCGCGAACTTACCTCACGTTGAAGGCCGGTGATGGCCCCAAGGTTCCGCCCCGTTTAGGGGACGGACAGGTGGGGGTCTCTATCGGCGGGCTCAGCCGTTCGTGTTGTACGCGGCGAACGCTGCGAGGTTCACGATGTCCTGCGCGGTCGCATCGAGCTGGGCGATCTGCACGGATGACTTCAGGCCGACGAGCAGGGGGCCAAGCACCGTGACGCCGCCAAGCGTTGCTGCGATCTTGGTCGAGATCGCGGCGGAGTGGATGGCGGGCATGACCAGCACGTTGGCCGGGCCGGTCAGGCGGCAGAACGGGTAGAGGCGGCGTGCCTCCGGGTTCAGCGCCACGTCGACGGCCATCTCGCCATCGTATTCGAAGCCGACATCGCCCTTGGCATCAAGTATCGCGACAGCATCGCGGACTTTCGCCATGCGCTCGCCCGGCGGGTTGCCGAAGGTGGAGTAGGAGAGGAAGGCGACTTTCGGCGTGAAGCCGAGTTTGTGCGCGGCCTTCGCGGCCGACATCGCGATCTCGGCCAGTTCCTCGGCGCCGGGCATTTCGGTGACGCTGGTGTCGGCGATCAGGATCGGGCCGGTCTTGCCGATGATGATCGAGACGCCGATCGGGCGGATGTCTTCGCTCTGGTCGATAGCCTGAAGCACGTCTGAGAGCGACGTGGCGTAGTTGCGCGTGACGCCGGTGACCATGCCGTCTGCGTGACCCATGGCGACCATGGTGGCGCCGAACACGTTGCGGTCCTGGTTGATCATGCGCTGGGCGTCGCGTTGCAGATAGCCCCTGCGCTGCAGGCGTTTGTACAGGAATTCGGTGTAGGCCTCGTTGGTGTTGGAGACGCGCGCGTTGACGATCTGCAGCTCGCCGGCGGGAATGCCGAGCAGCTGCATGTTGCGGGTCACCTGCTCGTCGCGGCCGACAAGGATGGGCTCGCCCAGCTCCTGCGTCTTGAACTGCCAGGCGGCGCGGATGACGGACGGCTCCTCGCCCTCGGCGAAGACGACGCGCTTCTTCTTCTCGGTGCGGACCTTGCCATAGACGCGCTGCAGGAAGCTGGCGGCGGGGTCGAGGCGTTGCGCGAGCGAGTCGCGATAGGCCTGCATGTCGGCGATGGGCTTGCGCGCGACGCCGGTGTCCATCGCGGCCTGCGCGATGAAGGGCGGCACATACCAGATCAGGCGCGGATCGAACGGGGCAGGGATGATGTAGTCGCGGCCGAAGGTGGGGCGCGCGCCGGCATAGGCGGCGGCCACTTCATCGGGAACGTCTTCGCGGGCAAGTTGCGCGAGCGCCTTGGCGGCGGCCACCTTCATCTCTTCGTTGATCGTGCGGGCGCGCACGTCGAGCGCGCCGCGGAAGATGTAGGGGAAGCCGAGCACGTTGTTGATCTGGTTCGGATAGTCGGACCGGCCCGTCGCGATGATGGCGTCGGTGCGGACTTCGAGGATTTCCTCCGGCGTGATCTCGGGATCGGGATTCGCCATCGGGAAGATCATCGGGTTCTTGGCCATGGACTTGATCATGGCCTTGTTGACCGTGCCCTTGGCGGAGAGGCCCATGAACACGTCGGCGCCTTCGAAGGCTTCGGCGAGCGTGCGCTTCTTGGTTTTCACGGCGAAGGCGGACTTGAACTGGTCCATGCCCTCGGTGCGGCCTTCGTAGATGACGCCCTGACGGTCGACCATCAGGATGTTGTCGCGCTTGACGCCGAGATGGCGGATCAGGCCGGCGACGGAGAGGCCGGCGGCGCCGGCGCCCGAGATGACGACCTTGCAGTCGGAAAGCTGGCGACCCGTGATCTCGCAGGCGTTGATCAGGCCGGCGGTGGCGATGATGGCGGTGCCGTGCTGGTCGTCGTGGAAGACGGGGATGTCGAGTTTCGAGCGCAGCTCGCTCTCGATGATGAAGCACTCGGGGGCCTTGATGTCTTCAAGGTTGATGCCGCCCCACGTGGCGCCGATGGCGCGCACGCAGTCGATGAATTTCTGCGGGTCCTTCTCGTCGACCTCGATGTCGATGGAATCGACGTCAGCGAAGCGTTTGAAGAGGACGGACTTGCCTTCCATGACGGGCTTGGACGCCATTGGGCCAAGATCGCCGAGACCCAGGATGGCCGTGCCGTTGGTGATGACGGCCACCATGTTGCCCTTGGAGGTGTATTCGTAGGCCAGCTCCTTGTCCTTCGCGATGGCGAGGACGGGGATGGCGACGCCCGGCGAATAGGCCAGCGACAGGTCCTTCTGCGTGGCCATCGGCTTGGTTGGCGTTACCGACAGCTTCCCCGGCTGCGGATAGCGGTGGAAGGCGAGGGCTTCCTCGTCTGTGAAGCTGGGGCGTTTGGTTGTCATATTGGTTTTCGCTTGAGGGCGGAGGCGCAGGTCACTAGGCAGAAGCCTCGCAGGAAAACGGGCCCGGCGAGGCTGGCGGGCATTCAGCGCTAAACGGGGTTTGAATCAAGCGTGAAGGGTCGGGATTCGATACCCGCGGAGCAAGAAGTTGCTCAAACTGCGCCCTCAACCGAGGGCGCAACGCCTTTCATGGCCCAATACCTCGACATGAAGGCGCGACATCCGGACGCGATGCTGTTCTTCCGGATGGGCGATTTCTACGAGCTGTTCTTCGAGGATGCGATCACGGCGGGGCGGGCGCTGGGCATCACGCAGACATTCCGCGGCCAGCACAACGGACAGCCGATCCCGATGGCGGGCGTGCCGTATCATGCGGCCGAGGGGTATCTCTCGCGTCTGATCAAGGCCGGGTACCGCGTCGCCGTCTGCGAGCAGGTGGAGGATCCGGCCGAGGCGAAGAAGCGCGGATCGAAGGCGGTGGTGCGGCGCGAGATCGTGCGGATCGTGACGCCGGGGACGATCACCGAAGAGGCGCTGCTGGAGGCGCGGTCGGCCAATTGTCTGGCCGCGATCGGGCTGGCGGCGGGCGGGCGCGAGGCGGCGCTGGCGTTTGCGGATGTCTCGACGGGGAGGTTCGAGGTGTTCGGGCTCCAGCCTGCGGCGCTTGAAGATGTGCTGGCGGCGGTGGCGCCACGCGAGGTGCTGGTTGCTGACAGCGTGATGGCGCAGCCGGATGTGGCGCGGGCGACGCAGGGGCTGACGCTGACGCCGCGCCCGGATGTGCGTGCGGACGCCAAGCTGGGCGAGCGGCTGGTGAAAGAGGCTTATTGCGTCTCGACGCTTGATGGCTTTGGCGCGTTCTCGCGCGCCGAGCTGATCGCGTGTGCGCTGCTGTTCGACTATCTCGCGGTGACGCAGGCGGGCGGGCAGGCAAGGCTGGACCCGCCGATAAGATCTGCGCCGGATGCATTTCTGGCGATCGACCAGGCGACGCGGGCGAGCCTCGAAATCGAGCGTTCGTCGCGTGGGCAGCGGCAGGGATCGCTGGTGGCGGCGGTTGATCGCACGGTGACGTCGGCGGGGGCGCGGTTGCTGGCGCATCGGATCAACCGGCCGTCGCGGGACAAGGACGAGATCGGGCGCAGGCTGGATGCGGTGGCGTTCTTTCTGGATGCGTCGGACCGGCGTGAGTTTGCGCGTAGCGCGCTGAAGCGGGCGAGCGATCTGGAGCGCGCGCGGATGCGGCTGGGGCTGCGCCGTGGGGGACCGCGCGACCTGGCGGCGCTGGCGGCGTGCCTGCGGGTGGGCGAGGAAATCTGCGCGGATCTTTCGAGCCGGGACGATCCGCCAGCGGAGATTGCGTCTGCTTGCGCCGCGCTGTCGCTGGCGGACAAGCCGAAGCTCGCGGCGTTTGCGCAGCAGGTGGGCAATGCGTTGGCGGCCGAGCTCCCGGTGCAGGCGCGCGATGGCGGGTTTGTTGCGGCGGGGTTTGATCCATCGCTCGATGAGGCGCGGTCGCTGAAGGAGGATGCGCGCAGCATCATCGCGCGGCTTGAGGCGCAATATGCAACGGACACAGGCATTTCGGGCCTGCGCATCAAGCACAACAATGTGCTGGGCTTCTTCATCGAGGTGAACGCCAAGCACGGCGACCAGCTGATGAAGCCGCCGCTGGCGGCGACGTTCATCCATCGCCAGACGATGGCGAACGCCATGCGGTTTTCGACGACCGAGCTATCGGAGCTTGAGGCGCGGATTTCGCGGGCGGATGGCGAGGCGCTGGCGCGGGAGATGGATATCTTCAACCGCTTTGTCGCCGAGGCGGATGCGCTGGGGGCGGAGCTGGCGCTGGTGGCGGATGGGCTCGCGCGCATCGATGTGGCGGCGGGCAATGCGGAATGGGCTGCGGAGGCGGCGGCCGTGCGGCCGGAGATTGTGGACGCGCCGGTGTTCGAGGCGGAGGGCGCGCGGCATTCGGTTGTCGAGGCCAGCCTGCGTGCGCAGGGGCAGGGGTTCACGGCGAATGATTGCCGACTGGATGCGCGTGGATCTTCCGCGCCGCGCCTGACGCTGATTACCGGGCCGAACATGGCCGGCAAGTCGACCTTCCTGCGCCAGAACGTGTTGCTGGTGATCCTCGCGCAGGCGGGCTGCTATGTGCCGGCGCGCAAGTTCAGGCTGGGGCTGGCGGATCGGGTATTCAGTCGTGTGGGCGCATCCGACGATCTGTCGCGCGGGCGGTCGACCTTCATGGTCGAGATGATCGAGACGGCGGCGATCCTGAACCAGGCGACGCAGAACTCGATCGTGATCCTGGATGAAGTGGGGCGGGGTACGTCGACATGGGATGGCCTGGCCATCGCGTGGGCGGCGGTGGAGCATCTGCACGAGGTCAACAAGTGCCGCGCGCTGTTCGCGACGCACTATCATGAGCTGACCGGGCTGGCGGACACGCTGGCCGCTTGCAGCAATGCGAGCCTCAGGGCGCAGGAGTGGAAGGGCGACCTCGTATTCCTGCACGAGGTGAAGCCGGGGCCGGCGGATCGCTCCTATGGCGTGCAGGTGGCGAAGCTGGCCGGCCTGCCGACGGCGGCGGTGAAGCGGGCCGAGGCGGTGCTGAAGAAGCTGGAAGCGAAAGAGGGTGGGGCGAAGCGGCTGGAAGAGTTGCCGCTGTTTGCCGCCTTCGAGGCGCGGCCAGAGCCGGAGGCGCGCGAGCTGTCAGAGGCCGATCGGATGCTGGCCGCGCTCGACCCGGACACGCTGACGCCGAAAGAGGCGCTGGAGCTGGTTTACCGGCTGAAGTCGGCGGCGAAGGAATAGCTGCAGGACTCGCGCCAATCTCGCCACATCGATGGCGAAACACGCCAAGCTTGTGGCGCCATTCACCTATGATATGTGATCCATCAGGCGTCCCCAGAAACAAAATCCAATAAAAACAACGAATACCAGAGTTAAAAAAGTCTGGCACGGGGGTTGCAATGAAGTCTTCAACGGCGAGGCCCGCCAAGAGGCGCAGCCGATAAAAACAAGAAACGGAGAACTCAAATGAACGGTCTGATCAAACAATCGAAGCTCGAAGTTGTGAACCTGATTGCCTCGTTCGGCATCGCCTTCTTCACCCTGGCTTCCGCCATGGTCGCCTTCGGCGGCTTCCACGGCATCGCCTAACCCCTCCCACAAGACTTCCCCCCAATCCGTCAGGCGGCAAAGCCCGGCAGAGGCCGACCCGCCAAGAACAAGAAAAAAAGAAGCGGAAAACGAAATGTACGGTCTGATCAAACCTTCGACGCTCGAGCGCCTGAACCAGATTGGTTCCCTTTCGCTCGGTATCCTCAGTGTTGCGGCTGTGTTCCTGGTGCTGGCGACGGCCTTCACCGGCGGCGGGGTTGCCTGAACCCTCCCCAAAGCAAATGTGTTCCAGCCAATGACCGGCCAGCTGCTCCCCCAGCTGGCCGGTTTGGTTTTTGGGGTGCGCGTCAGCGCGTGACGCGTGTTGTGCGCAGCAGGTTGTCGATCGCTTCGATGGCGATGGCGCGGCGTTGTTCGGGGTTGCCCCGCACGCGGACGAAGTTCACGCCGCGCGAGACGAGTTCGCGCTCGGTCGCGCGGTGGAAATTGCGGCGCACGGCGGGGTCGTGGAAATAGCGCGTGCCGTCGTCGACCCAGGGCATGTCGATGTCGCAGAAGATGTAGAGATCGGGATAGTCGCGATAGGCGTCGAACCATGGGTCGCGCGAGCCGGCGAGGGTGTCGGACCAGACGGCGGTGAGCACGGGATCGGTATCCTCGATCAGCACGCGGTTGGCGCGAAGGCTGGCGGCGGAGACGCCGGCCAGATGGCCCATCACGATCTGGCGCATGTCTTCCGGCGTTGTTGCGCCAGAGCCGAAAGCCTCGGTGTGGAAGCGGCCGTATTCGGGGGCGACGACGGTGTCGTAATGGCGCGCAAGTTCGGCCGACAGCGATGTCTTGCCGGTCGATTCAGCACCCACCAGCGTGACGCGCTTGAGGTAGTAGGGGCGCACGGGTCCGGGCAGGAAACGCCAGTTGCGATAAGGGTCGTTGCGGATCGCGGTCGCAGAGATCGGGAAGGCGGTGCGGGCTTCATCCACGGGCACGAAACGCGCGCCGGCGTCTGCGGCGAGGCGGTGGCCGTAGGGCTCGGAGGCAAAGATGATGTCGATGGGTTCGGGGTGATAGCGCTTGAGAATGTCGGCCCAGATCGGCCAGAAGTTTTCAGGGTCATCCTCGGGCGCCTGGGGCACGATCTCCGGACAGTGGAGCACGCGTGTGGAGGGGAACATCTCCTTCATCCACTGGTGGCGCAGCTCGCCCGGAATGGGATCGTCGGGAAGCGAGCAGACGAGGATGGTGAGCTCGTCGACATAGGCTCGGCCGAAGTCGCAGAGATACACGTGGCCCGCATGGGGCGGCATGAACTTGCCGAGCACGAAGCCGCGTTTGGGTTTGGCGAGGAAGCTCATCGTGCGGCCTGGGCAGGTGCTGATTGGGTCTCGGGCGAATATGACCGCAATTCCTTGCGCCATTCCCACCAGCCCCAGAAGGCGTTGAAGAACAGGACGGCGTATAGGGCGGCGTAGAGCCAAAGGCCGCCTGAGGCATAGACGACGACCGAGATGACGTTGATCACGACCCACACGGGCCAGTTTTCGATCCGCTTCAGGCTAAGCAGCGCCTGCGCGAAGATGGAAAGGGCTAGGATTGCTGCGTCGGCGTAAGCCATGGCGGCGTCCGTCCACGCCTCCAGCGCAAAGGCGCCAAGGAAGGCCAGGGTAAGGGCGGCGAGTGCGCCGCCCAGGATGAGGGGAAGGGGCGTGGTGCGGATCGGGGGCGGGGCGGAATTGTTTCCGCGCACCCAGAACCACCAGCCATAGACCTGGATCGCGATGAAGATCGGTTGCAGCACGGCGCTGGAATAGAAATGGGAGTTCCAGAACACGAAGAAGCCGAGACCCGTGCCCAGAATGCCGGTCGGGAACTGCCAGAGGCTGCGTTTCACGGCCAGCACGACGCAGACCAGCGTCAGGGCCGTTGCGGCGATCTCGAGCGGATCCGTCATGCTTGTCCCGGCCTTCCCCGGGCCGAAACTGCCCCGGCAGGCGTTAACGGGCAACCACGCCCTACGGCTTTCCGGAGCGATCTGTTGCCGCCTGTTGTGTTGCGCCAAAGGCGGCTAGACATGTGGGGCATGACTGACGCTGGCGTAGAAGCTCTTCCCACTGTCCGAACGGGCCCCGTGAAGCCGGGCCCGTGGCGCATTGCCGACATTGTCGACGGGCGGAAGCTGCGCATCCAGCTGACGGCGGCGGCGCTCGACAACGGGTCGGACCCGATCGCCCAGCGGAAGCGGGCGCTCGACCTGATCCATGCGGCGCTGTTCCGAGGGCGGATGATCGCGCAGGACAGGCTGGAGGAGGGGGCGGACGGCCTCGACACGGCCAACCTGCTTTCGGCGGTGATGGATGAGGCGCTGTCGGCGCTCTACGATTTCACGGTCGTCCACATTTTCCGCGCCCACAATCCGACCGAGGCCGAGCGCATGGCCGTGGTGGCGGTGGGCGGATACGGGCGTGGCGTGCTGGCGCCGTCTTCCGACGTCGACCTCTTGTTCGTGCGCAACTACAAGCAGACGGCCTGGGCCGAGAGCGTGATCGAGTACATGCTCTATGCGCTATGGGACATGGGCCTCAAGGTTGGCCATTCCTTCCGCAATATCGACGAGTGCGTGAAGCTGTCGAAGGAAGACGTGACGATCCGCACGTCCATTCTCGACAAGCGTTTCCTGTTCGGCGACCGCGGCGTGTTCGACAAGCTGTCGGAGCGTTTCCACAAGGATGTGGTGCAGGGACGCGGCGCGGAGTTCGTCGCGGCCAAGCTGCAGGAGCGCGAAGATCGCCACGCACGCGAGGGCGGCTCGCGCTATCGTGTCGAGCCCAATGTGAAAGATGGCAAGGGCGGGCTGCGCGACCTGCAGACGCTGTTCTGGCTGGCGAAGTACATCCATGGCGGCGACAAGCTGCAGGAAGTGCTGGAGAACTCGGCGTTCATTCCATCCGACCGCGCCATCTTCATGCGCGAGGCGCGCTTCCTGTGGACGGTGCGCTGTCATCTCCACTTCCTGACGGGCCGGGGCGAGGAGCGTTTGTCGTTCGACCTGCAGCCCGAGATGGCGGCGCGCATGGGCTATACGGCGCGGGGCAACGTCAACGCGGTCGAGCGTTTCATGAAGCGCTACTTCCTGGCGGCGAAGGAAGTTGGCGCGCTGACGCGCATCCTCTGCGCAAAGCTGGAAGTGGATGAGAAGAAGCGCCCGGGCGGACGCATCCGCTTCATGCCGGCGGCGGCGGCAAAGCCGCTGAAGGAAGAAGGCTTCGCCGTCGATGGCGGGCGGCTGAGTATTACTGAGCCGGAGATTTTCGCGAAGAACACGCGCAAGCTGATGCGCCTGTTCTGGCTCGCCAACGAGCGGCAGATGGACATCCATCCCGAGGCGCTGACGGCGGCGCGGCGGTCGCTGTGGGCGGTCACGCGGCAGGCGCGCAATGATGATGAGTCACGCGCGATGTTCCTCGACATCATCGCCGGCAAGAACCATCCGGGCATCGTGCTGCCGCTGATGAACGAGGCCGGCGTGCTCGGCCGCTTCGTGCCGGAATTCGGCCGCATCGTCGGCCAGACGCAGTTCAACATGTATCACCACTACACCGTGGACGAGCACACGCTGAAGGCGGTGGACACGATCCACGATATCGAACAGGGCACGGAGAAGGAGCTGCATCCGCTCTCGACCGAGCTCTTCCCGAAAGTGCAGAACCGGCGGGCGCTCTATCTCGCCATGCTGTTGCACGACACGGGCAAGGGGAAGGGCGACCAGCAGATCGAGGGCGCGAAGCAGGCGCGGTCCGCATCTCTGCGGCTGGGACTTCCGGAAGACGAGGCGGACCTCGTGGCCTGGCTGGTCGGCAATCACCTCGAGATGAGCGACACGGCGCAGCGGCGCGATATCACCGACCCGCAGACGATCTCGCGCTTTGCCGAGCGTGTGGGGAACCTCGAGCGGCTGAGGCTGCTGCTGATCCTGACGGTTGCGGACATTCGCGCGGTGGGGCCGGGCGTGTGGAATGGCTGGAAGGGTCAACTGCTGCGCGACCTTTATCACGCGACTGAGGCGGCGCTGCGTGGCGGCCGTACCGACGACAAGAGTGTTCGCGCGCAGCTTGTCGAGCGGGCGGAAGCGGCGCGGCAGGCGTTGGCGGATCGTGTCGGGCCGACGCCGCAGCTGGCGGCGATCGAGCCGGCCTACTGGGTTGGCTTCACAACCGAAGTGCAGGCGCGCCATGCGGCGGCGCTGGCGAAGGAGGCGGGCAAGCCGATCGTTGTCGCCGGCTTCGTCGATGCCGGCCGCTCGGCGACGGAAATTGTCGTGTCGGCGCCGGACAGGCCCGGGCTGTTTGCTGATCTCTGCGGCGCGCTCAGCGCGTCGGGGGCAAACATCGTCGCGGCGCACCTCTATGACGCGGGCGCGGGCCGCGTGCTCGACGTGTTCGACGTGCAGGATTCGCGCGGCCAGCCGCTGGGCACGGACCATGCGAGCGCGTTGGAGCGGCTGATCACCGATCTCAAGGCGGCGGCTGCGGGCGGGGAGGGCGTCAAGACGCCGGGCAAGGTGCCGGCCGCCAGTCGCCGCCATGCCGCTTTCATCATTTCGCCGCTTGTGCTGATCGACCGCGAAGCTTCGATCGACCGCACTATTATCGAGGTGTCGGGCCGCGACAGGCCGGGGCTGCTTTACGACATTGCGCGCGAACTTGCGGATGCCAAACTGTCGATCCGCTCGGCGCACGTCGGCGCCTATGGCGAGCGCGTGCATGACGTCTTCTATGTCGAGCCGCTGGGCGGGGGACCGGTGCCGACGGAGATGGATGCGCCGCTGACGGAACGACTGGTCGCCGTGCTGCGCTCGCATGCGCCGAACCCGCCGCGCATTCCGGCGCACACGCTGGCAAGGGCGCCGGCTTCGTTTGATCGGTAGGGCCCTGGCGCAGGATCAGGCGCTCAAGCGGGCGCTGACCACATCCGCAGTTATGGGGACTGGCCGCAACGCGCCGTAAGGCTGTAGTTGGTAGCCAGAGCTTTCCGACTGATTCCCACCACAGGCCGTCAATGTCCCTAGCGCGCAACGTTTTCGTGCAGACCTTCTTCACGCTTGGAAGCCGGGTGCTGGGCTTTGCGCGCGACCTTGCGCTGAATGCGCGGTTTGGCGGGGGCGGGTCGGGGCCGCTGATGGACTGCTGGGCGACGGCGCAGATGTTGCCCAACCTGTTCCGCCGCCTGTTTGCGGAGGGGGCGTTTGCGCAGGGCTTCGTGCCGGTGTTCGCCGCGTCACGCGCGCAGGATGGCGCGGAGGCGGCCGACAAGATTGCCTCGCAGGCGATGGCGTTCATTCTCACCGTTGTGGCGCTGGTCACCATCGGCCTTGAAGTGGCGATGCCGTGGCTGATGCCGTTGCTGCTGTCGGCCTATGTCAACGATCCGGGAACGATGGCGATCGCGACGCTGATGGCGCAGCTGGCCATGCCGTATCTCGTCTTCATGACGCTCGCCTCGCTGCTGTCGGGGGTGCTGAACACGCTGGGGCGGTTTGCGCTGACGGCGGCGGCGCCGATGCTGCTGAACCTCTGCACGATCGCGCCACTCGTGATCATTCAGGACCAGGTGCAGGCGGCGCAGTGGGCGGCGGCGGCGGTTGCGTTCTCCGGTCTTTTGCAATGCGCGCTGCTGTGGTGGGGCACGCGGAAGTTGGGCGTAAAGCTGGGCGCGAGCTTGCCGGTGATAAGCCGGGGCGTGCGCAAGATGCTGGCGATCGCAGTGCCGGGCGCGATTGCGGGCGGGGCGCTGCAGGTGTCTTCGCTGGTGACGCAGATGCTGTCGGGGTCGGACCCGGGCGCGCGCAGCGTGCTCTACAATTCGGATCGCCTTTATCAATTGCCGCTCGGGCTGATCGGCGTTGCAGTGGGCCTCGCGCTGGTGCCGCGCCTGTCGCGTCACTTTGCCGAGAACGATCATGCGGGCGCCACGCGCACGATGGACGATGGCGTCGGCCTGTCGATGGCGTTCACGCTGCCGGCGGCGGCAGCCCTGTTGGTGATGCCATTCTTCATCATCGATGCAACCGTGACGCGCGGCGCGTTCACCAGCGCGGATGCGCTGCGAACGGCCGAAGTGCTGCGCCAGTTCGCGTGGGGTGTGCCGGCGTTTGTGCTGGCGAAGGTGTTCACGCCGCCGTTCTTTGCGCGGCAGAAATCCAAGCGGCCGATGCAGTTCTCGCTGGTGTCGGTCGCCATCACGGTCGTGGTGGGGGCGGGGCTCTGGTACTGGTTCCCGACGATGGGGATCGATGGCGCGATCGGGCTTGGCATTGCGACGTCGCTGGGGGCGTGGGTGAACGTGTTCCTGCTGGCGGCGGCGCTGCATGCGGAAGGCGCCTACACGATGGGTTCGCGCGTCTGGACGCGAATGGTGCGGCTTCTGATCGCGACCGGACTGATGGGCGCATTCGCGGGCGTCTGCGCCTGGCAGTATGAGCTTCTTTCGCAACTCCTGTGGCGCAAGGAGGTGGCGGTTCTCGCCGTCATCGTCATCGGGGTGGTGATCTACGGCGTTGCCGCGTTTGCGCTGAAGGCCGTGACGGTCGCCGAGATCAAGGGCGCGCTGCGGCGCGAGAAGGGCGTGGCGGGGGTTCCGTCTGCTGGCGAGGGCTGATAAAGCCCCCGCCTATGTCAGACCAGAAATCCCACGACCAGAAGCGGGTCGAATACTCCGGCCCGCAGCGCGTGTTCTCGGGGGTGCAGCCATCCGGCAGCCTGCACCTTGGGAACTACCTCGGCGCGCTGGTGAAGTTCGTCGCGATGCAGGACCAGTATCCGTGCATCTTCTGCGTCGTTGACCTGCACGCCATCACAGTGCCGCAGGATCCGAAACTGCTGGCGGGCCAGACGCGCGAGATCGCGTCGGCCTATTTGGCGGCGGGCGTCGATCCGGCGAAGTCGATCATCTTTGCGCAGTCCTCCGTGCTGGCGCATTCGGAGCTGGGCTGGATCTTCAACTGTGTCGCGCGCATGGGCTGGCTCGAGCGCATGACGCAGTTCAAGGACAAATCCTCCGGCAAGGATGCGGAGAACATCTCCGTTGGCCTGTTCGACTATCCCGTGCTGCAGGCCGCCGACATTCTTGCTTACAAGGCGACGCACGTGCCCGTGGGCGAGGACCAGAAGCAGCACCTTGAGCTGAGCCGCGACATTGCCGGCAAGTTCAACCGTGACTTCAACGCGCCGGGGTTCTTCCCGCTGCCCGAGCCGATCTATCAGGGGCCGGGCGCGCGGATCATGTCGCTCAAGGACGGCACAAAGAAGATGTCGAAGTCGGACCCGTCCGACGCCTCGCGCATCAACCTGCTGGATACAGCCGACGAGATCGCCAAGAAGATCAAGCGCGCGACCAGCGACAGCGACATGCTGCCGTCGGAAGTGAAGGGGCTGGAGGGCAGGGCGGAAGCGGCCAACCTTGTCGGCATCTATGCGGTGCTGAACGGACAGACCGAGCAGCAGGTGCTGGATGAGTTCGGCGGGCATGGCTTCGGCAAGTTCAAGCCGGCGCTGGCTGATCTGGCCGTGACAAAGCTGGGCCCGGTTGCGGACAACATGCGCCGCCTGATGAACGATCCGGGCGAAGTTGATCGCGTGTTGAAGGATGGCGCTGCGCGCGCCAACGCCATCGCCGCTCCGGTGATGGATGAAGTCCGCAAGGTTGTCGGGTTCTGGCGCGGATAGCGGCGCGCGACCCGTCGGCGCATTCCACTCGCGGCGAAGCCGGCCTAAGGTCGGCTGGCGCGGCCCCAACCACGTTCGCGGGGCGGGCAGGGAGATGGACATGAAGCTGCTTCTCGCGAGCCTCGCCCTGCTGCTCTCGGCGTGTGGGGGAACCACCGTCAGCCTCAAAGTCGATGACGCGACCTATCGGGCGCCGCTGACGGATGGGGGGGTGGGCGTTGCCTATTTTTCCATCACGTCGTCGACGGCCGACCGAATCACGGGGGTGTCATCTCCCCAGGCCGAGCGCATCGAAATGCACACCACGGTCACCAAGGATGGGCTGGCGAGTATGGAGCGGGTTGATTCGGTGGAACTTCCCGCCGGCCAGGCCGTCACGTTCGCCGCCAGGGGGCTGCATCTGATGGTGTTTTCGCCGCAGACCGTGGCGCCCGACGCCACATTTCCGATTCAAATCCAGCTAGAATCCGGCCGCAATGAAACCATTTCCTTCGCTCAGGCGTTGGTGGGTGGGGGTCAGTAGTAACCCCTCCTAAACGATTGTTGTGTTGAGGTTAATGGCGGGCCCGTTCAGGGTCCGCTTTCTGTCGGAACCCGGGGCTGGGCCATGTCAGTGCTGAAACTGCGCCGCGACATGGTCGTGGTCGAGGAGGCTTCAAAAACCTCCGACTCCAAATCTTCGGATCGGGAATCCGACAAGCCGTTTCCGCTTCGCCGCATCGAAGCTGAACCCGTTGACGTGATCGAAGCCGAGCTGGTCGAGCCCGCGGCCGACGAGCACGACATTGCGGACGCCCCGCACCCCACATTTTTCCAGCGCGTCGGATTCTGGCTGAAGGCGACGGCGATCGTCGCCGCGCTCGCCGCCTATCCCGCCATGGTCGTCGCGGCCAGCGACGTTGGCGATCGCGACCTTTCGAGCCTCGTCGATCGTGGCCAGTGGGCGGCCCCTTGGGCCGGCGGCTCGGCGGTGCTGATGCAGCAACATTTCGAACAGCTCGGCTGGGCGAGCGACGCCGAAGCTTGGGAGCCGATGGCGCGCCTAACGGCCAAGCCCGCCTACCAGCAAGCCATGGCGCAGAGTCTCGGCGCCGTGATCGCGCTCGCCAATGCGCAGTCGATCGCCGAACAGCGCCCGGATGCGGATCTTGAAGCCGCCGCTCGCCTTGTCTCCGCCGATTCATCGGGCGTCGAAATGCGCGCGGCGCGCGATGCGCTGGTCAACTATGATCGCAGCCTGAAGCGCCGCGATGTCGAGGTGACGTCTTCGCCGGAAATGCTGGCTGGCCAGCTTGGTCTTCTCTCTGAATGGGCCGCTCAGGGGCAGACGGCGATCCTCGCCTCGCAAGGCTCCATCGGCGGCAACCCCATGGACGAAGACGCCACGCGCGCCGTCTACACCGCCAAAGGCCAGGCTGTTGTGGCCTTCGTGATGCTCGAAGCGCTCGACTGGCCGCAGACGCCCGCCGCCGTCGCCGCGCGCGCCAAAGCCGCACAGGCGTGGAAGGCGGTCGCGGAATTCCATCCGCTCGTCGTGCTCAACGGCGATCCCGACGGCTCGCTCTTCGGCAACCATCCGGCGGCGATCGGCTTCCTGCTGACGCAAGCGGAACTGGCGACCAGCGCGCTCAAGGCCGAACTGCCCGCAGCCAAACCTGCGCCGGCTCCCGCGCCAGCCACGCCCGCGGCAGGCGCCACGGCCGCGGAATAGGCGACGTCGGGGCAGGCTTGACCCAGCCGCCCGTCGCACCCCTGATGCCCGCCATGAACGATGTTTCACGCAAATTCCTGGCAGTCTCCGACGAGACCGAGGAATGCATGGTCGCGCTGGTGTTCGCCGCGATGCGCGCGAAGGCCGTGTCGGCGGGGCTGATCGTGCTGCGCTGTGCGCGCGTTCCGGGCCTGGGCGGATGGATCGGGCTCGACCGCGACATCAGCGAGGATGCGATGGATTCAGCGCGCATCAAGGCGCTGAAGCACCTCGAGGCGGTAGAAAAGCGCGTCGGGGTCAAGGGCGAGTTGATCGTCAGCGTGGATGAGCCGGTGGATGCGATCCGCTCCCTGGTCAACACGGACAAGGCGATCAAGTCGCTGATCCTGGCCGCCGCGCCGGGTTGGCGGCCGGGACCGCTGGTCTCGCGCCTGGCGAAGGGCAAGCCGCTCGCCAACCGGCCGGTGGCGGTGACGGTGATCCCCGGCGAGCTGACCGACGCCGAGCTGGACGAACTTGGCGGGATTGCAGGGTAGGGCGCGGCGATAGCCCTGCTAACCATGCGTTCCGGTCGAAGCCGATTGCGCCGGACGCCCGTTCGCACCATGTATCGGCCTAGGAAAGGCCGTTCCCATGTTCATCCAGACCCAGTCCACGCCCAACCCGGCGACGCTGAAATTCCTGCCGGGCCGCGATGTGTCGCCGTCGACGCCCTACGAGTTCATCTCCGAGGATGAGGCCGCTGCGTCTCCGCTGGCGGCGGCGCTTTTTGCCGTAAATGGGGTGCGCAACGTGTTCCTGGGGTCTGACTTCGTCTCGATCACCAAGACGGACGACGCCGACTGGGCCGTCCTGAAGCCGCAGGCGCTGGCGGCGATCATGGATCACTTCGTCTCCGGCGCGCCGATCATGGCGGATGCGAATGCGCAGCCGGCCTCCGATGACGACGAGGATGTCGTCTATGAAGGCGAGACGGCCGAGATCGTCGCGGAGATCAAGGAGCTGATCGCAACGCGGGTTCGGCCCGCCGTCGCTAACGATGGCGGCGACATTGTCTTCCGCCGCTTCGATGTCGAGACCGGCATTGTGCATCTGTCGATGCGCGGCGCGTGCTCGGGTTGTCCGTCGTCCACGGCGACGCTGAAGAATGGCGTCGAGAACCTGTTGCGGCATTACGTGCCTGAGGTCACCGCCGTCGAAGCGACGATCTGAGGCAAGGGCGTCCATGTCGAACCCGCTCAGCGACAATTCGCTCGATCAGCTGTTTCGCACCGCGCGCACGCGCCGGGGCTGGACGGATGAGGCGACGCCCGAAGTTCTGATCCGCGCGACGTATGACCTTCTGAAGATGGCGCCGACGGCGTCGAACATCTGCCCGGCGCGCTTCATGTTCATTCATTCGCCCGAGGCCAAGGCGCGGCTGGAGCCGCATCTGGATGAAGGCAACCGCAAGCAGAGCGCTGGCGCACCTTACACAGCCATCGTCGCCTATGATCTCGATTTTGTCGCACAGCTTCCGAAGCTGATCCCGCATGCGCCGAATGCGAAGGACTGGTTTGCCGATCTAAAGAACGCTGAATGGAATGCGATCCAGTCGGGCACGCTGCAGGGCGCGTATCTGATCATCGCGGCGCGTTCGCTTGGCCTCGATTGCGGACCGATGGGCGGGTTCAGCCGCGAGGGGATCGACAAGGAGTTCTTCCTGTCTGATCCCGTGATGAAGACGTGGCGTTCGAACTTCCTAGTCAATATCGGCCATGGCGATGACACGCGCCTGCGTCCGCGCGCGCCGAGGCTGGATTTCGACGAAGCCTGCCGGATCCTCTGATGCTGGTGCTTGGCATCAATACCGTGGCCGATGTCTGCGAGGCCGCGCTCTGCGATGGCGCGCTTGTCGTGGCGCGTGTGGCCGAGCCGATGACGCAGGGCCATGATGCGCGGCTGGCGCCCGTGGTGCATCAGGTGATGGCCGAGGCGGGCGTTGACTTCGCGCAGCTGGATCGGGTTGCGGTGATTGTCGGGCCGGGCTCGTTCACGGGCGTGCGGGTTGGCGTGTCGTTCGCGCGTGCACTGGCGCTGGCGCTGGAAATTCGGGCGGTTGGCGTTTCCAGTCTTGAGGCGCTCGATACGCTGCCACAGACGGGCAGGGTGCTTGGCGTGCTGGCGGCGAAGCGGCGGCCGCCGCAACTGAGCTGGTGGGTGCAGCGGCTTGTCGATGGCCGGGGCGTCGAAGAGCCAGGTGAGGCGGAAGAGCCCGGCATGAGAGAGCTTCTCGTTGGCGTCGACGCGGTCTGCGGACAGGCGGATGGTCTCCCGGCGTTTGCTGCGCCGATTTTGGCTGGACGCCCAAGCGCGGTGGCGGCGGCGCAGTTTGTGGCGCGGCTGACCAACGAGGATTTTCCCCCGGCGCGACCAATCTATGTGCGTGAGCCGGATGCGGCTCCGATGAGGCCGGTTCGCACATGAGCGTGCGGGCGGCGGTTGCGGGGGATGCGGCCGCACTTTCGGTGTTGCATGGCGCATCGTTCCGCGAGGGCTGGACGCGTGACGATTTCACGACCTGGCTGGGGCGCGCCGAGGCGATCTGCGTGGTGACGGAAGAGGCGGGTGAGGTCGTCGCCTTCGGTCTTGCGCTCGCGTCAGGGAGCGATGCGGAACTGCTGACCATTGCATCAGCTCCGGCCCTGCGCGGCACGGGGCTTGGACGCAGGATCATGCACGGCCTGCAGGCCGAGGCGGCGCGACGGGGGCTCGAGCGTTGGATTCTTGAGGTTGCGCGGAACAATCTGCCTGCGCTGGGCCTCTATAAATCGGAAGGATTCGTGGAAATCGGCGTCCGGAAGGCCTATTATCCCGGCGAGACCGGGCGGATCGATGCGCTGGTCATGTCGCGCCCCGTTTCACCCGCAGGTGGACAGGGCCGCGCCTGACCATCATATGTCCTCTCCAGGCGCAGGTTTTGGGGCCGCAAGGTTATTTGGGGCTGTCACGGGTATGTCGATGATCGAGCAAAGGTGCATCGAGAAGGGTCTGCGGATGACCGAGCAGCGCCGCGTCATCGCGCGCGTGCTGTCGCAGGCCGAAGATCACCCCGATGCGGAGGAGCTGCATCGCCGCGCCGCCGCCGTGGATGCCAACATCTCGCTGGCGACCGTCTATCGCACCGTGAAGCTGTTCGAGGATTCCGGCATCATCGAGCGTCACGATTTCCGCGATGGCCGCTCGCGCTATGAAGAGGCGCCGGACGAACACCACGACCACCTGATCGATGCGAAGTCGGGCAGGGTGGTGGAGTTCAAGTCGGACGAGATCGAGAAGCTGCAGATCGAGATCGCACGCAAGCTTGGCTATCGCCTGATCGATCACCGCCTCGAACTTTATGGCGTGCCGCTGACCGAGGACGAGAAGAAATAAGTGGCTGACGCCAACTCCTCCGCCGCTCAGCCGAAAACCAAGGGCCTGTTCATCAAGACCTATGGCTGTCAGATGAACGTCTACGACTCCGAGAGGATGCGGGACGTGCTGAAGCCGCTTGGCTATGAGCCGGTGGATGCGCCCGAGCAGGCCGACCTTGTCGTGCTCAATACCTGCCATATCCGCGAGAAGGCGACGGAGAAGATGTTCTCCGAACTCGGCCGCCTGCGGGACATGAAGGCGGAAGGCGGCGGCGTGATGCGCATTGCGGTCGCCGGATGCGTGGCGCAGGCCGAGGGCGAAGAGATCATGCGCCGACAGCCGGCGGTGGACATGGTGGTGGGGCCGCAGGCCTATCATCGCCTGCCGGAGATGATTGCGAGGCTGGCCCGCACGACGGGCGATGTTCTGGAAACCGATTTTGCGGCGGACGAGAAGTTCGATGCGCTGCCGAAGACCCGCGTTGTCGATGGACCATCGGCTTTCCTGTCGGTGCAGGAAGGTTGCGACAAGTTCTGTTCGTTCTGCGTCGTGCCATACACGCGCGGGGCGGAGTATTCGCGCGGCGTCGATGCGATCATCGCCGAATCGCGCGAGCTGGCGCGGCAGGGTGTGCGCGAGATCGTGCTGATCGGCCAGAATGTGAACGCATGGCACGGCGCTGCGCCCGAGCATGATCCCAGGGGCGGGGAGTGGGGTCTTGGTGATCTCATCCGCCATGTCGCGAAGATCGGCGGTGTCGAGCGTATTCGCTACACGACCTCGCACCCATCAGACATGCAGGACGACCTGATCGCAGCGCACGGCGAGGTCGAACAGCTTGCGCCGTTCCTGCACCTGCCTGTGCAGGCGGGGTCGGATCGCATTCTCAAGGCGATGAACCGCAAGCACACGGCGGACGAGTATCTCCGCATCATCGAGCGCGTGCGGAAGGTAAGGCCCGACATTGCGCTGGCGTCGGATTTCATCGTGGGATTCCCTGGCGAGACGGACAGGGATTTCGAAGACACGCTGGCGCTGGTGAAGGTGGTGGGTTTTGCGCAGGCCTATTCGTTCAAGTACTCGCCGCGCCCCGGCACGCCAGCGGCGGGCATGCAGCTGCAGGTTGAGGAGGCCGTGAAGGACGAGCGGCTTGCGCGCCTTCAGCAACTGATCAGCGATCAGGCGCAGGATTTCAATCGCGCGTCGATCGGGCGGCGGATGCAGGCGCTGTTCACGCGCAAGGGCAAGCGCGAAGGCCAGGCGCTTGGCTATTCTCCCTATATGCAGTCGGTCCATGTCGAGGATGCGATGCAGGTGTCAAACAGCATGGCGGAGGTCGAGATCATCGACGCAACCGGAAGCAGTCTGAAGGGCCGGCTCGTTGCGGCCGTGGCGCTCGCATGAGCGAGAAGCCCAAGTCACCGCGCGGCGCAAAGTTCACCATTCCGGTTTCCAGCCAGAACCAGATGCGCGACCTGTGCGGGCCGGCGCATTCGCACCTTCAATTGCTGGAGCAGGCGTTCGCTGACGATGGCGTGCGCGTCGACAGCCAGGCGCAGAGTGGCGAGATCGTCATCACCGGGCAGGGCGATGGCGCGCGGCAGGCGGCCGAGGCGCTCAAGGCGTTCGCAGCCCGCATCGCCGCTGGCGCGGAGGCAAGCGCCGCCGAACTGGAAGCCGCTATAAGGCTGACGGCGAGCAACACATCAGCGGTCGGTTCGGCCGATGCGATCATGGGTCTGCGCAAGCCGGTAATGGCGCAGACGCCGGGGCAGAAATCCTATGTCGAGAAACTGCAGCGCGATGATCTCGGCCTGATTTTCGGTGTTGGGCCTGCGGGCACGGGCAAGACGTATCTTGCAGTTGCGGCCGGCGCTGCCGAACTGAAGGCCGGCAAGCGCGAGCGTCTGGTGGTGGCGCGGCCTGCGGTCGAGGCGGGCGAGAAGCTTGGCTTCCTGCCGGGCGCGCTGGAGGAAAAAGTCGACCCGTACATGCTGCCGATCTGGGATGCGCTCAACGAGTGTCTCGGTGCGCAGGAAGTGGATCGCCGGAAAGAGCGCCGCGAGATCGAGGTGGCGCCGCTTGCCTTCATGCGCGGGCGCACATTGAAGAATGCCTTCGTCATTATCGATGAAGCGCAGAACGCAACCGTGCCGCAGATGAAGATGGTGCTGACGCGCCTTGGCCGTGGCTCGCGCATGGTGGTGACCGGCGACCCGTCGCAGACCGACCTGCCGTCGGGCGTGAAGTCGGGCCTTGGTCACGCGATGGGGATCCTGAAGGGCGTCAAGGGCGTGGCGATTGAAGAGCTGACGCGCGCAGACGTGGTTCGCCACGAACTCGTCGGGCGCATCATCGACGCCTACGACAAGGACGCGTCAAAGAGCGCCGGCCCCCAGTGAGCACGGCTGCGCCATCGTCTGGCCTCGACATCGACCTGCGCGTTGCGGACGAGCGCTGGTTGTCGCTGGGCGATTGCGACCAGTTCGCGGCGCATGTGCTGGGCCTTGCAGCAAGCCGGCTCGGCGCGACCGGAGAGGCTGCGGTCCTGCTCACGGACGACGCAGAATTGCACGCTCTCAACAAGCAATGGCGCGGGCTCGACAAGCCCACCGACGTGCTGTCCTTCCCGGGGGAAGGACCGGAAATTCCCGGGCAACCTCAATACCTTGGTGATATCGCCATCGCTTATGACACGGCCCTGCGCGATGCCGAGACGATGGGGCGCCCGTTCGAGGGGCATATCGCCCACCTTCTGATCCATGGCTTCCTGCACCTGTTGGGCTATGATCACATTGAAGCGGAAGATGCGAAGGTGATGGAACCTCTGGAAGTCGAATTGCTTGCGAGCCTGGGTTGGCCCGACCCCTATGCGACGGGCCCCTATGCCGGACCGAAGGAGAGCTGAGCCTTGCCTAACGACGGAGAGCCTCCGCAGAAATTCTCCCTGCGCCAGCGTCTCGCACGCCTGATCGCAGGAGCGCCTGAGCCCGAGACCGCGACACTGCCCAACGCCGTCGTGCCGGCGCCGGCAGCAATCCGCCTGCGCCTGAAGGAATTCGAGACGGGGAGCGTGCGCGACGTGATGACGGCGCGCGTGGATATCGCGGCCATATCGATCGATGCGACGCTTGGCGAGGTGCTTAGCTTCTTCGCGAAAGAGGCCCATTCGCGCATGCCGGTCTATCGCGACTCGCTCGACGAGCCGCTGGGCTTCATCCACATCAAGGACATTGTCGCCGAGGGCGTGCGCCAGGGCTGGGCGCCGGAGACGATGAATTCGCGTCCGCTGCAGCGCCTCGCGCGCGAGCTCATGTTCGTGCCGGAATCGACGCTGCTGCCCGACCTGCTTATCAAGATGCAGAGCAGCCGCACGCATATCGCCATCGTGGTGGACGAGTATGGCGGCACGGGCGGGATGGTGTGCCTTGAGGATCTGGTCGAGCAGATCGTCGGCGAACTTGAGGACGAGCATGACGTGGCGCGGCCGTCGGTGATCCGGCGCGGCCGGTCTTCGTGGGACGTCGATGGACTGGCGACGATCGAGGATGTCGAGAAGGCGACCGGCTTCACGCTGCAGGTCGAGGATTTCGAGGACGAGGTCGAAACCATGGGCGGTCTGGTCTCCGCGCTCGCCGGGCGTGTTCCGGAAGCCGGCGAATCGATCGAACACCCCAGCGGCTACATGATCGAGATCATCGAAGTTGACCCCCGCCGGATCGTGCGCCTGCGCATCCGGACGCAGAAGCCGGCGCCAGCCGCGCTTGCAGAAGACAAGACGCCGGCGCTAGACCGCTCGTGACCAATAACTCACGGCCGGCCGGGGAGGCGTGATGACCGACAAGCGTTCCAGCGTCAGTCCCGGTGCGGGGCAGGCGAACCTCATCGCGCCCGCCTATCTCTGGATAGCCGGGCTCAAGGGCTGGCGCGCGCTTGCGTTCTGCGCGGCGCTTGGCGCGTTTGCGAACCTTGCCTTTCCACCGGTCCACTTCTGGCCTGCCTTCGCGGTGGCCCTGACCGGACTGGTCTGGTGCCTCGATGGCGCAGCACTCGCGCCGCGGCCGGGCAGGGCGGCCTTCTGGCGCGTGGCGGCCTTCGGCTTTGCCTACTATCTCGTCGGCATGCACTGGATCGCGTGGGCGTTCCTAGTGAACCCGGGCTCGCACCTGATCTTCATCTGGATGCCGCTCATCGCGCTGCCGAGCATCCTCACCTTCGTCCTGTCCGCATGCGTCTATCTCGGTTTCCGCTTCTGGCAGCCGGGGCCCGCGCGGCTGATCATCTTCGCCGTGTCGTTCATGTTCGGCGAATGGGTGCGCGGCGCGCTGTTCGGCATTGGCGGCCTGCCGTGGAACCTGCCCGGCATGATCTGGCAGCCGGGCGAGGCGATTTCGCAGTCGGCCTCGATCTGGGGAATCTATGGTCTTTCGGCGCTGACCGTCATCGCGATGGCGTCGCCTGCAACGCTGGCGGACCGGCGGGCGCGGGGCAGCACGGCGTCGCGGGCGGCGCCCGTCATCGTGGCCGCGATCGTGTTCGGCGCCATCTGGGGCTGGGGCGCGCGCAGGCTCGCCGATGCGCCGGCCGCTGACGATCCAGGCACAGGCGTGATGGTGCGCCTTGTCGATATCGGCGTGCCGCAGGCGGAGAAGCATGACGGGGAGTCGGCCGAGCGGATTGTTAGGCGCTATCTCGAGTTGACCGGGCCGGCCACGGCGAATGCGCCTGACATCGTCATCTGGCCCGAGGGCGCGTTGCCCTATTTCCTGTTCGAATGGGACGGCGCACTGCGCGCGGTTTCCGACAGCATCGGGCAGCGCAAACTGATCCTCGGCGTGCCGCGCCTGGAAGGGGCCGGCTCGGGCGACCAGCGCGCTTACAATTCGCTGGCCGTGCTCAGCGGTGACGCCGACGTGCGCGGCGCGCGGCACTGGTATGACAAACACATGCTGGTGCCATTCGGCGAGTTCATGCCGTTCGCTGGCGCGCTCAAGGCGATCGGCCTGCAGACGCTGCAGGACCTGGCGCCGGGCGGGTTCGAGGCGGGGCCGATGCCATCTTCCGTGCGCGTCGACGGCATTCCGGCCTTCGGGCCGCTGATCTGCTACGAGGTGATCTTTCCGGGACTGTCGCCGACAGGGGATGACCGGCCCGACTGGCTGGTGAACATTTCGATCGACGCATGGTTTGGCGAATTCCTCGGGCCCGGCCAGCACGCGGCCCAGGCGCGCTATCGCTCCATCGAGGAGGGCTTGCCGATGGCGCGTGTCGCCAGCCGCGGCGAGACCGGCTTCATCGATGGCTATGGCCGATGGACCGCACGCGGCGCGCCCGCCGATCCGGCGCGCTTCACGCCCGATCCCGACGGTTGGCGGTCGAGCATCGTTGACGCGCCCATCCCCAAGGCGCTTGAGCCAACGCCCTATGGCGCATGGCGCGATGGCCTGTTCTGGGTGATGCTGCTCGGATTCAACCTCGGGTTGTTCGTCCTGCCGCGTCGCTAGGATAAGGATTAGCCAGTCGCTGGTCGCGCGCGATGTCCACAGCGGAGGGCTCTAGCCCGTTGGAGACGAAGAACCCCACACTCGCCGACCAGCACGTCGGAAGAAAGCTCCGCTGGCGTCGCCAGGAGCTGAACCTGTCGCAGCAGGAGCTGGCTGACCGGCTGGGCGTGACCTTTCAGCAGATCCAGAAATACGAGCGTGGCGCCAACCGCGTTTCGGCCGGCCGGCTGTTCGATCTGGCGCAGGCGCTGGAAACGCGGATCGCGTATTTCTACGACGGCCTTGATGTCGTTTCGGCCGCCGCTGCACGTCGTGGCGCTGCGGAAGATGCGGCGGAATTCACAGGGCAGCTTGATCGGGAATCGGTCGACCTTCTGATCGCTTTCCAGAAGATCGAGGACCCCGAGGTGCGCAAGTCGATCCTCGCCAGCGTCAAGAAACAGGCGAAGCAGGCCCCCACCGCGAAGAGCCGCGCCAAGCCTAAGGCGCGCTCATCCAGGAGTTGAGCAGAGGCGCCAGACAGGAGCCCGGAAATCATATAAAGCTTTCTTTATATGCCGGGGGCGGCTAGGGAGCGTTTCTCAGGCCCTTTGGCTGGCCTTTTGAGTTGTCGCGAGGAGATCGGCGTGGCGCGTTCGAATTACCTTTTCACCAGCGAAAGCGTGTCTGAAGGGCACCCTGACAAGGTCAGCGACCGTATCTCTGACGAGGTGGTGGATCTCTATTATCGCGCCACCATCGAGCAGGGGCTCGATGTCTGGGCGCTGCGCTGCGCCGCCGAGACGCTGGTCACGACCAACCGCGTTGTCATCGCGGGCGAATTCCGCGGCACGGACGCCGTGACCGAAGACCTGATCGCCCACCACACGCGGATGGCCATCAAGGACATCGGCTACGATCAGGAGGGTTTCTCCTGGCGCAATGCGGACATCGAAGTCCTGCTGCACGGCCAGTCCGAACACATCGCGCAGGGCGTTGACGCGTCCGGCAACAAGGAAGAGGGCGCGGGCGACCAGGGCATCATGTTCGGCTATGCGACGAACGAGACGCCTGAGCTGATGCCGGCGCCGATCCAGTATTCGCACCGCATCCTCAAACTGCTGGCCGACGCGCGCCATTCCGGAAAAGAGAAGACTCTCGCTCCCGACGCCAAGTCGCAGGTCACCGTGCGCTACGAGAACGGCCGGCCGAAGGAAGCTGTCTCCATCGTGCTGTCGACGCAGCACACCGATCCGAAGCAGACATCGGCCGACATCCGCAAGATCGTCGAGCCCTACATCCGCCAGGCGTTGGGCGACGCGCTGCCGATCTCCAAGAACTGCGTCTGGCACATCAACCCGACGGGCAAGTTCGTCATCGGCGGACCCGACGGCGATTGTGGCCTTACGGGCCGCAAAATCATCGTCGACACATACGGCGGTGCAGCCCCGCACGGCGGCGGCGCCTTCTCGGGCAAGGACCCGACCAAGGTTGACCGCTCGGCCGCCTACGCCGCGCGCTATCTCGCCAAGAACGTCGTCGCCGCCGGCCTGGCTGATCGCTGCGTGATCCAGCTCAGCTACGCCATCGGCGTGCCCGAGCCGCTGTCGATCTACGCCAACTGCGACGGCACGGAAAAATGCGATCTCGCCAAGCTGGAAAAACGCCTCGGTGAGGTGATGGACCTGCGTCCGCGCGGTATCCGCACGCATCTCGACCTCAACAAGCCGATCTATGCGCGCACCTCCGCCTACGGCCATTTCGGCCGCGAGCCGGACGCCGATGGCGGCTTCTCGTGGGAGAAGACGGACCTCACGGACAAGCTCAAGGACCTCGCCTAGGTCCTGCGCGGTCGCGCTTCACTGACTGCGGATGTGTCGGAAACGGGCTTTCCGTATTCGTCGGAAAGAGCGCGGGCAATCGCTTTGCGTTCAAGCGTCTGGCGCGCTCGTTTGTAGGATGGGGCGAGTCAGGAACGGCGGGGTGCACCGCCGGGTCCATTATGCCCGATGGACTCGCAGGACGCCCCGGCTGAACCCGCGCCGGACAACGCTGAGCATGTCGCACGCGAGCGGGCAGAGCAGGCGAGCCGTGCCTGGCGTGAGCGCGCGCATGCAGCGCAACTGCCGCCCGATGGCGAG
>Ga0075152_10000118_pt1 | contig 61483 bp, 47 predicted proteins | sample JI61114C2DNA_FD_70964 | JGI IMG/M metagenome (GOLD analysis project Ga0075152, IMG submission 70964) | Wastewater effluent complex algal communities from Wisconsin, to seasonally profile nutrient transformation and Carbon sequestration -... | ecosystem: Engineered > WWTP > Effluent > Algae...
ATCCGCGCCCCGACATCCAAAACGCGCCCGCTGGCCAAAAGCCCTTTTGGGACATCGAGCGAGCCCGCATTGGCAGCACGCGGGAGGTGCCCGTCGAGGTGCTGGTGAATGGCGTCTCCGTGCAAAAGCAAACCATCACCGCCGATGGCACGTCTCGTGATTTGACCTTCGATGTGCCCATCGAAAAGAGCTGCTGGGTCGCACTCCGCATCCGCGCCAGTTCGCATACGAACCCCATCTTTATCGTCGTGGATGACAAACCCATCCGCGAGAAGCGCAGCCTCGAGTGGTGCCTGAAAAGTGTCGATCAATGCTGGTCGCAAAAGGAAGCGCTCATCGACCCGAAAGAGCACGCCGATGCCGTGGCGGCGTATGATCATGCGAGAAAGGTCTATCGTGAGAGGCTGGCGGAGTGAGCCTCTCCTTGTGACAGATACGAAGATCAAATCATGCCGGCACGTTGATGAGAGATGCGTCTCCCACTGACTATCGCTCTCGTTTTTCCAATCATCGTTGCGGCTCAGCTCCCCACGGCCAAGCCGATCCCACGTGTGCAGGCAGTGCCGATGCCGCATCACATCACTTCGTTTCAGCTCGATGGGCGTGAGCTGACGGCGATGCACCATGACCCGCAGGACATGCGGCCCTTTTGGCATCCCATCCGTGCCAGCAAAGACATGAGTCTGACGCGCATGGGGCATCCGCATGATCCGCTCACACACAGCCATCACAACAGCGTTTGGATCACGCATAACATGGTCAACGACCTCGACTTCTGGGGCGACTACGCGAAGAAGCAGGGCCGCATCGTCAACGTCGAGATTTCCCACGAAGGCTATGAGGACACGGACGAGTTTGCCTCCATGCGCATGGTGAATCACTGGCTCAGCGAGGCGGATGAAAGCGTGCAGCTCATCGAAGTGCGGCGCACAGAGATTCGCCCACTGGATGGGGCGAAGAGCTGGTTCATGATCATTGATCTCGAGTTCGCTCCGCCGAAGGGCAAGACGACCACGTTTGGAGCCACGGGCTTTGGGTTGGTGGCAGTGCGCGTGGCGAAGAGCATCGGTGTCCACGATGGCGGCGGGCGCATCCTGAACTCAGAAGGTCAGGTGAATGAAGAGCAGGTTTTTCGCAAACCGGCGCGCTGGTGTGACTACAGCGGTCGCATCACCAATGAGGCCGATGGCTTTGGAGGCATCACCTTGATGAATCACCCGATGAACCCGCACAATCCAACCGCCTTTCACGTCCGTGACGATGGCTGGATGGGTTGCTGCCTGAGCCTGGACACACCGGTCGAAGTCACGGAAGCCAAGAAGCTGCGAGTGCGCTATGGGCTTTGGGTTCATGATGGTGTCGCCACACAGGATCAAAGTGAGACGCACTGGAAGCGCTTCGCAGAGATGCCTGTGGTGGATTTGAATCCGCCGAAGCCCGCGAAGAAGTAAGTCATTTTGCGCATGGCAGTGTGACAGGCTTTCTGGCAAGTTCACGGCCCCAACCAATGCTGTCCCGCTGGATTCTATTCACTCTGCTCTTTGCCGCATCGTTCGTGCAGGGGCAGATCAGCGTGGGCGGCAGGGCCTTTGTCCGCTCGCCGAATGAACTCGGCACGAAGGGCGAGTGGGTGCTCTATGAAAAGGATGCGCCGCAGGATGATGCGAACCGGCGCTGGCTGACGAAGAAGGTGCTCGTTGAGCTCAATGGAACGAGCGCCGCCAGTCTATCGCAGTTGCCTGGTGTCGCGAAGGCACAGGCTCGGGGCAAGTATGCCGTGGTCGAGTTCACCGGAGGTGCCACCGCTGCTGTGGATGGGGCCAAACGATTGATACGGCTTCCTGGCGTTCGCTCGGCGGAGCCCATGCTGGCAAGGCAAATGCAGCACCGCTTCGTGCCCGACGATCCATTCTTTGCCCACAACGCAGCGAACCCTGGCTACCAATGGCATCTGCAAAACACGGGTCAAAATGAAGCAGTGGCAGGCATCGATCTGAACGTGGTGCCCACCTGGGACAGCTATCGCGGTACCGGCATTCGCATCGGTATTCTGGACGATGGGCTCGAAGTCGCGCATCCTGACCTGCTAACGAATGCCGACACGCTCAACGACTGTGACTTCAACGATCTGGATGATGACCCAACTCCCGGCAGCGGTGACTTCCACGGCACGGCCTGCGCAGGTGTGGCTGCCGCTCGTGGCAACAACGGCATCGGCGTCACTGGCGTGGCTCCCGAATCCACTCTCGTGGGTCTGCGTCTGATCGCTGCGCCCACGACGGATGCGGACGAGGCAGATGCTTTCGCCTTCAAAAAAGACATCATCGATGTGAAGAGCAGCAGTTGGGGGCCCTCGGACAGTGCTTATGGTTACGGCGGGCCTGGACCTCTCAGCGTGGCGGCTTTGGCAGATGCGGTGACGCTCGGGCGCGGTGGCAAGGGCACGGTGTTTCTCTGGGCGGGTGGCAATGGCAACTACAACGGCGATGACTCGAACTACGATGGCTGGGCCGCATCACCCTATGCCATTGCCGTGTCTGCCATCGGCGATGATGGCGAAGCGGCACCCTACAGCGAGCCTGGGGCAAACATCCTCGTCTGCGCGCCCTCCAATGGCGGAACGCAGGGCGTGACGACGACGGACATCACCGGCAGCACTGGCTACAATGCGGGCACGGGCAGTGACTTTACCCATGCAGACTACACGAACAGCTTTGGCGGCACCTCGTCGGCCACACCTGCCGTGGCTGGGGTCGTGGCGCTAATGCTTCAGGCCAATCCAAATCTAGGTTATCGTGATGTGCAGGAGATCCTCATGCGCAGCGCCACGACGAACGATCCCAATGACGGTGGCTGGGTGACCAATGGCGCAGGCTTTGATTTCCATCATCGCTACGGCGCAGGCCTTGTGAATGCCCAGGCTGCCACGACGATGGCCACCACTTGGACGAATCTGCCTGCACGCGAGACACGCTCGCAAAGCTCCCCAGGTCTGGCTTTGTCCATTCCCGATGGCGGTAGCACCGGCCTCACGCACAGCTTCACGGTCAGTGCCGAAAATAGCCTGCGCCTGGAGCATGTGACCGTCAGCGTGAAGGCCACGCATCCGCGCCGCGGCCAGCTCGAATGGTGGCTCACCTCTCCCAGTGGCGTGAGTGTACGGCTGGCGCGGGCTCGTGGCAATGACACCGGAGCAAACATCGACTGGACCTTCATGAGCACGCACTTCTGGGGCGAGCTCTCCGAGGGGGAATGGAGGCTGCAAGTCTATGACACGGATCTCGCCGACTTCGGGACGCTGGATGAAGCCAGCATCACCTTCCACGGCACCGTGCCCACCGGCGGACTGCCAGCGCCCGTCATCACCTCCAATCTCATCATTGTCGGACGCGAAGGCGCGGAGTTGCGCCACCAAGTCACGGCTTCAAACTTCGCCACCAGCTTCGGTCACTTCGGGTTGCCATCGGGTCTGACGATGAATCCAAGCACCGGGCTGATCACTGGCACGACTTCGTTTACCGGCCCTTACAACACCGCATTGATCGCCACGAACACCACGGGTTCCACACTCGAGAATGCCCTCGTTTACATTCTGCCAGCCGATCCCGCCCTGTCAGATGCCGTGGAGCAGCCGACCTCACTCAAGATCGTTCCTTTCGGCTTCGGCGACTGGTTCAGCCAAGCCGTGACCACCCATGATGGCGTGGATGCTGCGCAGAGCGCTCCCGTGGAGCATGAAGAGTATTCCGGCATGGAATTCACCGTCGTGGGGCCCATGCGGCTGAGCTATCAGTGGAAAGTGTCCTCCGAGGTAAATTACGACTACCTCGTGCTCACGGTGGACGGTTATGTCAAAGCCTACATCACTGGCGAGGTGGACTGGACCCAGGTCACGCAGGACATCGGGCCAGGCACGCACAATGTGGACATCTATTATCTCAAGGACGAGGCCGTGGTGGCCGGGCAGGATGCCGGCTGGGTGGATGAAATGACGCTCACGCCCATCACCACCGCCCCCGTCGTCACGGGAGGCACCGTGAATGCCTATGAGAATGCCGCCGTGCGGTATCAAGTCGCGGCCACCCATGCCCCAACCAGTTACGCGGCCACGGGCCTGCCGACCGGACTTTTGATCTCCAGCACCACCGGCCTCATTTACGGCAGCACCTCCGTGATCGGCACTCACATGATCACTCTCGATGCCACAAACGACTTCGGCACAGGCTCGGCTACCCTCACGCTCATCGTCGGCTCTGTCGCCGAAGGGCTGGCGGCAGCAATTGATGCCCCAGCGCAGATCATCACATCCTCCGGCGATCTCGCCTGGCGGCCACAGGCTCTCTACTCCCATGACGGCAGCGATGCCGCCCGCAGTGGCGAGATCGGCGATCTCCAGGACAGCATCATGAGCACCCAGGTCACCGGCCCCGTGAAGGCGACCTTCTACTGGGGCATCTCCTCAGAGGCCGACTATGACTACCTGCGCTTCTACATCGACGATGTCGAACAGGCAGCCATCAGCGGTGAGGTCGGCTGGACGTTGAAGGAGTTCGTCATCCCCGCAGGCACGCACACTTTGAAATGGGCCTACATCAAAGACGACTTCGTCCGCAGCGGACTCGACTCCGGTTTTGTCGATGAATTTACACTCCACGCCGACCTTGATGGCGATGGCTTCTGGGCCGACGAAGAAGCCGCCTTCGGCACCAGCGATACCGACCCCGGCACCGGCCCGAGCGCTGTTGTCACGACTTCTGTCACCGGCGTGACCGTGCAGTTTCCCTCCGTCATCGGCAGGCAGTATCGAGTACAGCACAGCCCTGATCTGCAAACCTGGAGCACCGTCACCGTCACCGCAACCAGTGCCACCACGACTTGGACAGATACTACTGCCACTGGAACAGAAAGGCGCTTTTATCGTGTCGAGGTGCCTTAGCTAGAATCACATCCAGATCATCAACTGCTGGATGAGATCTTTGGTTTGGCTGATGCGGAACTCTTCACCGGCCTCCAGGCGGACTTTGCTGCCGCCGTTGTAGGCGAACTCGAAGATGACGGGGAGGTCTCCGGGGTGGTTGAGGAGGACTTCGTGGATGCGGTCGAGGTCGATCTGACTATGGCGTTTGCTATCGAGACGGAGGAGCAGGGGCTTTGGCTGTGCAGGCGGGGCGACGGGCTTTTCGACGACGCTGGTGGCGGCGTTGGGGTCGCGGGCTTTTTTGGGCTTGAGCTCCTTGGCATCGCTCATGGTGACGCGGTTGCCTTCGCTGCGCTGATCCTTCATGCAGCGGCAGCGCAGGCCGAGCACCTGGCCGGGCTGGAGCAGGTCTTTGAATTTCTCGTACTCCTCGCTCCAGGCCATCATCTCGATCTGGCCGGTGAAGTCTTCGAAGGTGAAGGTGGCGAAGGGGCGGTTGTCCTTCTTCGAGTACTTCACGGACATGGTGTTGACGATGCCGACGATGAAAATGGTCTGCGGTTTCTGCGCGGTATCGACTTCGTTGATGGCAATGATCTTGGTGATCTTCGTGGAGTCGAAGTGGCCGCGGAAGTTATCGAGCGGATGGCCGCTGACGTAGAAGCCGAGCAGCTCTTTTTCGAAGTCGAGGGTCTCGGTGGCGGTCCAGGGGGTGACGCTGACTTCCTGGGCTTTGGCACCGCGCCGCTTCGGGGCCATCTCGATGGCATCAAAGAGTCCGCCTTGTCCTGATTTGAGGTCCTTCTGCATCGAAGAGGCGCTGGAGAGCGCCTGATCAATCCTAGCGAACATGGCGGCGCGATCTTCCTTCGTGAAGTCGAAGGCTCCGGCCTTCACGAGTGACTCCAGGGTCTTCTTGTTCACGGACTTGGTGTCGATGCGTGAGCAGAAGTCTTCGAGGCTTTTGAAGGTGCCCTTCTTTCGTTCTTCGATGGCGGCGGCCATGGCTCCTTCACCGACATTTTTGACGGCGGCGAGTCCGTAGCGGATGGCATTCGGCACGCCTTCGGGAGTCTCGGCATCCTTGGTTCGCTCGGGGGCGAAGACGAGCAGGCTTTTGTTCACGTCCGGCGGCAGGATGGTGATGCCCATGCGCTGACATTCACTGACGAAGTTGGCGATCTTTTCGGTGTTGCTGACCTCGAGACTGAGCACGCCGGTCATGAACTCGACCGGGAAATTCGCCTTCAAATAGGCCGTGCGATAGGTGACGATCCCGTAGGCGGCGGAGTGGGATTTGTTGAAGCCGTATTGGGCGAACTTCTCCAGCAAGTCGAAGATTTCGTTCGCCTGCTTGGAGCCGATGCCGTTGGTTTTTTCACAGCCTTCGACGAAGACGAGGCGCTGCTTCGCCATCTCCTGCATGTCCTTTTTCCCCATGGCTCGGCGGAGCAAGTCCGCCTGACCGAGGCTGAATCCGGCGAGCAAGTTGGCGGCCTGCTGCACCTGTTCTTGGTAAACCAAAATGCCGTAGGTTTCCTTGGCGATCTTCTCCAGCAGCGGGTGCGGATATTCCACCTTCTCCAGGCCTTTTTTACGGTTGATGTAGTCCGGGATGAACTGCATGGGCCCTGGTCGATACAGGGCGAGAATAGCGATGATCTCCTCGATCTTGTCCGGGCCGAGCTGCTTGCAGGTATTGACCATGCCACCAGACTCCATCTGGAAGACGGCGACTGTCTCGCCACGCTGGATCATCTCGAAAGTCTTCAGGTCATCGAGCGCTGCCTCGGAGGATCGGAAGCCGTACACTCGCTTTTGAATCCACTGCTCGGCCTCGTGAATGACGGTGAGCGTCTTCAGCCCGAGGAAGTCCATCTTCAACATGCCCAGCTCGGTGAGCGGCTTCATGGCGAACTGGGTGACGATTTCCTCTTCCTTGCCACGAGTGAGGGCGATGAAGGTGGAGAGCGGCTTGTCACCAATAACGATGCCCGCCGCGTGGATGCCGGTGCCGCGTGTGCAGCCTTCCAGGAAGGTGGCGTGCCGCCAGAGTTCCTGCGTGCCGCTGTCGTCTTCGATGAGCTTTTTCAGCTCGGGGTTTTTCTCGACGGCGTCCTTGAGGTCGATGTTCAGCTCATCGGGGATCATCTTCGAGAGACGATCCGCGTCGTTGTAACCCCAGCCGAGCACGCGGCCGACATCACGGATGACACTCTTCGCGCCCATGGTGCCGAAGGTGATGATGTGGCTGACGCTCAGCTCGCCATACTTTTGCCGAACATACTCAATGACCTCGGGACGACGTGTCTGGCAGAAGTCGATATCGATATCGGGCGGGCTGACACGCTCGGGATTGAGGAATCGCTCAAACACCAGCTCGAAGCGCAGCGGGTCGATGTCGGTGATTTCCAGCACATAGGCGACGAGCGAGCCCGCCGCCGATCCACGACCAGGACCGACGGGGATGCCGTGCTCTTTGGCCCAGTTGATGAAATCCCAAACGATGAGGAAGTAGCTGGTGAAGTTCTTTTCGTTCAGCAGCGCCAGCTCGTAATCCATGCGCTTGCGCAGCGTTTCGTCATTCAGCGCGCGATCACGCCCGTAGCGCTTGATGAGGCCTTCTTCACAAAGGTGGCGCAGGTAGCCGGTGCGGTCGCTGCCGTCTTCGGGGTTGTAGAGCGGGTAGCGGTCGATGCTCGTGGAGTCGAGCCGGATGTTCAGATTGCACTTCTCGGCGATCTCGAGCGTGGCATCGCAGGCCTCGGGCAGCTCGGAGAAGAGGGCGCGCATCTCCTCGGCCGTTTTGAAATAAACCTCGGGGGAGTAGGTGACGCGGTTTTGGTCATGCACGCTGGCTCCAGTTCCGATGCAGATGAGCAGGTCGTGGCTCTCATGATCCTCGCGGTTCATGAAATGCACATCGTTCGTGGCGACGGTTTTGAGCCCGTAACTTTTGCTCCATTCGAGCAATTGCTTCGTCACGGTGCGCTGCTGCTCCATGCCGTGGTTTTGCAGCTCGAGGTAGAAATTGTCCTTCCCGAAGATGTCCACGAACTCACGCAGACTCCGCTCCGCCTCGTCGGGACGGTCGGTGAGCAGGAGTTGGTTGATCTCGCCATTGATGTCACCACTGAGGCAGATGAGGCCCTTGCTGTGCTGACGCAGGAGGTCCTTATCCAAGCGCGGCTCATGCCAGTTTCCGAAGAGATGCGCCTCCGTGACAATCTTGGAGAGGTTCTCGTAGCCCTCGTTGTTTTCGGCCAGCAGCGTGAGGTGGGAGGAGCGTTTGCGGCCCGTGATCTCCTTCATTTCCCGCATGGAGCCGGGTGCCAGATAGACCTCGCAACCGAGAATGGGCTTCACGATTTTCTCAAGCTGCTCGGCGGTGGCTTCCTCGCCCTTTTTCAGCTTCGGCTTCGTCTTGAGAGCCGACATGTAGAAGTCGATGGCCCCGTAGAGATTGCCATGGTCCGTGATGGCCACGGCGGGCATTTTCAGCTTCTGCGTGCGCTTCACGAGGTCATCGATCCGGCATGCTCCGTCGAGCAGGGAGTAATCGGAATGGACGTGAAGATGGACGAAGTTGTCTGCCATGAGCGGGGAGCAGACTAGGCGGCGAAAGAGCCGGGGCCACTTCCAAAATGAAGGTGGTGATGATTCGAGGGGCACCATCGTCATATCCTCGAATCATGATACGTTGATATGATGGTTGACCCGCCCAGCTACGGCGCTAGTTTCGACCATGCCTTCCCGCCCCAATTGCCGCACTGAACTCGAAGCCGCCATGCGCCAGCGCATCCTCGTCATCGACGGGGCCATGGGGACGACGATTCGTGGGTACAAGGACAAAGGCGTGCTCGACGAGGCCTCCGCGCGTGGCGAGCGCTTCCGCGACAACGAGAAGGACATTCTCAACAACGGCGACATCCTTTCGATCACGCGGCCGGACATCATCGAGGACATCCATCGCCGCTTTCTGGAAGCCGGGGCTGACATCATCGAGACGAACACGTTTTCGGGCACGAGCATCGCGCAGAGCGAGTTCTTCGTGGAAGACCCGCGTGAGAAGGGCGGGCGCAAAGATCCTGAGTTTTTTCAGAAGATCATCGACGACAAGTTCCTCAACGACCTCGCCTGGGAGATCAATTTCGAGTCGGCGAAGCAGTGCCGGAAGTGGGCGGACATCGTGGCCGAAAAAACCGGGCGCAAGCGCTACGTCGCCGGTGCAGTCGGACCGCTGACGGTGTCGCTGTCGCAATTCCCTGATCTCACGGACCTGAGCTTCCGCTATGTCACCTTTGACCAGGTGAAGACGGCTTACGCGCATCAAATCCGCGCGTTGATCGCCGGTGGTGTCGATACGCTGCTCGTGGAGACGATTTTCGATTCGCTCAATGCCAAGGCCGCGCTGGTGGCGATCCGCGAGGTGTTTGAAGCCGATGGCGTCGAGCTGCCGATCCAGATTTCCGCCGCTGTCGGCCCAGGTGGTGAAACGATGATCTCGGGGCAGATCACTGAAGCCTATTTGAATGCGATGCGGCATGTGAAGCCGTTGTCGATCGGGCTGAACTGCTCGCTCGGGCCGGACAAGATGCGTCCTTTCCTCGAAGAACTCGCGACGAAGGCGGACTGCTTTGTGTCGGCCTATCCGAATGCGGGCATGCCGAATCCGCTCGCGCCGACGGGCTTCGACCTGCTGCCGCCGGACATGGCGAATTTCGCCACCGACTTCGCCAAATCGGGCTTCGTGAACATCATGGGCGGCTGCTGCGGCAACACGCCCGAGCACATCGCCGCGATCGCGAAAGCGGTGGAAGGCCTGGAGCCGCGCCATGTGCCGACGCCGGAGCCAGTCATGCGTTTGAGCGGCTCACAGCCTTACAATCACTCGAAGGAGGCGAACTACCTGATGATTGGCGAGCGCACGAACGTCGCTGGTTCGCCGAAGTTCGCGAAGTTGATCAAGGAGGGCAAATTTGAGGAGGCGGTGGCCATCGCGCGTCAGCAGGTCGAGAACGGCGCGAACGTCATCGACATCTGCATGGACGAGGGACTCATCGACGGCGTGCCGACGATGACAAAGTTCCTCAACCTGCTGCAAACCGAGCCGGAAGTCGCCAAGGTGCCGTTCATGGTCGATTCCTCGAAGTGGGAGATCATCGAGGCCGGATTGAAGATGCTGCAAGGCAAGGGCATCGCGAACTCGATCTCGCTCAAAGAAGGCGAAGATGCCTTCAAGGAGCGTGCGCGTGCCATCAAGCGCTACGGTGCGGCCACGGTCGTCATGGCGTTCGATGAAAACGGCCAGGCGGCGACTTACGATGAGAAGATCCGCATCTGCGAACGCGCTTATCGCATCCTTGTCGATGAAGTGGGCTTCCCGCCCGAGGACATCATCTTTGACCCGAACATCCTCACCGTCGCGACCGGGATGGAGGAGCACAACAACTACGCGCTCGACTTCATCAACGCCACGCGCTGGATCAAGCATCACCTGCCCGGCGCAAAAGTCAGCGGCGGTGTCTCGAACATCAGTTTCAGCTTCCGCGGCAACAACAAGGTGCGCGAGGCCATGCACAGCGCCTTCCTTTATCATGCGATCAAGGCGGGCATGGACATGGGCATCGTGAATGCCGGCATGCTCGAAGTGTATGAGGAGATTCCGCCGGAGCTTCTTCACAAGGTCGAGGACGTGCTGCTGAACCGTCGTCCCGACGCGACCGAGATCCTCGTCGATTACGCCGAGCAGTTTAAGGGTCAGGGCGGCGGCAAGAAAATCGAAGCCGACCTCCAGTGGCGTGATGCGCCTGTGGAGAAGCGCCTCGAACACGCGCTGCTCAAAGGCATCACTGACTTCATCAACGTGGACACGCAGGAGGCGCTCGACAAACTCGGCAAGCCGCTGCTCGTCATCGAAGGCCCGCTCATGGACGGCATGAGTGTCGTTGGCGATCTCTTCGGTGCCGGCAAAATGTTCCTCCCGCAGGTCGTGAAAAGCGCGCGCGTGATGAAACAGAGCGTCGCCTATTTGCAGCCGTTCATGGAGGAGGAGAAGCTCGCGAATCCAGCGCAACGCAGCGCGGGCAAGATCATCATGGCCACCGTCAAAGGTGACGTGCATGATATCGGCAAGAACATCGTGGGCGTCGTGCTCGCCTGCAATGGCTTCGAAGTCACCGACCTCGGCGTCATGGTGCCGTGCGACAAGATTCTCGCCGCCGCCATCGAGAAAGGCGCGGATGTCATCGGCCTCAGCGGACTGATCACGCCGTCGCTGGATGAGATGGCCCACGTCGCGGCTGAAATGGAACGTCGCGGCATGAAGATCCCGCTTTTGATTGGCGGGGCCACCACCAGCCCTGCCCACACTGCCATCAAGATCGCGCCACATTACTCCGGGCCGATCGTGCATGTGCTGGATGCCTCCCGCAGTGTGCCGGTGACGACCTCGCTCATCAGCGATGAAAACCGCGACGCCTACATCGCCGAAAACGAGGCACGTCATGTGCGACTGCGCGAGGAATACGGCAAGAAGAAGGAGCGCCAGCTTCTGAGCCTCGCCGAGTCGCGCGAAAAGGCTTTCAAGTGTAACTGGAGCACTCAAGAGATAGCGAAGCCGGGCTTCCTCGGCACGAAGACTTACGAAGGCACCGACATGGTCGCCACGCTGCGCGAGTTCATCGACTGGTCGCCCTTCTTCCACTCGTGGGAACTTCGTGGCCGCTGGATCACGGCGGAGGGCCGTTTCTCTTCCTCTCACGAAGACGCCGAGATGAAGGTGAAGGCGGAAGAAGAAGCTGTGAAGCTCTTCAAGAGCGCCAACGACCTGCTCGACCGCGTCATTGCCGAGCAGCGCTTCAACCCACGTGGCATCTTCGGCTTCTTTCCGGCTAATAGCATCGGTGACGACATCGAAGTCTATGCCGATGATACGCGCAGCAGCGTAAAGACCGTTTTCCACACCTTGCGCCAGCAGGTCATCAAGAAGGACACGCCGAACTACGCGCTCAGTGACTACATCGCGCCGAAAGAAAGCGGACGCGCCGACTACATCGGCGGATTCGCCGTGGGCATTCACGGAGCGGACGACTTCGCGCACGAGTTCGAGAAAGCGCACGATCCCTTCAGCGCCATCATCGTTAAAGCCCTTGCTGACCGTCTGGCAGAAGCCTTTGCCGAATACCTGCACATGGAAGCCCGCGTCGCCTGGGGTTATGAGAAGCCCGAGGACTTCACCAACGAAGACCTCGTCAAAGAACGCTACCGCGGCATCCGTCCAGCTCCCGGCTATCCTTCACAGCCCGACCACACGGAGAAGCCCATTCTTTTTGACCTGCTCGATGCCACCGCGAAGACCGGCGTCGAACTCACCGAAAGCATGGCCATGCATCCCGGCAGCGCTGTCAGCGGCCTTTACTTCAGCCATCCTGACGTGCATTACTTCGGCATCAGCGTCCTGGCGAAAGACCAGGTCGAAGATTACGCGAAGCGCAAAGGCCAGACGCTTGAAGAAGCCGAGAAATGGCTGGGCCCCTGGCTCGGTTATTGATCCACAAAAAAGCCGCCCACGAATGCTCAGCACTCATGGGCGGCTCAAGGATCAAAATCAGGATTACAGCATGTCGGCCACGAAGGCGCGCTCATCGACGAGTTCCTTGTTCGTCGCGGCGATCTTGGACTTCGCGAAGTCGTCCATCTCGTAACCGGTGATGACCTCGTAGCTGCCCGGAGTCGTGGTGCGGACGGGCATGCCAGCCCAGACGTTGGCGTCGAAGCCGTAGAGACCGTTGCTCTTCACCGCGATGGAATGAATGGCACCTGGAGTGACGAGCGAGCGGACGTGATCGACAAGAGCGTTTGCAGCAGAAGCAGCGGAGGATGATCCACGGGCGGCGATGATGGCGGCACCGCGTTTACCGACGGTTTCGAGGAAAGGCCCTTCGAGCCAGGCGCTGTCGTTAATGACTTCCTTGGCGGGTTTGCCAGCGATGGTTGCATGGGCAAAGGAGGGGAACATCGTCGGGCTGTGGTTGCCGTAGATGAAGATGTCCTTCACTTCCGTGAGATCGACCCCGGCTTTCTGCGCGAGCTGGGTCTGCGCACGGTTTTGATCCAGACGCACCATCGCAGTGAAGCGCTCAGCTGGCAGGCGCTTGGCCTGGGAGGCGGCGATCATGCAGTTCGTGTTAGCAGGATTGCCCACGACGGCGATGCGGGCGTCATCGGCAGCCACAGCGTCGATGATCTTGCCCTGTTCGATAAAGATCTTGCCGTTGTCCTTGAGCAGATCGGCGCGCTCCATGCCTGGGCCGCGTGGCTTGGCACCGACGAGCAGGCACCAGTTGGCGTCTTTGAAGCCGACCGCTGGATCGCTGGTCTGAACAATGCCTTTCAGAAGTGGGAAGGCGCAGTCATCGAGTTCCATCGCCACACCCGCCAGTGCGGCCAGCGGCTTTTCAAAAGGAGCCTCGATGAGCTGAAGGATCACCGGCTGATCCGGGCCAAACATGGCTCCAGAAGCGATGCGGAAAAGGAGGGCGTAACCGATTTGACCGGCGGCGCCGGTGACTGCGACTCTGATGGGGGCTTTGCTCATAGGTAGGGGAGCGCGGATGATTCGCAGGGGAGGTCTTGCGGCAAGGGGAAAGTCTGACTGGATTCTGTTCGTGGTGCGAAAAACAGTCACCACAAGGAAAGCCTTTTTTGCCATCGTGACTTTGTCCGGCGTAATCTTGTCTTTTCCATCCACCCTCCCAATTCTCCAAGTGAACATCTACGAAACCCGCCGCCTGCTCGATGAATACCTGCTCTTCCACTACGGCGCGCCGCATGAGGTGCTGCCATGGGAACAGGGGCCGAGTTCGGCGCTCGGGTTTGCCGTGCGCACGGTGACGGAGCTGGCGGACTTCTCTCTCAAACCCACGACGGCTCTCGATCTCGGCTGCGCGGTGGGCAGGTCGAGCTTCGAACTGGCCAAGCATTGCCAAAGCGTCCTCGGCATCGATTACAGCCACAGCTTCATTGAGGCCGCGAAGGCGTTGATCACGAGCCAACTCCCCTACCAGCGGCTGGATGAAGCTGCTGCCATGACAAATCTCATCGCCAAAGTGCCCGCTGACTGCCCGCGAGATCGTGTTCAATTCGAGCAAGGCGACGCCATGCATCTACGTGCCGATCTCGGCAGCTTCGACCTCGTCCATGCGGCGAATCTGCTCTGCCGTCTCACGGATCCACAGCTCTTGATCCAGCGCCTGCCCGACTTGGTGAAAACGGGCGGGCAACTGCTGCTCACGACGCCCTGCACCTGGCTGGAAGAGTTCACCCCGCGCGGCAACTGGCCGCAGGGTTCCACGCGCGATTGGCTGAAGGCTGTGCTGTCAGAGCACTTCTATCTCGCTGAGGAAAAAGACCTCCCCTTCCTCATTCGCGAGCACGCCCGCAAGTATCAGTGGAGTGTCGCACTCGGCACGCGCTGGGTGCGGCGATAACCTGAAGCCGTGGCTTTACTCGGCGAAGGCTTCCGTCACGACCTCACCATCGAAATGCTCTGGCTGAGGGACGCCGAGCAGCCAGAGGACTGTGGCAGCAGTGTCGTAGGTCATGATGGATTTTTTGCCGATGGCGCGGCCTTTGGTCACACCCTTGCCCCAGGCGACCCAGGGGATGTGGACATCGGTGGGCACGGGGCGGAAGTGGTTCTTCTCACTACCGCCATGGTCAGCGGTGAGGATGATGGTGCTGCTGGCGGTGAGACCGGCTTTGTCGATGGCGGCGAGCACCTGGCCGAGAGCTTGGTCGCAGACTTTGAAGGCATCGAACTGCTCGGGTGAGCCCCAACCACTTTTATGACCGGCGCTGTCGGCATCAGGAAGGTGGATGAAGCAGAGCGTGGGTTTCTTTTCGAGGATATAAGGCACGGCCTGAGCCACGACCTCCTGCGCGGGGACGAGCTTCTTTTCCTCCGTGGCTGGGATGGGCTTCTCGTCATAGACACCGCCGCAGTTGAAGACATCGAGAGCGCTGGCTTTCCAGAGATGGCGGAATTTGATCTTGCCGCAGAAAAGGGCGGTCGAGGTGGACGGGGTCGCTGTTTTGGCGAGTTCAAAAACGGTGGGCACGCGCACGAAGCCACGCAGCGGGAAGTAGTCGTTCCAATCAATGCCATGCTTCGAGATGTCCACGCCTGTGAGCATGGATGTGTGAGATGGAAGCGTCTTCGAAGGGATGATCGTCTTCGCGACGAAGGTGTGGGCACCTTCAGCGGCGAGCCGCTTGAAATTCGGCATCTCGGCCTTTTCGATGATGCTTGGATTGCCGCCATCAAAGCTGATGACAAAGACATGCTCGGTGCGTGGAGCGGCGGTGGCGAGAATGGGGAGTGCGAGGAGGCAGGCGAACAGGCGGGGGATCATGGGGGCGGAGAAAACGGAAGTCAGAGAGGCTTCATCCAAGCTTTTTTGATGAGCCGGACGCTGGCTGGATCATCGCGCAAGCCAGCGAGGTGCTCAGCGATGGTGAGCCTGTGACTAGGCAGCACGAGATCGGGCCGGATGTCGGCCAGCGGCTGAAGCACGAAGCGGCGGAGATGCAGGCGCGGATGTGGGACGACGAGCACAGGATCATCGCTGACGAAGTCACCCGCGTAGAGGAGATCGAGATCGAGCGTTCGAGGGGAATTTTTCTCCCGAAGAGCGGGCCGGCCCATCGCCTGCTCGATGGCCTGGAGATGCGCGTGCATATCCAGCGGCGTGCAGGCGGCTTCGAGCTCAATGACGCTGTTTAAAAAGGCCTGCGTCCCCGGCGCACAATCGACAGGCTCGGTTTCATAGACACCGCCCGCCAAAATCACCGCAGGCTGCACACGCTCCATGAGCATCTCAAGCCCGCGCTGGAGGTTCGCCTCCCGATCACCGAGATTCGAGCCGAGGGCGATGCCGAAGGTCATACGGGCATGGTTTGAACCGCTCACTTCAGCCCCAGCACGTCCTGCATGTCATAGATGCCGGCGGGTTTGTCGGCGAGCCAGCGGGCGGCGCGGACGGCGCCGTTGGCAAAGGTGTCTCGACTGCTGGCTTTGTGGGTGAGCTCGACGCGCTCGCCGACATTGGCGAAGATGACGGTGTGGTCGCCGACGACATCGCCACCGCGGACGGCGTGAACGCCGATCTCGGTCTTCGTGCGGGCACCGACATCGCCGAAGCGGCCGTGGCGGCAGTCGGTGTCATATTGCAGCTCTCGAACGTCGGCGAGGATCTCCACCAAGGTGCGGGCAGTGCCGCTGGGGCTGTCTTTTTTCAGGCGATGATGCATCTCGACGACTTCGAGGTCAAAATCAGGGCCGAGGAGCTCGGCGGCCTTGCGGGTGAGCCAGAAGAGGGTGTTCACACCGACGCTGAAATTGGAGGCAAAGACGATCGGGATGCTCTTGGACGCGTCTTTGATGGCGGCGAGTTCTTCGTTGGTGTGGCCGGTGGTGCCGATGACGAGGCTTTTCTTCTGCTTCAAGCACTCGGCCAGCAATTCCGTGGTGAAGTGATGGGAGGTGAAGTCGATCACGCAATCACAGAGGTCGAGGCTCGTGGGCAGGGAGTCGCCGACATCAATACCTGCGCCCACCATGACGCCCTGCGCATCGGCAGCGTCGATCACAGCCTGTCCCATGCGGCCTTTGCAGCCAGTCACCAGTAGTTTGAAGTTACTCATAAGAAGGCACGAGGGTGGGCAGGCGGGCAGGCTTTTCAACATGGAAGCCGTGGACAACAAAAATGCCCGGCGGAACGGGTCCGCCGGGCATGGTTGGGGTTCGGGGGATGGTGAACGGGCTTAGTTCACCGCGATTTGGCGCGGCAGTGCCGTGGGTTTCACGGGCAGCGTGAGGGTGAGCACGCCGTCTTCGAGGGTGGCGGAGAGCCTCTCGTCATCGACGGGGGTGTTCACGTTCAGGCGGAGCTGGTAGTTCAGCGTGGAGATCTCCTGGTGGAGCGGTTTCCAGTCGGCGGGCACGGCGACGGAGCGCTGGCCGCTGACGCTGAGCACGTCTTCATGGTATTCGATGTTCACGCCGGACTTCGGCACGCCAGGCATCTCCACGCGGATGACGAAGGCGTCATCCTGGCGGTCAATGCTGAAGCGTGGTTTTTGCAGGCTTTCCGTCACGCCCGCAGTCGGGGCGGCCTGGGTGCTGGTTTGGGGGGCTGGGGTGCAGCAGGTAGCGTTCATGGTAGGTTGAATGGGGGTGAGGGGTTTTGAATGGGGTTAGTTCACGGCGATGAGCTTGGGCTTGCGCTGTTCCTGCTTCGGCAGGGTCACGGTGAGCAGGCCATCTTCGAGTTTGGCGCTGATGCCCTCGGCATTGACCGTCTCAGGCAGGCTGAGCGAGCGGCTGAGGGTGTAGGCGGACTCGTTTTCGCCGGATTTGACGCGGCGCTCGGCGGAGACGGTGAGCACACCTTCGCGCAGCTCGACCTTCACGGCGTCTTTCTTCACGCCGGGCAGTTCAAAGCGGGCGTAGAAGTTGCCCGAGTCTTCGTGGAGGTCCGTGGCGAGACGACCAGCGGCGGGGGAAGTCGGAGTTGCTGGGAAAAAGTCCTCCAGAAGCTGGGCCACCGCCGGGAGTCCGGCAAGGGGGTGGCGGAGCCAAGGACCGAAGTCGGCAGCACGACCAAGATTCAGAGCAGGATTGGAACGGATGAGTTTCATGGGGGTGTATTGGATTGGGTTTGTGTTGTCTTTTCGAGACGGACCAGAGTATTGCAGGCTCGGTGCCAAGTTCCTGGGCCAGCCTTTATGTTGCTTATTTTCAACGACTTAGTTTTCAGAGCGACTTGTGGCCGTGGCCTTTTTTGTGCCACATGGGCATCAACTGAACCTTCGTCCATGTTCGCAAAAGTGTCACTCGTGACACTTTTTGAATGCATGCCTGATCTTCCGAGAAAAATCTCTGGGCGTGAGGTCTGCCCAAGGCCAGAATCGACGCCATGCTTGTCTCCGGCCAGCCCTACCGCACGATCTGGATGCCTGATGATGCCACTGTCCGCATCATCGACCAACGCCGCCTGCCCTGGAGCTTCACGCTGCTCGACCTCCGCTCCGTCGCGGAGGTGGCCCATGCCATCCGCGACATGGCGGTGCGAGGCGCGGGGCTGATCGGAGCCACCGCTGGCTATGGCATGGCGCTGGCAGCCCGCGAGGCACAGACGCCAGAGGCTCTGGAAAAGCTGGCTCGTGAGCTGATCGAGACCCGGCCCACGGCAGTGAATTTGAGCTGGGCGGTGAATCGCCAGCTCGCGGCGATCCAGGCAGCGGGCTTCGAGAATCGAGTCGAGGTCGCACTCTCCGAGGCGGGTCGGATTGCCGATGAAGACGCCGCCATGTGCGCCGCCATCGGGCAGCATGGGCTGGGGATCATCCGCGAGATCGCGGCCAGGAAGCCGGGGCAGGTGGTGAACATCCTCACGCACTGCAACGCGGGCTGGCTGGCCTTTGTGGATCATGGCTCAGCCACGGCGCCGATCTATGCGGCCCATTCGGCGGGCATCCCGGTGCATGTCTGGGTGGATGAGACCCGCCCGCGCAATCAAGGCGCACGGCTCACAGCTTGGGAACTAGGTCAGCAGGGTGTGCCGCACACGATCATCGCGGACAACACGGGCGGGCATCTGATGCAGCACGGACTCGTGGACATGGTCATCACGGGTGCGGATCGTGTGACCCGTAGCGGCGATGTGGCGAACAAGATCGGCACCTACCTCAAAGCCCTCGCCGCGAAGGACAACGACGTGCCTTTCTACGTCGCGCTGCCCTCATCGACCTTCGACGACACGCTGAGCGATGGGGTAAAGGAGATACCCATCGAGCAACGCGGCGGCGACGAAGTGACGCACCTCGAAGGCGTGGCTGCTGATGGTTCCGTGCAAAGCGTGCGCATCGTGCCCGAAGGCTCACGCGCCGTGAATTACGGCTTCGATGTCACGCCCGCGAGATTGATCACGGGCTTGATCACCGAGGCTGGGATCAGCTCGGAGCACCGCCTTTAGGCGGAACGAAGTCTCCTGAGAATCGTCGTCACGCGAAGATCCAACCTTCAAAGATTCCGCCTGAAGGCGGGGCTCCGAACTTACGGCGTGATGCGCGCGCCAGCCTTCTTGAGTTCCTCGACGAGCGCTTTGGAGGCATCGCTCAGCGGGCATTCGGTGAGGAAGATCTGGCAATAGGGAGCCCACTCACGAGCACCGTCGTTGTCCTTTTTCCAGGCGCGATGCAGTGGGGCGATGTCGGCCACGGGATTCTTGTCGAGGAAGAGAAACTGCAAGTCGGTCAAAGCCTCCAGCGGGGTGATGTCGGCGACTTGATTGCCCTTCAGTGAGAGCATGGAGAGCCACTTCAGTTGGCCGATGCCATCGAGCTTAGTGATTTTGTTTCCGTCGAGATAGAGCGTCCAGACTTTGGGCAGTTTGAAGAGCGCAGAGACATCGGCGATCTGGTTCCCTGCGAGGTAGAGCGAGTTCAGCGCGGTGATGCCGCCGAGCGCGGTGACATCGGTGACTTTGTTGTTCGTGAGCTCGATGTATTGCAGCGCCTTGCAGGTGGCCAGCGGGGAGATGTCGGTGATCTGGTTGTTCGCCACGTCGAGGAACTGGAGTCGCTCCAGACCTTTGAGGGCGGCGAGGCTGGTGAGCTTGTTGTCCGGCAGCGTCAGCGAGGCCAGCGCGACGCATTTTTCCAGTCCCGTCAGGTCGGTGATGCCTGCCCCTTTGCCCTCGATGATGGAAACGGTGGCGACATCTTCGGCGGTGATGACTTCCTGATTGTCCCGCTTGGCGAAGACCTGCTTCCGCACGGCGGTTTCGAGTGCCTTGTCTTTAAAGACAGCGATGGGCTTCGGCGGTGGTGGTGGCGCAGGTTTTGCGGGTTCAGTCTTTGCCGTGGCTGGGGCGGCTGGCTTTGCGGGCGCTGGAGCAGGCTTCGCAGCAGTCGCTGGGGCTGGTTTGGCCTCAGCGGGCTTGGCGGGAACTGGCGTCGTAGGCTTGGCAGCAGGTGGTGTGACTGGTTTTGGAGCAGGAACTGGTGTTGCAGCAGGCTTGGCGGGAGTCTCTACCTTCACGGGGGGAGTTGCAGGCGCTGGCTTGGCAGCCGGGGCAGGTGTTGCCGCAGCCTTTGGAGCTTCAGCGGGTTTGGCCGGGGCGGGGGCGGCAGGCTTCGCCTCCTGCGCGGAGAGCGCGGCGGCAGACAGGAGGAGGATCAGGGATGGGATGGACTTCATGTCTGGTGGGTCGGGTAGTGAGGGGAATGATACGGCAGCGTATGGTTGCATGTTATCGCAAAATCGGCTCTGTCGGCGTCACCATGATCAATGTTATTGTCATCCTCGAAATCGACCCCGCTCGCGTCGATGAGTTCCTCGAAGTCATCACCTTCAACGCCGCCGAGTCCGTGAAGGAGCCGGGCTGCACCCGCTTCGAGGTGAATCGCCAGTTCGAGCAGCCGAACCTCTTCGCCCTCAGCGAGCAGTATGTCGATCAGGCCGCCATGGAGGCGCATTATCAGACGCCGCACTTCGCGCTGTGGAAGGAAAAGTCAGCCACCGGCTTCGTCACCAAGCGCTGGTCGGTCAAAGGTCCGGTCCTCGACTGATCCGCCCGCGTATCCCATCCCCCCACCGTGGAAGACGCCTTCGGCCATCATATCTCCTACCTGCGAGTGTCCGTCACCGACCGGTGCAACGAACGCTGCCGCTACTGCATGCCCGAGGAGGAGCAGGCCTGGTTTCCGAAGGAAGAGGTGCTGAGCTACGAGGAAATGCTGCGCGTGCTGCGTGTCGGAGCCGGGCTCGGCATCAAGAAAGTCCGCGTCACAGGTGGCGAGCCGCTGACTCGTCCGGGTGTGGCTGACTTCTGCGCACAGATCGCCGCGATTCCGGGCATCGAGCAGATCGGCATCTCCACGAACGGCACACTTTTGAGCAAAGAGGAGCAGGGAGAGACCATCGCCGCACGTCTGGTCAAAGCCGGCGTGCATAGCGCCAATGTCTCGCTCGACTCGCTCGACCGTGCCGCCTACCAGCGCAGCACGAGCCGCGACCTCCTGCCCAAGGTGCTTGATGGTATCGATGCCGCGATCGACGCGGGTTTCCGCTCCATCCGCCTGAACTGCGTGCTGATGAAAAACCAGACCGAGCGCGAGTTCGTACCACTTATCGACTACGCCCGCAGCAAGGGCGCACTGCTGCGTTTCATCGAGCTCATGCCGGTGAGCACTCAGGATGTGCTGAGCGAGGACAACTTCCTCTCCACCTCCCACGCGAAACAAATGGTGGAGCAGCACTACGGCCCGCTCACGCCTCTGCCCGACTTCAAAACGAACGGCCCCGCCACCTACTACGCCATCCCCGCCACCGGCCAGAAGATCGGCTTCATCGGCGCGATGACGAACCTGCACTTCTGCGAGAACTGCAACAAACTCCGCCTCACCAGCGACGGCAAACTCCGCCCCTGCCTCGGCAGCTATCTCGAATTCGACCTCCGCGAAACCCTCCGCGCCGGATGCAGCGACACCGAACTCGCCACCCTCATCCACAACGTCGTCGCCCGAAAACCCAAGGAGCACGACTTCCGCGACAACTACCAGCCGAACCGGAAAATGATCGCGATTGGGGGTTAATCGCAGTCACAAAAAAGCCGTGATCCAAAGACCACGGCTTTGTGAATTCAGGAGCAGCTTACTTTGCAGCAATCGCCTTCTCAATCGCGGACACGACGGTGGCGTCATCTGGGGTGGTGCGGGGCTCGAAGCGCTGGAGGGGCTTGCCGTCTTTGCCGATGAGGAACTTGCCGAAGTTCCACTTCACATCGCCGGGGAAGGCTCCGTCTTTGCCGGTGAGGGCGCTGTAGAGCGGGTGCTGCTCCGCGCCTTTGACGTGCAGTTTGTCGAACATGGGGAAGCTCACCTTGTACTTCTCGGTGCAGAAGATTTTGATCTCTTCGTTCGTGCCAGGCTCCTGAGCGCCGAAGTCATTGCAGGGAAAGCCGACCACGCTGAAGCCCTGATCCTTGAACTTCTCATGCAGCGCTTGGAGTTCCTTGTACTGTTTCGTCAGGCCGCAGCGCGAGGCCACGTTCACGACGAGGAGGACTTTGCCTTGGTAGGCTTTGAGGGAGGTGTCTTTGCCATCGATGTCCTTCAGCGGAATATCGAGCACGGATTTTTCAGCAGCACCGGCAATGCCAGCGACGAGGAGGAGGGAAAGAAGGAGATGTTTCATAGGTTTGTTGAATGGGACGGAGGAGACGGTACGAGCGCCAGGAACTTTCAGTTGGCACGAACTGCACGGTTGAAGCCTCGCTTTGTCCCGTGATCCAGCAAAGAGCGCGGCGGATCATGTGAAATGGTCAACCCACGTCATCTACTGTGGTGGGTTGCTTGGTCAATTGTCCGCTTGTCACCTGAATCTGAACCTCTTAAAAGGCTCCCACCCATGGCCGTAACACCTCAAGAACCCGACACCCGCTGGATGCATCTCGCGTTGGATCAAGCCAAGCGAGGGGTCGGTTTGACGAGCCCAAATCCTCCCGTCGGTGCAGTAATCGTTAATCATGGCAAAGCCATCGGTCAGGGATACCACCACAAAGCAGGCGGCCCTCATGCGGAGATCGAGGCCATCCGCGATGCGCAGACCTACAATCCCAAGCTGCTTCCCGGCTCGACCCTCTTTGTCACGCTGGAGCCCTGCTGCACCCAGGGCCGCACCGGCCCATGCACAGAGGCCATCAAGGCCGCTGGTATCAAACGTGTCGTCTGGGGGGCCATGGACCCGAACCCACGTCATGCCGGCCGTGCGCAGGAGATCCTCAGTCTCGCTGGTATTACTGTCACGACGGGAGTCCTGCAGGACGAGTGCCGTGAGATGATCCGCCCTTTTTCAAAATGGGTCACGACAGGGCTGCCGTATGTCATCGCCAAAGTCGGCCAAAGTCTCGATGGCCGCATCACGCGGCCCGCGGGTGAAGGGCCCTGGATCACCAGCGAGTCCGCCCGTGCTCACGGGCGGCGTTTGCGTGCACGGGCGGATGCCATCCTCGTCGGTGCGGGCACCATCCGTGTGGACAATCCCCAGCTTACCATCCGCGAAGGCGCGCCCGGTTTGAAAGAGCAGCCCTACCGCGTCATTCTCTCTCGCTCGTGCGACATGCCGGAGTCTTCGCATGTCTTCACCGACGAGCACAAACACCGCACCTGGGTGCTGCGCGACCTCAGCTTCACCGACGCCCTCAAAGAACTCGCCCAGCGCGGCATCGTCACCGTGCTCATCGAAGGCGGCGCGGACGTGCTCGGCCAGGCCTTCGCCGCACAAGCTGTGGATGAGATCGTATGGTATGTGGCACCGCGCATCTGCGGCAGCTCAGGGCTTCCCGCCATCGGCGGACTGCCACTGGATCAGTCCGTGCAGATCGATGACGTGAAAATTTTGCCGCTCGGTGACAATGTCTGCATCACCGGCCATCCCGTCTGGCTGAAACCCACGCCTGCCCAGTCATGAGTCGCCGCGCTGTGTTCTTTGACCGTGACGGCGTGGTGAATCTCACCCCCGGCCCCGGTTATGTGCTGCGCTGGGAGGATTTTCATTTCTCGCCCGGTATCGTGGAGGCGCTCGCGCTGTGCCGTGCTCGCGGTTATGCCACCGTGCTCGCCACCAGCCAGCAGGGCGTGGGTAAAAAGCTCATGTCACAGGCCGATCTCGACCACATTCATGCGAACATGCAGCAGCATCTGAAGGCGCATGGAGCCGAGTTTGACGGCATCTACGCCTGCACCTGCCTGAAGACCGAGTCCGACTGCACCTGCCGCAAACCCAGCCCTGAGATGATCCTCCGCGGCGCTGCCGATCTCGATCTCGATGTAGCTCAAAGCCTGCTCGTGGGAGATGCCGACCGCGACATCGAAATGGGCACGAATGCCGGCGTCCCGGTGACCATCCGCATCGAGAGTGAGAACGCCCATCACGTCAATGCCACCCACACTTTGCCAGACACCACCGGCCTCGCCTCCCTACTCGCACGGCTGCTAGATTGAGTGGAATTGGCCGTTGACGACTCAAAGCCCGCGCATCCACAGTCCGCCCATGTCCAGCCGCCCTCACCCCATGCTCATTGCCTTCGCGCTTCTCGCGCTGGGTTGGGCGCAGGTGTTTGGCATCATGCGCGGCTACCTTTGTGACTGCCACGGCATCGCTCAAATCAGCTCCTTTGATCATTGTCATGGTGATCACGACAAGTGCTGCCATGACGATGAATCGACATCGCACTCGCATGACGATCATGATGAGGACGAGGGTGAGACGCATGAGCACGAGCCTGTGAAGGACACCGTGCAGGCCCGCACCATCGCCAGCATGGACGTGGTGACTTCAGTTCCCCTTCTAGCACTTTTCATTCTGCCTGACTTCGTGAACAGCCTTGATCTGGCCCAGCCAGCGATGCTTTTGCCCACACCTCCGCCACGACTCGCGGAGCTGCATCGAAGATGGCCCCGCGTGCTCACACGCTCGGTGGCGCTGCGGATTTGAGATGAGGCTGACAGATGTCGTCCACGATGACGACATCGCCCGCCTGTATTCATCTCAAACCCTGCTTTCATCATGCCACTTCGAACATCTCTCTTTCTCGCACTCCTCAGCACCAGCGCCTCGGCGCTCACGCTTGACCTCTCCGCTGTCGGCGAGCGTGTGCGGCAGCAACATCCCTCGCTCAAAGCCGCACGAATGGTGGTCGAAGAGGCTCGTGGGCGTCAGCTCGGCGCAGGGCGGCTTTCGAACCCGACGCTCGAAACGAGCTTTCAAAACGAGAGCCGCGTCAGCCCACGCAGCACCATCTTTTCACTCGATCAGGCTTTCCCCGTGACCAAGCGCTTGTCATTGGAGAAAAAGCTTTCCTCGCAACTCGTCGAAGCCGCAGAACTGGAGGTGAAGGATGTCGAGCGTCGCTACATCGCCGAGGCCAAGACACTCGCGGTGAAGCTCATCGCGCTTGATCAGCATCTCGTGCTCCATCGCCAGCAGATGGAGCTGGCGCGGAAGCTCTCCACCTTTGCCAAAGAGCGTGCTGCAGCAGGTGAAGTCTCCGCTCTCGATGCCGCGCAAGCCCAGGTGGACCTTCAACGGCTGCTGCTGGAGACACGCAAGATGGAAACGGAGACACTGAGTCTGCGTGGAGCTTTAAAACCCATGCTCGGCATTGCCACGAAGGACACCCTCACTCTCACTGGCGACCTCACAGCGACGAAGCTGCCAGGCACGAACTCATGGCAGCAACGCCCGGATTACCAACTCGCGCAAACGCGCACCGAAGCTGCCCAAACCGAAGCCGACCTCGCCAAAGCCAAACGCTGGCAGGACATGAGTGCGGGCTTCTTCGCCGCGCGTGAGCAACAGGATGTGACTCCGCGAAACACCGAGCGCACGGGCTTCGTCGGCTTCCGCTTCTCCATCCCACTGCCGCTGTGGAATCGCAACCAGGGCGAGATCGCCGTAAAGGCCGCAAGTGCTGAACGTGCTCGTTTGGAAAAGGAAGCGCTCGCTTCTCAGATCACCAGTGAAGCCGACACTGCTCGCCGCGAAATGGAAGCCAATGCGGCACTGCTCCGCGAGACACGCGATCAATTCCTCCCGCTCGTCCTGGAGCAAACCCAGAAGCTCGAAAAAGCCTATGAAGCGGGCCAGACCGATCTCCTCACCGTGCTGCGAGCCCGCGATCAACGCCTCGAACTCGAATCCGGCGCACTCGATGCCGTGCGTGACTTCCACCTCGCCCGCATTCGTTACGAAGCAGCTGTCGGCAAACCCTGATCTCTCATCTCCATGACCTACTACCTTCTCAAGCTTTTCCTCAGTGCGAGCGTCATCGTCGCAGTCACCGAGATCGCCAAGCGGAACAACGCTGCCGCCAGCATTATCCACTCGCTGCCACTGACTTCGTTGCTCGCCTTCATCTGGCTTTACAGCGAGACCAAAGACTCCGCTCTCATTGGGCGACACGCCTTCGGCACCTTTTGGTTCGTCCTGCCCACGCTGCCGATGTTTCTCATGATGCCCTGGCTCATCAAGAAGCTCGGCGGCTTCTGGCCTGCGCTTGGCACAGGCATCGTGCTGACCATCGCACTCTACTTTTTAACCATGACCTTGCTGAAAAAGGCAGGCGTCGAACTCTGATGCTCATGCGCCTTTATCTCTTCCTTTTCATCTCGCTCGCCAGTCTCGCTGCTGAGCCCGAGCGCATCATTCTGGATGCCGCCAGTGTCAAAAACCTCGGCATCGAAACCTTCGAAGCCGAGGAAGGCAGCTTTGAGCAAACCCTCTTTGCGCTTGGCGAGATCGAAGTGCTGCCCGGCAAGCGTGCCGTGGTCAGCAGCCGCATTCCGGGCCGTGCTTTTTCCGTGCTCGCGCTGCCACATCAGCAGGTGGAGGAGGGTGACGAACTCATGTGGGTGGAGAGTCGCCAGCCCGGTGACCCACCACCGACCATCATGCTTCCTGCGCCGATGAGCGGTCTCGTTTCAAAGGTCGATATCTCCGTCGGCCAGCCTATTCATCCTGATCAGGTGCTGATGGAAATCGTTGATCTCAACACCGTCGAAGCCAGCGCTCACGTGCCCCAGCATCTCGCGGGAAAACTCGCCCTCGGTCAGATCGCCCGCATCCGCATTGCCACGCATCCGGACAAAGTCGTAGAAGCCAAGCTCGCCCATCTCGGAGCCTATGCCGACCGCGAGCAAGGCACCGTCGAAGCCGCCTTCCATCTGCCGAATGAAGACCTGCTGTTGCGTCCCGGCTTGCGTGCTGAGTTCCACATCATCGTCTCCAAACGCGAAGGCGTGACCACCATCCCGCGCGCCGCTGTTCAAGGCGATGCTGCCTCGAAATTCGTGCTCGTGAAGGACTACGAACTCGACAACGCCTTCGCCAAAATCTCCGTCCAACTTGGAGAGCAGAACGATCAAAGCGTGGAAGTCACCAAAGGCCTGCTGCCCGGCGATGAAGTCGTCACACGCGGAGCCTATGCGCTCTCGTTTGCTGGCAAAGGCAGTGTCAGTCTCAAAGACGCCATGGATGCCGCACACGGCCATCCGCACAACGAAGACGGCACCGAGATGACCAAGGAACAGATCGCAGCCGCCGAAGGACATGACGACCACGAAGAAGGTGCTGGCTGGTCACAGCTCACCACCTTCTTTGCAGGCACGAGCGGACTGCTGCTGGTGCTGCTGATCGTCTCACTCGTGATGGGCCGGAGAACCACCACCGCCTGATCTCATGCTGAACAAGCTCATCCGCTTTTCCCTGCATCATCGTCCGCTCATTCTCATGACGGCGCTGGTGGTTCTGTTGTTTGGCTGGCAAACTCTCACGCAGTTGCCTGTCGAGGTGCTGCCAGACATGACGAAGCCCACGGTCACCATCTTGACCGAAGCTCCCGGCCTCGCGCCAGAGGAAGTCGAGACGCTCGTCACGCAACCACTCGAAAGCGCTGTGCAGGGTGTAGGCGGACTCGATCGACTTCGCTCCAATTCCGATGTCGGCCTCTCGCTTGTCTTTGCCGAGTTCGGCTGGGGCACGGACATCTACCGCGCACGTCAGCTCGTGCAGGAGCGCATGCAATCCGTGCTGAACACACTGCCTACCGGCGCCAAGCCAGGCATGACGCCGGTGTCATCTCTCATGGGAGAAATCCTCCTTGTCGGACTGCGCAGCACGGATGGCAAAGTCGCGCCGATGGATCTGCGCACGCTGGCTGATTGGACCATTCGACGTCGCCTGCAAAGCATCAGCGGAGTGGCGGAGGTACTGACTATCGGTGGTGGAGTGAAGCAGATCCAAGTGCAGCCAGATCCGAATCGATTGGCCTCGTTTGGTGTCACCTTTGAAGAGATCGAAGCCGCCGTGAGCAAGGCGGCTGGCAATGCCACCAGTGGTTATCTGCAAGCCGGTCCACGCGAGATCATGGTACGCAATCTCGCCATGACGACTTCGCTTGAAGACATCGCAGGCAGCGTGATCAAGACCTTGGGCAGCCGCACCGTGCTCATCCGCGATGTCGCGGAGGTCAAACACGCCGTGCAGACCATGCGTGGTGATGCCAGCGTGAATGGCACGATGGGCGTGGTGCTCAGCATCGACAAAGCGCCCGGCTTTGATACGCTCAAGCTCACCGCGCTGATCGAAGCCGCCCTCGAAGAATTGCGCCCCACGCTGCCCGCCGGAGTCACCGCTGAGATCATGTTCCGTCAGGGCGACTTCATCGAGCACGCCATCGGCAATCTCAAGGAAGCCATTCGCGATGGCGCGATCATGGTGACGATCATCCTGTTCCTCTTTCTGCTGAACTTTCGTACCACCGCCATCACGCTCACGGCCATGCCGCTGTCGTTTGCGGTCACGATCCTCACCTTCAAACTCTTCGGCGTCAGCGTGAACTCCATGACACTCGGCGGTCTCGCCGTCGCCATCGGCATGGTGGTGGATGATGCGATTGTGGATGTGGAAAATGTGTACCGTAGGCTGCGGGAAAGTAGAACGGGTTTTCAACCCGTTGGATCGGACGAGTTAAAAACTCGTTCTACGTTGGAAGTCATCGCCTCCGCTTCTGGCGAGGTGCGAAACTCCATCCTTTACGCCACCATCCTCATCATTCTCGTCTTCCTGCCCCTGCTTGGTTTGGAAGGCATCGAAGGTCGCCTCTTCACCCCCATCGCCATCGCCACGATCACCAGCATGGCGGCATCCTTCATCGTAAGTCTCACGGTCATCCCCGTGCTCTGCTCACTGCTGCTCAAGCCCTCGAAAGGTAGCCATGGAGACGGCTTCATCGTTCGTGGCATGAAGCTCATCGTGCGCCACACCTTCCTGCGATTTGCGCTTGGCACGCCGATGCTCGTCATCGCACTCGCAGGCATGTTGCTCATCGCCTCGCTGATGCTCTATCCGATGATGGGGAAGGAATTTCTGCCCGCGTTTAATGAAGGCAGTGCCACCATCTCTCTCGTCAATGCACCCGGGACATCGCTCGCCCAATCCAACGAGATCGGTGAGGTCGGGGTGCGTTTGCTGCAAAGCATCTCCGAAGTCAAAAGCGTGGGCAGACGTGCCGGACGCGCCGAAAAGGACGACCACGTCATGCCTGTGAGCGTGAATGAATTCGATGTGGAGTTCCACGAGACTGGCCGACCGCGCGATGTCGTCTTTGCCGACATCCGTAAGAAGCTCCAAGGCATCCCCGGCACCTTCGTCAATGTCGGTCAACCCATCGGCCATCGGCTCAGTCACATGCTGAGTGGCGTTTCGGCGAAGATCGCCGTGAAGATCTTCGGCCCAGATCTCGACGTGTTGCGTGAGAAAGGTGCACAGGTCCGCGACCTCGCTAAAACGATCCCTGGTTTGACCGATGTGAACCTCGAAGCGCAGGTGCCCATCCCGCAGATCAAGATCGAAGTGAACCGCGAGCGTGCCATGGCCTACGGCGTGCAGCCTGGAGCGCTGAATGAACAAGTCTCGACGTTGCTCGGGGGCAAGACCTTGGCCGAACTCCGCGAAGGCCAGCGCACGGTCGATCTCGTCATGCGCCTGCCGGAAAGCTGGCGTGATTCACCCGAGAAACTTGGCGACCTGCTCATCGAGACCGACAGCAAGCAGCGCATCCCTTTGCGACTCGTCGCCGACATCCGCGAGGGCAAAGGACCAAACGTCATCAACCGCGAAAACGCCCAACGCCGTATCGTCATCGCCGCGAACACGAGCGAGCGCGATCTCGAATCGCTCGTGCAGCAGTGGGACGCCGCGGTGAAGGAAAAGGTGAAGCTGCCCGAAGGCTACTTCCTCCGATTCGAAGGTGAATTTCAGGCGCAGCAGGCAGCGGCGAAGCGCATCGCGTTTTACTTCGCCCTCGTGCTGATCGCCATCACTGTGCTGCTTTACAGCTACTTCCGCAGCCTCTCGCTGGCGCTGCAAGTCATGCTGAACATCCCGCTAGCGCTCATGGGCGGCCTTGGCCTGACCTGGCTGCTCATCAACAACATCAGCATCGCCACCATCGTCGGCTTCATCGCCGTCGGCGGAGTCGCCGCACGCAATGGCATCATGATGATCAGTCACTACCTCCACCTCATGAAACACGAGGGCGAAGGCTTCACACGCCAGATGATCGTGCGCGGCACCCTGGAGCGACTCGTGCCCGTGCTGATGACCGCCCTCGCCGCTGGCATTGCCCTCATCCCGCTGCTGCTGGCCGCCAATGAACCCGGCAAAGAAATCCTGCATCCCGTGGCCGTCGTCATTGTCGGCGGACTCGTCAGCAGCACTCTGCTCGACCTCATGGTCACGCCTGCCGTGTTCTACCTCTTTGGCCGCAAGGCCGCGTTAAAGTCCATCCAAACCCACACCCACCCATGAAAACCAAACTCATCCTCCTCACCCTCATCTCCACCCTGACCTTTGCTCATGAAGGCGTCGAACGCGGCCCGAATGGCGGTCGCATTCTCGAGTTCAGCAAAAACGAAACCATGCACGGCGAAGTGCTCGTCAAAGGTGACAAGTTCCACATCGCTCTTCTCGACAAGGACAAGAAGCCAGTCGCCATGGCCGAACAAACACTCACGGCCACTACAGGCGACCGTGAAAGCCCGACCAAGCTAGTCGTCGAAAAAGATGCCAGGGGCTTTGTCGTGCCCGTCGTGAAGTCGGGCGAGTGGCTGATCCTTCAGTTCAAAGGCACACCGAAGGCAAAAGCCATCACCGCTCGCTTCGAATACAACACTGCCATCTGTGAAGAGTGCAAAGCTCAGGAATGGATCTGCAAGTGCGAGCCTGCGGCGGAGAAAAAGTAACCCACATTACCGCCCCGCTTTCCCTTCAAAGAAAAGGCCCATCGGAGATCATTCTCCGATGGGCTTGGATTTGTGAGCAAGCTCAAGACTCCTGCTGCATGACGACTAGCGGCCGAAACCGAAGAAGAATCCAGGGAAGCTGATTCCACTGCGACTGCTGCTATGGCCGTAAGAGGAGTGACCCTGTGAGGAATGTCCACGACCATGACTGGAGCGGCAGGAAGTCCTTTTGCATGGTGACCGACACTCGATGCTCACCAAAATGCAGATCCTGGTCGGGCAATCATAAGCGGGTGTGCGCCAAGAAAAGATGGGCCGTGTTGGAATATTTGATGTAACCATTCCTCATATCATACGTCTGTAAAAGCGAACCGTGATCTTACTGCGTTCCATCTTACTCATCCTCGCGCTGCTGGCGCAGGCATTGCCTGTGCAGGCGGTGATGTTGCGTGAAGATAAGAGCGTGGTTTGTGAGATGGGCTGCTGTGCTGCACTGGCTGAGACAGGTCTCGGCGGCTGTGATTGTGATGCCGCACCCCTGGTGCCCGAGCACCGCGATTCCCCCAGCCTGCCTGCATCGCGTGGTACGGAACTTATCCCCGTCGTACTTTGGAAGACCACTCACGAAGTAAGCTCACCGCTTTATCATGAGGCAAGTCATGCTCAGCGTGCGGGTGTGCGTTTTGAGGATTATCCCGTTCAGTCGCACGTCCGGCTGGCGGTGCTGTTCTGCTCGTTTCTGCATTGAGTCGGCGTCTCTGACAGACGCATTGTGCCCACGTCTCTCGGTCCCTCAGGGACTCTGGCTTGCGTGAGCTTGGTTCTCAGAACCTTCAACGACTCCGATTTCATGAAACGACTCTTTTTACTGCTCGCAGCCCTCGGGCTGCCCATGACCTCTTTTGCCTGTGATACCTGCAAGCTACCCCAGCCCGCACCAGGACAGCGCGTGGTTGAGTACGACCTCACCATCGCAGAACAAACCGTCAGCCCGGCAGGCAGGGCGGTGCACGGATTCACCATCAATGGCGGCATTCCAGGGCCGACGCTGCGTTTTCGCGAGGGCGACTTCGCGCGCATCCGCGTTCACAATCAACTCAAGCACGAGACCACCTCGACACACTGGCATGGGCTGCTTTTGCCCAACGAGCAGGACGGTGTGCCGCATGTGACCACGCCGCCTATTCAGCCGGGAACGACGCACACGTTTGGCTTCGATCTGCGGCACAGCGGCACCTACTGGTATCACTCGCACACACATTTGCAGGAGCAGAACGGTGTGTTTGGCAGCATCGTGGTGCTGCCGCGTGGCGGCGAGCCGGTGAAGGCAGATCGCGATCAGGTGCTGGTGCTCTCCGACTGGACCAACACGGACCCCATGGAGGTCATGCGCATGTTGATGCGTGGCAGCGATTACTTCGGGCTGATGCGGCGTAACTCGCAGTCCATCCTCGGCGCGTGGCAGCGAGGGATGTTGAAGGACTACTTCCAGCGTGAATGGGACCGCATGATGCCGATGGACGTGTCCGACGTGGGCTATCACGCCTTTCTCATCAACGGGCAGCGCCAGACACGGATTGAGGGCAAGCCGGGCGAGCGTGTGCGGTTGAGGATCATCAATGCCTCGGCGGCCTCGTATTTTTATCTTCACTCCTCGGCAGGTCCGATGACCATCGTGGCTGCCGACGGCCCACCCGTAGAGCCGGTGAAGGTGGACCGCTTCCTGATGGCGATCGCGGAGACCTATGACGTGGTCATCACCATTCCTGCCAGTGGTGAATATGAACTGCGCGCCACCACGCAGGACGGCAGTGGGCATGTCTCTGCGTTCTTCGGTTCGGGAGAGCAGCATCCTGCCTCTGACCCGCCGAGGCCCAATCTGTATCAGATGGACGAGATGCTGAATCTAGCGCTGGAAGAGCAGGAAGACGACCCGCGCGCCTCATTGAAGCTGCCACGGCCTGGATCGCCGTATCGCGTGTTGCGGTCGGTGAAGGACACCACCTTGCCTGCCAAGCTGCCGCGCCGGAAAATCACCATGCACCTCACGGGTGATATGAACCGCTACGTCTGGAGCTTTGATGGCAAGACCATCGCCCAGGAGCCCTTTGTGATGATCAAGAAGGGCGAGATCATCGAACTGGAACTCATCAACGACACGATGATGCATCACCCGATTCACCTGCATGGACACTTTTTCCGTCTGCTGATGGGCCAGGGCGCACGCTCACCGTTGAAGCACACCGTCGATGTGCCGCCGATGAGCAAACGCACGGTCGAGTTCGAAGCGAATGAAGCGAAGGACTGGATGTTCCACTGCCACATCCTTTATCACATGATGTCCGGCATGGCCCGTGTGTTCCGCTATGAAGACGAGGTCGCCACAGCGTCACTGCCTGTCTCGAAGCCGGAAGATCAGAGCATGCATCATGCTGCCGGTCTCGGTGAGCACAGCCACGACATGGCCTACGTCTGGGGTGCCGCCTCCATCCAGTCGCACATGAGCGAGGGACTGCTCACCTGGATGAATCCGAAGAACGATCTCCTGCTCGGCTGGGAAGTCGGCTGGCAGGGTGTGGACAATCCGCAGTATGAGATCGACGCGCTCTACCAGCGCTACTTCAACCCCAACTTCCAAGCCTTCGCAGGCTATCGCTTCACCAATGATGAAGATGCCGAAGACCGAGCCATCGCAGGCATCAACTATCGCCTGCCGCTCATGATCTGGGCCAATCTCAGCCTCGATAGTGAAGGTGATGCGCGGCTCACTCTCTCAAAGCGCCTCCAGCTCACCCCACGCCTCGGCGTTTTTGGCGAGATCTTTTACGACACGGGCACCGAATGGGAGTGGACGGCTGGAGCCGATTATACACTCACGCGCCACACCTCGCTCACCCTTTCATATCACAGCGACTTCGGCCTCGGTGCCGGTGTCCTCATCCGCTTTTGATGACCCACATGTCATCATTGAAAAACAAAACCCACACCCCTACACGAACATGAAACTACGCACCCTGCTCACCACCGCCTTCCTGGGCCTCACCCTCGCCGCCTGCACCACCCCAGAGCCAGCACTCGCTGCTGAAAAAGCCAAACCCTACCCGCTTAAGACCTGCCTCGTCAGTGGCAATGACCTCGACAGCATGGGCGGCCCCATCACCAAGGTCTATGACAACCAGGAGATCAAATTCTGCTGCAAGCCATGCATCAAAAAGTTCGAGGCCAATCCGGGCAAGTATCTCGGCAAACTGCCGAAGTGAGACTGCTCTCTCACGGGCAATCGCAGTCGAGGCAGCCATGCGTGGCGCAGGTGCGGCAGACGCGTTCCACCTGCTCCCGCAAGCGCTTGCGGGCGCGTAGCAGCCGTACGTTGAGCGTGTTCACGCGTTGATTCGTCGCGTTCGCGATCTCGGTGGCGGATTCACCGTCGAGGTCGATGCGGCGGAGTAGTTCGGCATCTGCCTCCGGCAGTGTGGGCAGGAGCTTCATCACACACTGGCAGAGTGTTTTTTCGTCCTCGGGCCCCAATGCGTCCGGCAGTTCATGCACGAGCTTTTCCAAAGCCGTGTCACGTGTGGTGCGGCGGCGGTGGGCATCAATGATGGCATGGCGCAGCACGCGGTAGAACCACGTCACCACGCCCTCGGCATCCTCGGGCACGTTGTCCGCCTTCAGGGCCTTCATGAGACAGTCCTGCACGAGATCGGCGGCGAGCTCGGGATCACCCGTGCGGGCACGGACGAAGCCGATGAAGGCATCCAGATGTTGAATGAGCGGGTCGGTGGACATGGTGGGCAGGCGAGAGCAAGATAGGCAACGGCAGGCACTGCACCATCTTGTGTGTGGAAGTTCCGATGTAGGGAACTAGGACATGATGGCTCGATAGATCCATGCCCGTGCATAGGCCCAGTCGCGTTTCGCGGTGGGGGCGGAGATGCCGAGGATTTCGGCGGCCTCCTCAATGGTTAGGCCGACAAAGTAACGCAGTTTGACCAGCTCGGCTTTGCGCGGGTCGCGTGCGGCCAGCGCATCGAGCGCCTCATGCACGGCCAGGACCTCGTCATCCTTGCCGACAGGAATGACGATCTCAACCTCGGCGGCGTCCACATGCTCCGCGTTGCCTCCGTGTCTGGCCGCGCTTTTACGGCGGGCACCCTCGATGAGAATGCGGCGCATGGCCTCGGCGGCGGCGCTGAAGAAATGGGCGCGGTTTTCAAAGCACTGGTCACCAAGGCGCATCCATGCCTCATGGACAAGCGCAGTGGCCTGCAGCGTTTGGCCGGGCTGCTCGCGCGCCATCTTCGCATGTGCAAGCTGGCGCAGCTCCGTATAGACGAACGGAAGCAGCTTCTCCCCGGCGCAGGCATCGCCTTGCTGAATGGCATTGAGCAGGCGTGTGACTTCGCTCATGGCTTTTTCCTCGCGTCGTAGGACTTCCAAAATTCAGCGACAGTGTGCTTTGGCTGGCGGAGGCCGGATTGGGCGGGGTTTTCCTCAAAGCTGAGGTGCGTCAGCCGGGGGAAGCGGGCCGGGTCGCGGAGGAACTCGTAGTTGGCGGCGTTCGGCGGGAGGGTGAGATCGGTGAGATCTGCGCAGCCGGCGAGCGGGGAGACATCCGTGAGGTGGCTGCAATGGTGCAGCCGCACCTGCCGCAGCGGCATGCCGCGCAGGACGGAGATGTCTTTGACAGGGGTGCTGCTGGCGTGGAGCTGGACGAGCGGCATGCCCTGGAGGGGGCCGATGTCGGCGACCTGGGTGTTGTAGATGGCGAGGTGGGTGAGGGACATGTCGCGCAGGGGTGAGAGGTCGGTGACCTGAGTGCCGCCGATGCGCAGCATGCTGATGGGCGCGCCCTGGAGGAGCTTCAGCCCCCTGATGCCGGTGCGCTCAAAGTCCGCGTCCCAGGTGCCGTCGGCCAGCTTCTCCAGCCTCCTGAAGAGGATGCCGGCTTTGCGCAGGGCGGTCTGCCAGGGGTTGGCGTCCAGGTCGGCCCAGAACTCGGCGGCGGGCAGGCCGTGGAGGCCGCCTTTGACCGGGGTGTCCTTGTAGCCGATGCGGACGAGGTGGAGCGCCCTGAGGAGTTCGATATTCTGCGCGTTCAAGGGCACGATGAGGCTTTTGAGCGAGCGGCAGCGCTGGAGGGGCGAGAGGTCCCGCAAGCGGGCGCAGCCGCGCAGGTTGAGGACGGTGAGGGGCATGTCCGCGAGCGGGCCCAGATCTGCGATGGCGGTCTCGCTGAGCACCAGCTTGTTGAGTTTCATGCCGCGCAGCGGGTCGAGGCTGGTGATCTTGGTGCGGGTGAGATTGAGGCTGCTGACGGGCAGGGCTGCCACCAGGGAGAGGTCGCTGAAATCCAGGTCGCTCAAATCAAGCTCCCAAGTGCCGTCGGCCAGTTTCCTGCGCCTGTCGGCCGTGCCTGGAAGGGCGCGGAACTGGTGGCGCTCTTCGTATTCCCTCCAGAACCTGCCGGCGGTTTTGTCGGGCAGGTAGGTGCTGGAGTGCTCGGTGAAGCTGATGTGCCGGATGGTGGTGATGCGGCGGAGAAACTCGATGTCCCTGGCATTGGGCGGGAGAGTGAGGTTTTCCAGCGTGAGGGACTCGGAGAGCGGGGAGAGATCGGTGATCTGCGAGCACCAAGCCATCTTGACCTCGGCCAGCGGCATGCCGCGCAGGGGGGAGAGATCGGCGACCGGGGCGCCGCCCAGGTGCAATTTGGCAAGGGGCATCCCAAGCAGGGGTGAGAGGTCCGTGACCAAAGTGCCGCTGATGACCAGCTCATCCAGCCCCATGCCGCGGAGCGGCTCCAGACTGGCGATCTTGGCGCCGTGGAGCCTGAGCTGTCTGAGGGGCATGCCGCGCAGCGGCTCCAGATCAGTCACGCGCGTGCCCTGCAATCCGAGCTTGCTGACGGGCGCGCCGACAAGAATGGACAAGTCACGGATCGCGGTGTTGTCGAGGTCAACCTCCCAGGTGTGGTCGGGTAGCCGTGCCAAATCCACGGGTTTGAAACCCGACTGGTGCAGGGCGTGGAGCCAGCCGAGCTTCGGCCATTCCTCCCAGAAGTCCCCGGTGGTGGTGTCGGGAATCCAGGGGAAAGACGTGGTGAGGCTGAAGGAAAGAAGTTGGAGGCGGGGCAGGGCGCGCAGGGACTCGATGCTCCTGGCCAGGGCCGGGACGGTGATCCTCTCCAGGGTGGGGATTTGAGCGAGGACGGCGACATCCGCGACACCGGGGCAGCGGTGCAGATGGACTTCCTTGAGCGGGAGGCCGGCGAGGGGCGTGAGATCACGGAAGGTGCCGCCGCTCAGCCCGAGCTTCTCAATGGGCATGGCGCTGCCGCGCAAGGGAGCTAGGTCAGTGATGGGGTTGCCATTGAGCCAAAGTTCCTTCAGGGGAAGGCCACGGATCGGAGCAATGTCTTCGATTCTGCATCCGGGCAAAATGAGCTGGCTGATGGGGGCTCCTTTGAGGAACGAGAGGTCGCTGATCGGCAAGTGATCGCCAAAGAGCTGGTAGGTGCCGTCCGCCAGCTTTCTGAGTGAGAGATTGAAGCCGCTACGCCGGATCGCCGGGAGAAATGTCTGCTCGCGGTCCCAGTCCCGCCAGAAGATATCCTTGGACTGGGTGACCTGAAACAGGCGCCAAGTCTCGTATTCGCTGGCACCCTTCGACTCCTGGAGAAATGCGAGCCGGGGATGCCCGCGCAAGGCGGCGATGGCCTGAAGGTCCTCATCGGGCAGGGTGCGGTAGTTCCAGGGCAGAATGAGCCGCTCCAACGACTTGATTTCATTCAGCCAGGCCAATCCGCGCAAACTCTCACACATGAAAAGGCCAAGCTCTTTCAGGGGACAGCCGGCGAGGAAAGAAAGATCCGTGATGTAAGGTGCGCCGATGGCGCATTTCTCCAACGGCAGGTCCTTGAGCGGAGAAAAGTCGGTGCCGTGGGAGAGGGCCACGATGTAGAGCTCGGTCAAAGGCATTCCTTCCAGCGGGCTGAGGCTGAAGATGTTGCGGCAGCGGTAAAGACCGAGCGTTTTCAACTTCATCCCACGCAACGGGGACAGATCAGAAACGGCAGTTCCGCCGATGCTCAACAGCTCGAGTGGAAGCCCACGCAGAACCGATAGGTCGGCGATCTGGGTTCCGTCGAGGTCCAGATGGGTGAGTAAACGGAACTCGCTTAGTGGTCTGAAATCGGCGATCTGCGTGCAGTTCCAGAGCACCAGCTTGCCCAGCGGCATGCCGACCAACGGTGCGAGATCCGTGATCTGAGTGTCCTTGAGGTCGAGCTCCAGCAGGCCGTCTTCGCGCACCGTGAGACGATCCGTAAGTGGTCTTTCGGCGGAGATGGAAAGGTCTTTGAGCCGCTCCAGCCAGTAGGCGACGAGGTGCTCCTTCTCCGCGTCGAGCAGCCGGGCCACCGGAAGCAGTTCCGCCGCCGGGCGCTGCTGCTTTAGCATGGCGAGGCGGAGCTTGCCGAGGCTTTCGCGGGTAAGCTTGCCATCCGGGCCAGTCGGCGCGACGAGCAATTCGTCGCAGAGTTTCACCGACGCTTCAGCGCGAGCATGATCGGGCTGAAGCGCGAGTGCCGCGCGGTAGATTGCGACCGCTTCGGTAAGCTTGAACTGGCATTGCAGCAGATCGGCTTTCTGGACAAGGAACTCCGCCGCCTCGGGTCGCAGCTTGATGGCATAGTCGAGCTTTTCGACCGCCTCGCTGTATTGCTCCCTCGCCGCGAGAGCGCGCGCCTGCTCGGCAAAGGCAGGCGCGGTGGCTCGCAGTTCGTCGAATGCCGCCACGGCCTGATGCTCCGCCGATCTGGCCCGCACCGCCTGCCAGAGGCTGGCAGCGATGCCGATGACCAGCGACGCCGCGATGGCGACACCGGCGGCAAAGGCGAGCTTGTTGCGCTTGATGAGCTTGCCAAGCAGGTAGGCGGTGGTGGGCGGACGGGCGACGACGACCTCGTTTTTCAAGTGCCTCTGGAGATCGAGCGCGAGGCCGTTGGCAGTGTCGTAGCGGCGCGCACGGTCTTTTTCGAGGCACTTCATCACGATCCAGTCTAGGTCGCCACGCAGCGACGCCGGCAGTTTGGCCGCTTCGGTATGACGACGCTTCGCCATGGTGGTAAGTTCGTTGCCGTCGAGCGTCTTGATCCGGGCCGAAGGCCGTGGCGGGTCCACTTCACGAATCAGGCGGCGTATTTCATCCATGCCCGCCTGCGCCATCGTCTTCATGTCAATGGGCGTGCGGCCGGTGAGCAGCTCGTAAAGCAGCACGCCGAGTGAATAGATGTCACTGCGCGTGTCCACATCCAGCGATGTCATCTCCGCCTGCTCCGGGCTCATGTAGAGCGGCGTGCCGATCATCTGCTGGAACTGCGTGTAGATGGTGCCGTCGGTGAGGCGGCCCTGCGTCGCCTTCGCCACTCCGAAGTCAATGACCTTTGGCACCGCCACGCCGTCATTGATGGTGACGAGGATGTTGGAGGGTTTCAGGTCGCGGTGAATGATGCCTTTTTGATGCGCGTGCTGCACGGCATTGCAGACCTGGATGAAAAGCTCCGTGCGCTCGCGGGTCGAAAGGCCTTTCTCATCGCAGAAGTCGGTGATCTTCACCCCGCGTACGAGTTCCATGACAAAGTATGGCCGCCCTGTCTGGGTCGTACCCGCGTCGAGCACCTTGGCGATGTTTGCGTGGTCCATCATCGCCAGCGCCTGCCGCTCCTGCTCGAAACGCGTGATGACCTCCTTCGTGTCCATGCCGAGTTTAATGACTTTAAGAGCCACGCGTCTCCGCACCGGCTTCTCCTGATCCGCCACCCAGACTGTTCCGAAGCCGCCTTCGCCGATCTGCTCACGCAGCTTGTAGGGACCTATCATGTCTCCGGGTTGCTCAGCCAAAGGCATGCCACTAGCAGCCATGAGATTGCCGACATTGACCTTGATGGTTGCCATCTGGTCGGCTGCCGGTTCATCGAGAAAACCTGTCGGCATGGCCTCGTGCGCGGCCAGCATCTCGCGCACCTCCGCCAGCAGCGCGGCATCATCTCCGCAAGCGTTGGCAAGGAAGGTCTCGCGATCCTCCGACGCGTGGTCCAGCGCGGCGATGAGGAGACCTTCAGCGCAATTGGAAGGCGATGGCGTGGTCATGCGAGTGATCATTTCACCCTTTCATGCGAGATTTGGCGAGCTAAAGGATCATCGAAATGCATAAAACTGCCGGATGCCTTGCCATGTCGAAGGTGACTCGCCTCTCCCAGCTTGGATCAGCATGCTCGTCAGATCACAGATCAGCAGAGTGTTTGTTCATCCTTGGACAGGTTGCGGGCCTTCATGAGGAGCGGGTCGATGGACATGGCTGGGGCTCATTTCACCATCACGGGTGTGCCTGAAAGCACCCACTCGAAGAAGAACTTAGCGGGATTGCCTTCATCGAGCGGCAGCCGGATGCAGCCGTGGGAAGCGGGGTAGTTTGGCACGCTCGTGAAGCCATGAACAAAGATGTGACCATGGATCTGCACACTCCAGGGCATCGGGGCGTTGTTGTATCGACTTGAACGATGCATCACCGCGCGAAACGGCCCTGCGCGGAAATCGCCCGCAGGCGTCCTGCCATTGCGACCGGAGCTGATTCGTGTTTGCAGGACGAGCCGTCCACCCTGCCAACCTTCCAGGCGTTGCTTCGCCAGATTAATCTCCACCTGCTGCGGCGATATCCGAAGGGTGAAGCCACGAAAAAGTCTTCCGACGCGAATGCGTTCCTTTTCATCCGCCGTGGAGACAGGAGCACCCGCCTTGGCCAGCATATCCGTGCTCACCAACTCCGTGCCATCGGTGAGCGTGCGCAGTGACCCTGCTCGGAGTTCCATGTCATTGAGTTGAAAAACCTTCCCTTCATCATCGCGGCCCACGTTCCATTTCAGCGCCTCCGCCGCCTCATCCACCGGCACAAAGACCTTCCCCGGCTCCGCTGAGAAAACGATGCCTTCCAGAGTGGCGGCAGCCAGCGTGCCTGTGGCGGCCATGATGGCCAGAGAGCATGCCAAAAGTGGGCGCAGCAAAGAGCGGGAATTCATGAGTGGTGCTATTTAACATGATAAACGGGCACGATGCCAAACCCTTCGCCAGGCCAGTCACAACCTCCCAAGATCGGCACAGACGCGGTGAAAGTCTGTGTGTAACACTTTTCCACCTGCTGCGTGGGCAGTGGATGAAGAGCGCATCGCTCACTGAAACCCTCACCCGACCCATCATGAACTCTCCTCCTTCCTCCCACGAACACGGAACCTGCTGCCACACAAAGCCAGTGAAACCGAGCTGCTGCGATGCCGAGCCGCCGAAGCCCAAGAAGAGCTGCTGTCAGTACGATCACCATGAGCGCGCTGAGGTGACACCCTCCGCCGGAGCGAAGTATTTCTGCCCCATGTGCCCCGGTGTGGAATCGGACAAACCGGGAACCTGCCCGAAATGTGGCATGGCCCTGGAGCGCAATCCGGCCTTTGGCCCTGCTGAGGCGGGTGAGGATGACGCCGAGCTGCGCGACATGACCCGACGTTTCAAATGGAGCGCGCTGCTGACGCTACCGGTCTTCATCACCGCGATGGCGCATCTCGTGCCCACATGGAGTCATGCGGAGTGGGCGAACGGGGCACTGACACGCTGGATGCAGTTTGCCCTCGCGACACCAGTGGTGCTGTGGGCGGGCTGGCCATTCTTGGTGCGTGCATGGCAGTCCTTGCTGCATCGCAGCATGAACATGTTCACGCTGATCGCACTGGGGGTGGGATCGGCCTATCTTTTTAGTGCGGCAGTGATGCTCCGGCCTGACTGGCTGCCACTTTCACTCGTGGATGGTCACGGCAGTCTGCCTCTCTATTTTGAAGCCGCGGCTGTGATCATCGTGCTCGTGCTGCTCGGTCAGGTGCTGGAGTTGCGAGCACGAGCCCGCACCGGCAGTGCGATCCAGGAGCTGCTCGGGCTTCAGCCGAAGACGGCGCGACTTGTCACGCCTGAAGGTGATGTGGATGTCGCGCTGGATGCCGTGCAGGTAGGCCAGCATTTGCGTGTGCGGCCGGGCGAAAAGATCCCTGTCGATGGCGTGGTGATCGAGGGTGGCAGCCATGTGGATGAATCCATGCTCACCGGCGAGCCCGATCCCGTGGAGAAATCCGCCGGTGCCAAAGTGACAGGCGGCACGCTGAATCAGCACGGCAGTCTCATGGTGCAGGCCGAGCGTGTCGGGGCAGACACGATGCTCTCACAGATCGTGCAACTCGTCGGCCAGGCACAGCGCAGCCGTGCGCCGATCCAGGCACTCGCAGACAAGGTGTCGGCGTGGTTTGTGCCTGCGGTGCTGGTGGCAGCGGCACTGACCTTTGTCATCTGGCTCTCCTTTGGATCACTGGCCTATGCCATTGCGAATGCCGTCGCGGTTTTGATCATCGCCTGTCCTTGTGCGCTGGGTCTTGCCACGCCGATGAGCGTCATGGTCGGCATGGGTCGTGGCGCAAAAATGGGCGTGCTGATCCGTCAGGCGGAGGCCATCGAGAAACTCGCAGCGCTGAACACGCTGGCGGTGGACAAAACCGGCACGCTCACACTCGGCAAACCCGAAGTAACCGAGATTCTTCTCTCACCGCAGAGCCAGATCAGCAGCGACGACGCGCTTCGTTTTGCCGCAGCCTTGGAGCGTCACAGCGAGCATCCGCTGGCCCATGCCGTCATCCAGGCTGCGGAGAAAAAGCAGCTCACCTTGCCCGCAGTGCCTGATTTCCAATCCAAGCCTGCGGCGGGTGTCACTGGCCGTGTGGATGGCAAGTCGGTGATGGTCGGCAAGGCTGACTTCCTTCGTGAACAAGGTATTGAAAAACTCGCCGCACTCGAAGCCCTCGCGTCAACGCATCAAAGTGAAGGCAGGTCCGCCATCTTCCTTGCGGTGGATGGGCAGGCAGTAGCCGTCATCGTCGTCAGTGATCCCATCAAGCCGACCACACCTGAAGCACTGGCTCAGCTTCGTGCTCTCGGGATCTCCGTGGTGATGCTCACGGGCGACAACGAACGCACGGCGAAGCGCATCGCGAACACTCTGGGCATCGAGCGCTTCCATGCCGGCGTCACGCCGCAGGAAAAGCACACCTTCATCACCTCCATGAAGTGTCCTGGTGTCGTCGTCGGCATGGCGGGAGATGGCATCAATGACGCGCCCGCATTGGCCGAAGCCGATGTCGGCATCGCGATGGGCACTGGCACGGATATCGCCATGGAGACGGCGCCTGTCACGCTCGTGCGCGGTGACCTACGCGGCATCGTCCACGCCATTCAGCTCGGCCGTGCGATGATGCGAAATATTCGGCAGAACCTGCTCTTCGCCTTTCTCTACAACGCGCTCGGCATCCCCATTGCGGCGGGCATTCTCTATCCCTGGCTCGGCGTGCTGCTCAGCCCGATGATCGCTGGTGCGGCGATGAGTCTGAGTTCCGTCTCGGTCATCGCGAACGCATTACGTCTCCGCAACTTCCGCCCAGCGAGCACGTTAGCCTGAACGATGAAAGCCACCTCGTTTGCACTGCTCCTAGCTTTAAGTTCACTCGCGAATGCACAGGTGAAGGTCGAGTCGGTGCCTGAGGCTGGCCTTCAGCCCCAGGTGCTCGTGGATGCGAAGGGCGAAGTGCATCTCGTCTATCTCAAAGGCGACCCAAAGGCTTGTGACATACGCTACACGCATCGTGCCGCAGCCGACACGAGCTGGGCGGAGCCGATCACGGTGAATTCCATTCCAAACTCAGCCATCGCCGTCGGCACCATCCGTGGTGCCCAATTGGCGCTGGGCCGTGGTGGAAGTATGCAGGTCGTGTGGAATGGTGCACCACAGAAGATGGGCGAAAAGCAGCATCGCTCGGCGCTGTATCACGCGCGGATGAAGGCAGGTGCGGGACAGTTTGAGCAACAACGTGACTGGCTCGGCGAGACGGTCGCTCTGGATGGCGGGGCCTCCATCGCGGCGAATGGAGAAGGGCGTGTCTGTCTCGTCTGGCATGCCGCCAAGGAACTCGGACTGCGTGAAGGAGCGCGTCTCGTTTTCGTACGTGAATCACAGGATGATGGCGCGACCTTTTCTGAGCCCAAGCCCCTGAACAAAGATCAGCCCGGTGTCTGTCCGTGCTGTTCATTGCGTGCGCATCTGGATGCGAAAGGCGCGCTGCATGTGCTTTATCGTGCGGCGATGAAACCTGATGAGCGAGGCATCGCTTTGATCAGCGCATCTCAAGACAGTGCAGCCAAGATCTCGCGACTGGATGACTGGCGCATCGCCATGTGTCCGATGAGCAGCATCAGCATGAACGAGGTGATCGGAGTGCAGCGTGTCGCATGGGAAAACGATGGCCGCATCGTGATGGGCGAACTGGGCGGTGCCCTCGAAAAAGTCGGCCCGCCAGGAGCCAAGCATCCTTCTTTGATCACGAACGAACAGGGCTCCACGCTGATCGCCTGCATCACCGGCTCAGGCTGGATGAAGGCTGGGAAACTGCACTGGGAGCTGCGTGATGCAGCGGGCAAAGTCACCGGAACCGGTGAAGGCGGGAAGCTGCCTGTGTGGAGTTTCGCCGCAGCTTATGCTTTGCCTGATGGCAGCTTCGTGATCCTTCATTGATCATCAAAAGTCTTCATGGCCGCCACACCACACATGAGTTCGACGTGGGTGGACAGATGCCTTATGTACGAAGGTGTCTGATGTATTCGGCAGCATCACCTCACACGGTCACACGCTGCGGATGTGTATAGACATTCATCGTCTCACCGCGCAGAAAGCCGATGAGTGTCTGCCCGCTTTCCTCGGCGAACTGCACAGCCAAGCTGCTCGGCGCAGAGATCGCTGCCACGATGGGCACACCTGCGGCGAGCGCCTTCTGCATCATCTCAAAGGACACACGGCCACTGAGCAAAAGGACGTGCCTTTGAAAAGGCAGCAGCTTTTGCTGCAACGACCAGCCAAGCACTTTGTCGAGCGCATTATGTCGCCCCACATCCTCGCGCAGCACCAGCAGCTCTCCGCGTTCATCGAAGATGGCGCAGGCGTGAAGTCCTCCGGTTTGAGTGAAAGTCTCCTGAGCGGAGCGAAGCTTCGAGGGCAGTGCGGCGATGAGTGCGGGACTGACGGTGAAATTCTCAGTTCTCTGTTCCTTGTTCTCTGTTGTGCCACAGAGCGAAACAGCAAGCGGTGAACCGAGAACCGGGAACCTCTGAAACACACTTTCGATGCTTGTTTTACCGCAGATGCCACAGCTTGAAGCGCTGAAGACATGACGCGTGAGACTTTCCCAGTTCACCACGGCGCTGCCAGCAAGCAGCACATCCACCACGTTGCCATGCACATTACCGGTGCTTGGGCACTGGCTGATCTCCAAAATGTCGCGCGCGCTCTTCACCACACCTTCACTGATCAAAAAACCGGCCACGAGCTCCTCGTCATGCCCTGGTGTGCGCATCACCACCGCGACGCTGCGGCCTTCGACACGGATCTCCAGTGGCTCTTCACGCGCTGTCATGTCATCGACGGTCTTCACCATGCCAGGCAGCGTGATCCGCCGCACTGTCACGGGAAGTGTCGCGTCATCGCTCATGGTGTTTGATGAAAAGGATCACGCTCTGCGGGTGCGTGGTGCCAGCAGGCCCACGAGCAAGCGCTCCAGCACGACCTTGGTGTCGAGCTGCGTGGTTACGAGTTTTGCATTGGCAGCCAGACAGGCGGCCAGCCCTTCGTGAAGTTCATCGAGCGTGAATTTCCGCGCCTCAGCCACAGCGAGAAAAAGAGGATACACATTGAAGCCGCTGCCATCCTTCTTGCGCGGCAGATGGGCGGTGGCGCTCGGTGCCAGCGACTCCAGGCTGGAGCTGAAGCCGTTGTAGTTCATCGTGTTCACTTTGTTCTTCGAGATCAGTTCCTTCACGATGAGCAGGTTTCTCACTTTCGGCACGATGGCGGCGAGCAGGATGCCGATGGCGTTCTGCCCCTGATACATCAGCACGCCAAGCAGCTCGAGCGCCCGCTGAAGGTCACGGGCACCGATCGCATTGCCGATCTCCCACACGACACCGGCGCGACTCATTGAGACCATGCCACGCACGGTGTTGAGGCCGCAGCGGCGGCGCTCACCGAGGTAGAGGTCGATTTTCTCGATCTCGTTTTCGAGCTGTCGGGTATCATCGCCAGCCATCTGCACGAGCAGTTCGAGAGCGCCGGTTTCAAACGTAAGTCCCAGCGCACGCGCCTTCACCATGGCCTGGGCCATCACGGCTTCTTCCCAACCGGCTCGGCTGGTGTCCGGCTTGTCATAGACCTCCATCGTGGCGATCTTCGAGAGGCGCTTGAAGGATGTGCGGCGTTTGTCGATCGACGAAGTGCTGAGCACAAATTTGATGTCCGGCGGCAGATCGGACTCCAGCACGTCGAGGATATTCTCGAAGCCCTGCACCGAGGCCTGCGCCTTGCCCGTCTGCGTATCGCCGAGAAAGTTCGCACCCTTCAGCCACACCACCTTTCCGCCACCGAAGAATGGCAGCGTTTGCAGAGCCATCGTCACGTTGCCGCAGATCTGCCCGGCGTGCTCCGCATTGTCTGCCTGTCCTTCGATGATCTCATTCCCGAAGTCACCCGCCTCGGGTGGCGTGAGTCGCTGGACGATCTTCATCGCCATCTCCTTCACACGCGCCTCGTCCGTGCCGATCACGGCGTAGAACTGGTTGCTGTCGGTGGTTTTTTTCGGGGGCGGCATGGCGGCACGATGTGTGAACCAAAACGCCGCCTGTGGCAAGAGATGGTCTGGCGTGTTGCGCTGGCTCCCACCTCCCGCTAAACAGAGGTCTTCATGGCAAAGATTCGCATCAAAAACCTCGGCAAGATCGTGGCGTGGCTCATCCGCGGCATCGGGATGACCCTGCGCTTTGAGGTCGAGGATCGTGCTGGGGCATTCGACCCCAAGCGCCCCGGCTGGATCTGGGCCTTCTGGCACAACCGCATGTTCGTGATCCCCTATGTGCATGAGCAGTGGTTCGCCCACATTCCCGGAGCCATCCTCAGCAGCCCGAGTGGCGACGGCCAGATCATCGCGGATGCCTGCTCCCACTTTGGCTTCGAAGCCGCACGAGGCTCCAGCTCGAAGCCGCAGAAGGGTCTCGCCGCGCTCATCATGCTCGCGGAAAAGGTGAATGAAGGTCGCGATGTCGGCATCACGCCAGACGGACCTCGCGGACCGATCTACCAGATCCAGCCGGGCATCATCAAACTGGCCCAACTGACCGGCGGCACCGTCGTCCCTGTGCGTGTGCTCTACACTCGAGCCATCCGCTTCAAGACCTGGGATCAATTTTTGCTACCGCTGCCTTTTTCACGAGTGAAGGTCATCTTCGAGCCGACGATGACCGTGCCGCGCAAGCTCACGGAAGAGGAGTTTGAAGCCCGGCGACTCAATCTGGAGCAGACGCTGGCTCAGGAAGCCTGAGGCCATCGAAGGAAGTGCCTCTGGCCATGCGAGCGTCATGTCAGGCCAGTGACCGCGCGATCATCGCCATGCTGGCATTGCCGCCGGTGAGCACGCAGGCCACGCGTTTGCCCTGCCATTGCTCGCGCCGCTTCTTCAGCGCCGCATAGGCCAGCGCTCCCGCCCCTTCGGCGATGTTGTGCGTGGCCTGAATGATCTCCCGCATGGCGGTGATGGCTTCGTCATCATTCACCATCACGATCTCATGTGCATGACACATCACATGTTCCAGCGCTTCCTTGTTCGGTGTCTTGCAGGCCACACCTTCCGCCACGCGAGTCGTGCTCGGCTGCTCCACGAACTGCTTTTGCTGAAACGACAGTGCATAGGCCGGAGCGTGCTCGGACACGACGCCGATGATCTTCGTTTTTAAACCGAGTGCCTCGCGTGCTGCTGCGATGCCGCAAAAGCCCGAACCAAGTCCAATGGGCACAAAAACGGCGTCCAAGTCCGCCACCGAACGGAACATCTCCAACCCATAAGTCGCCACGCCACGCACCAACCAAGGATGAAACGATGGCACGGCATGGAGTCCCTCCTTCACCGCCAGCTCACGCGAGTATTCCAAAGCCTCCTGAAACTCTTTTCCATGCTCGACCAGCTCCGCACCGAGTGAACGCATCGCTGCATTCTTCTCTGGATTGTTCCCATGCGGCACCACGATGACCGCCCGCAGACCATTCAACTTCGCCGCAAAGGCGATGGACTGCCCGTGGTTCCCCGTCGTCGCCGCGATGACACCGCGCACCTCCGGCTGCTGGCGTTTCAGCTCATCCATATACACCAGCCCGCCGCGAATCTTGAAGGCCCCTACGGGTGTGTGGTTTTCATGCTTCAGCAAAAGCTCGCAGCCCAGCCCCGCTTCGAGCAGCGGCCAGCGATACGTCGGCGTCTCGCGGATATGCGGACGAATGAGAGTCTTGGCAGACTCGATTTCGCTGAGGGTGGGCAGTGGCTCCATGCTCACGACTAGGCATGGGTTTCGCAAAGGCAAGCTCCCGACCAGCGTATGACTCGCGCCATGAACATGCCAGCCACCTCACGCCGTCGCTTTCTGCAAACCTCCCTCGCTGGAGCTGTCTCACTACCAGTCTGGGCCGCGCCTCTCGGAGCAAATAGTGATGTGCGCGTCGCCGTCATCGGCTTCAGAGGTCGTGGAGGCGGTCATATCAAAGAGCTGATGAAGGTGCCCGGCGTGCGTCTCGTGGCGCTGTGCGATGTTGATTCCGCCGTCGTGGACAAGCGAGTCGCCGAGCTGGAAAAGCAGGGCGTGAAGGTGAAGACCTACCGCGACTTCCGTGAGTGCTGTGCAGACAAGGACATCGACGCTGTCACCATCGCCACGCCGAACCACAGCCATGTCTTGATCGCACTCACCGCCCTCCAGCACGGCAAGCATGTCTATGTCGAGAAGCCCGTGAGTCATAACCTCATCGAAAGCGCCAAGCTCATGGCTGCGGCGACGAAGGCCTATGCGAAGGGCATCATCGTCCAGCACGGCATGCAGCGCCGATCCGACGAAGGCTGGGCCAGCGCCATGCAGTGGGTGAAGGAAGGTCACATCGGCAAGGCGAAGCTCTCCCACGCTCTCGTTCACGGCCTGCGTCTGAGCATTGATAAGGTGGATGGTCCGCAGCAACCGCCTGCCACGGTGGATTACAAACTCTGGTCCGCACCACGTCCTGAGCTGCCCATCATGCGGAAGCAGTTCCACTACGACTGGCACTGGCAGTGGCCGTATGGCGGCGGCGACATCGGCAATCAGGGGCCGCATCAATACGACGTGGCCCGATGGGCGCTCGGTGATCCCGACACGCTGCCGAAGCGCGTCATGAGCTTCGGCAATCGCTGGGGCTACAAAGACGATGGCCACAGTGCGAACTGTCAGATCGCCTTTCATCCGTATGAACCCGTGCCTCTGATCATGGACAAGTTTGGCCTGCCCATGCGCAACCTCGACGCCAAAACCGGCGAACCGCCTTACAAAGGCATCCGCACTGGCAACATCATCCACTGCGAAGGCGGTTACGTCGCCGAATCGAAGGCCTACGACCACGAGGGGAAGGCGATCATGAAGTTCGAGAACTTCCTCACCGGCCCCGACCACATGAAGAACTTCATCGACTCCATCCGTGCCGGCAAATACACGAAGGACGTCCTCCACATCCGCCACGGCCATGCAGCGGCTTGTTTGTCTCATCTCGCCAACGTTTCCTATCGCCTCGGCAAGGCGATGAAGCCCAACGAGGTCAAAGAGCGCCTCGAAGGCGACAAGTTCGGCCAGGAGCTTTACAGCGAGTTCCTGAACAACCTCGCCAACAACGGCATCGACACCACCGCGGAGCAAATCATCGTCGGCCCCTGGCTCGACTTCGATCCCGCGACGAACCAGTTCACCGGTGAATTCGCCGCCGAGGCGAACAAACTATGCCAGGAAGAATACGCCGCAGGGTTTGAGCTGCCGGAGGTGTGATTACTTCGTCAGGAAGACCAGCAGATCACGCAGCTCGGCATCGGTGAGTGACATCACGAGGCCGGGCGGCATGAGTGACATTTTTATCTCGGTGCGGCTGATGACATCGGCTTCGGGGAAGGAGCGTTCTTTGCCGGTGAGGTCGCGGAAGACCTCGCTGCTGGAGGAGCGGAGGAGGATGCCGGTGAACTCGGTGCCGTCCTTGAGCTTCACGAGCGAGGGATAAAACTGCGGGGCAACTTCGCGGTGTGGCTCAAGGATGGAGCGGAGGATGGCGGTGCGGTCGCCTTGCTGGGCGATGAGGGTCAAATCGGGGCCGACGACGTTGCCACGGCCACTGTGGCGGTGGCAGGTGGCGCAGATGGCGACCTTGGTGTTGAAGAAAAGGCGGCGGCCGTTTTCGGGGTCGGGCTTGCTGGGAAGAGCATTGAGGAGCTTGAGCCAGGCATCGGTTTGATCGAAGGGCGGGCGATTCGTGGCAGGTGTGAAGCCGTCGGTGAAGCGGAGGGCTCGCTGCGCTTCGTCGCGAATGATGGCGTTATCGCTTTGAACGAGTTTTTGCAGCAACGCGGTGTCGTCGGTGCCGAGGATGGCTTCGGCGCGGAGTTGTGGGCTGCGTTTTTCATCGGCGGCGATGTCGGCGCTGGCGCGGCGGGCGGCGAGAGTGCGCACGGCTTCGAGTTGAAGGACTTCGTCGTCGCTGTTCGCGAAGTCGCGCAGGAGTTCGAGCGTGAGAGCTTTGTGGGTCGGCGGGGCGAGGCGCAGCGCGTAGCCTTTGAGGCGGGCGGGTGTGCTGGGGTTAGTGATGCGCTCGACGAGCACTTCGGGATTGGTGACGCCAGCGCCGGGTTCGCCGCGAAGGGTGTTCCAAGTGGCGAGCACGGCTTCGAAGAGGCGGAAGTCGAGCTTTGGATCGCTGAGCATGGTCTCGACCTGCGGCTGGAAGTCTTTGAGCACGGCATCAGCGATCCAGCGCAGGCACTCAAAGCGCATTTCGGCATCGGGATCGTCGAAAAAGGCACGCACCCATTTGGCGTCGCTCAAATCGGCGCGACGCATGGCGACGAAGGCCCAAACGCGATCTTGAGGTGAGAGCGACTTCACGGCTTCGATGCTCAGTTTGGATCTCGAAAGCGCGGTCAAAGCGGCGTCGGCGAGGTATTTGTCGCTTCCACGGGCGAGTTGGAGCAATTCGGCCACTTCGGGTGTTTCGCGGCCTTCGCGAAGTTTTTTGGCGAGAATGGCTTCGGGCGTTTCAGGCTGCTTTTTGGCGATCCAGGGTGAGTCGGCGACTTCGAGTTTCCAGAGCCTACCGCGTCCGTGAATGGGATAGGAGCTGAAAACCCAGTCCGTCATGTAGAAGGCTCCATCAGGGCCTTGGGCCATGCAGACGGGCCGGAAGAAGTCGCTGCCTTTCACGAGCGGGATGCGCTCGGAACTGTAGCCCGCGCCTTTTCGCGTGAGCGGGAAGTAGTCGATGCTGTGATCGCTCCAGCTCGGGATGATGACTCCGCCGCCGAGTTCGACGACAGCACACGGCCCCTCGCCACTCGGATGCACCATGCCGAGCGTGCCGCGCAGCTCGCCATTCCACGCGACGAAGGGATGCACCGGTGCGCTGCCATAGACCCATTGAAAACCATAGTCCGCACCTTCGACGACATTGAGCAAACGACATGGCGGGCGGCTGCCGGGATCATTCTCCGCAGCGAAGATTTCGCCATCGGCACGCACGAACAGACCAAACGGATTCCAAAAGCCACGAGCGATGCGGCGGAGGCCTTTGCCATCGGCGGTGCAGCGGAAGACGCCGCCTTCACCGCGTCCGCTGACCTTGGCGCCGTCGGTGCCCGTGAGGGTCCAGTCTTTGCCGAAGTTTTCACCGAGAGAGAAGACGAGGCCGCCATCGGGATGCCAGGCCATGCCGCTGAGGCCGTTGTGCGGGTAATCAGCCACGGTGTCCATGGTGGCGAGGTTCTCTTCCAAATCGCCAACGCCATCGCCATTCGTGTCCTTCACGCGCAGGATGCGGTCCCGCTCGGCGAGGTAGATCCAACCGTCGGGGCCGACTTCCACATGCATCGTAGCATCAGTCTTGTTGTAGAAGACACGACGGTTTTTGCCCTTCGCATCGAAGACAAGGATCTCGTCGTGCTCGGGGCCGGTATAGCCCTCCGGACGAAAATGCGTGTGACATGCGGCGAGCCAGATGTTGCCCTTTTCATCCACATCAATGCCCGTGGGTGTGACAAGATCGGGATGCTCAGCGAGCAGCGTGAGTTTCACGCCGGGCTGGAGCGTCTCGATCTGCGGCGGCAATTCGGCAGGAACGACGGGCGCTTTCGGCGGTGGGCCGGATTGAGCGAAGGCTGCTAGTGGCAGAAGAGCGATGAGGATGGGCTTCATGAACGTGAGACTTCTACGGGCTGACTTCGGCATCTCCATCGCCTTGCCAGTGCGGGATCACGGCTTAGCGTCGGCCATGACTTCTCTTGCTGACATCACCGCCCATCTGAACAAGACGCTCCGCATCGCCGAGCTGCCGGATTACTCGAACGCGGTGAACGGGCTCCAGCTCGAAAACCGCAGCGGGAAGGTCACCCGCATCGCCGCCGCAGTGGACGCCACTTTGCCCGCGGTGAAAAAGGCCATCGCCACGCGTGCGGACCTGCTCATCGTGCATCACGGCATGTTTTGGAGCGGGCTCCAGCCATGGACGGGCGGCACCTTTGAGCGCATGAAGCTCGCGCTGGAAAACGGGCTCGCCATCTACAGCGCGCATCTGCCGCTGGATGTTCATCCCACTCTGGGAAACAATGCCTGCATCGCCAAGGCCATGCAGCTCACGCCGAGCGGCGGTTTTTTAGACTACAAAGGCATGGCTGTCGGAGTCACCTGCGAGGCTGAGCTTCCGCTGGATGACGTGCTCGCCCGCTTCACCACGGCACTGGATGGCGGGCGTGTGCATGTTTGTGCGGGTGGGCCACGCATCACGAAAAAGATCGGCATTTCCTCCGGCGGCAGCGGCTCTGAGATCGCGGCGGCGGCGAAGGCGGGCGTGGACACTTTTATTACCGGCGAAGGTCCGCACTGGAGCTACACGCTGGCGGAGGAGCTTGGCATCAACGTCCTTTACGGTGGTCACTACGCCACGGAGACCTTTGGCGTGAAGGCGCTCAGTGCGCACCTGGAGCAGCAGTTTGGGCTGCCCTGGTGCTTTGTGGATCACCCGACGGGGCTGTGATCAGCGGATGATCAGCTTGAAGGCCGCCTGGCCCTGGCGCTCGTCTTCATCAGAGATGAGGAGCTGGCCGAGGTGGTGGCCGGTGCGCCATGGTGCGCCGGTGATGGGCTTGATCTGGAGCAGGTAGGCACCCGTCCCGGCATTGCGGAAGGAAGTGATGTTATTGCTGAAGGGGGCTCCCTGGCCGGGTACATCAAAGTGCTCCATGAGTGTGAAGTGGTCCTTGCTCAGCTCGGTGACGGGCACGCCGACGCAGGTGACGATGACGAGGAGATTGGCGGGGTGGGTGTTCCCACTCGCGGCGATCCCCTGGGAGGTCTGGACGCTGACGGTCAAGGCAGAGGAGGCCGGAGTGGCGGCTTTCGCGGCGGGCTTGGGGGCAGGGGAAGGGACGGACACGGGGGCAGGAGTTGGCGCGGGTGCGGGTGTTTTCGCAACGACCACAGGTGCTGCCTTGGGCGCAGGCTTCGCGGCTGGTTTGGCCGGTGCTTTGGCGGCAGGCTTGGGTTTCGGGGTCGGCTTGGGTGCTGACTTGGCCGCAGGTTTCGGAGCGGGTTTGGTCGGCTTTTTAGCCGGGGCCGGTTTGGCCTTGCTGGCGGGTTTCGCCGGCACGGGTTTCTTCTTCGCCGCTGGAGCGGGTTTCTTTGCTGCGCCTTTTTTGGGTGTCGGTTTGCTGGCCATATCGTTATTATTGTTACGATTTAGCCTAGGCTAACCAAGATTGGCAGAACCTGTCGAGGATTCTCTTTGCCAATCCCCGAGAATCAGGCTGCCGGGGTGCGGCGGATTTCCTCGATGACCCGGTCCATTTCGCCCTCGGTGTTGTAAAAATGCGGGCTGAAACGCAGGTAAGCCTTGCCTGCTCGGTCGTAGCGCAGGCTGGGACTGATGCGCAGGGCGGTGAGGTGCTCGAAGATCTTCTCCACCGGCGGGCCGCTGCCTTCCACGCGATACGCGGTGGTGATGCCAGAGGCGTTTGGCCCATCGACGGGGCCGATGAAGCGGAAGCCCAGCGGCTCCAGTCCAGCCACGAGCCGCGCCTTCAGTCGCAAAAGCTGGGCGCTGACCTGCGGGATGCCTTTCTCCAGCAGCAGCTCCAGGCCGACTTTCATGCCGAGGATGCCGGCCACGTTCAGCACGCCGGGCTCATACCTGCGGCCACCTTTTTCAAAAGCGATCTCAGGCTGCGCGATGAAGTTCGGGCTGCACACATTCCAAGAGCCGAGCAGGGTGGGGCGCAGGCGCTCCTGCACCTCTTCGCGGACATAAACGATGCCCGCTGCCATGGGGCCGAGCATCCACTTGTGGGAGTCGGCGCTGAGGAAATCGACGTGATCCACCCGTGTCTCGAAGGCACCGAGCGTCTGGATGGCATCGAGGCAAAACAGCACGCCGCGTGAACGCAGCATCTGGCCGATTTCGTCGATCTGAATGCGGTAGCCGCTGAGGAAATGGCAGGACGCGAGGGCGACGAGCTTCGTCTTTGGCGTCAGCGCGGCCTCGACCAGCTCCGGCGTGATCGCGCCCGGCGCATCGGGTTTCAAAAGCCTCACGACGACGCCATGACGGGCGAGGTCGGTCCAGGGATAGACATTCGCAGGGTAGTCGTCCTGATAACACACCACCTCGTCGCCGGGCTGCCAGTCGAGCCCATTCGCCACGAGGCTGAGCCCGAGCGAGGTCGGGCCGAGCAGGGAGATCTCGCTGGCTTTGGCCCCGATCATTTTCGCCGCGATGGCGCGTGTCTCATTCGTGGCGCGCCAGGCTTCCGGGAACTCCTGCATCCGCGTGCAGGCCTCGTGCAGGTAGTCCTGCATCGCCTTCGCCACCCGCGCAGGCAGGATGGTGACACCCGCATGGGCCAGGAAGATGCTTTCGTGGGCGATGGGGAACTCGGCGAGGCGTTCGGCTTCAGAGGTGAAGAGGGACATGGCGCTGCATTGCCACAAGAATGGCGAATGACGAATTCCGAATGACGAAAGAATGCCGGTGGGTCATAGATCACCATCATGGTTTTCCTTCGTCGAATCTGCCTTCTGCTCCTCGCATTTCTTCTCGCCTCCTGCTCGGGTTTTAAACCGCAGCCGCTTCTCAGCAAGGTGCTCACCTTCTCCGCCGCCGACTTCGGTCCCGAATCCATGGCCGCGCCGCTGCTGGGGCAGGGAAGTGCCGGGAGGCAGGTGATCGTCCATCACGGGCTGCCAGCACGTTATCTGGATCAGCACTACCCAGGCACGGTCCGCATCTACGCCGCCCCAGCTATCAAACACCTGAACCGCAGCGTCACAGATACGCCGCGCGATGCCGCCCATGCGGAGCTGTGTGCCCGCCTGATCCGCACCCGCACCCTGATCCTCGACTTCTACAATCAGCGCCGCATCGCCTTCAACTCCGTGCCGCCCTACACAGGCCGGGGCTACCTGTCGCGGCAGATGATGATGCCGGGCATTGGCACTTCGAGGTAATTCACAGCTCCGTCACCAGATCCGGCACACGGACGTCATGCGGCTCGCAGGGGATGTCCGGCAGTGCCTGGAGGTGAAAGGCCACCCCGACCAGGCGTGCGCGGACCTCGGGTTTCGAGAGTAGCCGGTCGTAAAATCCTCCGCCGCGACCTAGCCGCGCTCCATCGCGCAGGGCAAAGGCCAGTCCAGGGACGAGGATGACATCCAGTTCGCCCACGGGCAGGGGCGTAGTCCCCACAGGTTCCCAGACACCCAGCGTGCCGCGTTTTAAATCCGCCGCTCCATGCACCTCCACCGGGATCAGCTCCGTGCCCTCCACGCCGAAGAAAACCGTCCTCCAGCCGCGCTCGTGCAGCCAGGGCAGGAAGTCCGAGACGAGGTCCGGCTCATTGCGCAGCCCACCGAAGAGCGCCACCACGCCGGGCTGCTGCCAGAGATCAGCACGGGCCTTCAGCCGCTCGACGAGCTGGTCCGACCACCTCCGCAGCGTGCCGTCCGGCACGGCGCGCATCCGCTCTCGGATCGAACGTCTCACCGCTGCCTTGGTCCATGTATCGCCAGTTTCTTCCATGATTCGACGGCCAACCTGCTCTGCGTTTTCCCCGCTGCCAAGATGGATGACCAGGAAAAACAGGGTTGTCATCGCGGGGGAAAGGCCGTTTACTTTCCATAATAGTCAGGCAGTTCCCCGCCACGATGATTCACGACCCCGCTCCGGACCACGGAGGGCCCGCTCTCCTGAGCCGGCCCGAGAGGAAGCGCTTCTTCAATCGCCGCCACCGCGATGAAAACCACATCGGTCTCCGCCCCACCGAAGGCTGGCGGCAGCGAAACCTGCAATTCCTCGGCGAGGTCCTCATCCCCAGCATCCTCGCGCCGCGCAAACCCGGCCGCGTCATCGACGAGGTGCCCCTGGCAGACTCGAATCAACTCGGCGTCACCTGGCTCGGTCATGCCGGCTTCTTCACCCAGATCGGCGGCGTGAATGCCATCATCGACCCGAACTGGGCGCTCTGGCACGGCCCCGTGAAGCGCCTCCGCCACCCCAGCCTCTGGGCCAGCGACCTTCCGTCCATCGACCTCGTGCTCATCACGCACGCCCACTTTGATCACCTCCACCTGCCCAGCCTCCGCCGCATCGCCCGTGGGCAGCCCATCATCGTGCCAAAAGGCGTCGGCAGCGTCGTGAAGCGCTGCGGCTTCGGGCAGATCGTCGAGCTGGAGACCTGGCAAAGCGCGCAGTTCCGCGATCTCCACGTCACCCTCACCCCCGCCCGCCACTGGGGCGCGCGCATGATCCACGACACGCATCGCGGCTTCGGCGGCTACCTCATCCAGGCCGCCGAGCGCACCCTCTTCCACTGCGGCGACAGCTCCATGTTCGATGGCTTCCGAGACATCGGCCAGCGTGCGGACATCGACCTCGCGCTCATGCCCATCGGCGCCTACCTCGCCCCCAGCGGCCGCCCCGTTCACATGAATCCCGAGGAGGCGCTGGATGCCTTCGAGATGATGCGCGCCCGCCACTTGGTGCCCATGCATCACGACACCTTTCCGTTAGGTGGCGAGCCCCTCCACGAGCCCGCCGAATGGCTGGCCCGCTCCGCCCTCAGCCGCGGCTTCGAAGACCGAGTCCGCCTCCTCCACGAAGGCGAGACAGCGGTGTATTGAATCACGCGGAATCCTGCCTCGTCTCGCCGTGTTTCCGCAGGAGGCGCTTGAGAGGTAGGGTTTGGAAGGTATGGCGCTTGCTCCTGCTAGTGCCGCTGAAGACGCTGCTCATGGGGGAATCCCCATCCGGGGTTTGGTCTTGAGACAGCATGGGCCGCTCCATGACCGGGGGTTTCGTTCCTCAACCCCCGGCTGCTCATGGGCTAGTCCTCCGGGCTAAAGAAGGAGGTTTCGGAATAGGGCCTCCCATGACGGACAAAACCTACATTTTGATTGCCTGAGTACGGTCTAGGTGGGCCGAACCCTTGGTTGTTGTCTCCAGCACAAGCAAGCGATGAGAAGGAACTGGAGCACGCCAACAAGCATCACTGCCTTCACCCATAGAAATTTATTGTGAACGTAGCTGACCTCCAGGGCATGCGGGGTTCGACCCTGAATAAGGGCGGGCTTTTCGTGTGAAGGGGTTCCATCCCAATAGATAGAGACGGGTGTGCCACGCGGGAGAAGTTTCTCAGCTGCGGTTTGGCTGCGGATTTCATGTTGCCTCTTCAAGTCCACAAGTGAGGCGATAACGGGTGTGCCATCTACCTTTCCATGAACCTTAATGGGATCAGCCGATTTGGCGTAGTCATGCCATTCGACTTTCTCCACGATGAGTTCACAGAGTTTAAAGGAAGAGGGATTCCAAATGTAAATCCACTTTGGCGAGAAGGTCGCCATCCAAACGATAAGACACGTGAAGCAAGCGAAACCGCTTAGCACAGCGTAGGGCTTGCGAAAAAACGGTGGGATGATCGGGGCGTAGTAGCTCTGAGCTTGAGTGGGCACGAACTTTCATTGCCGTGGAAGTTTCGAGATCGCAAATACGATCCCTATTCTCTGAGCGCTTTCCATCTTCAGGCGGTAAAGAAAAAAGACCCAGCCGTGAGGCTGGGTCTTTCATCAAGGCATGAAGCCAGATGCGCATCACCGCATCGTCTCGAAGCGCTTCCGTAGGATGTCTTTGTGGCTCACGTCGCCAAGTTTGGCCTGGGTGTCGTCGATCCATTTTTGCTCGAGGGCGTTCTTGGTGGGGCGGTCCACATCGTAGAAGACGCCGAATTTGCCGGGTGATGGCAGGTCGGCGAGCTGGAAGGCGGCGACGTCGTCCTTCACGTCGTGCTGGGTCTCGTCGATGATGTCGAAGGTGCCGCCTTTCTTGGGCCAGCTATCATTGAAGCTGCCTTCATAGAACATGATGCACTCGCTCAGGCACTCGACGACGCTGAAGCCATCATGCAGGATGGCGCGCTCGAAGGTATCGACCATGTGCTTCACCTGGGCGGCATGGGTGCGGGCGATGAAGGTGGCTCCGCTGGCGAGGAGCTGCTTCATGGGGTTGATGGGGCGGTCGATGCTGCCGGTGGGGTCGGTCTTGGATTTGAAGCCGATGGGGCTCGTGGGGCTGGTCTGCTTTTTGGTGAGGCCATAGACGTAGTTGTCCATGATCACATAGGTGAGCTTGATGTTCTTGCGTGCGGCGTGGTTCAGGTGGTTGCCGCCGATGGAGAAGCCATCGCCATCACCGCCGAAGACGAAGACGTGCACATCGGGACGGCTGAGCGAGACGCCGGTGGCGAGCGGCAGGGCACGGCCATGGATGAAATGGATGCCGTGCGTGTTCATGAAGTAGGGGAAGCGGCTGGAGCAGCCGATGCCGGCGACGCAGACGATCTTTTCATGAGGGTACTGGAGCTTCTCCAGCACCTTGTAGAAGGCGGCGAGCACGGCGAAGTCACCGCAGCCGGGGCACCACGTCGGGTGATCGGCGGTGAGGGCTTTTTTCGTGAGCTTTTCCTCTGCGCCCATGGCGGGCGGGGTGACGAGTGACGATGGAGCGGCGGCGGCTTCCTGAGTAGGGGCGGACATGGTCTTGGAGATGAGTTAAAGTTGGGTCAGCAGGGCGGGGCGGTTTAGGCGCTCATGATTTTCTCAGCGCCGGTCACGATCTCGCGGATGCGGAAGGTGAGGCCGTCGGTCTTGCAGATGGACTGGATTTTCGGATCGGCATACGCGGCGCGCAGCATCATGGCGAGCTGGCCGTAGCCATACATGCCCACGTCGTTGAGCTCGACGACGGCGACTTTTTTGAAGCCTGCCCACAGCTTGTCCATGCCCGCAGGCATCGGATGCACATGCCGCAGATTGGCGGCGCCGACCTTGTGACCTTCGGCGCGGAGGCGGTTCACGCTCTCTTTGATCTGGCCGTAGTTGCTGCCCCAACTGATGAGCAGGATGTCGCCTTCCGTGTCGCCATAGACTTCGGGGAGCGGGAGCTTCTTGCTCAGCTCGACGAGTTTGTTGCGGCGCTTGTCGGTCATCTTCTGGTGCATCTTCGCGTTGCCGCTCGGGTGGCCCCATTCGTCGTGCTCCAGACCGGTGACGTGCGGGTATTTGCCGCTCATCTTCGTGCCGGGAGGTGCGTGGCGCGTCATGGCATCCAGCGGGTAGGGTTTGAAGTCCGCACCGCGATCCGAGAGGTCGAGCGTGGGCTCGATCCAGTGTTTGTCGAGGTCCGGCTCGGTGAAGGCCTCGATGCGGCTGCTCAGCGCCTGATCGCTCAAAATGATGACGGGGCAGGAGTACTCGCGGGCTAGGCGGCCAGCTTCGAGAGCGATGTAGAAGCAGTCCTCCACATCCTGTGGGGCAAGCACGATGCGTGGGCAGTCGCCATGGCTGCCGTAGATGGCCTGCATGAGATCGCTCTGCTCGATACTCGTCGGCATGCCGGTGGAGGGGCCGCCGCGCTGGACGTTGATGACGATGAGCGGGATCTCCGCCATGCTGGCATAGCTCAGCGCCTCCATTTTCAAACTCAGCCCAGGGCCCGCACTGCCCGTCACCGCCAGATGCCCGGCGAAGGCCGCGCCGATAGTCATGGACACGGCCGCCAGCTCATCCTCCGCCTGCACATACATGCCGCCATACTTCGGCAACTCCGTGCGCAGTGTCTCCATGATGCTGGACCACGGCGTGATCGGATACGCGGAGCCGTAGCGCACTCCGGCGGCGATCAGGCCCATGGTCATCACCGTGTTGCCATCGCTGCTGATGCGGTGGGTGTCCGTGTGCTCGCCTTCTTCGAAATGGAAGGTCGTGATGTCGCCCACCGGGTAGGCATAGCCAGCGTCGAAAGCCAGCATCGCATTGCGCAGCACGCTCTCGTCTTTTTTGCCAAACTGACGGCTGAGGATGCTCGCGACCTTGTCTTTATCGAGGCGGAAAACGGCGCACAACATGCCGAGTACGAAGATGTTCTTGCCGCGATCACGCGCACTGCCGCCCACGGCCTCCACGGTCGCCGTCGTGAAAGGCACGCCGATGTGATGGATGCCGCGCTCGTGCTTCACTTCCGTGACTTCACCACTGTCGTAAAAGCAGATGCCGCCCTCGCGCAGCGCGCTGACGTGGCTGTCGTAGCTGTGCTGATAAAAAGCCACGAGCACGTCGCTCTCATCGCCCGGATGCAGCACCTCGCCGCTGCCGAGATGGACCTGGAAGATCGAAGGCCCGCCGCTGATCGTGGACGGGATGGTCATGTAGGTCATCACATCCTGCTGAGTGCGTCCGGCGAGCCGGGCGAGGATGCCGCCGATGGATTGGATGCCGTCCTGGGAATTGCCGGCGAGACGGATGACGGCGTTGCGGAGCGCCTTCACGGATGAAGGCGAGAGAGCTGGAGCTGTGGACATGGTGAGGTTGGGCCGACGACTACGACGGGGTTGGGGCCGTATTTTCGAGCAGAGCGCGGATGCTGGAGCAAATGACGCCCCTTCGTCAAGATTGGAGACTCCCATAGAATTGAAATTGTGGCCGGATGCCACCTTTCAGCAGGGCTTACGCATGGGAACAACATGCGCGTATCAACCCATGGCGACGAATGCCAAAGCGCTTCGCTTTCGTCCGGAAACTGACTCAACTATAATTACGAGGTCACGATCGGGACAAATATAGGGTAGGAGGAACTGGTCGGGGTCACCCCGTATTTCTCCACGGCCATGTTGGAAACCATCTCGTGGGTCACATCGTCCTCAATCCAGAACTTAATCGAACTGCCTTCTACTTTGCCCATTAGATGATAGCTGTGCCCTGCTTTGAAATCTGCGATCAGATCTGTCCTGGCATTGAAGGGGCCAGCTCCCATGAAGGCTTTGTTGAATGAGCCCGTGACCACCAAAAGGTGCTTTCCTGCCTTTACGCGTATCACGCGGGTCCGTGCTGACCAACTCAGGGAATAGTTCACCGCCAAGTCGTCGATCAT